>Ga0335398_10009950_pt1 | contig 10905 bp, 3 predicted proteins | sample BON03_FD_205742 | JGI IMG/M metagenome (GOLD analysis project Ga0335398, IMG submission 205742) | Freshwater microbial communities from Lake Bonney liftoff mats and glacier meltwater in Antarctica - BON-03 (spades assembly) (version 2) | ecosystem: Environmental > Aquatic > Freshwater > Ice >...
CCCCCCCCAAGTATAACCCTTTAGCTAAGCGTTTAGCTCGAGATCAGCGGGTTAACCCTTAACCCTAATATTCTCTCGAGCTAAACGCCTAGCTAAAGAGAAGCCACACTCTGCTATCTGCTAGAGTTGGGGCTTACCCCAAGTCTCGCTCCTCGCTGCGAGAGTTGGGGCATTCAGCCCCCCAGGCCTGCGTCGCTTCGCGACGCAGGGTTTGCTACTCTTTGAGGTGACGCTAGGATCGGCTTCTCCTTGCCCGTGTGTGGTTTTCTGAGGACTTTTGATTTGCTTTGATTGAACTTCAGTGGGCGGTGTCGTGTAGTACGGGGACGGGGTACCAGAGTTGACCTTTACCACAGACTAGGGCTACCTACGGTGGTCTGTGTGGAGGGCCTGTCTGCGGACAAGCCGTGGGATGTGGCGTCTGCGACACGCCGGAGCTCTGGCGCGGCGCCGCGGGCCTGTGCGCGCGTGTGTGCTGGTGCCACCGAATATGTACATACATGCATACATACATATACAATATATTGCCATTACCAATGCTGTATGGTGTATAGCATTAGAATATACAAAAGGAGGGTCGGGGGGGGGTACCTTGTGTACCTTGCACAGTAGTCGTGCAATACTATTGCAACAATGTGGGCCTTGAAAAGGAAAAATATGTATATAATATATTGTATATAATAATATATGTAGAGACTCTTATTCGAAAATAAACTGTGAGGGTCATGATGAGCGTGCACCAAACCACGCAGCTGCGCGGATAAATTGACGACAGACGAGAGATGGCGCTCCGCCCACCCATCAGCAACTCCAGGTTAACGCCCCCGATATGTCAGTCCGCCCTTGTTTGCTGTCTTCTGCGCACAGCGTATTATTTGCGTTTACATACACATACTGGTACCGCCAGCCCAATCAATCACGGTCAATCCAACCAACGCAATCAGATATACATATGTGTGTGTGGTGTATATGTGTATGTATGTATATAACAAACACAAAACTTTTTAGGATATAGGACGAGGCGTGGTCTGTGGTCAACAATATAAAATCGTGTCGCATTTTTTTAAAAAATGCCAACGTCGCGTTGCCCGGTGACGATTGGTTCTCGTCTGCTCAGGGCAGGAGCAGAATACGTGTCAGTGGGTGCTGACAATTGATAAGGATAGGGAAGGTAGTGGGCGGGCGTTGGCGGGTAACCGAAGTTCTTTAGATGCTTCATAACTTGACGTGGGCTGGCCTGTGTGCCGGCCAGCGTCTCTGCTGGAGTGGTGCTAGTGCGTGCAGCTGCGGCGCGCCCGCGTCGGCCAGACTGCTGCCAGCCCAAGTCTGGCGTCCCGACGCCCAAAGGCTCGAGCGGTGGACCCATGAAAGCAAAGCTACGAGCGGGTCAGAAGACCGCAGGGGGGCACAGCCCCCGCACATTGCGGGGGGAACACACCACGAGTTAACCCTTAAACCGAGCACACGGGGAAGCCCGCCCGCCAACATAACTCATAACTCGTAACTCACAATCCATAACTTTTCATTATACTATTACGTACACTATATCAATTTAAAGTAGATTTTACAGTCACAGAGAAACAAAGCAACAAAGCCCTGCTAACACTGGCGCATGCGTAGACAATACACTACACACAAATAACTAGGCTACACATAAAAAAAAATACTAAGCAGAGTGCATGCTAAGCGCGACCTTAGGCACGCCACGCACCGCTAGCCGCATACGCGGCTCCCCGGTTGTCGAAGACGTACAGGAGCACGCCTTTTCTGCTTGCGGGGGAGAATTCACATCATGTTGATGCTTTTTGAAGATAGGAAAATTTCCATCTATTGTAAAAAATACCGGTGGGTGGCCGCGAGCTGCTGCGTCCAGAAGCTCGCCGACGCGAGGGAGCGCCGCTGCCAGTACGAGAGCGCCGCTGCCAGTACGAGTCGCTGCGCGAAGCGATGCCGATGGCGGACAGCCCCCAATCGAGCTGCGCCGCCCGTTGAAGGGTTAAGGTTCGGGGTTTTCGGGGTTCGAAAAACCCCGAACCTTAACCCTCGGGTTAACCCGAGATGAGCACCGCGGTAAGCTCTATACCGGTGGGGGCCTCTCTGCGGTTGGTACCGAAGGGGGGCACCGCGGTAGGCTCAACACCGGTGGGGGCAGCCAGGAATCGTGACGGGCCGGCCCCAACAGAGTTGTAGCTTCGTCCATGGTCACACCAGGCGCGACAGCGAACACCACGAAGGGGAACAGTCGCGCGTCTAGGGAATCGGGGTTTGGTGTTCACGTTCACACGGGGAAGATGCACGTGGGGAGGGGCGACACATATCAGACGTCTATCGGCCCCAAGCCCGTCCCCAAGCGGTTTAACGCCACGGGCGGCCGTACCGGAGGGGGGGCCATCGATATCAATACCGGTAGGGGGATGCACCGCTCGGCGAGCGTTCCCACTGGTGGACTCGAGACCCGTTCGTGGACGGTCCAGTATTCACAGCCGGTCCAGTATTCACAGCCAGGCCCATATTCACAGCCAGGCCAGTATTCACAGCCGGGCCAGTATTCACAGCCGGACCAGTTTTAACATAGGAAAGGTTGATCTATCCACTGGCACACGAGCGCACACGCGCTGGGAGCTGGCCCGCGAGCGGCGTGGGGAGCCGTAAGAGTAATAAGACTCCCTTTGGTCTCTAGGTGTGTTCCGGGCCAGTAGTCACAGCCGGGTCCGTTTTCATAGCCGGGTCAGTATTCACAGCCAGGCCAGTATTCACAGCCGGGTCAGTATTCACAGCCGGGCCAGTATTCACAGCCGGGCCAGTATTCACAGCCGGGGCAGTTTTAACAGAAACAATAGAACACGCCCTAATACTGGCGCACGCGCATTCAATACTCTACTTGTAACTAGGCCAGTATTCACAGCCGGGCCAGTATTCCGTGTGACTTGTGTTTTGTTTTTACAGCCAGGCCAGTATTCACAGCCGGGCCAGTATTCACAGCCGGACCAGTTTTAACATAGGAAAGGTTGATCTTTCCAGTGGCACACGAGCACACACGCGCTGGCCCGCGAGTGGCGTGGGGAGTCGTAAGTCTCCCTTTATCCCTTTGCCTGTGGCGGTGCTGGGATGTGGCCTCTCCTTGCCCGTGTGTGGCTTGTGAGGACTTTGATTGATTGATGATTGATGGATTGGACTGGGCTGCGCGCCGGGCCAGTATTCACAGCGGGCTAGTTTTCACGGTCGGGTAGTTAAGTATTCATAGCCAGGTCAGTATTAACAGCCAGTCCAGTATTCACAGCCGGGCCAGTATTCACAGAAACAATATTGTGGGGTTGTTATTGTCTTGTGTTTGTGCGTGTGACTTGTGTTATGTTTTGACAGAAACAATAGAACACGCCCTAATACTGGCGCACGCGCACGCGCAGACAATACTCTACTTGTAACTAGGCCACCCCATATCCATATAGGGGAGCCTGCTAGACAGAGTGCATGCGTAGCGCGCCCTTAGCCTTAGGCGCGCCACGCACCGCTTGCCGCGCACGCGAAGGTTGATCTATCCACTGGCACACGAGCACACACGCGCTGGGTTAACCGCGGGGTCAGTATTCACAGTCGGGCCAGTTATATTCATATTCACAGCCGGGTCAATTGTACAGACAGTCGTGGGCAGGGGCCCCTCGGGTTAACCCGGCTCGGGCTCGGCTGTGTGAACTGAGAGAACTGGGTTAGGGTTAGCCTGCGTCCTGCCTGGGCGCTCCCCGGGTTAACCCGCGCGCTGGCAAGCCGTGCCAAGGCGTCAACCTCATTTTCGAACTGTTGCGCTGTTACTGTTGACTGTTAAGGTTATTAAGAGTCATCATTCGTCAGTCAGTGGCAGTGGTACTGTCAGTACGTAGAGGTAGAGGGGCCCATGCGCAAGAGCCACACACACGACACACGACGCGACGAGAGCATAAAGTATGCATCAACATGAACAAGAAGCCGCCACACACACACACGCACTTGCACTATTTCAAATGAATGGCTAGGGATATTTAGATACAGATATAACAGGGATACTAACGGCGCGAGGCCGCCTCCGCGAGAATGGGCTGGAGCTCGGCCGCGTTCATCTGGATCTTGTGCTGCGCGTGCAGGCACATGGTGGTGATGTCAAGCTCCGGCAAGACAGAGCCAGGGACGCTCGGCCAGCCCGGCACGAGGCTGGGCGCGATGGTGTCCCAGTTACCCATCCGCGTGGTGAACGAGTCGAGCACCTCCTGCCCGATGATGAGAGCGTGTCGAGGGTGTAGGCTTGGATGCCAAAGTACGGGTTGGCCTTCACCTCGACGCCCGTCAGCTTGATCGAGTTGGTCCCGCTGCCGTTGCGCAACGCAGCGTCGACCTGCGGCCAGAGGCTCTCGTCGAAGACCTGCAGCGTGTTGTTGGGCAGCCGGTACCAGAAGCTGCGGTAGCACGGGCTGTCGCTGGCGAACCAGGGGTTTTGGCCGAAGAGGTAGCCGGGGCTCGTGACGCGGTTGTAGGCGAAGGCGCCATTCATCACGAGCACGATGGTCGGGATACGTTGACGTAGCAGGCCAGCCGCGCCAAAGGTGTCGACGGCGCCCCCGTCGGTGATGAGGCCCGTCCGCTGCCGCAGGGTCTGGAAGAGTGTGGCGAACAGGCCCTCCTCCCAGCTGCCGATGAGCCGCATCTGGGAGAGGTAGTAGGTCTGAAGCGCCAAGCTGGCGGCGGAGCCCGTCTCGAGCCCGACGAGGCTGTCCAGCTCGGACTGGCAGGTTTCTCCATTCGCGTCGTTGAAGTGATAGGTCATGCCCAGGAAGGAGGTCGACGCGCTAATCGAGGCGAGCAGCTCGGCGTTGTAGGACGTGGTGCGGAAGAGCGGCCCCAACGTGCGCACGCCCTGGCCGAGCATCTTGAAGTTGCCGTTGCTCACCTCGACGCTGCCGTAGCCCTTGTTGGGCGGCACGTGCGTGAAGAGAATCGCCGAGTTGTCGATGAAGCCCGGCGTTGGCGAGACCGGAACGCCGCCGCCATCAACGTCGGCGTTCTGGCGCTCCGGCTGGTTGAACAGGCTTACGCCAATGATAACACTCCAGGGCCCGGACGTCGACTCGGCGATGTCGTAACCGTAGTAGTATGCAAACAGGGTGGTGAAGCAGTCCCAGAGCGGTCGGCCGTCGGCCATGCACTTCAGGAAGCCATCGCCGAAGGCCTTGCAAAAGTCGCACTGGAACGCATCTTCGCCCGTTGGTGCTGGTGCGCGGCTAAAGAGGCACGAGACGCAGCCGGCGACCTGACCCAGGTCGAAGAGCCCCCCCGCCTTGGTGATACCGCGACGGCCGGCTGGCACTGGCAGCGCCGAGAGGTCGGCGAGGGTCAGGTCCTCGGCGCCGTCAACCTGCGGCACCCACAAGAGGGGCGAGTTGGCGTAGATGTTGGTGGCATCGGAACCAGCAGAGATGACGGAGAAGGCGAGGTTCGCGCCCGCGTCGGTCAGGCTCGGCGAGAACTTGTCCAAGGCGTCGAGTGCGCACGTGTGTTGAACAAGGCCGACGAGCCCGCCGCCGCTGAGCCCGATGCCCACCGCAGGCGTCGGCGGCATGTGCGCGCGGGCCAGGAAGCCGACGTATGTGCCCCACACCGCCGCCGACAGCGCCCCCGTAAATATGGCGAGGCGGGCAGACAGGAAGGTGTTCAGGAAGTCCATCTTGTGGTGAATGACGGCGTCAGTGAATGACGGCGTCGGGTCGGCGTCGAGTCGAAGTGCGTTGGACTTTTTCGACAACGGCGGGTCAATTAGTGTTAAATGAGTAACTAATCAATCCAAATGCGGGTGCCCGTCGTGGCAATTAAAATCACGTAGTGTTAAATGAGTAACCAATCAATCTAAATGCGGGTGCCCGTCGTGGCAATTAAAATCACGAAATGAGTAACCAATTAATCTAAATGCGGGTGCCCGTCGTGGCAATGAAAATCACGCGGTTCTAATGTCGGTTAACTCTGAACATATAGACTCTCGACACCTAGGCTAATAGTCGTTGTCGATGTGGGCTGACCTAGGGTTAAGGGGTCCGGCATCGGCGTCGACGGCAAGTCGGGTTAACCCGAGGCCAAGTCTTTACTCGTAGCCTTATTTTCATCAAGGGGGTTGGAGCCCCTTATTTTTATGTAAAACGGACCTCTTTCCTAGGGGTGGTGGCGCGGTGTGGCCGCAGTTGTGCTGGCGGCGTGCGCTGTGGGCCGTGACTGACTGCTGTCGCTCTGGGGGGGGGGGGTCCTGGGGGGGTAAGCATATCATCTGTAATGTTACGCTATAGCTGAGATCTACTCTTTCTATATCTGTAGCTGTATACAGACATTCCGTAGCGCGCCGCTCGCGTCAACTCTCTCTCTCTCTCTCGTCTGCTTTAGACACACTCGGACTTGCAGGCGAGATGACAGAATGATGATATGTTTACCCCCGAGAGAACCTCCCCACACCAGGACAGCGCGGGCATAGTCCCCAGCGGCACACCGCCGCCAGCACAGCCACCCCAACCACCACAGACACGGGGAAGACACTCCCACAGGCGCCAACCCCACTCAAACGGCCTATGCTCACCCCAAAAAGGGTGGGCCGGGCACGAGGGTAGCACTTGGGTACGTGGACACTTCTGCGCAGCCAGTACAGTGCCCAGCGCCTCTAGCTCTGGCGCCAGCCGTTTTATTATATATGTAATGTATATAATGGTATAACTTACGCATACACAGTCTTATATATATATATATATACATACATATATACATATACATATGCATATTTATATACATACATATAAAAAGAGCCAAAGCGCATATAGTACCCAATGGCACCTGGGTTAAGGGTTCACCTTTTATTTGGTGCAAAACGCACCAAATCTCGGCGCGTGGTGCCAAGTGGTTAACCCTGCTTGACCATGGATGAAGCTGCTTCTCTGATGACCCAAACCGCCTTTCCTGTTGGTCTTTCTAAATCATATAAACTAACGACACCTAGGCTAATCATCGTCGGCGGGCTATCCTAGGCTAAGAGGTCCGACGAATTATGCCGGCTACGTCTGGCGGCGCTTCGGCGGCTTGGGTCCGACGCCATTCCGACCCAAGCAGCCCATCTTACCTACACGCTCTCCTTTTGGTTGCAGGGGGCCGGGGGCACCGGCGGCGGCGACACGCACCAAATCTCGGCGCGCGGTGCCGAGGGTTATAACCCTCCTCGACCATGGATGAAGTGAGTTCTCTGGTGTGGTGTTGATCTTGTTGTGTGTTTGTGTGTGTGGCCTGTTTCTCTTTGACCCAAACCCGCGTTTCTTTTTGGTTGCAGGAGGCCGGGGGCGCCGGCGACGCGTACCAGCACCAAATCTCGGCGCGTGATGCCAAGGGGTTAACCCTGCTTGACCATGGATGAAGCTGCTTCTCTGATGACCCAAACCGCCTTCCCTGTTGGTCTTTCTAAATCATATAAACTAACGACACCTAGGCTAACCGTCGCCGGCGGGCTATCCTAGGCTAAGAGGTCCGTAAGTCTGGCGGCGCTTTGGCGGCTTGGGTCCGACGCCATTCCGACCCAAGCAGCCCATCTTACCTACACGCCTTTCCGTTTGGTTGCAGGGGGCCGGGGGCACCGGCGACGCGCATCAAATATCGGCGCGCGGTGCCGAAGGGTTCCCATCTTTCACCATGGATGAAGTGACTTCTCTGATGTGGTGTTGATCTTGTTGTGTGTTTGTGGGTGTGGCCTGTTTCTCTTTGACCCAAACCATCTTTCCTTTTGGTTGCAGAAGGCCGGGAGTGCCGGCGACACGCACCAACTCTCGGCGCGCGGTGCCGAAGGTTATAACCCTGCTCGACCGTGGACGAAGCTACTTTCTAATGACTCAAACCGTATTTTCGCCAGCGGCACGCGCTACAGCGCGAGCATAGGTGTTAGTAGGCTTCTATTGATAATGTTTTGTTTTGGTTGCAGGAGGCCGGGGGCGCCGGCGACACACACCACATCTCGGCGCGCGGTGCCGAGGGGTGGGTTCTCGCGCGCGCGTCGGGCGCGCGCCGCCTGTACGTTCTTGTAGAGTCGAGACATGCGACGCTGGCTGAGGCCCAACAGGCGCTTATGGGGCTGGTCGCGGATCGCTTCTCCCACATCTTTCTTGACGGCGGGTGATGTGATGGGGATGGCGTGTGTGTGCTGGGTGTGTGTTGGCGGTTCTCTCAAGTATATAACATGATATACACCGCTTTGAAATGGTGCATCGCACCGGCACTACCGGATGCGGATCTACATCTACGTGCTCGTAATGTTGGGACATGCGTCGGTAGGATAGGCCCAGCAGGGGCTCATGGTTCATGAGGCTGGTCGCGGAGCGCGGAGCGCTTCTCTCACATCTTTCTTGACAGAGGTGAGCGGGTAGCGGGTAGCGGTCGTGTAGCCGTGTTTGACGGAGCTGGTGCTGCGTGCTGGTGCTGGGTATACTGGGTGTGTGTGAGTTTGCAATCTTTAATTCATATTGAGATTAAGTAGTAGTAGTCATTCAAAAAATAAGTCAAAAACAAAAACAAGTTTGGGAGATCGCGTTCTCACTCGGGATGACCCCTCCGGTATTATTCCTGTCACATCAAATAACCTGAGGACACCCGGTTTCGCCATCCTTGCCTTGCGTGACATTCATGTCCGAAAGCAGCCCTGGGGCACACAACAATACCAGCATCCACGGTACAGCGCAGCACGCGCAGCACCCAACCGAGACGGAGACGCGCGGCGGGAATTATAATCATGATGCACGCATAGCCGGCGTGCCGCGTGGCGCATGGGCTAGGGCGGGTAGCCCCGCTCTCAGCAGCCTCCTCAGCTCTCACAGATGACCTGCTCTCCATCACCTAATACTTAAAAATCAGGTGTCCACAAGGCACATGGCACTCTTCTCTCAGACAGCGGACAGCGAGGCCGCGCGGGTATAGGCCTCTGTATATTTGTATTATTATATTTTTGCTTTTCCGTCTCTGCTCCTGCTCCTGGCTCCTGCTCCTGTTGCAGCACGCGGCGCGTGCGCGACCCCTGGTTAGCATTGTGGGCTGGCAGGCAGGTGTGCTGGGGCGGGTTGGAGCCCTCGATCAGCATCTCTGCTGCGCCCATGGTGCGGCGGGTTAACCCGTCTGCTGCGGGTGCACAGCGCCACGACGACGCCGTAGATGGAGGCCGTCGTGGCCCTCCTTTCCATCCCACCCGAGAGCTGTCGCTATCTGAGGTTGGCCCACTAGGTGAATTTGCTGTAAAAGCGCTTGCCTCGCGATATTAGGGTTAGGGTTATATAACCCGAAACACAGTCACGAATAATTCACTCGGCTCGGGCTCGGGTTCAGGGTTGAAAGTTAACCCGACTGTGGCGATCTTTTCCTTCCCTGTATTGGTCCCAGTCATGAAATCGTCATTCTGAGAATGAAGGACACGTGCACGGACCTGGTGCCCAGCGACACACACAAACAGCCCCTGTCAACAAGGTGTGCAAGGGGCCTCGGCACATCCACGACCACTCGCCTCGGCCGTTGCGCCGCCTCGGCGCAGCCCCCCCTGCCGCACAGAGGCGGTCACGTCTTGCACAGAGGGCACTTCCCATCAGATCGCGTCCTCCACCACGTACTGAGGCAGCCCCGGTGGAACTGATGATTGCACTTCAACACGTGCACGGCCGAGTTTTGGTAGCCGTTGACAGTGCCACCACCATCGCCAGTGGTGTCCTTCTCTGCTCCGCCGCCTGGCTGCTGTAGAGGCTCAAGACATATTGTGCAGCTGGTCTCAGGGGTCCTCCCAGTCTCAACGCAGAGCGCGTTCAGCCGGTAGCGGAGCGGCGCGGCCTCGGCCGGCCCCACCAACTGGTCGGGCTGGTCAGACGTGTTGGCGAGGCTGCGCAGCAAGACCTGTTTGATCTGCACATCGTCCGTTGGCTCGACCAGCTCGAGCGCCTCGCGCAAGCACGCCGCGGCTTCCTGCCAGGATGCCGCGGCTTCGGCTGTCTTGACCTTCTGATTCTTGTCAGAATAATTACTCAGAAAGGTCCCCAGAGTACATAGCCAGCCGGCGAGCAGTCGTTTATCACCCAGAGTGCTGTCGCCGGACGCCGCCGGGTTAACCCGAGCTTGCCGTCGCTCTTGCCACATGCGTGACATGAGCTCGCAGCGGGCACCAGCGATGCCGAGTGCACGCCCGGTGCGGTGATGCTCGGCCCGGCGACGTCCGGCACGCGCGGCGCCGCCTCGGCACCGGCCGCCACATGTGCTTCGTCGGCGGGTCGGCAGTTGGCGCCGGAGTAGCCCTGCCTTGCTGCGGCGATCTGGCAGTCGCGGTTGCAGAACCACACGCTTTTGCACCGACCGCAGCGCAGCAGCTTGCCGTCGCTCTTGTCGCATGCGTGGCACGAGTTGTCTGGCGACATTGAGCGTTCAGAGATCTGCGTTGGCGCCAAAAAAACGCGCGCGTTTCATGCTGTGCGCGTGTGCTCGTGTCCCCTTTGTATTATAAACCGTCTGTGAATTCCTTTTCACCGATCCCACCCTCCTCGCCGCTGACCATCCAAACCACGCCCTCAAGCAGCTTCGCCTTCCGCCCTCGAAGGGTGGAGCCGGGCTCGCCAGCCTCGTTGATACATACTCTTCCGCCTACCTTGGCTCGCTCGCCAACACCCTCAACCACCTCCGCGGCATCGGGCCGATCGCTGACGTCGTTGCGGAGGGAAATGCTGACAACTGGCTCAACTACCCGGGCCCGCTGCTTGATGCCTACCGCATCTTTAACATCGGCCTTGGCCCGGCGGACACACCCTTCTGCGACCTGCCCAAAGTCCGCTCTATCGCCACCCTCAAAGGTGATGATGGTGCCCTCGACCTTAATTATATTAGCCGCGCTCCTACACA
>Ga0335398_10009955_pt1 | contig 10904 bp, 7 predicted proteins | sample BON03_FD_205742 | JGI IMG/M metagenome (GOLD analysis project Ga0335398, IMG submission 205742) | Freshwater microbial communities from Lake Bonney liftoff mats and glacier meltwater in Antarctica - BON-03 (spades assembly) (version 2) | ecosystem: Environmental > Aquatic > Freshwater > Ice >...
GCCCATCATGATTACCGTGTTGGAGCGGTGTTTCCCAGGAAAACTGGAACAGTGGAAGCCGACACTTCGAGACATGGTCCCCAGTTACGGGTCGAAGCTCTCCGACGACGCCGAAATGGCCGAGACATCACAGTCCAGAACCGCGCAAGTGCTGGGGCTCGTGGCGTCCCAGCGTCAGTGACGAATGGCGCCGCGCGAGGGCCCCACGACATAGGTTGTGGGGACCGAAAAACCGTGCTCAGAAAAGGCACCATCGAGGTTGACCTGGAGCAGAGATAGATCCTCACCGTTAATGAGGGCATAGACAGAGCCTGAATCCCCCACCCCCACCATTCGGGCTCCATATGCGCCTTGGGACAGGGCTGTCTCGATTGCCAAATCAATTTCCACGCTTGACGCGTCATAGTCATCCCGCAGGGAAGCCTGGGATGCGGTCATAATCTCGCCGAAAGCGTGGGGGCTTTCTTGGCGCAGGAGTTTGGCTGCATCGAGAACTCTGTGATTCTCGTTAATGATGTGCTGTGCACGTCGGTAGGTCACCGCAGGAAGGGAGTCTCGATAGTCGGGCAAAGTTTTTGGTGAAAGGTCTCTCAGTGAGGTGAGACTCAGCGCGTCGACCACCTCTTCGCGCTCGACGAAACGTTGTGTGGCCAGGTCGGTGCCGCGCTCGATACCGGTGTCGATAACAACTAGGGTGAGGCCGTGCTCGGCCAGGGCAAAAGCAACCTGGTCACTGTCGAAAGAGCGGGAGTCAAAGAGTATGGCGCGATTATCTTCCCCGAGAAGCGAGGGGATGTGGTCGCTGAGTCCGGTGTTACGACGCACGACAGAGTTCTCGGCTTTCTGGCTCACCTTAGCCAGGGTCATAGAGTCCACGGACAATTGCCAGGCATCGTTGAGCGCGACCGCAACGGCAGTCTCAAGAGCGGCGGAAGAACCTAAGCCCACCCCTACCGGGACATCGGAATCAATAAACACATCGAGTCCGGGCACAGCGGAAAGGTCAGCGCCAAACTGCCCCAGAGCCCACGCCACGCCCAGGGGGTAAGCAGCCCAGCCGTGAACCTCGCTCGGTTCCAAGTGATCGAGGGAAATTTCCGCGATTTCATCGGCTTCGGTACTGGCAACACGAATCTTGCGGTCTTTGCGAACACCCACCGCAACGACGGTGCGACGATCAAGAGCGATGGCCAACACGTATCCATCGGCGTAGTCAGAATCATCGCCAAGAAGACGGAGCTCACCGGGAGCAGACCACAGGCCGTCAGCTTCGTAGCCGAAGATGGACTGGAAACCAGCGCGGGTGTCATCTCGAATATCGCTCATAAGGAATTGGTGCTCTACGTCCTTCTGCGGGAGGGGAAAGCTCTAGTCTGGCCTATCTCGCACCTTCCCGGGAAGCGTCCCCCACACGCACCACTCAGCATTTCTTGGGACACTGGGGGTGTGAGCCACACAACATCGACCACGCTGCCCCGCTTTATGCCCCCGCAGAGGGTGCGAGCCTGGCGCTGGATTCTGGGGACCTTAGTAATTCTTGCCTCCTGGTTAGTGGGGGGGACGCTTCTAGGGCTGGCCCTTCTTCCCTACACCGGAGTAGATCCTCAGGTTTTACTGATGGGTGGCGACATACTGGCGGCGATGCCGGCGTGGGGGTACCTGTTCTTCGCTCTGATAACTTTCCTGCCTTTGTTCTTGGGGACGCTGGTTGCCTATCGGTTTGTGCTGGGTGTTAAGCTGCGATATTTGTTTTCAACTTTCGATAATTTTCGATGGTGGCGCGTTGCATTGGGCTTCTGGGTGTGGGTGGCTCTCATTGGTGGCCCGGTCGTTGTCGGAATCGTTCTGAGCCCTGAGGCTTATCGCTTTTCTCCCTCGTGGGAAACTTTCCTCCCGTTTCTTCTTGTCGGACTCCTTCTCCTGCCGATGCAAACCACCGCAGAGGAATTGTTATTTCGGGGCTGGATCATCCAGTGGGCGGCACAGGGTTTCGGAAACATCTGGTGGCTTTCAGCCCTCAGTGGCACCCTGTTTTCTTTGCCCCACCTGCTCAATCCAGAAGCGGCCGGAGACACGCTTGGGGCCTTTTTCGGCTACTTCACCGTGGGCTTTGCCCTGGCCTGGGTGACTGTGAGAGATCGCTCGTTAGAGATTGCTATTGGTGCGCACATGTCCAACAATCTTTTCGCCGCGCTGGTGGTCGGCTATGAAGGCGGAGTGTTGCCTGCGGAAGCCCTATTCGTGACAGAGCCCATTGAATGGGGGGCGTCAAACCTTCTCGGAATCATTGTCATACCGCTGTTCATTTTGTTAACCAGACCCGGACGCCCACGGGTGAAAACCATCCCCGACGCAGTCTCGTGACTGCCGCGGTTGGGATAGAGTAACCACATCGGAGCCCCGGTCTCACTCTTTACCGGAGGTACCTATGAGGTCTATCCCTTTCCTTTCTTCTGCAGCGCTTGTCGTCGCCCTGGCGGGCTGCGCTCCGGTTGGCTCAGAATCTCTCTCACTGGGCGATGTTCAAGATTGTTCCGGGGTCAGCGTCGTCGTCAACTATGGAATCTTGTCCGATGGGTTAACACTCCAGTGCGTTAACCTGCTCGAAGAAACCGCTGTTGCCCAACAGGTCCTTACGTTTGCGGGTTTTGAGCTCGAAGGAACGGGGACGTACGGCGATCAAGTGGTCTGCCGTGTTGCTGGGCTTCCCTCTGCGACCGAGCCTTTCACCGTGGAGGGGGAGGAGCCGCATCTTGAATCGTGTGCAGATATGCCGCCCGCCTTTGCGTACTGGGCACTCTGGATTAAAGACGGCGACGCATCTGAGTGGACCTATGCCCAAGAGGGCGCGGGAACTCTGGAACTTCAGTCTGGAGACTCGATTGGCCTGGCGTTTTCCACCGGTGGGGCCACTCCTCTCCCCACTGATCCCTAGACCATGGTTAAGCCCCGGCGAGCAACGCTTGTCCTTGTTGCCGTCGTGGGGGGTGTGGGTTTCGTTGTCCTGAGGGTTCTCTACCGCATCATTTTTGGAGGAACAAGTGGCGGGGAAACTACACTCTGGGCTCTCCCCACAACACCTCTCTGGGGCCCTTTTTCCCACATCGTGATTGGAGGGAGCGTCACAACCGAGGGGTTACTCAGCAGTGCAATTTCCGCTCTTCCTTTTGCGGCGGTCATCGTGCTCTCTGGTGTCCTCATCGCAGCTGTCGATCCCCGGTCGCTGCTGTTGGTGGTGCCCAAACTCCTCTGGGGTCGCTCAATCGTGTTGGCCTTTGTTATTGCCCTGGCGACGTTGCCTTTTATTGTGACGACCTATCGGGTGACGAGGAGGAATGCTCTTCGGCGGGGGCTGAAGCCCGGGCGGATGCTGCTACTGCCCGTGTTGGAAAAGACTTTGGAGCGCGCAACAGGAATTGCATGGGCCTTGGAATCCAGGGGAATCCACGCGAGGCGCCGGCGCTCTGAGGTCGCACCACGGGGACCGGTATTTCTGGAAGCGTTATCGATACCTTCCCGAGGGCTTCACAATATCTCGTGGAGTGTCGCCCCGGGAGCTCACATTGTCCTGACCGGTGCCACAGGGAGCGGGAAGACGACACTCCTGGAAGCACTAGCGCGGGTTCTGCCTGATAACGCCGAGGAGCAGCCCTCGGGGACGCTCAGCACAGGGTGTGATGCCGCCGCCGTGGGCTATCTCCCTCACCAACCCCACTTCTTGTTTCTTGCCAGCACGGTCTTGGACGAGGTAGCGCTTGCCTCCATTTACGATGGTGTTGCAATCTCCACCGCCCGGGAAGAGGCGCACCTGATTCTGGACCAATGGGATGTGGCCTCCCTCGCTACGCAGCATCCAGCAACTCTCTCCAGCGGAGAAGCCGTTGTTGTTGCCCTTGCAGCGCTGTGCGTGACGCATCCCCAGGTGCTCCTCCTGGATGAGCCTCTTCAGACCCTTGACCTGACCTGGCGGGCGCGCATCGTGGAACACCTCGCTCACCTTCCCGAGCAGGAGACCACCGTTATCGTGACGGATCATGGGAACCGCGAACTTGAGGCGTGGGGAGGGGCGTATCTGACCCTGTCTGAGACGGGGTTAGCTCCGGGCCCCTATATTCCTCCGGCTGCGGAACGCCCTTCGGGCGTTCCCGCTCAGACAATGGATGCCGATGATGTTTTTATGCTTGGCCCCATCAGCGTCTCGTATGGCAAGAAGACAGTGCTGGATGCGGTATCCCTGACACTAAGACGCGGTCAGACCGTTGTTCTCAGCGGCGACAATGGCTCGGGGAAAACAACACTGCTCGAGAAGTGTGCCGACAGCGCCGAGAATGGTCCCGCTCAGATCGCGCTCGTTCCCTCAGACCCGAGCAATCTTTTCATGAAGGAGTCTGTTGCCGAGGAGTTGGCCCTTGCCGACACGGTCGCCGGGGTGGAGAAAGGTTTCACCCGGCACACCCTGGAGGCAATCCTCTCTGGACCATGGCGGGCAGAGATGCTGGCCCAGATGAAAGATACCCATCCCCGGGATCTTTCCCGGGGCCAGCAAACAGCCCTCGCTCTGGCATTACAGATGTCACACAAACCCCTCGTTCTCGCCCTTGATGAGCCCACCCGAGGCCTCGATAGTGCCGCAATCCAAGCACTTCACGACGTTCTAGGCTGCGTGAAAGAGACGGGGACGGCTCTTCTCATTGCCAGCCACGAGGCGGAATCGTTCCACCACCTCGCCGAGAGAAGGCTCACGCTTTCCCGGGGAGTGCTTGTCGAGGCACAGGAGGTCGCTAAGTGATCCACGCGCCACGCACACGCGGTCGTGCCTCGCGAGTCACCGTGGTTTTGCTGAGCGCCATCGGGTTGCTCGTCTTTGGGTGGCCACTACTGAGCGGCTTCGGCCCTTTTTCTCAGGGTGCTCCCCTGCCTGTCGTGACGCTTATCGCCCCCCTCCTGGTAGCGGGTGTGTTGCTGAGCCTGGAGAGCTCCTTGGCAGACACCCGGGTGCTCGCATTAGTCGGAGTGCTTGCCGCTTTAGCAGCGGCAGCCCGGTTGGTGTCACTGGGTGCGGGTGGTGTCGAGTTTGTCTTTGTTGTGGTGATCCTCTCTGGTCGAGTGTTGGGGGCTCGCCTTGGGTTCGTGGTCGGGGTCGTGGCTATTGGACTGTCTTCTGTTGTTTGGGGAGGGTTTGGTCCCTGGACCGCTTTTCAGATGCTGGCTTTGGGGTGGGTCGGCGCTGGAGCAGGTCTTCTGCCGAGAGTGAAACCACCATCTGGTGGCGCCGCAGGGAAACGAGAACTGGTGATGCTCATGATCTATGGGGCGCTGGCGTCTTATGTTTTTGGTCTCCTGATGAACCTCTGGTTTTGGCCTATCGCCCTGGGCCCGGACACGAGTCTTTCCCTCGTTGAAGGCGGGAGCTTTGCCGAGAACGCGAGTAGATTCGTCCTTTACAGCTTGGCAAGCTCCACCCTCACGTGGGACACCGTTCGGGCCGTGACCACGGTGATGAGCCTGGTTATCATCGGCCGACCCGCACTCAAAGCTCTTCGCCGGGTCTACTCCAGGCCCCAATCACACAGAAAAGTACTTCGCCTCCGGGTGATGGAACACGAAAGCGTCCGTTGACTGCTCGGGGTGGAGTTGAAGTTCTTCGGAAAGCTCCACTCCAATACGTTCGGGTTTCAGTAGCTCCACGACCTTGGCGCGATCTTCCATCTCGGGGCAAGCGGGGTATCCCAAGGAGAACCTGGCGCCACGATATTTGAGACCAAAAATATCCGCAAGATCACTAGGGTCTTGATCGCCAAAGCCCCATTCTTTCCGAATTTGGGCGTGCCAGTACTCGGCCAGGGCTTCGGTTAACTGCATGGCAAGGCCGTTGAGTTCCATATAGTCACGATAGGAGTCAGAGGCAAAAAGTGTTTGGGCAAAAGCGTCAATGCTGGCACCTGCCGTGACCAGTTGAAACGCCATCACGTCGGTCTCGCCCGTGCCTTTGGACTTCACGAAGTCCGCAAGACACAGGTGTCGATCACGGCGCTGCCGGGGGAAGCTAAAGCGCAGGCGTTCCGCACCGAGTGCTCCCGCAGATCCGCCATCTGGTGCGAGAAGACCGGCGGCGCCCAAGGTTCCGTCGGGATCATTGCCGTGATGAAGGACGATGACATCGCTGCCGTCTGAGACAACGGGGAAGTATCCATAGACCACTGCTGGATCAATAACTTTCTCGGACAGTAGTCGGTCCATCCAGTAGCGCAGGCGGGGGAGGCCCTCTTCGGCGACCAGGTCGTCGTAACTCTTTCCACCCTGGCCCCGGCCAGGTTTGAGGCCCCACTGGCCCATAAATGTTGCGCGCTCGTCCAGGAAAGCCGCATAGTCACTCAGGGCGAAACCTTTAACAATCCGGGTGCCCCAGAAAGGCGGTTGCCATACGGGGTTATCCCGGGCAACGTCAGAGCGCTCTGGCATGTTCGCAGGCTCGGTGACCTGAAGCTGGCTCGCCGGGTAAATACGCTTTTTTAGCGGCGGCAATCCCACACTTTCGGGATCGGAACCCCGAGAAATGGCCACCAAGGGTGTCATCAAGTCGAGGCCCTCGAAAGCATCTTTGGCGTAACGAACGATGCCGTCGAACCCGGAAGCTAGGTCATCCTCCACATAGGACCTGGTGAGTGCTGCTCCACCGAGAATAATTGGCCATCTTCTTGCCAAACCGCGCTGAGTGAGTTCGAGAAGGTTCTCCTTCATCACGACCGTGGATTTCACCAGAAGCCCACTCATCCCAATAACGTCAGCGTCGTGTTCTTCAGCGGCGCTGATGATGTCGTTGACCGATTGCTTAATTCCGATATTCACAACGTCGTAACCATTGTTGGTCAAAATTATGTCTACAAGGTTTTTTCCAATGTCATGAACGTCACCGCGAACAGTGGCAAGAACCATTTTTCCCTTGCCCGCAGCCTCAGATTTTTCCATATGCGGCTCCAGCAGTGCGACCGCGGCCTTCATGACTTCTGCAGATTGGAGCACAAACGGCAATTGCATTTCACCGCTGGCAAACCGCTGCCCCACGACCTGCATCCCGGAAAGTAGGGTGTCGTTAACGATCTCTAGGGCGCTTGCCCCCTCAGCCCGGGCGAGGTCTAGGTCTGCTTCAAGGCCCTTGGACTCCCCATCAATGATGCGGCGTTCCAGGCGCTCTCGAACAGGCAGTGCGGCAAGCTCTGCTTGACGTTGGTCTTTGATCGCTGCCGAATCCACACCGTCAAAAATTTCTAGCAGCCGAGCAAGCGGGTCATAGGTGAGGGCGCCCTCTTCGTCATACTCGCGTTTGTCCCACACCAAATCAAGCGCTACCTTCCGCTGCTCGTCAGGTATGGAGGCAAGGGGAAGAATTTTGGCTGCATCGATAATCGCGCTGTCAAGACCCGCCTCGCAGGCTTCATGGAGGAAAACCGAATTGAGTACCGCGCGCGAAGCGGGGTTGAGCCCGAAGGACACGTTGGAAACGCCGAGCGTGGTGTGGACTCCTGGATACCGCGCGGTGATGTCTCGAATTGCGGCAATGGTTTCGATGGCATCGCGTCTCGTCTCCTCCTGGCCGGTGGCGATGGGGAAAGTGAGGCAGTCGACGATGATGTCCTCTACTCGCAATCCCCAGTCGCCCACCAAAGTGTCAATCAGGCGACTGGCTATTCGGACTTTGTCCCCGGCGGTTCGGGCTTGGCCTTCTTCGTCGATAGTGAGGGCAATGACGGCCGCGCCGTGCTCCTTGACCAAGGGCATGACCGAGCCAAAGCGCGATCCGGGGCCATCACCATCTTCAAAGTTGACGGAGTTGACGACCGGGCGCCCTCCGATGAGTTCCAAGCCTGCCTGGATGACCGCAGGCTCGGTGGAGTCAATGACGAGGGGGAGAGTGGACGCTTGAGCGAGCCGTGACACGACGTCACGAATATCGGCGACGCCATCCCGACCCACATAATCGATACAGACATCAAGCAGGTGCGCGCCGTCTCTCACCTGCTTCTTCGCGATTTCTACGCAATCATCCAGGCGACCTTCAAGAAGTGCGTCGCGGAAGGCTCTGGACCCATTGGCGTTCGTCCGCTCACCGATAGCCAGGTAGGAGGAGTCTTGGCTTAAGCTGACGTGCTGGTAGAGGCTCGCCACCCCGGGGTCGGGCTGTGGAATGCGCTTAAGGGCAGGAGTGTTACCTACTCGGTTGACAACAGCCTGAAGGTGCTCCGGTGTGGTCCCGCAACAGCCTCCGACCAGCGAAAGCCCAAACTCCTTAATGAACTGTTCGTGAGCGGTCGCAAGTTCCTCTGGTCCCAGAGGATACGAAGCCCCCGTGGCGGTGAGGACCGGTAGCCCCGCGTTGGGCATCACCATGACAGGAATGCGGGAGTGTTGGGAGAGCTGTCGAAGGTGCTCGCTCATTTCTTGCGGGCCCGTTGCACAGTTCAGGCCAATCATGTCGATTTCCAGAGGTTCCAAAGCGGTGAGCGCGGCATTAATTTCTGAGCCCATCAGCATGGTGCCTGTGGCCTCTACCGTTACCTCCACAAACAGCGGCAGCCTGGTTCCCGCGGCGCGCATAGCGTCCTTGCAGCCGTTGATGGCGGCCTTTGTTTGCAGGAGGTCCTGCGAGGTCTCGATCATGAACGCATCTGCGCCACCGGCCAACAAGCCCTGCGCCTGCCGTTCAAAGGTGGACTTGAGGAAGCTGTAGGTGGTGTGGCCAAGAGAAGGCAATTTTGTGCCTGGCCCAATGGAGCCGAGTACCCAACGCTGGCGACCATCGTTGTCCTCAAAACGAGAAGCGCTTTCCTTGGCAATTTGTGCCCCCGTTTCAGCGAGCTCCGCGATGCGGTCTTCAATGTCGTAATCCGAGAGGTTGGACCAGTTAGCACCGAATGTGTTTGTTTCGACGCAGTCCACCCCGACGGCGAAATAGGCGTCGTGGACCCCAGCCACGATGTCGGGCCGGGTGACATTCAGGATTTCATTGCACCCTTCGAGGCCTTGGAAATCTTCCAACGTCGGGCCCGCATCTTGCAACATGGTTCCCATGGCGCCATCAGCCACAAGAACTCTCCTACCCATTTCCTCGAGAAGGTCTTGGGACCGCTGAGGGAGGTTGAGTTTCTTAATGTCGTCCACTTATCGCACCCCTGCTTCTTCAAGAACTGAGAGTACCGTGGGGTATTGGTTGAAGGCGTAAAGGTGAACACCGGGAGCCCCACCGTCTCGCAAACGTTGAGTCATTCGAGCGCTCCATTCAATTCCCACTTTCTTCTGGTCTTCAGAATTTGTGTGCGCGGCGAGGGCGTCTGTGAGCTCTTGAGGAGCCGTCTCGCCCGTGAGTTCCAGAACGCGGGCCAAGCGCCCCAAAGAAGTGATGGGCATGATGGCAGGAAGTATCTCCATGGTGACGCCGGCTCTTCTTGCCTCGGATACAAAGTTTTCGTACTCTTCGACAACGAAGAAAAGCTGTGTAATGGCGAGCGTTGCTCCGGCCTCTTGTTTTTTCAGGAGCACGGCGAAGTCTTCTGCTCTATCGCGAGATTCAGGGTGACCGTTGGGGAAAGCAGCGACAGCTATTTTCTCTACGGCCTTGTTCTCCACTTGAATGTCTCGAAGCAGTGCCACAAGATCACTTGCGTGGGGTAAATCACCCCGGGGCGCAATTTGGCCCAGGGGAAGGTCTCCTCGAAGGGCGAGGAAATGCGTGATTCCGGCCTCGAGGAACGAACTAATGAGGCCCCGGGCTTCGTCCCTGGTGTTTCCCACACAGGTGAGGTGGGCCAGAGGAAGCGCCGAACTGGTGCGGTGAATGTAGTCAAGGACCCCGAGTGAATCTCGGGCAGAAGACCCACCAGCGCCAAACGTGACGGAGATGAAGTCTGGGGACGTCGTGCTCAAGAAATCGATGGCCTCATGAAGGTCGCCAAGATGTTCAGGCGAACGAGGGGGGTACACCTCAAAAGAGACGGGAAATGCAGTGGGTGTGGCCAACGATGCCGCCTCTCGGGGTGAGACCCTGAACATATCGGGGGAGGCTTCCGCAACGATCAAGTAAGACTACCCCGGGAGGGAAGCCCTGGAATATGCCCGCTCCCTCGAGGCACGGAGGCGCTCGCGGTGGCCCCAGCGAGGGCGGAGCACCGTTGGTGCCATATCAAGAGAGGAATAATGTCGGATCCTGGTGCACCCAGGTGGCTAGGGGAATGAGGATCGGGCCGCAGCCGGCCACTGATTTGCCTGAGACTCGCGGATAAACACAGCGAACCGGACAAATCTGGGTGAAACCTCGATGGTAGGCGCGCAAAGGGCGAGACTTTCTTATTCGCCAAGCGGGAGCCTATTTGGCGGATTGATTTTGGAGGATGTTTGAGGATACGCGCGTGAAGGAGAGGTGAGGCGGCTTGAAGTGGAACCTGAGTTGGAAGGGTGTGAACTGCGGCGCGGGGGCTTCTTGGGTCAGCAGTATCCTAAGTTTTCACGTTATGGTCAGCTCATTGATGTCGTTCCCAAAGATAAGGAGTGCCCGTGCCGCAAATCATCCTTGAAGCTCAGAATCCAGTTCCGCTTTTCACGCTCAACGATCAAGAAGGCGGCAGTGTCGCCTTGTCTGATTACCTGGGGAAAAAGGTGATTATCTACTTCTACCCTGCGGCTGGCACCCCGGGATGCACAACGCAAGCATGTGATTTTCGGGACAATATGGCTTCCTTAGCGGCAGAAGGCTATGTCGTACTGGGGATATCTAAGGACGGTTCTTCAGCACTGAAAAAATTTGCGCAAGAAGAGAGACTGGATTTTCCTCTTTTGAGCGATCCGGATTTGGCTGTTCATCACTTGTTCGGTGCCTTCGGCGAAAAGTCAATGTACGGGAAAACTGTTAA
>Ga0335398_10009958_pt1 | contig 10903 bp, 10 predicted proteins | sample BON03_FD_205742 | JGI IMG/M metagenome (GOLD analysis project Ga0335398, IMG submission 205742) | Freshwater microbial communities from Lake Bonney liftoff mats and glacier meltwater in Antarctica - BON-03 (spades assembly) (version 2) | ecosystem: Environmental > Aquatic > Freshwater > Ice >...
ATAGACTGGCTGAAAATTAACCTCTTTTTCCTGCTTATTTGTGAGTGGTTCGAATTCTGGATGGGCAATGCTAATTTTTCTTCCAAACTGCTGGGGTTTCCCAAAAACCACCATTGGAGCACCTTTTACCAATCTTTTGGCTACCCATTGTATGCCTTTGAACCACGTCAGCTCTATCGCCCCAGTTTCATCTCTAAACTGGGCCACTAGGCGCTTTTTCCTGCCATCGCCGATAGTCTCCATCGAGTAGATAGAACCGATCAACTGCACCTGTTGCATATCCGATCGGATGTCGCTTATCTTATAAAATTTAGTCCTGTCCTCATACCTAAAAGGATAGTGCTGCAACATTTCACCGAAGGTAAAAATATCCAACTCCTTATTGATCAAAGCTGCTTTTTGAGGGCCTACTCCTTTCAGGTATTCAATTTTAGTATCAAAGAATCCGGACAAGTCTTATTATTTAATGCTTCACAGAAATTTTTTCTTTAGCTTCGTTTCAAGCGTTTTTATTTCTTGTCTTTTTTCCATAAAAGCCGCCAGCAACTCCGCTTGATTTTTAGATCGGTGAAGGTTTTGTTCCACGTAATCCACTTGATAATAAATGTTTCCCTTGAGGTGGTCGGTTAGAAAACGAAGGCCCATGATAAGTGTCATCATTTCGGCACCAAATGGGAGAGAGTTTAACTCTTCCTCAGTAATATGTCCTGCGAGGACTGAATAAAAGCCTTCAAGAAGGCCTTCATATTTGAGCATGTCGATCTTTATTTCTCCCCAGTCCAAAGAGGATTCATCTCTTGTACAGGCCACAGTTCGGGCAAGGTCTCCAAAATCATAAAACACGAAACCTGCCATAATGGTATCCAAGTCTATTACTGCATTGACTTTCTTTAGGTCCTCACTAAAGATCAGGTTGTTTATTTTGGTGTCATTATGTGTTGCCCTAAGTGGTAGCTGACTGCGGTAAGCCCCATATTGTTCAAGTAACTCCTTACGGGCTTCATAATAGGCAATCATCTCTCTGGTTTCGTCATTTATTTCAATGGCTGGCGCTTTTAATGCCTCATCAAATTGATTATATCGCCATTCTAGGTGATGAAAATCCTGAATGGTATCCTGAAGTTTGTCGGAATCAGTAGACAAAAACACCCGCACAAAATAAGCAAAGGCTTCCGCGGCCTTGCTGGCCTGCTCCTTTTCATCTATATCATCTCTGGTCACTCCGCTGACAAAAGGAAAAAGTCTGTACAGACCACCATCCAATTCAGTAAATAGGCCACCATTTTGATTTGGGATAGGTAGTGGTAGAATAAAAGGAATGCTGGCAGGGTCAAAATTATCAAGAAGGTAGCCCAGATTGTTTGAAATCCGTTCCGGATATTTAAAAACGGTATCATTAAATTCCTGTAATATAAAGGATTGGGTGTTGCTTTCCACCCTAAATGTTTTATGGATATGTCCTGAACCAAATCTACTGGCAACCAGGGTGTCTGCATCTAACTTATAGGCAGCTTTGAGCGCGTCCAATATTGTTTCTTTCATAGTAATAATTCCAAGTTCTTAGAATGCTAAAGGAATTTAAGTTGACCCGTTTAGCATTTCCAAATGGTAAATTTACAATACTTTTAAATTATATATTATTGAAAGGGTTTATATTTACCTTTGTGGTCTTTTGAAATATCTAAAAGGGTAATTACTTCCCGTTCCACAAATATTTAAAGGAATTAATTAAAATAATTGAAAAAGTTTTATTTATTTGGAAAAATTTTCTTTTTACTCGGAGGTTGAAAAATTAGTTCATAGCCATTATTCGAAAAAATTATAATATAAATACTTCATCATGAATATTTCAATCCTAGATTGGGCAATAATCATCGTATTTTTTGTTATTTCCATGTTAATAGGGGTATACGCCTCTAAAACAGCGGGTAAAAACGCTAAAGAATTCTTTCTTTCCGGAAGGAATATGCCATGGTGGTTATTGGGGGTTAGTATGGTAGCCACTACTTTTTCTGCCGACACACCCAATTTGGTAACTGATATTGTAAGGAAAAATGGTGTTTCAGGCAACTGGGTTTGGTGGGCATTCCTATTGACAGGGATGTTAACAGTGTTTGTCTACGCAAAACTTTGGAGGCGGTCTGAGATCACCACTGATTTGGAATTCTATGAACTTAGGTATGGGGGTAAAGCTGCCGCTTTTTTAAGAGCCTTTAGGGCATTGTATCTGGGGGTGTTTTTCAATGTAGTAATTATGGCAACGGTTTCCCTTGCAGCGATTAAGATCTTTGGCGTTATGCTTGGCCTTAGTTCTATAGAGACGCTTTTGATTGTATCTGTAGTGACTGTGTTTTACAGTTCATTGGGTGGTCTGAAGGGCGTTTTACTTACTGACTTTTTTCAGTTTTTCATTGCCATGGCCGGTGCATTCGGAGCAGCCATTTATATTGTCACTCTTCCCCAAATAGGAAGCCTTGATGCATTGTTGACCCACCCAAATGTAGTGGGCAAACTAAATATCATTCCAGACTTTAGTGATTGGAACGTACTTATACCTTTATTTATTATGCCTTTGGCCATACAGTGGTGGGCCACATGGTACCCTGGTGCAGAGCCAGGTGGTGGGGGTTATATCGCTCAGCGAATGTTATCCGCCAAAGACGAGAAAAATGCAATTGGTGCAACATTGTTGTTCAACATCACCCATTATGCTATTCGTCCTTGGCCTTGGATTATTATTGCTTTATCTTCCCTGATTGTTTTCCCTCAGTTAAGTGATATGCAAGAGGCTTTTCCTAATATAGAAGCCAGCAAAATAGGAGATGATTTAGCTTATTCTGCCATGCTTACCTTTCTCCCTAAGGGACTGATAGGGGTCGTACTTGCATCGTTGATAGCTGCAGTAATGTCTACCTTGTCTACCCACCTTAATTGGGGTTCATCTTATGTAGTTAACGATTTTTACGCCAGATTTATTAAGCCAGAAGCTTCTGACAAGGAACTTGTAGCCGTTGGTAGAATTTCCACAGTTGGGCTTATGGTGCTTGCAGCATTATTAGCTCTTGTGCTTTCCAATGCCCTTGAAGCTTTCAATATTTTGTTACAAATTGGTGCGGGTACTGGCTTGATATTTATTTTGCGCTGGTTTTGGTGGAGAATCAATGCTTATACCGAAATCTCTGCTATGATCGTATCCTTTATAGTGGCAATATATTTTGAGTCAATTCACAATAAATTAGGCTTTTGGCCTATACCTGAAGAAATGGGTTACCTGAAATTACTTTTTGGTGTCTCTATCACAACGATTACTTGGGTGTCTGTTACCTTATTGACCAAACCAGAGGATGATAAAGTATTGATTGCTTTCTATAAAAAAGTTAGGCCAGCATCTTATGGCTGGAAAAAATTATTGGGCAAATACCCTGAGGTAAAAGAAGAAGTTGGTCAACTGCCAATGGAAATAGGATTAATGCTGATTGCTTCTATTATGGTCTTTTCGGCTTTATTTGGTGTGGGATTCTGGATCTATGGCGAAACATTACCTGCAATCATTGCCACAATTATTACATTGGCCGGAGGTTTTCTAGTCTATAAAGGATGGAAAAAAATGAAGTTATCCTAACGGGATTGCTTTTACAGACTTAGACCAGAAAGAAAGGGGTGTTTCTGCTTATTATTTGTTGAAATACCCTGATAGCAGTTGAATAATTAAGTCATTCCAAAAGAAAACTTATGGCTAATAAAACGGCTGAAATATTAAAAGAAAATAAACTAAGAGTAACCAGTTGCAGGAGAGATGTGCTTTCAACCTTCCTTAACAGGAAGGTAGCACTGTCTCACGCTGATCTTGAAGATGCCTTAAAAGACAATTTCGATAGGGTTACTATTTATAGAACGCTGAAAACGTTTTTGGAGAATGATCTTGTTCATAAGGTGCTGGACGATACGGGTGCTGCCAAATATGCATTGTGCAACCATAGTTCCGAGGTGCCTCACCATGATCATGAACATGTACATTTCAAATGTGAGAAGTGTGGGAATACCAGTTGTCTGGACGAAATTTCCCTCCCGAAGGTATCACTACCAAAAGGGTATGAACTTAGGGAAATGAATTTATTAATTCAGGGGACTTGTAACAAGTGCAAATAAAAAGATCAAAAAGCTAAGGGTTTTTTCTCCTTCTCATCGGAAGGCCAAACGATACCTGGTGGTAAATCTATAACCGGTGGCACATTGTTTTCTACTCCACCGTCACCATCTTCATCATTGTTTTTCCGGTTTCTTTTGATTTTAGACCTAGTAAGTGTGGCTACAAAGTATATCAATACCACGTAGGCTACACCACATAAAATCAAATCTATCACCAGGCTATTCATCGTATCGAATGTTTGTACAGTAAGCTACAATAATAATTTGAATAAATCAACTTGTTGGTCTGAGGATTAATCGGTTATATTAAATTCTTAATGGAATAAAAGTAGCTTTTTCTAATAAGCAATTTGTCAAGTTTCTTAAAATGTTTTCAAGTTCTTGTCAATAGAAATATTGACGGAAGATTTGGAAGGCCAGTTTCATTTTTATTGTAACAAAGGGCGACATTTTATAAACACTGAAATAGACAAAAGCTAATATTAGATTCAAGGTAGCCCGCACATTTGATTTCCTAGGCTTAGGAAATGTGGGAACGTTGGCTTGGAGCCATCAAGTAGGGCTTTATTGGCATCAAAAAAGATAAAAAAACAAAAAGGGATAGAGAATAAACTTGCTATCTAATGTATAAGGTAAGATATTTGCCCAGCAAAATGAAAATTTAATAATGATCGTAAAAACAAAAAAATATAAACTGGAAACAGGTACCTATATCAAACAGGGATTAAAAAATATATTAAAACAGCAATGGTGGGTGGTATTGATCGCTATAGCCATAGCTTGTGGTTATTTTTGGATACCCTCATGGTGGTGGATAAGCATGGCATTATTAGCCTACGCATTGTATTGGCTTTTTTGGGTAATACAGTTTGCAGGTGTTACCCAAATGGAGCAGAATAAAGTAATGTTTGAGCGGCTTTCTTATGAAATAGACAGTCGTCAAGTACTTATGAAAATCAATAGCAAACAGGGAATGCCAATTAAATGGGAAATGATAAAAGAAGCCCAAATTAAAGAGGATGCCTATATCCTTGTTTTATCTAAGGCTCAGTTTATTCATCTTCCTTTTAGAATTTTCAACTCTCAAAACGAAGTGAAATTTGTAGAGACAATATTAAAGCGCAAAGGATTTTTAGCATAATTTGTCTACAAACCTGGCAGAAAAAAGGGCAGATATTTAGAATATCCGCCCCTTTTTTATGCCTATTGATGTAATCTCAGGTTATCGAAAACTATCTGCTTCCCTATAAGCCTGAATTACTGCTTCTTCACCTTCCTTACCAGGGTTGGCGTTACCATGTTCCATGCCACAAACACCCTTGTAACCTTTTTCGTAAATGAATTTAAAAACATTCTTGAAATTAATCTCTCCGGTACCTGGTTCTTTTCTCCCCGGATTATCTCCTATTTGTATATAAGCGATCTCATCCCAACACATGTCCATCAGTTTAATCAGATTGCCTTCATTTTTTTGCTGGTGATAGATATCATACAAAATCTTACAGCTCGGACTATCTACACCTTTACAGATGAGATAGGTTTGAGGGGAATACCTCAGGTACAGATTTGGCGTATCACTTAGGGGCTCCAGCACCATAGTAAGACCGTGAGGTTCCAGGATTTCCGTCCCTTTACGTAGGGCTTCAATAACGTTGGCTGTTTGGATGTCCAGAGGCAGTTCACGCTGGAAATCGCCAGGTACTACGGTGGTCCATTTCGCATTCACCCTTTTGGCAACTTCTACTGCTTTTCTACAACCATCCAGGAAAACATCTACAAACTCCTGCTTGCCTGCAGCCAGGGTATTGGCTCCATTTCCTCCCTTATCCAATACAAAAACACCCATGGTCATCCCTAGTTTTGCCAGGTGATTACCTATTTTTTCTTGCATTTCAGGAGTCCTTCTCATCATGCCATTATCCTCCAAACTTCTAAATCCCCTTTCGTGCATGTAAGTAATCTGATCTAGGAGGTCCTCTCCGGCTAGATTCTTAAACATGCCAAAATGTGGCGCATAGTCTAGATTAAAAGTAGCATCTGCCTCAAAATTGTTTGTCTGAGCAGCCTGACTAGTACTAACCCCTGCTATGCCAGCCGCAGCTGTTCCAAGGGATACGTTTTTTATAAATTTTCTTCTTTCCATCAGCTTAAACGACTTTTGTTTGACCTGGAATAGCATGCGGATAGTAGCCGTCCTCTTTAGGTAGTACTTTTGGCATTGCGTCCCATGCCAGCCTATCGGGGCTTAAGTCTATATCAGAATTGATCCCTTCTTCCCAAGTGACTGGTTTTCCGGAATAGGTCGCATAACGGCCCAAAATAGAAGTCATGGTACTTTTTGCACCATTTTCAGCATCGGCAAACTTATACTCTCCTTTTACTACTGCATCAAATAGCATGTCATGTTCCACCTGATAGGGGTTGGCATTATTTTTTCCATCATGGTCATAAAGGCTGTTTCCTTGCAAGTTGGTCAATTTACCCGTATGTCCTGCATTCATGTAGGCTTTACCTTTTGTTCCCTGAAAGCTTTCATCTACCCTGTTATGGGCACCCGGGAAATGACGGCACTCACTATGTATTACTGTTCCATCGTCATAGGTAAACAATACGACGTGGTGGTCAAAAATCTCCCCATTTTCTTTGCCTGTTCTCACCATTCTACCACCGGTCCCCTCTGCCTTCACCGGGTAACTGTTTTTGACCCAGTTGGCCACATCCAGGTTGTGGACGTGCTGCTCTGTGATATGGTCACCGCATAGCCAGTTGAAATAGTACCAGTTTCTCATCTGGTATTCCATTTCGGTCTGACCCGGCTGACGCTCTCTTACCCAAACGCCACCGTCATTCCAAAAGACCTGGCCCCCTATGATGTCACCAATTTCACCATTATGAATGCGGTCTATTGTTTGGATATAATTGTCCTGATAATGCCGTTGTAAGCCCACCACTACATTTAACTTTTTTGCTTTGGCGGTCTCAGCAGCAGCCAAAATTCTACGGATACCTATTGCATCAGTGGCGACAGGTTTCTCCATAAAAATCTGCTTTTCCAGGCGAACCGCTTCTTCAAAATGATCTGGACGGAAACCTGGAGGAGTGGCGATAATTACCACGTCAGCATCTTTCATGGCTTCCTTGTATCCATCAAAGCCTACAAACTTCTTTTCTTCAGGAACTAGCACTTTATCTTTACCATATTTTTTTAGAATACGTTCATGGCTTTGGTCCAGTCTGTCCTTAAAGGCATCTGCCATGGCTACCAACTGGATATTTTGTCCGGTTTCAAAAGCCTGGAAAACAGCACCAGTACCTCTACCGCCGCAACCTACTACTGCAATTTTTATTGCATCTTCGCCAGCAGCATAAGCTCCCGGAAGCGTAAAAGGGCTAAGCATCGCACCTCCGGTTATTAATGCTGAAGTTTTGATGAAACTCCTTCTTTCGTTACTTTTATTCACTTTCATTTTATTATGAGTTTATTTTAATAATCTTCCATCGGCTCACTGCCGTAATATTTTTCTATGAATTCTGGACTTGGGGTTGTAAGTGGTCTTACTACCCTCATTCCTAAAAATGGTGCTTCGGGAAACCACCATTGACTTTTAGGGATTTGTGGGTCTATTCTTTTCCATTCTGGTGTACTGGCGGTCCGTTTGCTGCTGTTCATTTCACCTGGACTACTATCATAGCTGCCTCCTCTGATTACTTTAGGGTATAGCTCTTCAGATAAATTTAGTGGGTTATTTGAAGATGACCCCCGGTCACTGTATGCATCGGCCAGATAATGATCCATGGTCCACTCATTTACATTGCCCAGGATGTCATAAAGCCCCCAAGGATTGGCTTTCTTTTGACCAATTGCATGCGTAGTTCCATCACTATTTTCGACATACCAGGCAAAGTCTCCTAATTTAGATGGATCATCTCCGAAAAAATATTTCGTGTTTGTTCCTGCTCTTGCTGCATATTCCCACTCAGCTTCAGTAGGCAGTCTGAAAAATACACCCGTTTTTAGAAACAGCCACTTACAAAACTGAATGGCCCCATACTGGGTCATGGCGATGGCCGGTTTATGCTCTTTTCCCATTCCGAAAGTCATATCCAGGTAGGGTATGGAAGGTCTGGTTAGTCCATCTATTTCGGGACTCAAAGGACCTTCACTGGTGGAGGCCTCAAAACTTTTGTCTAAAAATAATTCGTAAAGATCCCATGTAACTTCATGGGAAGCCATCCAGAAGGGATCCACATTCACCTCGTGTACAGGAGCTTCGTCTGAAGCACCATCTTTACTTCCCATTTTAAAGCTTCCTTCGGGAATGGGAACCATATCAAACGATATTCCTGTTCCCGGAATCTCCTGCGAATAGGGCTCAAATGCCTCATTGATGTGATAGGCACTTGCCAGAAACAAGACAAATGAAACAGAACATACGAATAAAGTTCTTTTTAATAATTTAAACATGGACTACGCTTTGGTATACCTCAATTAAACTACAGGTAATTTACTCTAATTTTTAGAATAAATTTATTGAGTGCTCAAATTACCTTATTTTTTTAAATATTGAAAGTGCGCATTATTTCGGCGGTAAATTCATTCATTTAAACCATCCGTTTACTGAATATAGGGGAAAAAAAATGGGTATTGTAACAGGGTTTTTAAAGAATCTTCATGAGTTTTAAAGGAGGGGGAATAAAATTGTTTTTTTTTCTTCCTGAAGGGATATAGAAACAGTTAAACCCCGTTATCAAGTTAATTTTCGTTGCGTCCTAAAATTCCGGTTTTAAGGGTATAAAGAATGGAATATAATGGGGAATAGTTTCTTATTTCCTTTTCAATTTCCCTCGCCACCCGAGCATTAAAATGGACAGGATCCCTGAAGTTTTGCTCCTCTACTGTTAATTTGGAGGTGTAATTAAAATCAAAGACATCACCAAAAGTTTGCAAATCACTTCGAAATTTATCTTCAAATTCCTTCAGCTGGTATTTTTTGAGGCTATCATGATAATCTTGATGCAATGGAGGGATCCAAAATATTAATTTCGGGCCTTCTTTTTTACAAAATGCGGATACCTCATTTAACTGTTCATAATATTCATCAGGGTAGGTGATGTTTTTGTAAAACTTATCTGTCTCACTTAGCTTCTTTTGCCAATACTCCCCTTTGGTAACCTTCTCTTCGGCTTCAGGCGTTGTCTCCTTTTCAGAATTCCCCAAGGCCCCAGCTAATCCAATAGTAGCATTGAAGGTATACTTGTTAAAAGCATAGGTGAAAAAGTTACTTTTCCTGGAAATGGTCTCTTCCACCCAGAAACGCCTGTTAAACTTATTGTATAAGTTGAGGTTGATACCTACCAATACGGTATCCGGCTTTTCTATTGCTGTTGCCCACCAAAAGGATTGTATCACTTCTTTTAAACTGGCTCCCCCATAGGCTAAATTAGACCAAGTTTTTTCATTCATCGCATCGTACAGCCCGTTACTTCTGGAATCACCCAAAACCAAATTTTTTTTTGGGTCGTTTTGAAAAGCTATTAATTTATACAAATGCGGTTGAATATCCTGAGCTATCGTCTTTCGCTTCTCTTCACTGGTTATTCCGAAGCCGTTCAGGTAATTGAAAGGATCAACAAATGCAATAAGTAAACTGTAGAGAATAAAAGGAATGATGAAATACAGGCAATTAACAATAAAACCTTTCATAAAACTCAAAATTGAAAGTAAATGAACTCTTGCTGAACACCATTCATGATGAAGCAAAAGATAAGAACTACATAATAAAATGACCACCTTATTGCTTTTGGCATTGTTTGGGGGTTAAGTTCCAAACCATGATTTTTTTCTCGCTGAATCCATTCTACCAATATGAAGCCTATTAATAAGAAGAAAAGGTATATCAGGTGGTTACCTGTATTCATGCTCCAAAAATCTTGAATGGGTAGTTCAAAGAACTTTAAAGAAAAGATGATAGAAATATAATCAAAAGCCATGCCTAGGCTGTCTGCCCTAAAAAAGATCCAGGCAAACACAGTTAGCAGAAAGGTTATCGCCATTTGCAGTGTTTCTTTTATATTAGGCAGGTATTTTACTGCGGCTACTGTATCAGCAGTATGCTTTCTGTTCCTTTTTGTCAATAATAGGGGGAGGTAAAAAGCTGCATTTAAAGCTCCCCAAAAAATAAATGTCCAATTGGCTCCATGCCATAATCCACTTACAATAAAAATAATGAATATATTTCTCATCGCATGACCTCCTTTGCTTCCTCCAAGGGGGATATACAAATAATCCCTAAACCAAGTGGAAAGGGAAATATGCCATCTCCTCCAAAATTCAGCGATATCTCTAGAAAAATAAGGAAAGGCAAAATTTCGCTTTAAATCAAATCCAAACAATCTGGAAGAACCTATGGCTATGTCCGAATAGCCAGAGAAATCACAGTATATCTGAAAGGCAAATAACACCCCTCCAAGCAATAAAGTAAAGCCTGAAAAGGATTGATAATCATTGAAAATGTCATTTACATAAATGGCGCAATTGTCCGCAATGACGATTTTTTTAAATAAGCCCCATAGCATCTGACGCAAACCGTCACTGGCTTTGGCAAAGTTGAATTCTCTATTTTTGAAGAATTGCGGCAATAGGTTTGTTGCCCTTTCTATAGGTCCGGCGACCAGCTGTGGGAAGAAACTAACATAAGCAAAAAAGGCAATAGGTTCTGAGACTGGTGCCAACTTTTTGCGGTAGACATCGATG
>Ga0335398_10009960_pt1 | contig 10898 bp, 7 predicted proteins | sample BON03_FD_205742 | JGI IMG/M metagenome (GOLD analysis project Ga0335398, IMG submission 205742) | Freshwater microbial communities from Lake Bonney liftoff mats and glacier meltwater in Antarctica - BON-03 (spades assembly) (version 2) | ecosystem: Environmental > Aquatic > Freshwater > Ice >...
CTGTACTGTGTCTGTATCTGTGCCTGTGCCTGTGTCTGTGCCTGTGCCTGTGCCTGTGCCTGTGTCTGTGTCTGTGCCTGTGTCTGTGCCTGTGTCTGTGCCTGTGTCTACACACAGGCTGAGAGAGAAAAGTTTGATGACGAAATGACCCACGGCTCTTGTTCACCTGGCTTCGCACGCCTTGTCCAGAGGGCCCTGCAAGAGGAGAAGGCAGATCTCTATGAATCAGCAGAAGCGATGCTGAAAAACAAGGACATGCACGAGGCGATCAAGTCGTTTGACACTGATATGCAAAAGGCAATCGAGGCGCAGGAAGCGATGATGAATAAATTGCTCGACGAACACGCGCACGCACTTGGTGAGTTGCAAAACGAGAACGAAGAATGTAAGCAGGTACTCTTGGCCCAACGAGGGCAGACGATCAGTGCACCTGACATTTCAGATGACAAGGTAGATCCTGAATCAATCAACTTTCGAGAGACGAGATTACTCCAAAAGGCCGAGGCTGAACGGGACCAACTTTCTGAAGAGATGGATGCTATGGCTCGTGCACACACACAGGTGACGAGACAATTGCTTGGTCAACACGAGCAGAAGCGCGTGCTGTTGGAGGAGAATATGAGAATTGCCCGCGCAGATTGGGTGCGTATGGAGCAGCAAATGCGCAAAGACGTCAATCAATTTGAGACGAAAATAGTGGCGGAACGAAAGCGGCGAAGTGTGGACCGGGAGAGAGAGAGACAAGAGAGGATGCTTGAGTTCGAAAAGAACTTGAATGCTGTGTTTTCAGAAGATGCTGTTCTTCCGGCTGCCTCAGGAGGTGGGGCAGCTCAGACGAAGAAGCGAAGCGAAAGAATGTCTAAATTCCAACAGCAACTCGCTGCTGTTTTTGCAGGGGGGCCACTTGTTGATCCTCTTGCCCCTCCGAGTCTGAGAGAGCGATCTATTTCCTTAGCCATTTCAAGAGGAGATGGAGGATTTATTGGGGTCGACCGGGAGAAAGAGAGACAAGAGAGGATGCTTGAGTTCGAAAAGAACTTGGATGCTGTGTTTTCAGAAGATGCTGTTCTTCCAGCTGCTTTTGAGGGTGGAGCAGCTCAGACGAAGAAGCAAAGCGAAAAAATGTCTAAATTCCAAGAGCAACTTGCTACTGTTGTTGCAGAGGAGCCACTTGTTGATCCTCTCGCCCGTCCGAGAGAGCGATCTTTTCTTTCAGCTATTTCAAGAGGAGATGTAGGAGTTGGTGGGGGCGGAAGTCACCTACCGTGGCCTCCTCCTGTCCCATCAGGTGGTGCATGGCAACAACAACGCCACAAGCGACCGAGTGTGCCAGGCACGACGGCATTGCAACATTTACAACAGGCGTCGCTGCAAGATTTGCTGCCACTCCTGCATACCCGGCCGCAGGAGCCGCTTGTTTCCAAAACTTTCATCTCTGTGCTTCCTTACATTATTGATGAGTTCACAGCTGACTTGCACACCAATTACAAGCAGGCAGTTGCTGATACGTGCTGTATCAGTATTGACAAGGTTTTTGCCTATTGTTTCCTATTTTCTCGCTCTCGCTCGCTCTTTTTTAAATTTATAGCACGCAATCAACATGAAGGGCCTGCCAGCGCAGCAGCCCTCAGACTGTGGGGACACATCTCAGCATTTTCTCGCTGTTGGATCTATTTGTCTGAATCTGTGATGTGTGCATTGTGTGTCACATGTCGCTATCGCTCATTCTCAGAATAATCGCCAGCACAAGTGCTGTGCTTGATTCAACCCCCTCACGAACATACACGTACAAAGTGTGTGCTCTCGCTTTCGCTCTCATTCCTGCGCTCGCTCCCTTTCTCTTTCTTTCTGTGCATGCGATTGCCTTTATCTATTCAGTATACAGACTGTGATGCACACGTATGCATATGCACCACATACAAAATCCATTTGCAAGTGCATAATTGACATTTACGCGCTCTGACAAACATGTGAATATATGAATTTCAACAGGTGGCTATCAATGGAGTAGTTGCCATGAAACAATGCGCCACAGGGATCGAAATCGACACTTACGTCCATGATGTCAAAAGCAGCAAGGCTCGCGAGGTGACAGCGATCAACCTGAAGAAAAACCTCAAGGCACGAGGTCTGCAAGTAGCGTTCAGTGAGCACAGAAGGATGGCAATAGAAGAGGCGGTGGATCAAGCAGGCATTGGTAGCAGAGGCGCAGCATCTGTGCTCGAAACCCCCATGGAGCTTGACAATCCTCAACGGGTTGCCATTTTTGTCGACGAATCTTTTCTCACTGGAGAGGATTCCTCCGTGTCTCTGACAACAGCAAAAGGACATGGAGGAGCTGGCGTCGGAGGTGGAACAGCTTGGGAGAAAAGGCAACACGAAAGAATGTTTAGGGTGCAGCAGCAAATTGATGCTGTGTTTCCAGACCATTCTCTTCTGGCCACGTCGACGGCATTTCACAGTGAGGAGGCTGCCAAACAAACATTACTGCTTCACGATGGTATAAAAATGTGTCACTTCCCTTCTCTTTCGGAAGTTGATCTGCCAGGTACACCGGCTTTGAGTTGGAGCAAAAATGCAGCTTTTGAAACTGAATCGATCAAGCATGTCCCGCCGAGCCTCCCGCAGCAGGAGCCGCTCATCGCCAAGGCCTTTATTGTCATGTTGCCCTATACTGTCGATGAGTTCGATGCCGACTTGCACTCTAAGTACAAGCATGCTGTGTCTTTGACGGCTGGTGTTAGCGTTGACAACGTAACCATCAACACTGTAACAACAACGATGCATCATGCCTCGGGTATCGAGGTCGATACCTCTGTCACTGGTCTCTCAAGCACCGGGGCTCGTGATGTGACAGCAAAAAATCTCACCAGAAATCTCAAAGCAGGAGGCCTGCAGTGGTACCGCAGCGCATCATTAGAGTCGGCCTCTTAGAGGTTGAGATAGGAACACGAGAAAGCAAAATGAGATACAAGGCTTGGTTTCAACTCGTGTTTTTTTAAAAATAACAAGTCCCAACAAGCATCAAGGTGCTCAATACGAGTCTCCCACTGAATTGTTGATGTAATAAACCATTGTTCCCCTTCAGGTGTGATCACATAGATTAATCTACTCCTCCAGAGACACAGCGCCAATCAAGTCACGTCCCCAGGCTCTATCATCCCCCCCGACTGGTGTATGGAGTAGGAGACTAATATTTCACGCACGGTGGTCGTTGTGAAGAAATTTTGGCCACATTAATTTAAATTGCTTTTATTACTGGAAACAGTAGTTTAGAACCCTTGATCGAGGGTCTATGTGCTCAAATCCATGTGAATCTGAGGTGACGTGTTTTCGGCCGCAATCGAACCGGGGATCTTACGGATTACGAAATTTCTTAAGTGCCGCGCTCTCCACCACTGAGCTATGGTGACGGATGAATCACCGAAAATCCTTTAGGACCCTCTTTAACCGCTGCATATGAGCCAGATACCCCATCTGAGGCTGAGGTCTCATTAAATACTATGGTCACGTCTGTGACATGGTTGAGTTGTAGAAAAGAATTTCTACTCTAGAAGGTGTTCTATAACGCCATTTATTCAAAAGTCATCTAGTGCTACTTCAAGTATTTTTGAGAGCAAGGTGATTTGTCGCGTCTTTGCATAATACAAGCACGTTTAAACCAGACAGTCGTTCGCAGAGTGTTTGCTGTTTGTTGTCCATCATTCGGTGCGCCTTCGGTGCTCACCTAAACGTTAGCCTCGCGCAGCGGCAATCCCCGTGCAGATTCGTTGGAGCTCTAAACGTTTTCCTTCCCTTGTCTAGGGAGAATGGCTGTCTTTGATAAGACAGTAACGCTATATGTATGCAGCCGCATCGCACTTCCGCAGAGGATACCCAGGATGATGGCGTCTGGCCGTAAAATTCGTCGGAAGTCACCACTTTGCAGCGTCATTCTGTTTGTAAGTCCCGAAGCCATGCATAGAGCAGATTTTGTTGTTTGTTGGAAAACCCAACTAGGAAGATCAGATTAATCTCCTTCGCTAGTTGTATCCCTTAAAAGGCTCTCTGGAGATTCCACTGTTTTGACTGACCCACACCTCTGTCTTCAGGCCGTGTGAAGCTATTTTGTCAGTAGTTGTGTCAAAGAAGATTCGTGTAAGTAGGTGCCCTCGGGCTCCCTCGATTTGATATGGGCCTTGCTACGTGATAATTGAGGTTGTACATTGGAAAATCATGGCTGTTACCCCAGTATGTGAGTTATCCGAGCTTTCTTGTTCATGGTAGAATCAGACCGCTCCTATTTTGGGGGGGTACCGAATCATTGCCCTGGCATAATACGAAGCCCTATGGCCATGGCTGCCGTGACGAAAGAACGTACCCAGGCGGTTTCCCAGGCAAGCAGATTCGACAGACACGACGAGAACATCCAGACAGGATGCCTCTCCCTCCTAGATATTGTATGCCCCCAGCCATGGAAACGGGACACGGAGATGGTGGGTACAAACCCCCAGTGGATACTGACACTGAAGCTGGTTTGAGAGACTTCCCGAACATGATGTACAGGAATGTGGCTATACGTAGCTGCCAACTCTTAAATCACAGCACAATGGATCAGTGGGACAATCGACCACTTCAAAATATATATGTGAGATGTTTTTAAAAAGATGCCGTAATGGTCCAATCTGTAGGGACCTTTCGGACTGCGGGTTGCAACAATTATGGTGAAAGTGAAAGGTGGCCCTTGCAGGATAGACCCCCGCTACCAGACGGGGGCTGTGGATAGGGACTGTGGGCTTTTGAGCCCATGAGGGGCCCTTTATGGGTCCGACAAGGAGCGACAGCGTAGCCACCAAACAGTGGCTACCGGCAAACGGGAATATGGAAGCCATTCTAGAGCTGGCACTACAATGCCACCCCATAGGCAAATTGGCCAGTTTCCCGGCCAACACCTTGGTGGCAGTACAGCAGAACTCTCTAACGGGAAAGATGATATCGCCACACCTTTCCAACTGTGGGGACACGGCAACAGATAGCAAAGAAGGAAGCTCAGCCACCTCCTACACCGAGCCTCCAGCCACACATATTGGATCCTCACGAAGAGGGCAGACCTTCCTCCGGACCACCCTCCTCTCCCGGAGATCCGTATCAAGACCACAGTTGGTCAACACACTGGTGGAAAGTACCACATTTACACTCACAATCCACACCTCGCACTGGTGGAAAGTACCACATTTACACTCACAATCCACACCTCGCCATACCCACAAATCAAGGGTACTTAACCACTATTTACAGTAATAAAAGCAATCATCATCATCTGTGTACGCCATCATGCTCGACGGGGTCGTGCAAAGCACAACTCGACGGGCTTCAAAAGGAGTAGTACAGGCGTTGGCACCCCCCTCGGAAAAGCGACGGATCTTTCCTAGGGGCATCCAGATGTCATCGACTCACAACAGCATATGGCAGCGAGTTATTCGCATACAAGATGGACGAGACTCAGGATTCAAGCGAGCCCCTACCGTCATCTTCAATTTCCTTCCCCTTCCTCAGGCTCAGATCGAAGAACCAGACACCATAACGCAAGCACAGAGCACTACAACGGACAAACGGCTGCCCATAACGGAAACACCCTCCCAGCAGGAAGGGGATGGCAGGGGGGGGGCATCCCCACCAGGCCCTTCTCTTGATCTCACTTGGATGGGAGGTGGTGGAGAGGGGGGGGTGAAATCAAAAATTCGCACGAAATAGCGTTACAAGTATCAACTCCCCCACAACAACAAAATATGGAACAAAAACCACCAGACACTCGAATACATCTGACGGAAGGCAAGGCTAAGGACACTCAAGGAGAGGGATCACCACCCTCGGTCGTGTGGTTAATAATCAGAGGACTACTTGGAGGAGCAGACACAAGTAGAGACACTGAGAAGATAACTCTTCCCCCCCCCCATTTAGTAGCCATATCCCCTACAAGAGCCCCGCAAGCACACTCATAAGAGATGCAATGCTCTATCAATAAATGGATAGATTGTATTTGCATGGCGAATCCTCTGGTGTAGGATCTCCAGACAGTAAACATAATAATGACAGCTCTTAATCTCACAGAGAGAGAGACTGTTTTTATTACATACTCGTACAGACTTATGATGTTGGATTGCACTCTAGGAGACACCCCATGCAGTTCGATGCAGGCACAAGGCCTTTCGCATCATTCGATGCGCCGAATTCTTAGTCAAGAAGAAGGAGAGAGAGGAGAGTATGTGTATGTGTATGCGTATTTACATGTGTGATATGTAACATGCAATATATAGTATATAAATGTATATGGACGTTTGCGCTCTGTGTCCTGGCGTTTCGTGGCCACCTCTATCAACCATCGTTACCTTGCTTCTCCGATGAGCTAGCTACTGCGTGTTTACCTCTCATACTTGCTGCGATGTATTTCTATATTGTCTTGTCCTGCTGATGTGAATCCATTCCAAGCTCCGTGAGTTGCTGTCGCCATTGTTGTTCATTGATGGATCCTTGTATACCAATGACGTAGTTCTGCTGTTTTACCACGTATAGCGGGAATGCCCATCGGAGCGCGTGAAGCAATGAAATATACGTACACATTTTCTTAACGTGCGCTCGCAAGAGAGAATCCAGGTAGTACCTTGCGGGCGACTTGAATTATGTATGTGTTTGAGTTTGGTATACTCAATCAGATCATCTGGTAGGTGACTCGATGTGATATCGTCAAACGGTTTGAGAAGCTCACTGTGTTTTTGCTTTGGGGACCGTGTACTGTGATTACTGGATTTGGAATCATTTGCAGTGGCAGAGTGTGTCATGAAAGTGCGGACCTTTCGGTCCCACTGAGCATGTCGTGTCTCTGGATTGTTATGTTTAACCTAGTTTTCGATTACTTTTGCCATGTTATTGTGCGCAGTGTGTTTCATGTTTCGACAATGAGCAAGGTGACAGTGAAGTTGCTGGTGGAGAAATGTCTCGTCCCTATGTCCGCAGTCGCACTATGCAGTGGCCGTCAGTCCCCATTTCTTGAGGTTCGATTTGACAGGAGATTGCCCCGGCGTGAGGCTGAGCATCCAGGCCCGTGCTGCTCAATCCCATATGGAGCGAAGCGCTACACCTAGCTATGGACGCGCTGCATTGGGCCTTGCTAAGAATTCTTCAGCGTGAGTCTTTCGTGATCCAGTTTGCCATGACATTTTTCCTTCGTACGCCTTGATGCATTTCTTCACTGTTGGGCACCAATTGTGAGATTTTGATTTATCTGCGTCATCAACCCAATTGAAAACCATCTCTTGACCCCGGCCTCCTGGATACAAAATGTCTTCGTCGTCACTTTCTTTGTCAGCTCCTTCTACTGCAAGTCTGTCCGCCTCTTCATGGAGTGGGTCACCAGAGTGACCATGAACTTTTACCAAAAGAGTTCGTGAGGATGATTCTGATTGCAACTTGAGTTCACGCAAGATTTCATGGATGATGTCATAGTCGTTGACCTTGTGCTCGGCCAGTCGGAAGTCGTGACTCCGAAACCATCGTAGTTTTTGTATGGCCACAGCGCTGTCAATGAGAATGGCTAGATCGTCACCTCGAGGGGTTCCTTGTAATGCCATGACCACTGCTGCTAGTTCTGCCCGTATGCTGGAGTGTTGGCCATCCACCCTTTCGGATCTGTGGGGGATAGTAGCGTTGTGCCACCTGACCCCGCTCCCATGGCAGGCTCTTTCGTGATAAATCGACTTAGCCGTAACGATCCATCAGTGGCTACCACTTGATAACCTTTCCCAAAGTTCTCACTCCTTGGGAGCGCGTTCAATATCGTTGCAGGCATGGCGAGGCGCTAATTCGATCGAGCGTCCAACGGATATTGGACTCGGTGTCTAGATGTGCTCACCCAAAATTCGTGTGACTGCTGCGCCTTGATGTTGTTCGTTCGCCTGTTTGCCACCAACCCTTTCTCAAACTTATCTTGGCGCCTTTATCCAGTCGATGTAAGCAGGAATCGTGACGTTGCAACTGTAACTTTAGTGCGCCCTGTACTTGGTCTGCTCGGACGATGATAACCCAGGTCTGAACGTTGACATCGAAGCATTTGATGTATCCTTCGATTTCCTTGGCTGACATCTCATAAATGGGGATCAAAACACTTTTGTCAGTTGTTATTGCCTCTAACGACCAGATGTATTCTGAGAAGGAGGAGTTCACAGTAAGAGGCTGTACTGCAGCGATGGAACCAAGTTTAAAATGTTCTCATAACCATGAAGTAATCGACCAGTGAAGTGTGCGTCCATCCTTTTTTTCCCATTCGTCTGTTTTGACCCATTGATGATTGCAGTTTGCGATAACTTCTGAGGACGAATGCCAATGTTTTAAAAGCTCCCATCGAGGTTCCTCAATGGGTTTGGTGCCCTGAGGCTTTCGTCGCCGGGCACCTGCCGTCTTAAGAACGCGCTCTTGACGCCATTGAGCCGTCTTGTTTTTGTCGATTGACGAAGGCTGATGGGCCTGACCGCCTCTAACTGTAACCTGCACTGCGTTGTCTTGATGGGGTTATGTGCTATCAATGACCCGTGATGCTTTGAAGTCCTCTTGAAACTGAATTGGGTCTTCAAGGTCAAACGTAGCTCTTGGTTCCCACCGGATTGGATCAGGTGCTGGCGCTACGATCTGCTTCGCCCTCGCTGACGATCCGGCGCTATCATATTTTTGAAGAGCTTGACATTGCCGAAAACCCCCTTCTGTCAATTTGCCCAGTTCTGCACCAGAGAGGCTCATCATAAGCGCGTCTCTTTTTAAACCTGCAATTCGCCGCAGTGAGATGTCGTTACCCGGAGATGTCATGTTGATGTCGCCGTGACGATGGAACTCGTCTCGATGCAGACTCCGAACCATGAGGACTGTTGTACCATTGGCATCCTAGTACTGTCCGACAACCTGTACAATCCATCCGAATATTTTAGAAGACGACGACGTTCGACCATTTGGCCCATGTGTCTCTTGGCACCCAGAAGACAGTTTTCTGCTGTAGCATTGTCTCTGCGATGTTGGTGTCTTGCGCCTTGCCCATTATAGACAGCATGTTTTGGATGTCGGGTGGTAGTAACCATCTAACACTACACGTGTACCATGTTTGTGTGTCAGTCCATACGCTGTATTGCCGTCCATTCTATTTGCGTACCTCGGGATGTGCATGTTATACCATTGGCATCCGAGCACTGTCCGACAACCAACGACGAATCAAAACCTACAGCAGCCATTGATCGGGATTTTCACCAATGCAGACCCGAGGTATGCTGGCAGATTAGACGACAAGCAAGGTGGCGACACTATTGTGACGATGGAGAGAGTTAGAGAAGCAATCGCCTTCAATGCGGAGTTGGCGGACGAGTCAACATGGTTGTGGCTCACATCGTTTCCCTTGAGACCGACAGGTGGGGGAGAGCACGAGGAGAGAGCAGAAGATTTAGACAGCAGCCAAGGGGTACGCGACCACTTAGTTGCGTATCACTTGGCGCCTGCGATCACTGACTTTATTTCGGATGAAACTCGAGTGTGCTGCAACAACGATCTTGAACAGACACTAACGCTGCTACACAGTGAATGGAGTAAAGAGATCGAGCCCTCGGGACAAAGCTCAACACATCATCCACTCGTTGTCAGCAACCCAATTGACAAGAAGGTTCGGAGTTCATGCGTAGAAGCATGCGGTGGGAAGCACCCTCGATGCCAACATCTGCACATGACCCTGGACTCCTTCGTGAGCAAGAAACGCCACTAGTGGTAGGAAAGAATTGGTTCCTGGACCAAAAGATTCCAGCAGGTGGTTTCGTCAGAATCCAAGACTCGTCACAGGTATGGGAAGAGCGAGTGGACGAAACGAGAATCATCACGACGGAAGGTCTGACTACATGCCTAGACCCAGGACGAATATGGACAATCACTAGTGGGGGATGGAACTTTCTAAAAAATCAGGAGTGTTGGGAAGGCGACGAGCAAGCGCTGATTACAACTATTCGGGAAGAGACGAAACGAACACAAGAGTTGGAGGAAGCTGGATACAGATCACCAACGTGGGCAGTATTACGAGCACTGCAGCAGATCAATAGTGCCACGAGAATTGAAGGAGAGGCAGCGATATCTGCCCCTCCTTTCTTTCAGTCGGCGGGACGAGGAGATCTACTCTTCTGGGGGGGAAAAAAAGGACCAACGGTAGTAATATGGGAGAGCCTATCAGAACAAGAAAAGGAAAGTTGGCTGGAAGAGTCGAGCACGATGCACGACTGGGTCGTGTGGTGCAAGTCAAGAAAAGGGGCGGAGGAAATCCGCTCTTTTGAGCTCAGCGGGAAAGAAATCTTCTCTAACTATGATGAAACGAAATCGAAAGAGGAAAAGAACAAAAAGAATTGGAGCAAAAAGAAGGCTCATCGCGGGCAGAGCGTACTATACAGGTCGTGGTGGAAGCAAGGCAACATCAAAATGGCAGTGAGCGAGGATGACGCTTCATGCTGGGTTCACAAAGATCTCACTGTCACAACCAAACAAATTCAGGCTTTGTTGACAGCAGCGAGGGCGTCGGGCGGAAAGGACGAATGTCAAGTACGACTGACAGGTATCGAGCGGAAATACTGGATGGGCACAGAGATCGGCAGATTAGGAGGTTACGGTTTCCGAGGCACAGTCACAGCGGGTGATGGATCTAACCAGAAAGGGGGGAAAATGGGAGCAGGGTATGTGAACCTGCAGAAACAAAGCAAAAGGCAGCAGAAGAATGTGGGATGCGAAGAGGAAGGATCCAGCTCGAACCGTCCGGAACTAGCGGCCTTTGTCTTGGCATTACGTGGCACCCCTATGACAAAACCCATGCTATATTTGTGCGACAACCAAGCCCTGTTGAAAGCTGTAAA
>Ga0335398_10009961_pt1 | contig 10898 bp, 9 predicted proteins | sample BON03_FD_205742 | JGI IMG/M metagenome (GOLD analysis project Ga0335398, IMG submission 205742) | Freshwater microbial communities from Lake Bonney liftoff mats and glacier meltwater in Antarctica - BON-03 (spades assembly) (version 2) | ecosystem: Environmental > Aquatic > Freshwater > Ice >...
CAGCGACCCGTCAGCATTGAATCTCTCACAATTTGTCGAATTCCAGGATTCCCCAAATCTGAGCAAAATCGAAAAAGTTGCGGAAACGTGCGAATTTGACGGAAAAGAGCCGCTGTTCGTCGAAAGAGCCATAGCAATCTCAAAAAGAGTTTTGGGATGAAAGTCAATCATGTCTAGGCTTGCATTGCAATCATAGCGCTGGAATTTCTATTACCCAGTTTTTTTGATCCGGGTGCACATTGTGTCATCACACTTGTGTCTAAGGAAAATTCATTTTCCTCGGAAATGAACGCAGACACGCAGATGCGTTTGATTTTATTATGTGTCACTCAGTGAGTTCCGAATATGTTACAGGCACCATGATATGTCCCAAGCCACTGTCTTGAATTGTTGCGTCATCGAGGACTCGGAAGTGAAAAACGGTTTCTCGTCCCTCGCTTGATCACCGTGCTACATTGTATATTAATCTCATACGATCCATATTAACTTCCTACTGTCACAGTACACTTGGAATTGAAATGAAATTAGTCACAATTGAGCATGTGCATTCAATGGTCAAATCATGGGAATTCGAAGATATTTCAAATTCCAGTACTATCTGCGCATTATGATTGTTCGTTGACTGCAGGCAAATACATACGCACACATGCACAGTGCACGCACGCACGCACGCACACACACACTTACACGCACACTCCTTTGTAACACCATACCCATAGATCAACCATGCAACACACACACTGACACCGTGACACACACGCACACACACACGCGTACACACACACTCACACACACACGCTCACACTTACACGTTTGTACACATATGGAAAGATGCTTTTAATACTTTGTAATGATTTAGTATGAATAATTTACCTTGAATTTTAATGTACTCCATTTCGCTGATATACAAGTTGGCTATGCCTTCCCAATCTGTGAGCGGCAGATGCTCGCGCACACACGTACACACGCACGCACACACACACACACACACACGCAAACACACTCGCACATCCACAAATGCGTGTACGGCATTTGAAGAGGTGAATAACTGTACGCATCCATGTAAATGTATCATGTGCATGGTGAATGGGATATTGGAATGTGTCATGTCACACGAGTGAATGGGTCGATGCCTGACGAATCATTAATTGATGCTTCTTTTGTTACTCCATAATGAAATAGTCCAGAAGCTTTAACTGTAAGCTCTAGTTCTTCGAATTCAAAGTCTGATACAAATTTCGATCTTGGTGTGTCATCCTTGCGCATGTACCATACTAATCTTCTTGGTATTGTTCCCATTTTAAGGGATGACCTCGATTTGTGTTCAAGGAATGCCTCCGGAAGTTTGTTGCAACGTGTGTTGCAACGAAAACATTCATCTATCACTTGTATGAAATATTCAAGACATCATTGCAAGCTCGAAATATTCTGCTAGTCACTGTGACACACTCCTTTCGCACAAGAGATTTGTTTTTGTTGGTTCTCTTGTGCGAAAGGGCCCGTGTCAGCTTTTTTTCTGCCCATGGTTGATTGTAAGTAAATGACATCCTGGTGATGTGTATATACATACATATGTACACACACATGTACATAATACATAATATTATGCAAATGTATGTGTACGTGTATGAATATGAATATGTGTTCGCGTAGATGTCACGGTATTTGTTATGCGTATATGCTAGCATGTATCATGCTGCCTCATACGTATGTGTTTATGAATTTGAATTGTATCAAGTCACAGTATTCCTCCTACGTGATATGGTCTTTTTAGTTTGGTTGGGAGTTTTTCCTTGCTCTCACAATCAAAACATTAAAGTGCTCCTGAAGATGCACAGGTTGTACTTCATGATTCTCAAGCGAGTATCCTGTATGAGATACGACATAGAGCGTTTTCAAAATTCCAGCCAGCATTTCGAGTTTTGATTGAATCATCACTTCCTCTTGGTTAGTGTTCCCTCTCTCCCCGAACCCTCCATTACCATTTTCTCCCCCGCTCCCTCCCTCCTGCACAGCTACTTCTGCTGCTGCCTGCTCGTGACAAGTACTTTGTTCACTAGGGTAATTATGGAAATGGTGTGGCCTGGGTGTAGTCGTGTTTGAGGTCATGAGTGATAGTTTGCTGGCGAAAAGTAGTACTTCCATATTGACATTATTATCCCAATGTTTAACGACATCAGCTGTCTTCCGTTGGATGAAGCCTCACAATTCCTTTTTAAGCACCTCGCAGAAACCAAGGAGGTACAGACTGCTGTTGTTGTCTATGTGTCCGTCCGCAAACACATCAAATTGATCTTCTGTCATGTGTTTCTGTGAATAACATTGCGATTCAAAGCCACCAGTGTATTTGCACAGAAACTCCTCCAGTTCAGCACAATGAAATATTTCCACTTTGATCAACATCATTACAGTTGAAAATACATTCTACTCGTTCTTCCAGATCCTGGATGCTCGCGAACTCGTAGGCCAGATCTTCTGTTAGGATCCAGAGGATGTACCTGACTAATGGCAAGTGCTTGAGTCGCCTGAGCTTGAGCTTCGTCGATTTTCATCTGCTGTACACCTCGAAAAAAATTGTCCAACAGTACAACAACAACCACCTGAAGTAGTACAATGTAGACAATGAGAATGAACGAATATATGAAAACAACATGAGAAACTATCATCTGACCATCAAGTTGGAATGCCGGTAGAACTGTCTCAGGAAATTCTCCACAGGTTATCACAGAGAAGAGGGTGTGAAAAGTCAGCAAAAAGGTGCTAAAATTTTCGGGAGCTTTTTCCTGGAACATTTCGACTCCCACTGTACAGAATATGCTGGTGACTAGCACGCATATTACAGTAGCATGCAAGACAGGGACTATGCTCGAGACAACACCATTTGTAATTTTCATGAGTTTGGGAAAGCGCCCAAAAGTCCTCAAGACCCGCAATGTCCGTAGAACTCGTAATTGTTTCACGCCCGGAAAATCGCCTCATCAATAATCAAGACAAGAAGAGACGCACCCACGACTAGTAGATCAAACAGGTACCATCCATCAGCCCAAAATGCTGCCCACCAATTAAATAACAAAAATTGCAAAGCCAGTAACAAATTGTAAGTACAAAAACTCGCGCGAAAAAATTGCAGAAATAGAATTTTTGATGAAGTGACCCTCGTGGTCCGCGCGAGTGCGACCCATAGACAAACTGGATGAGTCCTGCACCAGCGCGGATGATCAGATGATGCTTGTACAGCACCGCAGTGGCGACCACGTCATGAGGTAGCGTGGATTTGGACGGATTTTTAGCGAACAGTATGAGTTGACGGACTGCCAGCAGGAGGGCGGGCGGCAGGAGGGCGAGCGGTAAACGACAGTCTGCACGATGTTCGCGCAAGACTCAAGATAAGTTCGCAATAGCTTCAATGGCAAGGAAGTTGCTGCGTTGTTGCATAGGCGCGCATACACGAGTCCATATGCATTTTGGCAGAGAGTCAGCATGCATTCACAGGTGTTCAACGGTTGAGCATCCTGCATGTGCAGATGTGTACGTTAGACAGATGTTGTGAACATCAGCGTACACATTTGCTTCACGCTCGCTACAGGATGTGCATATGCGATAGATATAGATATAGATATATATATATGTACACATACATATATAGATATATGTATATGTATATGTACATGTATATACGTACGTATATGTATCGAGCAAATAGAGCTTCAAGCAAAGCTACTAAACTATTTCTTAGGAAGTAATAAAAGCAACATCAATCAATATGTATCAATGTATATATGTATGTGTATGTGTATGAATTTGTGTATGTATATATGTTTATACATGTATACATGTGTATGTGTACATGTATATATATGTATATGTGTATGTGTATATACAAGTCCATATGCATTTTTGCAGAGAGTCAGCATGCATTTACAGGTCTTGTTGAGCACCATGCATGCGCAGGTGTGTATGTTAGACAGATGTTGTGAACATCAGCGTACACATTTGCTTCACGCTCGCTACAGGATGTGCATATGCGCTATATATATACATGTATATATGAATATGTGTGTATATATATATATATGTACATGTGTGTATATATATGTATGTATGTATGTATGTATAAACGTGTATATGCGTATATGTATGGATGTATATATATGTGTATGTGTATGTGTTTGTGTATGTGTATGTGTATGTGCATATATACATATGTGTATGTATGTGCATACATATATATCTCTCTCTCTATATTGCATGTATGTACAATTTGTTTCATTTAGGATTGAAGAATGAGGATGGGGGGGTTCAATTAGTCTATGAGGGCGCTTGTTGCTTGGCGTGGGGGGTTATTTTTGAAGGACGGAAAGATAGGGGAGATGTCTGTTGTCTTCTCTCTTTTTAATGCGGGTGGGAGTGTATGTGGGTGTGTGTGTGTGTATACGCACGCACATACACGCACGACACAGATGGGGTACTTGGATGTGATCCCAGGAGTCAAGATATGACACCTGGAGGGCCCGAAGAATCCAGATGGACTAAATCTCGGCATACATGTATTCGTATATGTGTACAAAGTACACATATGTATATATATGCTAAGAGGCGAGATGAGATCTTGGACTAAATTTTTTTTTCTTTAAACATGTCTTTTATTTTTAGAAAAGTAGAAGATGTGACGACAATCAGCCGCAAACCATAGTCAATCACTTCGGTGAGAACAAAAAGACTGCACCTTGAGAGTTCCAAACAAAACTACTACATCATTTCTTTCTGAGCAATAATAAAAGCAATCTTCACTTCATATGATCCATATTAACTTCCTATATTCACAGCACACTTGGAATTGAAATCAAATTAGTCACAATTGAGGACGTGCATTCAATATCCAAATCATGGGAATTCGGGGTTGATTTCAATTCCACTACTGAGAGACTTGAATTTACTCTACAACACTATTTGCGCATTATGATTGTTCGTTGACTGTAGGCAAATACATACGCACACACACACAGTGCATGCACGCACGCACGCACACACACACTCATTTGAAACCCCGTAGATCAACCATGCGACACACACAATTCATAATGTTTTGAGTTCTGAATTTGTTACTATCACGTACTGTATAATAATGATAATACAATCTTTTAATATTGCAAGTTGTCTGAGTCGGGGGAATTTAACATTCCTCTCTTCTTGATGAGACTCTCAAACAAAATCCAATCCTAACAAATTCACCAATAAAAATCGCAAGGTACAATATTCTGTCAATGACAAAACGCAACTGCATCTCCCAATATTATTTTGGTAGTGTAGGTCAGACAGGTTTCTAGGATTGTATGTGGGGTTGTACGAAGAGATTCAATATTTGCCTTCAACGAAGTTGAAATGTGTGTTGAGTACGGCAAATTCAGGGCAACTACTAAATTAAAGAGCAAAAAAAGAATTTAACAAAAATAAATGAAAAAAGATAGATACAAGTGAGAGTAAACATTACACCTATACACCTATGCACATATACACACAAAATCACAAAAAATGCCAAAAAGTATAGTTTACCACTTGTACAAATAGAACATATAGCAAATTCGCTCGGAAAAATATTTTCCTAGCGCTCGGCGTTTGCTTTCCGCAGCCCTGCTCGAGCGCTGGCCACATGTTTGCCGCGTCAAGATCACGTTTACAGTACTACTGACGAATCGTTTCGTTTCCACAAGAACAAATGTCGATGAAATGCTTTTTAACCTGTTTTCTTTGGAGAGTCCGCGTTCGTTCGAGAAATACCCAACCCCACCTTAACACATGCAAAATTTTAGATCCAATAGAGAGGTAACATGTATACATATATACTTGAATACTATGCACAATTAACATTGACATTTATGTCACACTGTACATGTCTGTTCCTCGAAGGACATGCAAAAATAAGTATCAAAAAAAGACGAACGTATTAAATAAAAATAGGAATGAGAAAGAGCATAATAATGAGATATTAGGTAAGGAAATGTAGAAGTAGAAAGGAGCGTACATATGCGGCAGAATATATGCTGTACATTACCTTACAAGACCTATGTATATAAAAAGACCTAGAGATAGAAAAACTCATAGGAATGCTCAAATACTAGTACTTGAGATATGTGCTATCAATGAGATGAAGTAACTTCTATGGATTATGCAGACATTCAACACAGGCAGAGTATGCTAGCACTGGCTTGCTTTTGCAGGAGGCATGCCTCAAGCTTCAGCAACTCGCTTGGTTCCACAGCTATTAAGAGAGAGGTATGTGTAGTGGTGACCAAAGGGTCTCTGCATGTACATGCAGAGTTCAGTTAAGAATCTGCAGTATGACTCAGGCCGGACCATGGATTTGGCTGAGGCTGGACCATAGATTTGGAGAGACACCTGTCAAAGCATTTACGCTACACAAGACCCAAAAATCAAACACAAATTACAAAGTTTGTCACGCTTGACAAAGAAACTCAAATAAGCACATTATGGAGACGAAAAGAATTTTTAAGAATCTGTCTGCAGAGAAAATCTGGCAGAGAAGGCATGGAAGATTAAAAAACATTAACATCAAACACAAGTCAATACAGCAAAACTGTAATCAAGAGTCCTTTTTGTTCCTGAATTCACTGTGTAATAGACAACTGCATATCCGTGATACTAAACTCAACCCTCACAAAGTTAACTCAAGCACAAATTACAAAGTTTGTCACGCTTGACAAAGAAACTCAAATAAGCACATTATTCAGATGAAAAGAATTTTTAAGAATCTGTCTGCAGAGAAAATCTGGCAGAGAAGGCATGGAAGATTAAAAAACATTAACGTCAAACACAAGTCAATACAGCAAAACTGTAATCAAGAGTCCTTTTTGTTCCTGAATTCACTGTGTAATAGACAACTGCATATCCGTGATACTAAACTCAACCCTCACAAAGTTTGATGCTTACGAAGGAAACGAAGGAAAAAAACCCAACTCTTTTCTAATCACGTACAACAGGTCCAATGCCTTATCCTACGTACAACAGGTTCAAGGCCTCATCCAATGCCTCATCCTACTGATCGCTGAAATATGCATGTGCGAAGAGGCAGAAGCGATAGAAGTATGGTCCCCAAGCTTCCAGATTCCTCAAAACAGTTTGGCAAGGGCACAACGAGCAGTCCATTGGACAAACACGACTTCGCTACCTCAAGCCAATATCAGAGATTCTCAGCCACACTCATCCGAAACCGTGGACGTAAGCACTCATATGGACTATTCACAGACACAATTCCTTTGAGAAAAGCAAGGGAGAGAATGCAAAGTGCTGCCCGCCATTGCCAGAAGCATTGAATATCAAAAAAGAGACGTAACGTTACGCATTCCACATTCCCACCCGCTTGGTCGGAAATGTCGATGCGTTGCCACTGTGTCGAACAGCCTGCAGCAGGTAAGTTGGTGACGAACCCAGCACTGGAAAGCGCCCTGCCCACCAAAATGAATTTCACGCAGAAGGAAAAGGCTGCTTTCGGCATCGCATGCTTGCACTTTGACGACTACATCATGTCGAAAATCAATGACGTTGCCTACTATTTTCAACCAGCTGCTAGCAAATTTGAACAGTAGGCCTGTAAATCAGAAGCTTCGGGAGAACACAAGCAGATGACTGACAGGTTGTTTCAAGCGGCCCCGCAGTGGTTGTCACACAGGAGGATCAGCGCGTGATGGACGTCACTCTTGGAATCATCAGGCTAGCGAATTCGCACTAAAAAGCTCGATCTGTATTCGTGTGAAACAAATCCGCACTGATCTGATGGCATCTTCTCTGCACGAGGCTGCACGCCTGATGCAAAGCTTGCATGGGCCCATCCACAAAATCCAACGGCAGCACAGCCCCGAGCTACGCAGTTTCGCATTCAACGAGGACAATTTAATAGGCTACATTGCCGAGCACCACATTTTTCAGGCAATGATCACTCTGAATAAACGACAAGGAGTAGACATAGGCCTAGATCAGATCACAGGCTTATCTCTAGCGGTTTTCATTTTGAACTCTACATTGAGCACAGATTCAGGCCACGAGTACAACTGGTGTTCAGCGAGCAACAGAATTGAGGTCACATCCTGCGGAGTCACGCTGCGGCAAATCACGAAAGCAATGCCCTGGTGGCAAACAAGCCGCTCGAAACGCGCGTGATGGAAGTCACTCTTGGAATCATCAGGCTAGCGAATTCGCACTAAAAAGCTCGATCTGTATTCGTGTGAAACAAATCTGCACTGATCTGATGGCATCTTCTCTGCACGAGGCTGCACGCCTGATGCAAAGCTTGCATGGGCCCATCAACAAAATACAGCAGCAGTACAGCCCCGAGCTACGCAGTTTCGCATTCAACGAGGACAATTTAATAGGCTATATTGACGAGCACCACATTTTGCAGGCAATGATCACTTTGAATAAACAACAAGGAGTAGAAATAGGCCTAGATCAGATCACGGGCTTATCTCTAGCGGTTTTCATTGTGAACTCTACATTGAGCACAGATTCAGGCCACGAGTACAACTGGTGTCCAGCGAGCAACAGAATGGAAGTCACATCCTGCGGAGTCACGCTGCGGCAAATCACGAAAGCAATGCCCTGGTGGCAAACAAGCCACTCGAAAGTCATGCGTAGAGCCAACTTCGATGCCAACAGCATGTCGATCATGACAAGTTCCAATTGTGCGACGATTTTTGCTGAGACCCTAGAAGTAATGCAAATATTGCTAGACGTAGTACAGGAGTTCACGACATAACAGGGCGCCACAAGAGAGGTAGTCCTTGAAAAAGGCACGTAATCTAATCAAGAGCCACCCACTGATGCCAGAACTTTCTGCCGAACTCTTCGCACAGAAAGGAATTGGCGCCTTCCAGTTCTCCGTAGCCCTCATTGCATGGTTGCAGAGTGAGTTGGAGGGTCTACACAAAATCTGGGTACAGGCGTACAAAAACGCATGACACATACCATGGTCAACTACAAACTCTCTATACACCTTCTCGACTGCAGAGGGTGGCCATGAGTGAACCATGCCGTCAGGAGTACTCACGCAGGCCTTGCTGCAGCACGTTGACCAATGCATGCGGCATGGAGATGTCGTCAAAACAAATTATGCTAGCGCAATTTACACGCACATTGACAGAGTGGCACTGCAACTCATTTACTGACTTGATGAAAAAAATGGAGCTGTGGAACTAGAACGTAGCAAACGAAGGTTTCTGGTCACAATTGGCAAAGTCGTTGTACAGTCAAAAAGTGTCAGTCACATGGACAGGAAAAATGGACCAAAAACTCGCTCCAGTGCTCGCCCCTGAAAAAATGAGCTGGGCAACGGCAACGCGGTCCATTCGAAAGTGCAAAACACGAATTGAGAAGATTGGGGGATCGTGTGTAGAAACTGAGCCAATTGCTTGGGGCCTTGATACACAAGTCTGGCATCTGTTGTTCACGGTTGAAGAGACGATGCACAAAGGCATACTGATCTGCATAAAGGCAGGATTCGAAAGTGTCGAAGATCTACCAAGGACAGCTATAGGCTATATTTCAAAAGCATATTAGGATCTGCCACCACAGCTCAGGTTGTCTGCAACGTCGAATGGTGAGCAAAGAGTTCAAATGCGTGTACCCAATGCGCAAGGACTCCACAGCACCACCCAATTTCTGATGCAGGAGTACCTAAATCTAGTTGACTGAAAGGCCTCGAGCTACCATCAACAGAGAGAAAGTGCAAAGCGAGTGTCAAGAAATTTGAGCGCTCCCCAACGCTGTTGGCAGAGTGGATTGAAATGAAAGAAACTCTCGCGAAGTTTCAAGCTGAGAAAGGCAATGAGACATCAGATGACCAAAGGTCTGATGATATGACATCAAAAGCCGAACGCAAGCGGAAATCAGACGCAAGCCCAGTGGAGTTTTGCCGCAGAGGCTTGGCTGGAGGTAACGTATGGGATTCTCTCACTGACTTGCTAAAGATCATGAAGCTACGGGAAGTAGGTGCAGGCGACGTAAAAGAGGTCTGGGAAATAGTGCAACACCTCTTTACAAATTTAGTTAAGCCTGCACGTAGTAAGCGAGATAGCAGACAGTCAAAGACGCACCTCAACAATTTGCTGTTCTAGCTCGTTGACTACATGCATTCAATATGAGCCACGGTCTCTGTTCTGGATCGAGCGCAAGAATTGGTGAAGTAGGCAATCAATGAGCATGCAGAATACAATACTGCAGAGCTTGACAGGAGTCGCCCAGTCAAAAAAGGAGTGGCAACAGGAAGACGACTCGGTGAACAGGTAGCATTCGACACGCACACGATGGGCACAAGCGTTGTCAGAAAGTTGACAGACGTGCGGCAGATAGCAGAGGCGCAGATTGGAGAGGGGGTGGCCAACATGGTGGAGTTTAAGGCTCAGGTAAATGGGCATGAAGCAACTGAAAAGGCCAACAGAATCCAAGCCTGGCAAGGTCACAGATCAGTCTGTCAGACTGGCAGCTCGCCGACAGATTCGACAAGGATAGACCTATCCTACTCTTACCGGGCTCTTGGTGGAGTGGACAGTACGAGCCAGAGTTTGAGAGTGCAAGATTGTGGCAAAAGCCGACACGCCGAGCGAAGTGCAAGCAATGTGCACAGTGCGAGGTTGTCATGGAGTTTGGCAAGGACTCTCACAAGACGTAACTGGGTCCAGATGGCAGGTGCTTAACGTGCAAAAGGGGGAACCGGACGACGAATCTAAAACCACAGCAGCCACTGATCAGCATGATTTTCACCATTGTAGATCCAAGGTATGCTGGCAGATTAGACGACAAGCAAGGCAACGACACTATTGCGACGATGGAGAGAGTTAGAGAAGCAATCGGTTTCAATGCGGAGTTGGCGGACGAGTCCACATAGT
>Ga0335398_10009969_pt1 | contig 10890 bp, 8 predicted proteins | sample BON03_FD_205742 | JGI IMG/M metagenome (GOLD analysis project Ga0335398, IMG submission 205742) | Freshwater microbial communities from Lake Bonney liftoff mats and glacier meltwater in Antarctica - BON-03 (spades assembly) (version 2) | ecosystem: Environmental > Aquatic > Freshwater > Ice >...
TCGCTTCCGACTGCTGGTCAGGCTCTGCCGGGTGAGATCAACTCACTGGGTTCCAACGAAAGGTTTCATGTCATGAATTCATAACAATCCCCCTCTCCCGAACTTTGCCTGACGCAACTTTTTTTAACACTTCTCGCTCTCGTTCAACGCGACGAAGTTCGTGCTCCAGCTCCTTCACACGGGCCTCCAAAGAACTAGCAACCGGCCCGCTGCGATCAAGCTGCTCCTTCTTCCAGCGATACAGAACATTCGTGTTCGAGATGCCAAGACGCTCAATCACAGACGGTGCTGAGTGACCATCCAGAAGCATCTGAACGGCTTCTTCCTTGAACTCTTTGGTGTACTCACGACGGCCCGTTTTCGCTGTCGACAATTTCTTCTTCCTAGCCATTCTGTTGTCCTTTCTTCGGACACAGAATAAGAGACGATCCTGTCCCTGAAACTGTCACCACATCATTCGTCCTGAAAACAGACTCGTAATCGCTTGCCGAGATGATCAACGGTGAGGTTCTTGATGCGATCACGCCAACTCACATTGAACTCTTCAATCGCTGCCGGATCCGATAGGCGATGCCGTGGTCGCGGCCGCAAACAACGATACCCTAAACGATGCAACAACCAGTACACACTGGATAAGGACCGCTGGTGTCCGAATTCCTCAGCGAGGATGCGTTGGATGTCTGTGCCTCGCAGCATGCAGACAGAATCGTCCTCAGTCGGTCCTGAAGAGATCCGTTCAGGCAACGCTTCCGTTGCCTTAGCGGTGAGTGTGGTTGTCGAGTTCCGACCTCTGCGGTCATTCAAACCGACCAGACCGTCAGCGTTGTACCGAGCCACCCAATGCTGAGTCACTCGCCGCGCAAGTCCGACCGCCGTGGCAATCGCCGGAGCCGTCCAATCTTCGATTGCCGAAATCACAATCCGCATCCGTTTCGCATGTAGAACGTTTTTTTCAAGCCGCTCCAACCGCTTAAGTTCCGCCAACGAAAACCAAGAATTCACACGCATCATAAACTCCTTGCTCAAAAAACCACGACAGCATGATGGGTGGTTTAAGAAAGCGCAATAGTATGCCCGCTCGTTCTAGTTGGAATACGTATGACTGCGTATGCGAAACACTGTTGCGGAAGACACAGCTCAAGTTTCTAAATGATCTCATCCGGATGCTCGGTCAAACCAGATCCAGGGCAACTAAACTGAATTACATGTCGCTGCTTTTGTTTTGAACAGGGAGAGCGACGGTCTTCAGCATTCAGCGAACATACGGAAGTAAAGACCACATCGTTCGCGAACAATCATTCCTGCCACAAAACTGAGTGGGACGCAAGAATAGTTGCGTGTTACGTCGGTGCGAGGAATTACTGTGAATCAGTCTCGCAAACCTCCAACAGACATTTCATAACAACGGCAGGCAGACACCACGCAAGTCAGACCGCTGCGTCGTCAACGGCACAGTAGTTTTGACTATTCAGCTTTTGCCGGCTAAGTGTTACTTGCGCCGATCAAAGTCGACCAAACGGATTGTTGCATTAACGCATAGTTTAGGTCGAGAAAAGCTGCTCAATCGCTTTTCCCTGATCCGTAATCGGGACGGGCCGATCGCCATCGTAGAGACTCTTCGTCGGATCAATCTGCATGCACGCAAGAATTGTCGCAAACGCATCGGGCACACCGACCGGATTCTCAACTATCTCCATTGCGTGTTCATCACTAACTCCGTATGCGCCGCAATGCTTCAGACCTCCGCCCGCAAGGACCATTGAGAAACATTTGGAATGATGCCCTCTGCCGCCACCGGAATCGAATTGTGCGGGACGACCGAACTCGGAATTAATCACAATGAGCGTCCTATCCAGCATCTTTCTTGCTTCCAGATCCCGCACAAGTGTCGACAGGGCCAGGTCTAGTTCCTGAATCAGCAGGTGTTGGTTCAACTGGCCGTCGTTATGCGTGTCCCAGCCGGTCCCGTTTCGAAAGTTCATATTATGCGAAACCTCAATGAAGCGAACGCCGGCTTCGCACAAACGCCGCGACAGCAGCAACCGTTGTCCGAAACCATCGCCATATTCGTTCCGGCTGGCATCCGACTCGGTCTTCAGGTCGAACACTTTCATGAAGTCCGGCCCTGAAAGTTTCAGGCTTTCCGACACCGCTGAATTGTACTGACTGAATAACTGATCATCTCTGAATCGCTCCCTGCCGGAATCACGAACTGTGGAAAGCAGATGTTCACGACGTGCCTGGCGAGCAATGTCGATATCGACTGGCCGAGCCAGACCGGCAGGGCCCGATTCGAGGTCAGTGAGATACACGAAACCGGCTTCCTGCCCCAAAAACCCGGGCCCACGAGTCAGGTTGGGATAGCCAATCAACATATAGGCGGGTACGCCCTCCGTAACCGCTTTTCGTTCGTGAGCGATAATTGAACCGAGCGACGGATATTGCACTGTACCACTGGTAAGGCGACCTGTATGCATCCGATTTGTCGCCGCCGCATGCTCATCAACAACATTGTGATTAACAGTTCGCAATGCGGTGAATCGATCCATCAGTCGTGCCGTTTTTTTCAGATGTTCACACACCTGAACACCGTTCACAGCCGTGTCAATTGCCGGGTAGTATGATCCAGCTTTCTTAGCCGGAGCATCCCCCATAGCTTTGGGATCAAATGTGTCGATCTGTGCCATGCCGCCGCCCAGCCAGATCATGATGCAATGTTCCGCCTTGCCCAATGACACTGATTTCCCGGACTCACCCAATGCAGGCAGAACGCCGCTGGAAATTGCAGCAGCGACTGCAGAGGTCTGTAGAAAGTTGCGTCGCTTCATATCATTCTCGTTTTTTCAGGCTGACGACAAAAACTGCACTTATCAGGCAACACTGACCCAGCAGCCTTAACTGCTTCTGCCTGCCAACTGACGCCCAACGTTATGGCACCAAAATCATCTCGGGACTATTTACCAAAGACCAGACCGCATCTTCAGCTCGTTCTCTCCATTCCGGCCGCAGACACCGTGTGGGAGGTGGCCCCTGTCGAACAAGTTCCTGCAACTGTACTTTGATAACATTAGCTTCTGAATTCAGATGATTTGACCACGAAACGTATGGAAATCGAGGCTTTTCATAGGGCGTCCCCAACTCTCCCTGCGGTACCTGCCGTGTTTCAAATCCCGGCTGCAGCAATGCAACAAAATCATTCCGTTCCGATTGGGTTGGCAGGCGAGTCAGCACCGTAATAAACAGCTGATCAACCGTTTGTTCAAGGGGCTGTTCCTTCAGAAATAAATTCGTCAAACCGCTATTGTCACTTAAACGCGTGAGCCAGACACCAAGCGTTCCATTTGCCAACACTCCGGGCTGAATCAGGTTCGGCGTTTCTTCTCGCTCGGTTTCGGGTTCCGGTCGAGAATTTCTCCAGCCAAAGGCTTTCAAGACGTCGACAATCGCCTGAGCCTGAGGCAGGGCAAGGCTGGGGCGGTCGCGTTCGTTTGCGAGGGTTGTGAATTCCCAGGCTCGTTGCGGATAACCAAAATTCAAAAAGGTCTCAGATGGCAGCGTACCTTCGACGTCCATCGTTAACTGTTCGGTCTGCATTTGCTGCCCGACCACATGTAAGGCAGAATCGACAATCTGTTCCGCCGACATGCGCCGTCGATATGGACCGGCAAAGTCTCTTTTACGATGACTCGGAGCATCGGCTGCTTCTCGCTGATAAACTTCGCTGTTAAGAATCTGCCGAGTAAATTCTTTCACGTCATAATCTGAGTTAATCAGAATATCCGCCAGGGCTGCCATCAGTTCGGGATCGGACGGTGGATTACCTTCCCAATCATCGACCGGTTCGACTAATCCGGCTCCCATGAGTCTCTTCCATATTCGGTTTGCGACCACTTCAGCGAATCGCCGTGAACCAGTCACCTGCGCCGCAAGCTGCTCTCGAGTGTCAGACGGCTTTGTCAGCAGTGACGCATCCAGAGCCGGAGCAAGCTCAGTAAATGGAAAGTGAGCTGCAATTTCCGCTCCCGGCTTCAGGCTGACTTCAATCAGTGATTTACGTTCCTGCTTCTCGAAGAAGGCTGCAGGAACCGTGCTTGTTGTGGGAAGTTTCAGTGTTTTTCGTTCCAGCATCGCGGCCAGTTGAAACAGATCGCCCTGCTTCCAGTCATGGTAAGGAGCATCGTGGCAGCGAGCACATTTCATGTTCACGCCCAGAAACGCAGAACCAATAACATGAGCCTTTGCTGCCATTGGAGTATCGTTTTGAGATGCCTGAGAAAACCCTGCCGCTCCGCCGCCCCATGTGCTGCCACGCATCAAAATCAACTCGGTTGCAAAGCGATCAATCGGCTTGTTGTCGACTAACGCTTCGTGAATCCAGTAACGAAATGGTCCCGTATTATTTAACGTTGGTTTTAGCAAATTCGGATTTTCGGCAAGCACATCCTGCCAATACCCAACCCAATTTTCGGCCCAACGCTCATCCGTAAGTAAGCGGTCAACCTGTTGTTCGCGACGGCTTGCTGAAGCATCATTCAAAAACGCGTTCACCTCGGCCAGCGTCGGAGGAACACCTACAGTGTCAATAAATACCCTGCGAAGAAACGTGAGATCATCAACAATTGCAGGTTGTTCGATGGCTGTAAGATTCGCCTGCGGCATCATAGCACCAGCGGCTATCCACTGACGCAGAGCTTCTAGTTCTTTTTCCGTCAGACCATCGCCCTTCGGGGGCATTCTATAAGCGTCTGTGTGCGCACTCACCAATTCGAACAGGTAACTTTCTTCTGGCTTTCCCGGAACAACAGCTGCCTGCCCGGAATCTCCACCTGCCAGCAATCGTTGGCGATTAACAACCAGAAAGCCACCTTTTTCTTTTTGACCGTGACAACGCGTGCAATGAGCGTCGAACACGGGCTGGACGTGCTTCTGAAAGAAAATCGCCTGCTGCGATGTCGACTCATTCGCTCTGGCTTGCCGGCTTTCTTCTGCATCCCGATTCAGCTCCGCAATCCGCTTGGCAATCAACTCGTCGATGCGAAGAAGTTCACTATTCTGCATCAACGTGGCTTTGGCATTAGTATGACGTCTACCCCAGTAGTCCGAGAGTCCATTATTTGCGGCGTGTCGAGTCTGCCTGTCCAGTACGGTTAATTCTTCAGATCGGTGATTAACAAACGCCATCCACCCTTCATCCGTCAGTGGGTACTTTGTGATGTCTGATAGCAAGTAAAACATGCCATCGGCCTCAGCAATCGCCAAACAGGTTTCACCGAATTCAAGGCGATAGCGCGGACCACCAACAATGATTTCATAAAGCAGGCGATGCGGCTGTCCGTCGCTCACATAGATCACAATTTCTTCGCTGTCATTCATGGCGGCTGGACGCATTCCCGGCACCGGAACTTCCGGCAACGGATCAACAACATGATGAGCGCCAGATCGGTTCTTTTGAACAGATGTCGTTAACAGAGTCTCACCATCAATCTGCAATCTCGCCATACCACGCGACCTTGCCAGAAAGCGGTATTCGCCAGCGGGGAGATGAATATCGGACCATGCTCTAACAAGTACTATCTTGCCCCAATCATCGCGAACACCCCATGAATCGTATTTCCAGGGAAGCCGCACAAAACCCATTTCATCCTGGTGCCATTCATTTACAGCGACGTAAGTTTCCCGAGGGAAAGAGCTTATGGAATCAACAGAAGCAAATAGCTGCACGACGACTTTACCATGCGGAATTACTGGCGGCTTGATCGGTGGCGGATCCCACTTGAACCGTGTTGCCAGTTCCGCATCGGGCACTTCGCGTCGATGAATGGTCAGATTATCGATTGCACCGTGCAGTGAATTATTCTTCAATCCCCCCATGGTGGATCCGATCCAGACATCATCGTTATCAACGACCGGTGGTTGAATCGTTTCGCCTCCCATATCCCACGCGCCCTTCACTTCCTTTCCGTCGACAAATCCTCGGATCGATTTTGGCTCGCCAAATTTGTAGCTAACAGCCACATGGTGCCAGCGACTTCCGGAAGAAACCCCCGTCTTTGAAGTCCAGCGATGCCAGTCTCCAGCATGGACTTCGGTTTTGCGGCTACGAAACAGAAAGTTAACGCAAGCCTGCCCGTTGTTTCTGGATAATCGAAACGCCCAGTTTTGATTGATCGATTTCTGCCCGGATGTGCCTGTGCGACCCTTGCTAACCAGGCACATGTTGTCACCCATGGAATCAATTCGAACCCATGCCTCAAACGTAACGGCGTCTCCGTTATCGAAGTCGAAGCGACTGTCCGAAGCGTCATCGGGAATCTGAATCCACGACGGTGACTCAAGCCGCAAAACTTTGTTATCCAATCCAAAGTCGGGATAGCGAGGTGAGATCAGCTCAGACGCGACAATTGTAGCATCACCGATCATTTTCCCGGGAGATGACTCGGGATTGTCGAACGTCAAATGCAGGGACTCCTCAACAGACGGAACACCCTGCCCCGAAACAGGACAGGCGGCAAGCAGCAGGATCATTGCGAAAGCAAATCGGATCATGGCAGCGACTTTTGGCGGGATCAAACAAGGCGGGACAAACTTCTAGTCTTCACATCCTAACGTTCCGTGGCAATAAGTAGAAACGGAGAATCCCGCTCCGCCGCAAACAAGCCACAATCTAACTTACATTGCGGCAATTCCAGAGAATGCCGAGCACTCGAGGCAAACATCGGGGATCCAGAACAGTATTTACGTCCCATTCCCGCACGCCGCGGCTGAGTTGTGTCGCGCAGCGGACCGCCAATTACGTCCGCACAAAACCTGATCGAATTCAAGAGAACTGTACATTTATCGGCCACGACTTGTGAGCTTCGCTGGCATCACAACCGGTGCGAGATTTTCGGCGCAAACGCGGCGTGCGACCGGCCACTCTGATATTGAACACGCTACAAACACAAGACAAACCCACCCATAAAACGTAGGTGTAGTGCATCTATCAGTCTTCTGAATGCTCCATCGCTGCTTCAACGACTGCTACGGCAGCTTTGGCCATCAAGTGGATAACTCGAGGCGGAAGGTCTTCAAAAAATTCGTCGATTACTGGCATCAAGGCCTGTTCGCATGCCGCTTCCAATTCCCTTACATCTTCGCGATTCATGAGCTTATATCCAAAAGCTAATTGAGGAAAAACCGGTAGAAAATTTGCCACTTACCCAAATCGATGTTCGGCAGCGAAACAGGATCGCTCAGAACGCGTGAATGGTCCGCAAGAGTACCTGATACGCAGGCATCTAACTGAGCTCCGAATCAGATTCGTCTGCTGAACTCTGCTCGCCTGCGATGTCTTCCGGATCCTCTGCGTAATCATCTTCATCCCATTCGACTTCGCCGACATCGACAAAATCTCCGCACTTATCGCACACCTGAACGGATCCTTTCAGGTCAGCTGCAAACGTCATCTTTGTGTTACAGGATTCGCAAACAGCTTCGATTGATTCTTCTGAATTCATGGTCACACACCTAAGCTAGCAATTCGTATTTTTCATTGGTTGGCACGTCGACTCTTTCAATGTGCCTCATCGATACATCTCTTCAGTACCTGCGGAATCGCGGGCCTGACTTCCGAACAGAAATTCGATCCGGCTAAAAACTCAACGCCGTCAGGAAGTAAATATAAAACTATTTATCGCGGCCTGCGTAAATTCAACACTGTAACCGACATCCTCGGGCGGCATGTAGCGCCCGTGTTTCATAGTCACTGGATTCACGACATGTTCATGAAGGTGGTCTGAGTATTCGGTAACACGGCCCTCCATGTCTCCGGAAACACACAGATAGTCAATCATGCTGAGATGTTGAACATATTCACAAAGGCCAACTCCACCAGCGTGAGGACACACGGGAATCTTGAACTTTGCCGCCAACAGCAGCACGGCCAAAACTTCGTTTACTCCGCCCAGTCGGCAGCTGTCTAACTGACAAACCTGCATACCGCCGGCCTGCATGAACTGCTTGAACATCACACGATTGTGACACATCTCGCCCGTAGCGACGGGAATCGGGGCCACCGCTCTGGCGATCGCAGCGTGACCCAAAATGTCATCCGGGCTTGTTGGTTCTTCAACAAACCATGGACGAAATTCAGCAAGCTGGCCAATCCATTCAATCGCCTGAGACACGTCCCACACCTGATTTGCGTCAATCATCATGTAAGCATCGTCGCCCATTTCCGTTCGCAGTACCCGGCAACGTCGAATGTCATCTTCCAGATCGCGACCAACCTTGATCTTGAAATGCGACCATCCACGCGATTTCAGATCTGCACACTTCTGCCGCAAAGCGTCATCAGAATAGCCAAGCCACCCAGCAGACGTAGTGTAACTTGGATACCCCTGATCAAGAAGAATTTCAAGCCGCTGTGACTTGCCGTTAGCCTGAGCCCTCAATAACTCAATCGCCTGCACCGGAGTAATGGCATCAGTCATGTAGCGAAAGTCCACGCAACTCGCGAATTGTTCGGGACTCATATCACTCACAAGCCGCCAGACAGGTTTGCTCTGAATTCTGGCCCACAGATCCCACACCGCGTTGATGACTGCTGCCGCTGCCAGGTGAATGACACCTTTCTCTGGTCCCACCCAACGCAACTGACTGTCGCCGGTCAGCTTGCGATAAAGCAAAACCGGTTCTGCCATCAGAGACTCAACTGAGACGCCTTCCAACAGTCGGGCGAGAGACCGAATGCCGGCTACACATAATTCGTTACCCCGACCGATCGTGAACGTCATCCCGTGACCAGACAATTCTGTCGACTTCGTTTTCAACACAACGTAAGCAGCAGAATAGTCCGGATCCGGGTTCATCGCATCAGATCCATCAAGCTGCTGCGACGTTGGAAAGCGAATGTCAAAAACATCGGCACCTGTGATGATGTGTGGCATGAGAGAAGGATTCGTTTTTTTCGGGGCGGACAGAACTACGTGTTGAATGAGATACGTTTCAGGCTTGCCGTGGTGCCTTTTCAAAATTGGCAGCCGACGCCTGCAGAATGTTCATCATTCCGCCGAAGTCTCCACCGTGAGCCAGAAGTTGGCCGCCCTGGGCCTGCCGTTTGGCCAGATCTTCCAGCGTCCCAACCGGGCATCCCCATGCGACTTTATTTTTTTTACAGGCAGCAGCAACTCGTTCAAATGCGGCATCCAGTGTCAGATCTGTATCCAGTCGCTTTAGACGCAAACCAAGATCTCCGGGGCCAACAAAAATTCCGTCCAGACCTGGCGTCGCGGCAATCTGTTCGATATTGTCGATGGCCGTTGGAGTTTCAACCTGCACAACCAAAAAGGTTTCTTCGTTGGCATGCGTTACGAATTCCTCAACGCCCTGCATGCCATTGACAAAGTAGTCGGCGTCCAACCCTGCGGCATCCAGCCCACGATCACCAAGTGGCGGGTACTTCACTGCTTCAACAAGAGTCGCCGTTTTTTCCGCGGTGTTCACGTGGGGAATCATCAAGCCGGCGGCGCCGTCTTCCAGATAACGATACAGCCGCGTCTTCTCCAACGTTGGCGGACGCACCATAATGTCGATGTCGTGCAGGTGCGAATGCACAAGCAACGTCTGCACGTCACGATCTGTCAGGTTTCGGTGTTCCATATCCAGCCAGATGCAGTCAAAACCAAAATGAGCTGCAAACTTCACGAAGGCCGGAACAAAGTGCCCAAGACAACACATCCGCACTGTTTCGTTATTGCGGATACGAGCAAGCGTCTTACTTTTTCTCATGTGCTGACTGGCCCTGGCGATCAAAGGAAGCAAATAAATCAAAAACCGAATTCGCCGAAACAGTGAGCGGCTTAAAGCGGACACTCGTGTTCAAAAACGGATTCGTTTCGCGAGGAATTCTAACTCAAAGCGGCAGCGCCGCGAGCAGGATGACTGGAATTTCCTTCACTCGTCGCCGGATTTGACACCGACGCTCAGTTTTTGAACATGAATCAAGGCAAAGTACTACGAGCCCGCAGTGCCAGCAATTGACTTTCCATAAACTGCAGAGCTCACTTGCTCGCGATGCGGGCTTGTAGACTGTGCAGACCGAACAGCTGCGTCCCCGTGAAAGCTAAGTCGAGATGGCGGATTTGCCGCTTAAAGCTGCCCCGTCAAAACATTCCAGATTTAGTGGCAAAAACGCGTTCGAACTGCAGAGGATTACCGAAACCACGAATGACAGGCGTTTTTGAAGCGTCGCAAGCAAAGATGCGCGTTGGCTAATTCTGATCCATCTCAGTTTGTGAACCTGTTGTTTCGACATCAGGACGCTTTGCTGCGCCATATCCTGCCACTGGTTGGATGCTTCGATGACGCGCAGGACGTTCTTCAGGAAACGGCAACCGCGATGTGGAAAAAGTTTGCTGAGTACAACACGACTCGCCCCTTTCTACCCTGGGCCAAACAGTTTGCTCGCAACGAAGTACTCATGCACCATCGTTGCGGACGAAATTATTCCTTCTTAACCGAAGCGTTGGTGGAATCATTGCTTGTTGAAAATCAGGCGCGTCAGGACGAAAGCCATCGTCGACAGGTTGCTCTGAAACAATGCCTCAGCAAACTGCCGGAAGCAGAGCGACGCCTGATTAACCAACGATGCGCGACCAACACGTTTTCGATTAGACAACTGGCGCACGAAAGCGGGCAGTCTGCCAACGTTTTACATAAGTCGCTTGCTCGAATTCGAAGTCAACTAATGAATTATATTTCCAGGTCTTTGGCAACCGAAGCTACCTAGCAGCGTGTCCGTGAACCGGGTTGTTTTGAGCGAGTGCCGAGTTGAGTAATTAAAAAACATGGCAGATGATGGCGGTTCGGGTGGCTCGTCGTGGATTGAGCCGCGAAATTCGGTTCCCCGCC
>Ga0335398_10009973_pt1 | contig 10888 bp, 8 predicted proteins | sample BON03_FD_205742 | JGI IMG/M metagenome (GOLD analysis project Ga0335398, IMG submission 205742) | Freshwater microbial communities from Lake Bonney liftoff mats and glacier meltwater in Antarctica - BON-03 (spades assembly) (version 2) | ecosystem: Environmental > Aquatic > Freshwater > Ice >...
TGGGATTGCGGGTGTGCGGGTGTGCGGGTGTGCGGGTGTGCGGGTGTGCGGGTGTGCGAGTGCGTGCGTGTACATGTGTGCGTGTGCGCGTGTGAGCATGTGTGCGTGTGCGTGTGCGTGTGCGTGTGTGTGTCTGTGTGTGCACGTGTGTATCTATACATGCATGTAGAGACCAAAACTGCACAACCACTGTTATTATGCTCTTTTCATGCAAATCCAAACAAGTGAAACCTACTCAACATTCTTTCTGCACAGCACAACAATTTTTTTGTTGCCTCTTATTGTCAGTTCAATCACTGCACACAAGAATTGTGCTTTAATCAGTGCAATGCATTTCTCTGATTTACTCCATGCACGATTTTCGGGCAGGGTTTCAGTTTGCTCGAGATACAAGCAGTCAACGCTAGAGGGCCTGCCGGATTCATGCTTGCGATCTTGTCGGCGGACGACACGAACGTAGATAGTGCCGCAAGTTGTACTTTTTCTGTCGCTTTCTCTTTCTCTGCTCGCCTCTTTTTTAAATGTATTTGCACACACTTTTTATCGTATACAAAAACAACAAACACGTACACACACACGCACACACACGCACACGCACACCAACAGAAGTCGACACGTAAATCAGTCGCGTGTATTATGAATATTTTGTACCCTGAAAATTCATGATACATTATCATATTTCATATGCTCTTTCCTGCATAGTAGCTCATACAACAGCACAAATAGGCAGCGATGTTTGTAGATGTCGATGCCTTGAAAATGCGCTGGTTTCACTGTAGATCCTGCTATCTTTTTTTGCGTAAACAGAGAGAGAGAGAAAGTGGAAGATGGAGAGAAAGAAATTTTCGTTAGAGACAGCGCGCTAGAGAGAGAGCGAGAGAGAGAGGGCGACGAAGGCGAGAGGGCGAGAGAACAAATGAGGGAGAGCAAGCCCGAGCGAGAGTGAGAGAGACAGGCAATTGTCATAAATGTTCGTTCATCAAACCGTGTTATTTTTTGTGAGATGTGCAACAGTGTTTTGGCCTATTTTAGGACATTTGAATACGCACAACAACAGCACACTGAATGGCGACACAATTACCCTCCACTTACATGTGTTAGGTTTGGCACGGGTATTGGTACACACGGATTCTAGCTGGGCGTACGTCACACACAGCTGTCAGCCTTGTTTTCCAGGCAAGCACATGTGCTTTTTTTGCAACATGATCTGATCTCAAAACAAGTCATGTTCATTATGTGCATATGCATGTATGTCTGTTTACGTGCAGCTTGTGAGTGCGCATTATTCATGGTGTTCGTATTCTAATAGACACTCAGAGTGCCGATCAAAGTGTTTCTTTGCTTTCTGTCCATGCTAACAATGCTCAGATGATTTGTAGAGAGATAATGTTGTTTATTGGTAAACCAAATAGGAAGATCAATTTGATCTAATTCGCGTACTTACTCCTGTAAAATATACTAAATGTATTTCTATTGTAGGATAGCAGAAGTTCTCCATTTAAGAGTGGTGTTATCATCTCGAAGTGATGTATGATTTCTAGCTAGAAGGTTATCGTTCCAACGATTTACTATGCGTGTTCCTGAACGGGTGCTATTATGAGCGAGTGGTTAGTGTTAAAGGAGTTCAGTGACGCAAGCTGCAAGTGGTCGGGTATGGATGTTAGTCGGGCGCTCGGCTAGGCCGATGAATAGGTGTACGAGGAAAACTGAGCAAGAGAGTAAAAAAAGGATGGGGGAGAGGAGAAGACCAGGCCAAATGATTTGTGAGACCGAGCCCGTGCTGTCGAATGAACGATTCGTCTTCGTGGTGTTGATGATGTTTTCCAAAGTGATAGGTGTTGTCCCCCCTTAGACTAATCAGGGGGGGGTGATAACGGCTCCTCTGCGAGAGAGGGGCCGGATGAAAATGGGTTGCGTGCATCCGGGATGTAGGTTGCGCGCATCCGGGATTTGCCCCATACCTTGCGCGCATCATTTGCCCAAAAGTTGTGTGCGTCCGTCAAAATGGCCTTTCTGGTCGCGCGCATCAGTGCCCAAGAAGACCCTTCCATGCATCCGTTTCAGAAATGACCCCTGCGTGCATCCGTTTTCAAGTCACTAAAGACCAACATTTGGATCCGAACTTTGGTTTTTACTACCGGGTTTTTACAACAGAGGATGACCCTGACTGCCGACAACGTCAGGGTTCAGGTTGTATGAGGAATGGTTCCGGTCGGTTGTATACCCCCTCATAGACAGGGGTTGGATACTGGAACCCCATGGCAGTTGTAAAAATCTGGTGGTAAAACCCAAAGTTTCGGATGTTCGGATCGAAATGTTGGTTTAGTTACCTGGAAAACGGATGTACGCAAGGGTTATTTCTGAAACGGATGCACGCGAGGGTCTTTTTTTTGGGTGCGCACAACCAGAAAGGCCATTTTGACGGATGCACGCAACGGACTTTTGGGCAACGGATGCGCGCAAGGTATGGGGCAAATCCCGGATGCGCGCAACCTACATCCTTGATGCGGGCAACCCTTCTAACCGAGGAGCCGGTATGGTAATGTCCGACTCTTTCGGGTGAGCGTGGGCGATGAGGCGACCATGTCAACATGCTCGTTGTACTCAGTGGAAGCCCTAACCGGCGGTGTCAGGCGGGCCCCTACTTGGATGTCGCATCGCTAGCGATGGGGCATCCGAATGCGAGGCCCACCCTTCTCCCCCTGTACAGCCCTGAACCGGTAACCGCATGATTTGTGTGTATGTACCTTCCCACGTGATGCCTCAAAAATAAAATCTAGGTATATCGGTCGATGGAGATAATTGTGGCGTGTTGGCTTGTGATAAAGGAAGCATCACTTCAACCTGCATCATATCTACCCGGAAGCTTCTGCCAGGAAATCTCTGCATGGACGCCAGGGGAGAATTAATAGTTGAAAGTGGAGGACACATTGAATGTACATCACCTCTTGGCTGCCGAGTAGACATTCGTTTGCGTTCCATAGACATTAAAGGAACAATCGAGGCATCAGACATATGGCTCTTTGGTCGCAACCAGGTCAACGTGAGCGGTAATATTTCGGCATCAGCAGTGTCTTCTTCAAATACAGCAAGGGTGGGTAGTGCTGGTGATTGTAATCTTGTATTTGACACACATGGTGTCACTGGGGATACCAATCGAATGTGCAGTGGTGCCGGTGGAGGACATATTGCAATGGGCGGAAAGGGAAAGGCATATGTGGCACAATATGCTACATCTCAGTATAATGTTCTGCCAGCGCCTCTAGGCGCACTAGAACTCACTGACATTGGTGCCCAGTATACATTTGGAGGAGCTGGAGGCAGAGGCGCATGGTGGAGTACATCGTATAGCAGATACGACTTTACACATGGAGGTGCTGGGGGCGGTAGAATCAAGATTGTCTCTCCTATTGTGAATGCAGCGGGTGTGATCACCGCCGATGGAAAGCAGCCAACAAGCACGTGTACATCGTCTGATTTGTGTTCATCGAGCAGTTGTTATGGATCTACAAGTTCATCTCGCCAGTGTACAGCGTGCAGTTGTGGAGGTAGTGGAGGGGGGGGGTCTGTGGCGATAGAAGCTGCAATTATCTTAAGTCAGCCAAGTGGCATAATCCGTGTTAATGGTGCTGACTCCAAAGGTGAGGGTGGAGCAGGTGCAGGTGGTTTTGTTCTTTTGAGGTATGATTCTATCTCAGAGTCCCTTGCTCTTGAAGTACAAAGTGGCCTTGGGAAAGTTGGCACTGGTGGGCCTGGCCCTGGAAGTATTGTTCACATCATACTCTCTGTCTTGTGTCGTGTCGAGATTTTGAGCCATGAGATTTCTGTTGACAATGCACTGGTTCTCAACATGGCAGGTCAATCGGCAGTTGAGATCTTACCGGACATAGGAGTTGATCTGATGGTACAACGATCACATATCATAATGTCGAGCAATATGCAATTTCGAGATTTCACTCTGAAGGACAGTCATCTTGACACTACTCTTCCGATTAGGCTGCACGCCAATAGCATTGTCATTGAGAAAAGTTCCATTATTGCTGCGAGCTCTTTATACATTTCGGCAATTTTTTCCGTCATCTGCAACACGAGCTCAATTAATGCAAGCTCTTTATACATTTCAGCAATTAGTGACGTACTCATGCCCTCAACAAACATTTTTACGATATCAAATGAAATCATGATCACTGCTGGAGGTGATTTACTTATGTCATCTTCAAGTTCAATTGAAGCAATGACCTCGAATTTCTCCGTGCACGGTCAGATGTTCTTTGGGATCTTGCATATTTCTAATGCAATCAGAATTGTAGGACACGTCACGAGCATAGCGCACATTGTTTCCAAATCTCTGGTACAAATTGAATCGTTGGCTGATTTAGTTGTGGGCCCAATAGAATCCCTCAACATCTCCATTCACGTTAATGGCACTTTGAATGTCTGTAATCTGGCAGCCCTTGATATTGTGATCCGAGCCTCAAATATTTTGCAGGAGGGCTCTTCATGCAGGATCTCCGCTTCTGGACGATCCACAGACATACTGGATAATACGACGTCAGGCAGAGACTGTTGTGGCAAATTGTGTGATGATGCAAGTTCCACGCCAACTGTTTATTCTACTGCTTTTGGCGGAGCGGGGGGAGGCAACGGTGGCACAGGAGGTGGGTGCGCGTTGAATGGCCAAGGTGGAGGGCTAACTTCCTCCGATTTGAATCAACCTTGGGCATACGGAGGGAAAGGCGGAGATGGAGCAAACGGCCGAGTGAACACATACAAGTGTCCACCGGGAGGTGAGGGTGGCGGCCGAATCAAGATCGTCTCAAGAGATTCTTTGCAAATCTGTGGCTTCATTTTGGCTCACGGTAATCCCCCCTTAGATTGTACCACAGGTGAAGGGCAATCTTATGCAACCTACCTGCCTTATGCAAGCTACCTGCCAGCAGCTAGTGGCGGAGGGGCAGGCGGCTCTATTCAGTTGCACGCGGACAAAATTTTGGGTGGTGGTCGTGTAGCTGCTAATGGTGGAGCAGGTGGTCGCGTAACGTATTCACCGTCTTATACTTATAGAAGTGGGGGTGCTGGTGCTGGTGGACGAATCTCAGTGAAATTTGCCAGTCTGACACGTGACATTGTATTTGAAACACTCGGTGGCTCGAGTCCAATTACAAATAGGCAGACAGCAGCTGGCGCAGGATCAGTTGCTTATTTTGAGCCCGCAGACAAAGCCACATATATATTTGGAACTTCTGATGACGGCACCCATCACAGCGTACTGGCCGAATCCCTGAGATCGCCCTTTTCGTTGACGCTCAGAGAATATTCAAATGTCTCGTTGCAAGGAGCTTATCAAGTGGATCGTATTGTTTTGGAGAATTATGCATTGCTACGACTCATGCCTTCCGAGCTGAGCAGTTCCAGAGAAGGGAACGTACTATTGTCGAGTCGGATGACTATGCAGTCAAACAGTGTGTTACACGCTGGCAGTTATAGCATATCAGTGACATCTTCAGTCATAGCATGCAACATGACAGCCACACGCATCGAGGTTGGGACATTTCTCAGGCTTACTGAAACAACACATGTAAATACGCCTTGCACCATAACAACAAATGAACTCGTAGTCGGGCAGACACTTACTGCACCGTACAGGAGTGTCATAACTGCAAATTCCGCCACAAATCTTTCGATAGTGGCCAACAGTATGTCAGTGTGTAAGATCTTTTCAGAGCGATATATTTATTTGAAAAGTGCTCAAACACTCTCTGTTACAGCCGATCCCTTGCTAGTAGGTCGAGAGAACGCGCTGGCAACTGTTGAGTGTAGTGACCAGTCTGCAAGTGGAGCATGTGGATGTCAGGATATAGTTTCTCAAAGTGGATCTGGGTTTATTAGCAGAGGGATATATGGGAGTGGCGAATATTGCCAATGGACAATAGACGGTTCTGGTTTTCAGAATGTCAGTGTGAGGTTTCCGTCGTTCATTACGTGTGCAGGTTCATCGGAGTCAGATTACGTCCAAATTTTCTCATGCCCTGATGCAAATTGCGCTACGACTTCATTGCTTGCCACTTTGCAAGGCTCAGCGGTCAGCCCTTCCACAATTTACGCATCAACAACAGGAGTCATGCGTATCACGTTTTGGACAGCACCAAATGTTACGTCTTGGCATGGTTGTGCTGACTCCTCCAAATGTGCTTGTCAAGGGCGGCCAGTTCCTCGTGGATGGATGGCGCAGTGGTGGGTCTCGGAGCACATCTGCACTATTCAGACTGCACAAGATGTGCATATTGAAGCAGGTGTAATCACGATGCCCAGATCAAGCAGTATATTTTCTGGGTTCCAAGTCGTAGTGCATGCCCGTGACAGCATGCTAGCCAGCAATATTGCTTCTCGTGAATCTTCCATACACGTTGGGGGAGATCTTCAAATCTGGTCGCAAGCAGAACTACTGTCTCAATTGACGAGCAGTTGGACAGTCAAAGGTCAGATATCTACCACGCCATCGCCGTCATCGCTCATATCGTGTAAGATCTCGTCCTCTGAAGACGCAATTGTTGTGAGAGCAGCTGATGTTCTACTCCCTTGCAGCATGACGGCACGCCGCACAATAGAAATCGTATCTGATAGCATTGTTGCCACTGGCCCGCTGAATTCTTCGAATCTCAATTTTTCGGTTGGAACTGCTGCATTCGACGGAAACGGGATTGTTTGTCAAGATCTCTATATGCACGTTGGGTTGAGAGCCTTGCTTAATAATGTCAATTTACACGCTTTGCACATCTATATTCAATCGACGGATCTCATTTTCGTCGGAGGCAGTGTCTCATCACAGGATTTTAAGTTCGCAGTGAAACAAACAGTTGATCTGTCTAACGGTGCCAAAATTAATTCACGCACCGGACTTATTGATGCACATCATGTTTCTCTTGAAAGGATTGAGGTTTTTCTGTCAGACCTCAACGTAAGTGTCACGGATGGTAATTGCCTGATGAGAGAAGCTACTGTCTCTTCTCACAGTGTCTTCATACATGCCAAAAACAGCAATATTTCTCTGCTCGGAGGGCACATTTCGTCCAACAAGATTGATCTCAAGGCAAAGGAAGAGATCAGTCTGCGCAAGAACCAACATCTGATCTCGCAAACGTTTATTGCGATGGAAGCCCCATCCATCATGATGGCTTCTGAAACATCTGCAGTTCGCTCAGCATCTTTACAATGTACTGCCTCAGACTGCACGGTTAAAATGACTGGTATCAACGTTGAACTGACCCATAGAGCGTATGTAGAAGCTTCAAATGTTCTGATATTTTCGGATCGCATCAGAATCCTTTCGGATTGTGATGGGCAAATGCTCGAGTCCTGCTCCAGCCGAATCTGTGCATCTGGAAGAGGTGAGCTGGCGGGACAGGGCGAGGGTACAGGTAAGGATAGCTGCGGCAGCACTCTGTTATCTGATTTCTGGCAAGGAGGAGGCGGTGGTGGTCATGGAGGTATCGGAGCAGATTGTTGTCTCCACGACGGAGGGCATGGTAAAGCGTATGGTAACCACACAAGGCCTTGGACATACGGGAGCGGTGGTGGCAAGGGGCACGGTGGTACCAAAGGTGGCAGTGGCGGAGGCCGTATCAAAATCGAAGCAACAGACTCAGTTGAAATTGATGGATTTGTGGAGGCAGACGGACTAGATGGAGCTATGTCGTCACTCCACGACGTCAATATGGCTTCAGGTGGCGGGGGTGCTGGCGGATCAATTCAGATTGTTGCGAATATCATCAAAGGCATTGGATTTGTGCGAGCAAACGGAGGTGCTGGAGGCCTAGTTCGAAATGTCGAAGGTATCGGTATTATCGCTAAATCAGGCGGTGAGGGTGCAGGCGGCCGCATATCTGTTGGCACTTCATCTATAGATGACAATCTCAAGGTACAAGTGCGTTCTGGCGCTCGGTTTGTTGGTTGCAATGGACTCGAGAGCGAAAGCGGAAGTGTTTACGAGTACGTCATTGCTCCTAGGCCATTATGCAAGGCTGGCGAATTCGCACCAAACATCACGTCCTCCGGAGATACTCAACGATGCGTGCAATGCAAAGCCGGCAAATATTCTTCATCGGCTGCTGCATCAGTATGCAGTGCATGTAGTGCGGGGACTTTCTCGACGGGAGAAGGAGGCATTTCAGAAGATTCATGTGACAAGTGTCAAGCAGGCACATATTCATCGACGGTTGCAGCTGCAACGGCAAATACATGTTTGCCTTGTATTGCGGGCACGTACTCGGAAGTGTCAGCAGCAACAAGTGTCACCACGTGCCTGGACTGCATTGCTGGCAAGTTCTTGGTGACCAACGGAAATGATGAAGAGAACGATTGTGCACTGTGCGGCAAGGGAAGATATTCTTCAAGCATGGGGGCCACCTCCGAAGACACATGTCAGAGCTGTATGCCAGGAACATACCTTGAGACACAAGGCAATTCTGCGCAGGGAGACTGTTTGCTATGCGGCAAAGGCACGTACTCTTCGAGCACTGGGGCCACTACTGCTGTGACATGTCAGAGCTGTATATCAGGAACATATTCCGAGGCGTCTGGAGCGACTTCCGACTCTACGTGCATATTATGCATTGCAGGTACGTACTCCACATCAGTGGGAGCAATCGCAGGCGATGCTTGCTCAACGTGCCCTGATGGAATGACTTCGCTGCCGGGCAGCTCAACCTCTTCCGAATGTGCTGTCAGGTGTCAGGTTGGATACTTCAATTCTCCTAATGGAATTTGTCAGGTAATCTCATTACTACATACTATTTGTCATGTAACATTATTTTGCAAACCCAGTAATACTCTATTAATGCCGCAGGAATGCCCATTCATGAGTTCATCAGAGGCTGGTAGCGAATCCAGCCTGCAATGCAAATGTCGAGTCGGATATACAGGCCCTGATGGAAACGATTGCGAGACATGCGCGGGTAAGTCAGTTTTGAGCAAATTGTCAATTCTAATCAGACTCAATCTTGACAGCTTTGGCACACGTTTCCAGGAGGAAAGTTCAAGGCATCGGTAGGTGCAGGAAAGTGCGAAGTGTGTACACAAGGTACATACGCTGCGGTAGCTTCCACTTCATGTACTACGTGTCCAGATGGGAGCCACTCAGAAGCGAACAGCATTGAATGCAAGTGCAACGCTGGTGCAACTTTGTCAGATGGCGCTGCTTGTGCACATTGTTCAGGTATCTGTCCCTGCAACAGTTTGCAACTATGAAAAAGTATTTGCCGAGCAAAATCAGTACCAAAACAACTCAAATATGCAATTCTGACTTCTCGAGCTATTTCAGGAGGCACGTACAAAAATGCACGTGGATCAGCAGAGTGCTTAAGTTGTCCTGTAGGAACGTACGCTATGACAGCTGCAACAGCATGTTCTTTATGCCCACCTAACAGCAACTCAGAGGCCAGCAGCAACTCAGTGCTAAAATGTCGATGCAATTCTGGCTTTACTGGACCAGACAGTAGTGGTTGTACATCGTGCTCACGTAAGTTTTCATGACAAACACACGTGCAATTTTCTTTCCCTGTTTCTGCTGTTGTTCTAAATCAACTTTTCAATTGCAGGAGGTAAATTCAAGAGTTCTCAAGGATCTGGCAGCTGCTTAATGTGTCCCCAAGGTACCTACACGGCAAAGAACGCCACAACTTCGTGCCAGACTTGTCCTGATCTGTTTCCTGCGTCTCCGGAAGGCAGCACCTCACTTGCTGAATGTCAAAAAGAATTGGTGACAGTCATGTTGAAACTAGGCTTGCCGATGACAATGGTCGAGTTTACAGAAACAAAAGAGATGAGCCTCAAACATGGTGTCGCAAATACTGCGGGCGTTCACGTATCATTGGTCAAGATCGTTGATAAGTTTCAAACTATCAGTACGAGGTGTGTCTCTTGTATGGTTTCTTTTGCAAGGGTGCTGTCAGATATGTGTGTCAAAATTTCTCTATCCCCACATCTCAAACAAATAACAGGCATCGTAAAACTCATGGGCCAGGTACTGTAAGATGTCGCTTTCATAGGTCTCTTTTATGGGTCTCTTTTATAGGTCTCTTTCATAGGTCTCTTTTATAGATTCATTTTACAAGTTTCTTTTACAGGTGCGAGTCTTTTTGCACTCACACTCTACACACAAACATATATGTATATCATATATGCACCAATTGTGCATGACTTCTTTACAGAAGAAATCTGACAAGAAGGGGCGGTTGTTGTAGCCATCCTGTATGAACGGACTCCCTAAATTGCCCGATCTTATTTGTAAAGAAGAAACACACAAAAACATTGGCGCAGTATGTCTCATTTGTATCTGATACACACACACAGACGTTTGCTACAAGATGTGCTGATGCTTGATGTGGAAATTGGAGCTGCTGACACGCAGCAAGCAGCATTGGTCATGGCACAACTCACTTCTGACAAGATTAATTTGCAGATGGATAAGGTGAGTGATTCGCTCTATCTCTCACACTCTCTCTCTAGCTGACACACACACACACACCAAGAACACACACGCACACACACACACACACAAACACACACACACACAAACACACACGCACACAAATACACACACACACACAAACACACACACACACACACACACACACACACACAAAAACACACGCACGCACACACGCATACACATACACATACGCACGCGCAAACACACACGAATACACAAAGACACACACACACAAACACTAGTAAGCACACACACGTAAACACACACCAACACAACCACACACACAAACAAACAAACACATGCACACATGTGAAGATATGTGTACATCTGTATATATGTGTGTGTATATACATAATATATGTATATATATATATATATATATGTATATATATATATATA
>Ga0335398_10009976_pt1 | contig 10885 bp, 12 predicted proteins | sample BON03_FD_205742 | JGI IMG/M metagenome (GOLD analysis project Ga0335398, IMG submission 205742) | Freshwater microbial communities from Lake Bonney liftoff mats and glacier meltwater in Antarctica - BON-03 (spades assembly) (version 2) | ecosystem: Environmental > Aquatic > Freshwater > Ice >...
AATTCGCCAAGCAATCGCTCATGGCTACCGATCTGACCTCCGTGGGTGTCATAGCCACCCTGACTCACATAATAGATGCGGGTGGGCATCCCTCCGGCAATGAGACGGCCGACGAGGTTGAGGTCCTTGGCCAGCTTGCTTCCCGGATAGGAAACTGCAGACTTCGATTTCCTGGTGATCTCGAGGATCTTGTCCGAACTGATCTGGGCGTCGAGCGAGGTGCGCTGCAAAAAGTCGAGCACATTGCCGCCGCCGGACGATTGTCCGGCCAGGGAACCCACGCTGGAGCCGGAATGTTCGTCCTCGGAGAGGTCCCGAAAGAGCTCCCGGGTCCCTTCGGGGTCACTGGCATTCTTGCTCAAAAATTGAAATTGTTCGGGAGTGGAAAGGGTGATCCCCGTTGGCGTTGACGAACTAAATGCCAAGGGGGCCTCGGTCCCGAGCGAAACTCCTACGGTCGGATCGGCTCCCGAACAACAGGCGTCAAAATAACGACCAATCCAGCCATCGCTTTCCACTTTTTGGGCGTCGGAGGCGGTTTGCCAAATATCGGTGGATCGAAAATGCGAACGATTCGGATTCGGATATCCCACCCCCTGCACGACCGCGAGATCGCCGCTATCATAGAGCCCCCGGAGTCCGGTGAGGCGGGAATGGAGGGCCATTTGGTCGTTGAGCTTGAGCGCTTTGTCCCCAGGAATTCCAATATTCGGCCGGGCCGCCCGATAGGCGTCATCCGCAAAGGGAATCACGGTATTGAGACCATCGTTGCCGCCGGCCATTTGCAGAACGACCAAAATGGGCGCGTCCCGGCCGGTGGCGGTTTGGATGAGCGAATCGGCCGCCGAGGCGTCCAAGGTGAGAAAAGTTTTTTCCAGGAAGACGGGCAGGGTCCAAGCCACTGCGCCTCCGAGGACGCCGGTGCGAAGAAATTGCCTCCGGGTGTGTAGGGTGCTGTCGCTCATGTGATTTGGTATTCGGGGGTGCTCATGACGAGGTGAAGAAAATCCCGTACGGTTCCGTCTGCGACCGGATCTCCGTGGCTCTGCAGAAAGGTAATGAGTTTTGTTCGATCCGAAGCGGGCAGACGGCCGTTTACCAATCGCATCGTGAGCGCGTCCGAGAGCGCCACGGGGTCGGCGCGTAAATCGGGAGGGGCAATCTCGTCCAAGGGAATTTCCACCGACCCAAAATTTTTCCGAAATCCCGGTAAAGCCGGACCCTGACCACTGACCACATAGCCCGCCAAATTGCACCGGAAGAGATAAGTTGAACTCGTAATCCACGCCCGGCCGCCCGGCCAGCCTTTGACATTGGGCGGCTCAAAAAGCACCTGACCCATTTGTTTGAGCGCCGTCTCGGTGGCGGCGGCGGGAGGAAGCGGGGCCTCAAGCACCCGGGCAGTCTGAACCATCCATTGAACCGGACTCTTGATCTGAGTGCGAACGACGGAGGGCGCATAAAAGGCTTCACTCAAAAACATCTCCCGGAGGGTGGACCGGATCGAGAACCCGGACCTCCGGAAATGCGCCGCGAGGGCCGTGATCTGTGCGGGGGGTGCCTCCTCGGCGGCGAAGAACCGCCAGAGCTTGCCCACGATGAACTCCGAACATTCCGGTTGGGCCGTGACAATGTCGATGATGGCATCGCCGTCGAATTCGCCCTGTTTTCCGAGGAATTTCTTCTCTCCCTTGTCCGCCTGACGATCAGCCCGCCGGAAGGTCAGATTCCTGGGATCCATTCGATAGCCGGTGAAGGCGCGAGCGGATTCCTTGATATCGTCCTCGGTGTAACGCACCCCCTCGCCTAAGAGAAAAAGCTCCATCAGCTCGCGGGCAAAATTCTCATTCGGTTTCTTCGCGCCGCTCCGGATCGTATCCAAGTACCGCATCATGGCAGGATCTTTGGAGATTTGTTTGGCGAGTTCGCGAAAATCTCCCAGCGCATTGGCTCGCAAAGTCTCATTTTGCACCCACATCAAATAAGCCACATTCACCTTTTGAAAGCCGGTGGCAAAATGCCCATGCCAAAACAGGGTCAACTTTTCCCGCAAGGGATATGGGCTATGCCGCATCCGCCCCAACCACCAGGCCCGCAGGGCATTGATCTGGAAATTTTGCTCCATCCGCTGCTGCGTGCGAAGTTCTTTTTTTTCGTCTTCGCCGGAAGCCCCCCTCATCACCGCCATCTCGTCATGCAACTCGGTCGGTTCACTCAGTTGGGGTGGCGGAAAAAGGTCGTCTTCTTCCTCGCCGGCGAGAAGAGATTCGACCGCGCCCGGCAAGCCCAGCTTCCTCAATCCCTCGATTTCGGCCGGAGTACCGCCAAATCCGGCCCGGTTGAGCAAATGCGCCGCCTGTACGGACGTCCATTGGGAAGAAGGAAGGGGCCTGATCATCTGGGGAATTGAACCCGGGGCACCGAGAAAAGTTTCTCCGGACCAAGAGTTTTCCGTACCCTGGGGGCAACTTCCCGGCGTAGCGTGGGACATGGAGTTTCAGAATTTGACCCGAAAGGTAGAGATTGGCGCCAATTCCTACCTCCTCCGCACCGCAGGAAAATCCCTCGTCTTCGACACTGGCATGCATCCGAAAGCACGCGGCTTGGCCGCCACTCCGGATTTTTCCGCCATTCCTCCCGGGAGCGTCAATGGGATCATCGTGACCCATGCGCACCAGGATCACCTCGGGTCCCTGCCCGTCCTGGCCCAACGAGAACCTCAGGCCCGTGTCTATATGACCCCAGCCACGGCCAAAATCGCCGAGGTTATGCTTCATAATTCGGTCAATGTGATGACCCGTCAGCGCGAGGAACACGGCGACGAGGACCTCCCGCTCTTCACCCACCGGGGCGTGGATCGGTCCCGCGCCGGTTGGCAATTGTGTCCCCTCGGGCGCTCGTTCGGGTTTGACGGCGAACGTTGCAAAAATGACGACGAACCGTCGTTCGAATTTTTCAATGCCGGACACATTCTCGGGGCGACCGGAGTTTTGATTCGAAGCGAAGGGCAGCTGGTTTTCTACACCGGGGATGTGAATTTTGAAGACCAGACCCTGGTGCGGGGTGCTGAGTTTCCCACCGAGGGCGTGGACACCCTCATTATGGAAACCACCCGGGGCGATTCTCCCACTCCAGTCGGGCTCACCCGGGCGGGCGAAGCCGACCGCCTCGCCAACGCGATTCACGCGGCCTTCGAACGCGGTGGCAGCGTCACCATTCCCATTTTTGCCTTGGGAAAAACCCAGGAGATCCTCGCTCTGATCTGGAAAATGCGGCTCGAAGGCCGGCTTCCGCGGGTGCCCCTTTACATCGGAGGACTGAGCACCAAACTCACCATGATTTATGATGCCATGGCCTCCGATCCTCAACGCACCCATCCTGAGCTCAACCTTCTCAAAGAACTCTCTCCCTATGTGCTTTCCGGTCGGGATATCTTCGCCATCTCGCCACGCAAAGCCTGCATCTATGCCATTTCCAGCGGCATGATGACCGAAAATACTCTCTCCAACTTTTTTGCCCGCCGCGTCTTAAGCGACCCGAAACAAAGCCTCTTCTTTGTCGGGTATTCCGACCCCGAATCGCCCGCCGGACGCATCCGGGCCGCCCAAGCCGGCGACGAAATCGTCATCGAGACCGGACAGCCCCCGCTTCCGCTCCGCTGCCATATTGAGGACTTCAATTTCAGCGCCCATGCCAGCCGCGAAAGCCTTCTTAACTATGCCATCGGCCTTCGTCCTAAAAAGATCGTTCTGGTCCATGGAGACCGACCCGCGATCGAGTGGTTTCAACTCGAACTCCACCGGAGTCTTCCCGACACCGCGATCATCATTCCCGAACCGGGGAAAACGATCACGATCTGAAGAAAAGAGCCTCACGCAAAGGTCGCTAAGGGCGCAAAGGAAAGAACAGAAAATCAACTTTCCGCCACTCTCACTTTCACTCGCGGCGAAGCGCGCGCATCACTCTCGCGCAGCGAGCGGCTTCCGCATCATCCAGTAAATTTCGCCCGGCCACCACGGGAACGTCGCTCCCCAGAGCAGATTGAAGCGGGCCCAGAGGGCGGAATTTTCCAGTGAACTTCCTTTGCTTCGCACGCAAAATGCACCGGCCATAAATTCCACTTCCAATCCGCAGGAAGCCGCCATCCGACGCACCCGGGCCGGAGAAAATACGCTGACGTGGCCCATCGGAGCCGCCGTCTTTCGCACTTGGCCCTCGCGGATCTTGGCAAAAAGATCCGGAACCACCGGAAAGCCACCGATCAACATTCCTCCAGGACGGATGCGGGCGGCGACTTTTTTCAAGGCCTCTTCCGGCTCAAAAAGGTGTTCGAGAATATGCAGCAAGACCGCACAGTCATAATCCCGGGGCAACCCGAACCCCGGCTCCTCCAGATTGGCTTCATAAAAATCGTCATACCCAGCCTTGCCCAATTTTTCGGTCAACATAACCGCGTCCACCGCGGTCCATCGGGCAAAAGTCGGCGGCTTGGGGGCGGAATGAAGAAACTCCAGCATTTGGCCGGTGTGCACACCTATCTCGGCCACCTCCAAGGGCCGGGCCGACCGCTCTGCTTCTTCGCGCAGAAGGTGGTAACCAAACCAATAGCGAAGCAACCGAATTGGATAGCGGACAGATTTCGCCTCGGCTGGAATTCCGAATCGTTTTGATCGCACGGTGGGATTGTCAGCCAGAAACGACAGATCCCAGTGCAATTGGGGCAACTTTTTTGTGCTCAAGGCCCGGAATGGTGCGCGGAGCAAGCCTCCGGGTCAAGCGCGGGGTGTAATCACAAATGGCAGCAAAGAAGATCTCACGCGGAGGCGCGGAGGCGCAGAGAAAGACTTAAATACAGCGACTCTCCGCGTCTCCGCGTCTCCGCGTCTCCGCGTGATACCCTTTCTTGGTTTTTTCTCCCAGGAATTGCTTCCGATCTTGATTGCACCCTCAAGCGCGCCCAGCTGAAAAACGTCTTTGACCTGCTTCTCTCTCATCGGTACAGACAACCTCAATATGTCCAACTCCTCACCTTCCCCCGCCATTGCCAATATCCTCCCCAAAAGCCGTGGTTGGTTGATCGGGGGCGGGATGCTCTCGATTTTCGTCGGCCTCTGCGCCATTGCCACCCCGGGAGTCTTCTCCGCTTTTCTCGTCCAATTCCTGGGGGCTTTTTGCCTCGTCACCGGGGTAATGTCATTTTTCGTCGCCCTCTTCGACAGCCATGTCCCCCATCGGATTCTCAATGCGTTGCTCGCCCTCATCCGCATTGCTGCCGGGCTGGTGCTCTTCCTTTTTGTTCTCCCCGGCGTCCTGACCATTACCCTCTTTCTTGCCGCCTTTTTCCTCATTGAAGGCATCTTTTGCACCGTCACCGCCTTCGGGATGCGCAATCGCAGCGGCTGGATCTGGCTTTTGCTCAACGGACTCGCCGCCGTTGTTCTCAGCCTCATGATTTTCAACAAGTGGCCATCGGACGCCACTTGGGTCATCGGACTCCTCTTTGGGATCAATGCCCTTTTTGGAGGGCTCTCGCTGCTTTTCCTCGGCTTGGGAACGCCCAAGACCACCACCTAGATTTTTTTCCGGATCAGGAGAGAGGCCGCCACGGACACCACCAACATGGCCACGACCACGACCAGGGACTGGACCGTCCCGATCGCATAGGGAGTCGCCGAGAGAAGCATCTTCACCCCAATGAAGACCAGGATCCCCGAGAGGCCATAGTGCAGATAGCGAAACAGGGGTAAAATCCCCGCCAGGGCAAAATACATCGCCCGCAATCCCAGAATCGCAAAGATATTGGAGGTGAAGACGATGAACCGATCCGTCGTAATCGCCACCACCGCAGGGATGGAGTCCACTGCAAAAATGAGGTCGGTCGTTTCGATGGCCATCAGGACCACAAACAAGGGGGTGGCGAGCCAGCGACCTCCTTCTTTCACGATAAAATGTTTCCCGCGAAAGTCGGTGGTGACCGGGATAAAACGGCGAAAGAGAATCAGGATCGGATTTTGGGACGGATCACCCTCATTACCGTTGGACCGGATCATTTTGATCGCTCCGTAAATCAAAATGGCCGCAAAGATATACATCACCCAGTGAAAGCGATCCAGCAGGGCGGTGGCCGCAAAAATCATCACTGCCCGCATGACCAAGGCCCCTAAAATCCCCCAAAACAAAACCCGATGTTGGTGTTCGGGAGCGACCCGAAAAAACGAAAACACCATCGCAAAAACGAAAACATTGTCCACGCTCAGGGCAATTTCCACGATATAGCACGTGAGAAATTCCGTCCCGGCCTTCTGGGAAAGCTCCGCCGTGGCATAATCCCCAACCCAGCCCAGCCAAATCGCCAGACAAAACAACATCGCGAGAATGACGCGCAAAGCGGTCGCCCAAAGCGCCTCCTTGAGTTTGACCACATGGACCTCGCGCTGAAACAATCCCAGATCCGCTCCCAGAAGCAGGGCGACGACCAAGGCAAAAAGCCCCCAAGATTGCCATTCCATTAGTGGCCCCTCCGCTCGCTGAGGACATCCGTCGGGTTCAAACCCAGCACTTCGGAATCCTCTCCCGAAAAACCGCGGCACGACCGCACCAGGATTTTCAAAAAGGGGGCAAGATAAGAAGCCATGGGAACATATATCCTCAGCCGACCAGCGATGGCAAGATTCCGCCTGCCTCCAATTATGAAATTCCCCCGGACCCCGTCAAAACGGTCCGCCCGGGAAAGGTCGCCCGGCTTCCGAGTGATCGGGCAATCCGCAGCACTTCATTCCATTTTGCCATCCGTTCACTCCGGGCAAACGAGCCCACCTTCAACTGGCCGGCATCCGTCGCCACCGCAAGGTGGGCGATAAAGGCATCTTCCGTCTCACCAGAACGGAAATCCGGCCAATAGCCCCCCTCGTCCGCCAATCCGCAGTAGGATCCTCGTTCCCGCAGTAAGTCCCCGGCCGCATGGTAGACATTATAAGTGATCTCCAGCGCTTCGTCATAGGTGGTCGCTCCGGTCGCCATGAGCAAAAAATCCTGTACATCTGTGCGCCATCCGGCATGCGCGCCGCCCCCCAGGATCTGAATCTCCGGAAACGGCAAAGTCACTCCATCTCCCAGCGACTCATAAAGCGAAAGTTGCTTCGCATTGGCCACGGCGACCGCCGCGGCCATGGACACACCAAGAATGGCATTGGCGCCCAGGCGGCCCTTATTCGAGGTGCCGTCCAAGGCCACCAGGGCCTCGTCCAGGGAACGTTGGTCTTCCGCATCGTGCCCTGACACCGCCGGAGCAATCTGTTTTTCGATATTCTCGATGGCTCGAAACACCGATTTCCCGCGAAATTTCCCGACATCGCCATCCCTCAGCTCCATGGCCTCAAACTGTCCGGTCGAAGCCCCTGATGGGACCAGACCCCGACCACGGCCTCCGCCCTCCAGGGTGATCTCGACCTCCACCGTGGGTTGGCCGCGGGAATCAAAAATTTGTAAAGCGGTAACGGTCTGGATTTTCATGAAGGGAGCGAGTCTCTCCACAATGACAAACACTGGGAAAGCTCTTTGACTGGATTTTGCAAATATCGACTCGCGAAATCGCGAAGAAATTTCTTCTTGGTGTCGTCGTTAAGGTATTCCACCGGCGACTTCCCATCCACCCGGGCGAGGAGGAGGCACATCAAAAGCCGGATCGCCATACCAAGCTACCTCACAATCCAAAACCACCAATCGACCGGGTGCCACCATCAGGTTCTTGGGGCTGAAATCGCCATGGACTAACGCCCGTCGGGTGCCCGCCAATCGAATGGCCTCCGCCTGAATCGCCGAAGCGCATTCGGGATGCTTATCGGCACAGGTCAGAAGGTAGGGGGCAATCCGCAAATCACGGAAAAATTTTCCCGTATCGAACCGCCCGGCCAAATCTGTATTTCCCCAGCTCCATCCGTGAATTCTTCCCAAAATGCCGCCCGCGTGATTTGCCACGTCCAGGTCAAGCCGACCGGCCAACAGCGCCTTCTTCCAATCGACAAAATCTCCGTCGAGCAACTCCATGACAAAGAAATCCCAAGCCGGATCCGCCAAAAGAATTCTGGGGACCACGCCCGGCAGGAATTCTCCCACCACTCGAAGATATTCCTGCTCATACCGATTGCGCCGCACATCCGCCTGCCAATTTGCCGCCACCTTCAACTTGGGCAAGGCTCGCTTGACCACGAAGCTCTGTCCGCCATCTTCGACCCGCCAAATTTCGCCGGAGACTCCACCGGTCAATGAATGAACAAGGGGAGATTCCCCCACCAAACCCGCCGTCTGCAGTTCCGCAAGAATTTCCCGGGGCAGAATCTGATCGGAAGATTTCACGAGCGGAGGTCGATGTCAGGATGGGGAATTTAAAACTTGGTGCATCGCCCCGGACTTGAACCGGGAACCAAAAGATTAAGAGTCTTCTGCTCTACCATTGAGCTAGCGATGCAATTTCCTTAGGCAAAACCCCGAATCTCGTGATTTTACTTGGGTAGAAGCGCAACATTGTTACTCGAATAACAACGAGAAAATGACCGTAAACATCTACATCCCCAAGGGCAAGTCAGTTTTCTACGCGAATTTCCGCATGAAGGCCAGCGATCCTGTCACCAGCATCGTCACCTCCCGTTAAGTCAATCGCTCCACAGGCTCGCCTTCCAAGGCCACCTGGCCTGACCCCGGAAGTGGGACACATCTGGTCGCCGGCGCTCTCCAACTCGCCTTGCAGGCTCAAAAACAAAGCGGTCAATGGATCAAGACTCCCTCCTTGGCCGTGGCTTATTGAGGGGCCTGATCGATCCGGTTCGGTTCACGAAAAAATTCGCATTTTTGACGAGGCAAGCTATCAAACGAAAAAAAATAAAAAATATCTTGCGGAATTCATGGGATGAGAGATGTTTACCGCGTTCTGGGGGGAACAGCAGGCCGTCGTAACTTTCGTTGCGGCGGCCTGCATCTTTTCTGGCCTGAGTGGAGAATCCGGCTTCCTCAATCTCGAACACGTTAAGATCGGCATGCCTTTGTGCTGATGGCAAACCACTCCCATCTGCCGCTGGAAACGGTGCTGGGAGAACGCGGCTTGGCCGATCTCCCGGGACTTTTGAAGGGTGATTGGTGGAAGCACTCGGTGGGTCACCTAATAAAAACAGAAACGACCGCGTCGCTCAGCTGGAATGGGCCGCGACTACGGACGGGCACGGATGCGTCTGTCAGCTGATCTTGCTCGCGAATTGACGATTTGGAACAAAATCCCAAAGTCCGCCAATGGGTAAAAATCGTTGCAAAATTGCAGCGGGAACACAAATGACAAAAATAAAGAACCGACGCCTTTTCCGCGTTCCTTTTCTCCGTTTGCCTCCAAAAGTGCACGAAACGCCGGGGCAGAATCGACGTGCCGGGAAGACTTTTATGCAGTAGCGTCCCCTTCGGGCAGCGAGAACTGCTTTCAGACACAATCCGACTTTAACCTGACCAAGTTTATGCCTTCTCCTTTCGATCCTCTGACTCTCGGTGAATGGGAGCTTCCCAACCGCATCATGATGGCTCCATTGACTCGGGCCCGCAACTCAAGGCGGCCTTCGGAGGCGCTTATATTGCCAATGAAAAGATGACCCTCGCCTCAGCCAAACGGTTATTGGCGGACGGCGTAGCGGATGCGGTCGCCTTTGGGATCCCCTTCATTGCCAATCCGGATTTGCCGGAACGTTTTCGTCAGGGGGTCCCCTTGAATGAGCCCGATCCTGCGACCTTCTACGCCCCGGGGCCCAGGGGATACACCGATTATCCGTTTCTTCCGTCCCCGCCCCATGAAGGTGCGGCCTGAGCTTCTCTATTCGGTCCTGGATTTGTGTCCCATTGGTTTGGGAGCAACCGCGGCGGATGCATTCCGGCATGCGCTGGATTTGGCCCTGGCGACGGAGAGGTGGGGATATCACCGCTATTGGGTCGCGGAGCATCACAACATTCCCGGCGTGGCCTGCGCCGCCACCTCCGTCGTCATGGCGCATTTGGCCGGCGGCACATCACGGATTCGGATTGGTTCAGGCGGAATCATGCTCCCCAACCATGCCCCGCTCATCATTGCCGAACAATTTGGCACCCTCGAATCCCTCTATCCTGGAAGGATTGATCTTGGGTTGGGACGAGCGCCCGGTAGCGATATCCTCACCGCACGCGCCTTGCGGCGAAATCTCGGCAGCAATGGCAAAACCTTTCCCCCAGGATGTGGAAGAATTATTAAGCTACTTTGGCCCGGCCCAGGGCGCGGCGCCGCGGGCCATTCCTGGGACGGGATTGCATCTGCCGATCTATCTCCTGGGATCCAGTACCTTTAGCGCGGAGTTGGCGGCGGAGGCTTTTCGCCAACTGAAAACTTCCGACAGCCCAAGGCCTCTCTTGGCGATCTGAGAGGGCAACTGGCGGTTGAGAATATACAACGCAGACCGCAAGGCGATCGTGGCGAGGCTTTCCACCGCCCCGCTCGACTTGGTAGGGCGCTCTCTCCGAGAAGGCCGGCGCATGAGGGATCGCCCCAGACATTGTCATTCACCGACCCTTGGAAGTGACGATACGCTTCCACGTTTTGCTCCACCTGAGGGACCTGCTCGCGAGGACCGTCTGCCGTATGGTTCCATCCGTTCTCCCGACGCTGAAGATTGTAGAAAGCGCCGGAAGCAGTTTCCCGAATGATGGAGCGCTTTCCGCCGAGATCTCGGCTCGCGCTTCCCGTCTCGCCGCGTCATTTCCTTCCTCAGAGCACCCACTGACGTACAAGGTGATTCAGGGCCAGGGTGACCTGAACGGTGAAATCGATGGCGTTTTGGAGGAGATCGTGGCCGAAGCCGGCCCAGGTGATTTGTGGAGACGC
>Ga0335398_10009977_pt1 | contig 10885 bp, 9 predicted proteins | sample BON03_FD_205742 | JGI IMG/M metagenome (GOLD analysis project Ga0335398, IMG submission 205742) | Freshwater microbial communities from Lake Bonney liftoff mats and glacier meltwater in Antarctica - BON-03 (spades assembly) (version 2) | ecosystem: Environmental > Aquatic > Freshwater > Ice >...
TGGGTGGACGGTGCGCGGGGGGGGGGGGGGGGGGGGTCAACGTTGCTGGCAGCTCGACCGACTCGAGCGAGGCGCACCCCGCAAAGGCGCCGCAGCCGATGGCGGCGAATGTGCACCCGGCAAAGGACGCCTGCACCAGGCCGAGCGGCATCTGGTGGAACAGCACGCCCGAGAGGGGGCAGCCGCGGAGGAGCAGCACGCGCAGCGACCTGAGCGGGCTCAGCGCGGGCAGCGCGCGCGGCGCGGTGCATCCTGCCAGCTCGAGGGGTGGGCCTCCGCCAATGAGAACCAGCGGCTGATATGGGCAGGCCTGCGTGAGTTCCTCGGCACCGAGTTTGGCTGCACGCACGCGTACGACGGCGTCGTCTTCATCCAGGGCCCCGCGCATTATCGCTACGCCCTGTTCACGCGGCCCGATCAACCGGCCGTTCACATGATAAACTCGCAGCACAGCGAGCTATGGCGCCAGGTCGCGGCGGTGCCGGGCCGCGCGCCGGGCCTCCTCGCAGAGGACAACGCCTTTGCGCAGATGCGCGTCAAGGCCAGCAACCCGGGGTGGATCGGCACGACCGTCCATCGGCTGCCTCGCGCAAACCCAGAAGGCCACGGCGGACCAACTTGGCCAGGATTGGTTCGATCGAAATCGATTTGACAACCGCGGGGGCCGCCGCCAGCCACAGGAGGGCATGGGCGTGCGCGGCCTGCAGCCCGCTCCCCGGCGAGCGGCGGAGTCAGCCAGCGCCGGGTCACGGTTGGAGACCGCCGCGCTGACCACCCCGGGGTCCTCGTAGCTGGAGGTGCGCAGCGGGCACTGGCTCAGGTGGGCGCGAAACGCACTGCGTGGCATTTGCGCGGCTCCGCGCGGATGCCTGCAGGAGGAATCCCTTCCTCGGCGCCCCCGTGGAGCCGCCGGCGCTGAGCGATCTGCGGCTGGTCCGCAGCTTCGAGCCGCACTGCCTGCGGCAGCTGGGTCTGCAGAGCGTCTCCCACGAGGAGGAGCCCGGCACCGAGCGCCCGGAGTTCGACCCGGGGACCCTGGTGGAAGAGCTCCGCGCGTGGGGCAGCTCCATTCGGACCGTGCGGCTGGTAGGTGTCAAGCTTCGCTGCGACCGACTCGAGCTGCTCCTCAACTACCGGGAGGGCCGCGGTGGAGTTTCGGTGCAGGTGCAGCATTGCGAATTCCTACACCCCTGGCCGAAGAGGGGCCTCACGCTGCGCGGCCACCTCGCGCCCAGCCTGACCGAGTGCAGCGGTCCCATGGGCGCGGCCTTGCTCCCTTCAAGAGTGTTCCTCGAAGGGTGCCACACCGTGTCACTTTGTAGGCAAGGATGCCTTTAGGGGGTTCAGGGGCAACCCGCCGACCACGCTGCACCTACCCGAGATGCTCGAGGTCATCGAGGAGTGTGCATTCGACGCTACGCTCATGGTGGTCGACTTCGAGTCGGCGTCGGCGCTCACCCACATTGGCAGTTGGAGCTTTATGAATAGCACCGGGGTCCGGGCAGTCACGCTTCCGGCCTCCATGGTCAACATTTCCGATGACGCGAGCCGTGTAGAAAAGGTGCGATGGGCGGGCAAATTTGCCGGAGCCCGTGCACAAAAGGTGCGCTGAGTGGGCAAATTTTCCGAGCCGTGCCACAAACGGTGGGTCCGAGTCGCCCCGGTGGGTGGGCAAGGGTGGGTGGCACCGGAGCCCGGGGCGTGGCCCGGGGGTGGGCCCGGGGGCGGCGGCTTGGGTTAACCTTTAACCGCGCACGCGTGCGCGTGCGCGCACGCGCGCACGCGCACGCGCACGCACGCGCATGCATGCGCGTGCGCGCATGCGCGCGCATGCGCGCATGCGTGCGCACGCCCGGCCGGGCCGCGCTATTTGTCGTCACAATTTGTGCCGCGCCAGACGGCCCGGCCCCGGATGCCCAGAGTGGGCCTGTGGTGGGCCCGGGGCGGGCCCGGGGTGGCGGTGCCCGGCGCGCGCCGGCAAGCACACGCGCACACGCGTGCATGCAAGCATGCATGGCCGGGCCGCACTCTTTGGTGTCACTGTTTGTGCCGCGCCGGACGGCCCGGGCCTGTGGTGGGCACGGGGCGGGCCCGGGGCGGGCCCGGGGCGGCGGTGCCTGGCGCGCGCTGGCATGCGCACGCGCACACGCGTGTGTGTGCGCACGCATGGCCGGCGCCCGCACTCGTTGCCGTGAACGCACCCGCGCCGAGCGCAGCGAGCGCCCGCGCGCCTGGCCGCTCTGGCCCAGGCGCCCGCACCCCTGGCCGCTCTGGCCCAGGCGCCCGCACCCCTGGCCGTGCACGCACCCGCGCCGAGCGCAGCGAGCGCCCCCGCCCCTGCCCGCTCCGGCACAGGCGCCCGCTCTCCTGGCCGCTCTGGCTAAGGCGCCCGCACCCCTGGCCGTGCACGCACCCGCGCCGAGCGCAGCGAGCGCCCCCGCCCCTGCCCGCTCCGGCACAGGCGCCTGCTCTCCTGGCCGCTCTGGCCCAGGCGCGCGCACCCGCGCCCAGACGTCATCGTGCGGTGGGTCCGGGTCTGGTCGGCGCGCCAGCTGGCGCCATCGCGCCACCCGCCGCCGTCGTGCATCGGGTCGACGCGGCCGGCGAGCCAGGCGCGCAGCTCGATGCAGCGCTTGTTGAGGTCCTGAAGCCGGTGCGTGAGGTCGTCCTGGCCGCGCGAGCGGCTGCCCTCCGAGGCCATGATGGCAGGCCGCGAGATGGGCGGCGGCACCAGCACGCTGCACAGCACGAGGTCGCGCGGGTGCGCTGCGCGCGGCGTGAACCCGAGGCGCACCGCGTCGGCGTCGCTCACATCGGTGAGCACGTTCAGCGCGCTGGCCGGCGTGAACGGCGCCGCCTCGACGGCTGCGCGCTCCTCGGGCGAGGCCCAGTCGTCCACCTGCGCGTCGACGGCCAGGCCGCGGCCACGCCCACGCGCGGACTCTTCCGCTACGCCGGCGCCGCCTACGCCGGGCCGCTGCCGCGCCCGTGGCACGAGGGGGGCTTTGTGACGAGCGGCACGGGCGGCACCGACGACCGGTGGGACCTGCGGCTTGTGACACACCATCGAGTTGGACCAACTCCTCGGCAACGCACATGCGCTCGCCAACCCTCAAACTGACCCCCCCCCCCTCCCACAGTATTCATGCCCCCCCCCCGAATTCGGGGGGTTAGGGTTAGGGGTTCGGGTAACCCTAACCCTTAACCCTAACCCAAGCCGGCGCCAAGCCAGCGCCAAGCCGGCGCCAAGCCGGCGCCTAGCCACAGCCACAGCCACAGCCACCGCCACAGCCACCGCCACAGCCACAGCCACCGCCACGCTCGCTGCGCTCGGCGCTCGCTGCGCCTGGTGCTCGCTGCGCTCGGCGCTCGCTGCGTTCGAAACTTGGCCAGTCCTGGGTGCGCCCCAGCCGGATTTAGTACACAACTCTAGGCCACGGCGTTGTGTCGATGGTGGATGCGAAGCGAGCAAAGCGAGCGAAGCGAGCGAAGCAAGCGAAGCGAGCCAAGAAGCGGGCCACGTGAGCCAAGCGAGCCAAGCGAGCCATGCGAGCCAAGTGAGCCAAGCGAGCCAAGCGAGCCAGGCGAGCAAAGCGAGCCAAGCGAGCGAAGCGAGCCAAGCAAGCAAGTAAAGCGAAGCGAAGCCAAGCGAGCGAAGCCAAGCAAAGCGAAGTCAAGCAAAGCGAGCGAAGCGAGCGAAGCGAGCGAGGACGAAGTGAGCGAAGCGAGCGAGAGCGAAGCGAGCGAAGCAAGCAAAGCGAGCGAAGCGAGCAAAGCGAGCGAGGCCACTGGCTCATGGGGCTCCAGTGACGGATGGAGCTGGTGGCAAAGCTCGGCGTGACACTCTAATGGGCAGGTTGTTCGGTGGCGCTAGGTGCGTGCGCCTGCCCCCCCCCCCCAGGCGCGCGGGTTGGGGGCACCCCGCTTGGGCCCTGGCGCACACGCCCCCACCCCTCGGAGAACCCACCGGGGCGCAGGCACCTTTCACCAGGCGTGTGGGGTGCTCACTGCGCTCGGCGCTCGCTGCGCTCGGCGCTCGCTGCGCTCGCTGCGTTCGGCGCTCGCTGCGCTCGCTGCGCTCGGCGCTCGCTGCGCTCTCTGCGCTCGGCGCTCACTGCGCTCGCTGCGCTCGGCGCTCACTGCGCGCCACGCTCTTCTTCGCGACGCACCTGTCCGGTGCCGATGCGAGCCCTTCCGTTGCCGCGGGTGTAGTCTCGAGTGGCCCGGTGCGCGTGGCGTTGGCCGCGACTGCCCTCGCGCTGGCAACACTGAGCGCGATTGCCCCCGAGCCCAGCGCCGGCTCGCCCGGCGCGGTGCCCCGCGCACTCGGCGCTACATGCGCTAGGGCGACGTCGTCATCTTCAACCGGCAGCCTTTGCTCCACCGCATGGGCATGATCGGCGACCGCGTCGTGCTCGTGCCGGGGCACACCTTCCGGCTCAACCTCTCGTGAGCCAACCCGTACAACGCCGACTTTGACGGCGACGAGATGAACATGCACCTGATGCAGTCGCCCTGCGCCACGGCCGAGGTGGCCAAGCTCATGGCCGTGCCGCACCAGATCATCTCGCCGCAGGCCAACAAGCCGTGCATGGGGCTGGTGCAGGACGCGCTGCTCGGCGCGCACCTGCTCACCTCGACCGGCAGTTAGGGTTAGGGTTCCAGTCGGTCAACCCAAAACCCACGGGGAGGGGTGTCAGATCGCACAACCCGAGGCCTGCCGCGCCGACGGCACTGCCACTGCACAGATGATCACGGACGGCGGGCCCCCACGCAACCTCCGGTGGGTCTTCTGCCCTTCAGTGGCATCAAGGCCGACCTCCTTGGCCACCCGCTGGTGCAGCGCTCAAAGTCCCCCGACCAGATGGCGTGCCAGGTGCACCGGGCCATGACGCACATCCTCGGCCTGCGCGCCGCCCCGGCCTGGCCGATCCGGCGTTTAACCCGAGGCGGAAGCAGGACTCGGGGCGGCGAGGCGGCCAGAGCGTTGGGTGGCCCTGTGGGCGAGGGCGTCCGCGGAGGTATGGCCGAGCCCGATGGCGGCGGAGGGTGCTGCAGCGGCCGAGTCGAGACGGGCGGTCCGGGCGGCGGCGGCGGCGGAAGAAGAGGACCGCTTCGCGCTGGCGGAGCAATTGGCGCTCCTGTGCCTCGATGGCATGACCGAGCGCTGGCGGAGTCGCGTTGGCGAGACGCTCCCCCGGCCGTCTCTCTGGGACCGAGGCCCCTGGACGGCGTTGCACCCCACGTGGCAGGGGGCGGCGATTGGCGGCAAGGCGGCGCTGTTTGCGTGCCTGGGCTTTTACACGGGTGTCGCGCGGTACGGTAGCCTCGAGGTGCTGCAATGGGCGCACGGCCAGTCGGAGCCGCCCCCCCTCTGCCCAGGTGCCTGCGCGAACGCCGCCCTTGGTGGGGATGTGGAAATGCTGATGTGGATGCGCGGGCTGGCCACTCCGTTCCCATGGGGCCCACCACCGGTATTTTACACAGGTGATGGAAATTATCCTGACCCCCACACACACAGATACAGACAGCGACAATGCTGCAGCTCTACAGGCACGACGTTGCCGCTAACGACCCATGTTCCGCAAAGCGCGCACTGCCCGGCGTGCGGGCGCATCCGCCTCGCTGACGCGCGTGCATCACACCGTTAGGGTTCGGGCTCACCCGGCGCTGCAGCGTTAGACCCCCTACACCAAAGCAGGGGCGTGGCTGCCATCGACCCATCGGCGAGCGCTGTTCCGCGCCACGCACACTGCCCGGCATGCGGCTCTCTAACATGCGTGCATCACACCGTGTGTCAGGGACGCGACGATGCGCGAGCTCATTGCTGCCATCCGGGCAGGCGACGTGGACCAGGTCCGCGTTATCCTGCAAGCAAGCATCGGACTGGCAGGCTCCTGTGACGTCATCGCACTGATTTGCGCCATTGAGAATGGGCACGAGGGTGTGGTGCAAATTCTGCTGGACGCTGGTGCAGGACCGAATTCTGTGATTCTAAGCCAGGCGCTGATTTGCGCTAGCAAGCATGGACACGAGGGCGCGATGCGATTGCTGCTGGGGGACGGGGCGGAGGTGGATCTGAAAGACAACCACGGGCAGACGGCATTGCTGGTTGCCGCCAAGCACGGGCAGGCCGGTGCGGTGCGACTCCTGCTTGAGGCCGGGGCTGAGGTGGATTTGAAAGACAAATACGGAATGACGGCACTGATGTACGCCAGCAAGAACGGGTGCGACGTTGCGGTGCGAGTGCTGGTGAAGGCCGGGGCTGAGGTGGATTTAAAAGCCAACGACGGCGCGTCGTCAATAATGTACGCCAGCAGTGTTGGGCACGAGGCTACGGTGAAAGTGCTGCTGGCGGCCGGGGCAGAGGTGGATTCAAAAAACAACGAAGGGCTGATGGCATTGCTGGTGGCTGGCATGCACAGGCACGCGGGTGCAATACCAATGCTGCTTGAGGCCGGGGCAACTTTCGATGCGAAAGACAACACCGGGACGAAGGCATTGATGCGCGCCATCTGGCACGTGGGAGTGGTGCGAGTGCTACTGGAGGCTGGGGCGGAGGTTTATCTAAAAGACAACCACAGGCAGACGGCATTGCTGGTTGCCGCCAAGCACGGGCAGGCCGGTGCGGTGCGACTCCTGCTTGAGGCCGGGGCAGCGCTGAATGAAAAATCCAACTATGGTTTCACGGGGTTGAGGTGCGCGATCCATCGCGGGAGTCTGGGTGTTGCGCGTGTGCTGCTGGAGGCGGGCGCTGAGTTGCCGCTTCTTGGCCCCGATGATCTTGGCCCCGATCAAGTTGGGATGCGGCAGCTGCTGGCACTTCACCGGGACGCGCGGGCGGCGGACGCTGGGCGGGCGCGCAGGGAAGCCGCGGCGAATGCTTTTTTTGCGGCAGAGGCGGCGGCAACGGCAGCGGCGGAGGCGCTTTTGGCGGAGGAGGAGGCTGAGAAGTCGTCGGCAGCGTCGCGGCAGGCCAAGGCGAAGCGAAAGAAGCAGCGTCAGAAGACCCAGCGTGCAGAGGTGGTGTCTGCGCCGGTACAGGCAGGGGGGGGCGCACACAGCGGGTCGGCTCCCTCGGGCGCCGATCCGCCGAGCCATTACTCCGAAAGCCAGGCCGCTGAGGCTGACTTTGCGACTGGATTCGAGGAGGGGCAGAGAACCAATGCCGAAGGAGGCCTGGAGGTGGCCGCGCGTGTGGGCGAGGGTGTTGTTCCGGCTTGTGCTTTGCAAGCGTCCGACGGCGCGGACCAGCGGTGCGGGGCGGAGGAGCGAGATGCGTCCATCCACGAGCCACTGCCGGTCATGACCGTCTCCGCCGACGAAGTGATCCGCGCGCTCGAGGCGGCTGGCTCCGACGTCGAGGTGGGCGAGGGTGGCTTCGGCAAAGTCGTCGCCGCGGAGCTGCCATCTCTGGGGGCGCGCTGGGGACGCGTGGCGGTCAAGAGCGCGAGCGGCCTGCAGGCGGCCGACATCCTGCTGGAGGTGGCGACGCTCGGGCTGTGCAGCCACCGCAACGTGCTGCCCCTCCTTGGCTACTGCTACGACGCGCGGGCCCCATGCATGATCACGCCGCTGATGCACGGCGGCTCGCTCGACGACCGCCTGCAGCTCTCGGGCGGCGCGCGCGTGCGCCTGCACCGGCTCGGCTTCGAGGGCGACGTTCGCCTCAACTGGAAGCAGCGGCTCTCGGCGCTGTGCGACGCGGCGCGCGGCCTCGCGCACCTGCATTGCGAGCGCATCTTGCACCGCGACGTCAAGACGGCCAACATCCTGCTCGAGAGCGCGCTCCGGCCACTGCAAATGGCGCACAGCCCGCCGCTGCTAGTGTACCGCGCCGTCTTGGGTGATGTCGGCTTGGCCAAGGTGCGCGAGCCGACGCTCGGCGGGACGACGCACGCGACGACGCGCAACCTTGCCTTCTCGATGGGCTTCGGCGAACCCGCGCTCCTCAACTCGAACCAGCACTCGGAGAGTACTGACGCCTTCGGCATCGGCGTGTGCATCCTGATGGGCCTGGTGAGCGAGCCCGCGGCCGGCCTGATGAACGACCACGACGTACTACGAGGACGACGTCTGCGAGGCGATGGAAGACGGGACTGGCCCGCTGTTTGGAGCGGCACACGCGGCCGCCGGCTGGCCGTCGGACGCGACCCGCGCGCTGGCGGCACTGGTGCACGGGCTGTCGATTGCAACCAAGAGGAGGCGGCTGCCGCTGCCAGAGGCGCTCGTGCTGATGGAGTTCCTCCTGGGGGCTGGGGGAGAGGAGGCGGTGGTCCCTGTGGTGGTGGTTGGTGTGTCGCGGCCGCTCGTCCCGATTCGCGGCGCTTCGATGCCGGCCGTGCGAGAAGACGAGCCGGACGCTCGTGGCGCGGCTTCGGCACAGCCAGAGGGGTGGTCCGGCGGCGAACTGACGCGGATGGTGCAAAAGCTCGAGCTGGGTGACGCCGATGCGCCGCGCGCTCGGAAGCGCGAGCGCGTGACCAAGGCGTACAACTCGATGATGGTGCGGCTCGAGCGCGCGTACGCGAGGCAGGGCCACGCGCCGCTGCCGAAGGACGAGCAGGAGCTGCGCAAGATCGACCTCCTGGCGCCGGGCCACCTGGGGCGGCTCAACGGGCTGGCGCACACGTTGCGCAAGTGGTGGAACGCGGCGAAGCACGAGCGCAACCAGTGGGTCCACCCGCCGAGCGACAAGGAGGTTCAGCGGCTGGTGAAAGAAGTGATTGCGGAGCTGGACGGGTTGGGCTGGTGAAGGGGGGGGGGGGGGGGGGGGGGTGGGGGGGGGGGGGGGGGGGGGGGCTTGGCTTGTGGGGAGAGGTGAGATTGGGGCAGAGACGAAGGACATACACAGGAGACCTTTCGACCTCGAGCTGGGTAGCAGATGTTATACACACAGTGAGATCACGCGTGCGCACACATACTGAAAAAAACTGCGGATGGCGGCGGAAGGGTGGTGTGGGGGCAAGCGGCGCGGAGAGACAGTTGTCGTCGTCGTTGTCTTCATATCGATATTGTATGTGTGAAACAAGGTTCAATATGTATCGCGTATGATGTGTTGTGTTGATGTTGATGCGACGACAGGATTTTTTTGATAATTATTATAACTGTGCTGTCTGTGGGATTGTTGCGCTAGCGCTAGCGTTAGGTTACAAAGTACAACGTGCAAAGTGTAACCCAATACGATACGCGGCCTCCTTAGTGCTTAGTATACGTCGTTTCGTGGCGCCTTACTCTTACTGTTACTGTACGTAGTTGTACGTGTATCGAGTATCGAATACGTCGAATATCGGTCATAATTTACGTTTACGTTTACGTTGTAGATCGCAGATCAGTACGTAAAGGGAAAGGGCTCTCTGGCTCTAAGCTCTGCTATGTACTATATGCATGCAACACACGCTCACTCATACTGCACGCCAGTTCCCGTTGCCGTGCCTACTTTGCAGCACACACACACACGCACGCCATTTGAAATGCCATTTGTCCATTATTCATCTATAATCATCTGCACACGCAATCATACCGGGGCCGGCAGGCCCCCGGAGCCCTGCTGCCGCCCCAGGCTGGTTTTGTGTGTGTCAATCGCCTAGTCAATGATCGCAATCATCGCAATCGCCGTCCCGCAGCTCGTGCTCGGCGTGAGTGCAGGGCATTACAAATCCAGTATTCTCTTTGGTTGCCTCTCTCCGTATATTGCCCCCCTTGGTGTTACGGTTACGGTTAACCCCTAACATAAACCCCAACGAGGCGACGCGAAAGCGAGAGAAGCATCATCATAATTGACTAAACGTAAGACGGGGCATTCATCAGACTATACGACGACGACGTATTAGTTATAGTCGGGACTAAGTACACGACTAAAAGATAAAAGTGTCTCAGTCCCAGAGCTTGGGTTAACCCCAATACGAGTTATTACCGTCCAATCTCTTTAATATTTCTATTATATATATCAGCTAGAAGCTAGAAGCCGGGCGCCGGGAAGGACACACATGCTACACACACAAGCTGATGCCGTACATGTTTTAGAATCCGCGTTGTTCGGGTCAACTCGCCGAACTATATAAGCCACATTATTCCACGCACACACACGGCGCCCTCGCCCCCGCCCCCGCCACTCATCGCCGCTAACGGCTAACCAAGACCGTACTCAGTGACAGGCAGGGAGCACAGGGAAGAGAATGCGCAAAAGGTAAGACGCTATACTGCATACTGCCTAATCCCTTTAAAATTTTAACATATGCTAGCCGCAGCTAGCCGGGACGAAGACAGGACACATTTGCTACACACTATACACACTATAACTATATTGCTTACGTTTTGCTTATAGAATCCGCCTCTGCAAGCCACTCCACGCACACACACACCCGGCGCCCTCACCCGTGTGTTTCAATAAATCAAACCATCAACCATCAAAGATCCTCACACAGAGCCACACACGTACAGGGGCAAGGAGTAGCCGATCCCAGCACTGCCACAGGGGGCGGCAGCAAATAACCCCTGCGTTACAAATCACAAAGTCCAAATAAGTGACAAAGGCTTGGGGGGCTGAAAGCGCCACAACTCTAGCAGCGAAAGTCGACGCTTGTCATCGCCGCTGACCGCGCCCGCACTCGAGCAGATATAGAGGGCAATAATACGCCCGCCTTACCGTACTGTCCCTTTAAGATTTTTCTGTATGTGTATGTAATTGGCAGCCGCTGGTGGCTGTGAGAAGACAGGACACACGACACACATACACATAACACAGCCTTACGTACCGCTTACTATGGGGCCAGGGCCAGGGCTGGTGGCACGTGTCTTGTGGCTGTATTGCATGCGGCTAGCGTCATCGGGTGTTGGGGGTGTGCGACGGGTGCGGCTAGGGTTATTGTATGTTGGTAGCTGA
>Ga0335398_10009991_pt1 | contig 10877 bp, 13 predicted proteins | sample BON03_FD_205742 | JGI IMG/M metagenome (GOLD analysis project Ga0335398, IMG submission 205742) | Freshwater microbial communities from Lake Bonney liftoff mats and glacier meltwater in Antarctica - BON-03 (spades assembly) (version 2) | ecosystem: Environmental > Aquatic > Freshwater > Ice >...
CCGGGCATAAATAATTTCAAATTATATGGACAACAAATAATTTGAATTTGTATAGTTAATTCTAAATTTCATTCCGTAAATTCAAATTCCGCAAAATCACATCAACTACAGCTCTCAAAATGTCAAAAAAAAGGTCAAAAGTCGACATTCTGATCTTTCCTCTTTTCAAGTCTGTCGATGTGCAGTGCGAACGTTCTTGAGTGAAAGTTTTGGGAGTTCAAGTTCATAGACTCGTCGGGCACAACCTTAACGGATAGACCTTGGCAAATACCTGCCGAAGGATAATTTTTGATGTGAGACACTTTAAGACTTGAGTGTGACTCGTGCCGACATGTGCTGATTGTGTGTGGTTTTTTCCAAGTTGCTTTTTTGAGTGTCGTTGGAGTGACTTGCATGATTCCATTTGCCCAAAAAAAATCGCACTTCTCAATGCTGGTTTCGACCTGTATTCTATCGAAAACGAAAGTAAGTGCCTGATTTTACAATGGGTTTGGGAATGTTTTTTAGGAAGCTGGCTTGAGAAACTTTTGCGACGCTGAAATCTCTGGTTTCTTATGGCCATGGAAGACTATATCTAAATAGGTGAACCTGAGCACTCATAAAGCCGGTAGCCGGATCAATTTTTCGACCACTTTCCCAGACTCACATCTCTAAACGTGAGTTCAAGAACGGCCATATCTCCAGATTTTGCTCTGTTTTTCAAGTAATCCAAGTAATCTCGTCGGGAAAGTTTTTCTCTGCAGAGGAAGTTGACTTCAGCTTCAATTCAGAAACGAAGGAACACCCACAGGTTTCGAATCCTTCTTTTTGAAAAAGAGACCGTGAAAATATTGTTCTACAAATGTTCTAATTCGGGGAGAAATGAATCCACTCCACGAACACAAAGTATTGTCAGTTGGATATCAAGTAAAGCAGAACTTGAAATCTCGTTCACGAAAACTCGTTTAGAAATGTGAGTCTGGGAAAGTGGTCGAAAAATGGATCCGGCTACCGACGTAAGCTGTGGAAATTGCAAAAAAATCGAAATCAGAGGTGCGAGCTGTTTTGAGCGAGTAGAGACTTGAATACCGAAGTCATTTAGGAAACAATATCAATACATTTGTACGTTCTCTAGCAGAAATACAATACAGAAACCCACACACACACACAAACACACATAAATTTGATCTTGTCAAAATAATTAAATCAAAACTGGTCATGCGTGTTCAAACCTCCGCGAAAACCCTCCCATCAAGTTGCGTACCACCGAAAAGAGGGTTCAGGGGTCTCGAAGGAAGGAAGAATTTAGCCAGATGATTTTGGAAAAAATCTTCCGAGTCCATGGAGTTCTGTGCAAAAGTTCTGTCAATGCCCTCGGCAGCCTGCTCGGGGATTTGAGGCGCGGCGCTGGAACGTACGATGATCCGTGCAGATTAGAGATAGGTTTGGACAGCGCCTTCATGCAGGCTAGAGTGAGGCTGAACCTTTTGAAGGCATGGTCATTATTCTGAGTGTGGGGTCGATTTGGGAACGCTTTTTGAAAACATGGGTCAGACCCACGCTTAAAGAAAAAGAGATATTTTAATACCTGTTGTCAAAACATCACTACAAAAGTGATGTTGAAAAAAAGTGTGTTCGTTTTGTGCAACTCTTTTGAAAAAGAAGGCAGCGCGTGTGATCTTAAAATGATAGTTTGAAAATTTAGACACCTTCACCAAAAGACTATTTGAGTCTTTACATCTTTTTGGCCTTTTGCTATTCACTAGTAAAACTACAGTGCACCATCTCGTGCACCAAGTACTTTCCAAAAAACTGGGCAGCATATGAATAGTAGTGTATGTGTGTTCTGCCTGATACAAGTTGAATTCACTGATCATGATTGAACTCCACTTTCAAACTAGAGCAACATTTTCTACAGGCCCCAGTTCTACTGGGTGCACGAACCTCCGAGTTGAAGGTTCGTACCCAACTTGATCAATTAGGACCAAAGCGATTGTCCCTGACCGTTGCCTCCCACCTATGATGGCCGACTCGGACCCGACAGTGGGTAAAGACAGTTTTGGAATGTTTTGATCTGGCGTGCATCCAAGTATTTCCTTCCAAGTTTCTTTCTTTCAAGTGATATGAGTGTTTAATGTGGGGTTGGGTATTTCTCGAAAGAACGCGGATTCTCAGTGGAATCCAGTTTACAGCGCATTTCATTGAAATTTTTGTTGTGGAAACGAAACGATTCGTCGGTAGTTTTGTACACGTGATCTTGGCGCGGCAAACCTGCGGCCAGCACTCGAGCAAGGCTGCGGAAAGCAAACGCCGAGCGCTAGGAAAAGTCTTTCATATAAATTGTCAGAACTTGGTTGAGCATAATGCAAACGACCACTCTGAAACATGGCAGAGTATTTTCAACTGGACACCTTCTGAATGGGACCAGTATGGATACAATCAGGTCGATTACAGAAAAAGCATCGTCCACAACCACACTATATCACAAGAAAAAATCATATTGCAAAAAATCAACTTATTCGTCTTGTGATTTGTTACGTTTTCAATCCTGATTTTGTTGGAATCAAAATAGTTTCCATCCTGCAGCATGTAGATATTGTCGGCATGTGTCTGCAATTAATACTCGCTATTTTTATACACTTGCATTTTTCCTCCTTTGTGAGTTGGAATCAGTACGTACATGCTGATATTAAGACCAGGTATCCTATTTTTTCTGCCTATTCGAAAAATTCCAGGAAACTATTTTCTGCTGTGTTTTTCGCACATCCTGCCACCATTTTGTTTCGCTCATATACCACCATGGACACGCAAACCCAATCTGCCTGAAAGATTCATCTTCCGACGCATGTAGATTGAACATTTTCTTTGGGAACTTGGAGAAAGGTATAAAGGGGACCTTACAAGACATGATATTCTTGTGGAAAACGTTGTAATCAAATGACTCTCTATATATAATAAAAGATATAACTTTTTTGAAATATCTAGATGCTTTTCACCATGTTTTATCAGGTCTCTTGATGAATGTCACCATTCAACATATCCTTGTCGTTTTTGAAGTTATTTATCGTAGTGTATTCGAAAGTCTCCATCAATTTTATAATCTTTGTGATGTCTTGTTCTACATTGGAAACATTCTCACTAAGTTCATGAAAGTCGAATTCAAGATCCTTAATTTTTCCCGACAACGACACCACCGGAATACATTCTTCATCCATTTCAACATTTATCATGATTTATACTTATACACATTCATGTTGGTCTTGTCTCGTATACACTCATGACAACATGACAGAAAAACATTGTCAGAATCCAAATCTTCATGAAACCGAAACATGAATAATATTGAGATCGAAAAAACTAAACGAAAATGTCAGCCAGACATACGTTCGTGACCAGTACTTCTGGTTTGCTCGACATAAGAAGTTTATCAAACGCCAAAACAGGCTGAAATTTATCATCAAACGATATTAGGATCGTTTCGGATGGCATGACATGATCAATGATCCTCGTTTTTGAAAAATGAAGACCATGTATAAAAGCATGCTGCGTGAGTTCCAGAAGAACATAAACATCTTGCAGGCAATATTCGCATAGTGCCTTCCAGTTCCGTTCTTTTGCACACACAACGGCCTGCGCACCATTCCTTGACTTGCACACATTGATATTGTTGAGAGTACAGATATTGCTCAAACTGATGAATCGTTTGGTAGACTCTGTAGAAATCGCACAGAAATCCAGATATTTTGCATCCCACGTCGAGTACATTGGTACTTCCTCGACACACGGACTTCCTTTGAGCCATGGTATTATAAATGGCATATCAAACTTGATGCCATTGAAAGCCACGATGGAGGAACTTTCCGAGAGAATCTTGCTTACATTCTTTTTAATCTCGATGATACCATCGTGATTTTTGGCAATCTCATTGTTGATCACATTGAAAACTTCATCCCGTACAATCGTCTTTGTGGTAGTATCATATGGAATAATTCCAATCACGGTGATGCGATGATTTAATAAGCTGAGACCCGTAGTTTCAATATCTATAATTAGCATCGTCATAATTTTTTTATTGAAAAAAAATATTGTTTCATCGTTATGTATAAGCGTTTACAATTTTACGTACATTTTGTTTGACACATGAAAACACATCTTTCATCGTGGTTTGAAATCATTTTTCAGGGTGGTCCTTGTAGATTTTTATCATGACACAAATTATCACTAGAGTATTCATGGCTGCATACATGATGATGACAATTTCCTTCATAAACACTCCATACAATATCAAACAAACGTCGCTGGCAACAGAAAAAACAAACGAAGCTGGAATGAGGAGGGCCAACGAGGAGGATGATGTGTAAGATGTTTATTAATAACAGAAAGTCCTAAAACCCCCCGTCACTATAGGTACCAGATTTAGGTCCTCAGCTACATCCCTTATACGGGATTGGCGGTGTTCAGTTTTGCGATTACATGTGTTCCTGTGTATACTGCGATTTCGATTTTTCAAGTTCGTGTTCTCAACGCTTAAGAGTAGAAGTTGTATTCAACTAACAACGAGGAGGATTCAGCTTCAGTGGAACACGTATACAGGAATAGTGGATACATTTCATATGTTTGTTTGACATTTCCGGTAAAACTGAATACCATCCCAAAAATACCGAGTACAATGATGTATCGAATGTTTGATGAATCTCCGGTGTCATCAGTATGTTCATGTAAATGGTTGTGGAACGTCATGTTATTTCAAAACATTATATTGGAATATATACATATAATGATTTTATTGGAAAGTATAGGATACCTCGAAATTGCATCCATTTATATATGGGAAAAACACATTTCTGACTCCATTTTCGACTGCCTTTCATTTTCCGAGCGAATCTGCTATATGTTCCTCATATCAAAATTCAGAGGAGACTGAGATCTAGGTCTATGCACAACTTCGGGACTTGCGTTTGAAGAACAGCAGCGCAATGGCAAAATCCGATTTTTCCTGCGTCGAAACACGATTTTTTTCGGAGGTCGCCACTGTGCTGCAATTCTCCAAACGCAAGTCCCGAAGTAGTGCACAGACCTAGATCTCAGTCTCCTCTACATTTTGATATAGGGAAATATAGCCAATTCGCTCAGAAAAACAATTTCATTGCGCTCGACGTTTGCTTTCTGCAGCCTTGCTCGAGTGCTGGCCGCAGGTTTGCCGCGCCAAGATCACATGTACAAAACTACCGACGAATCGTTTCGTTTCCACAACAAAAAATTCGATGAATCGCGTTGTAAACTGGATTCCACTGAGAATCCGCGTTCGTTCGAGAAATACCCCACCCCACCTTAAATCTCAGCAAACCCCTCCCATAGCAAGGACCGTGCACTCGTCGCCACAGGGAAGACGTTGTGTGGAGAACATCGCAAACTAAATCCAAAAATATCACGGGGACACGTTTGTAGCGGCAGATTTGCATCAGAATTTTTCAATATCTTGATATTTTGTATCAAAATTAATGTTTGACTTTGGCACAACTGCGCCAGGATAGCACAATCGAGACAGGGTTCAGGGTCTCTTTCAATTTAAGAGATTTGTGATTCCAACTCAAGTACAACCACTTCAACCCATAAGGGTTACAATGTATGAACATTTGTATACATGTAAATATATATACGTATGTATACAGCATAACAATGTATATGTATGTATACATTATAAAAGTGTTGACTAGACCAGAGTCTGTCACTAGTTGAATTCAACTCCAATGACTATTTTGACAACCGATTCGAGTCTCATCTTTTCGGGAACGGGCTGCACTAATAGGTCGGAAACTACGTGTGTGTTGATTTGTTTTGTTAAATAGGGTGAGAAAGATTAGAAAAGAGGCCCCCAGTTTGCACTGTTGCCTCCAGAACTCTCTACTTTTACTATGTCGCTAGCTCCCCCGGTTCCCCCCTCTCCCATCTTTTTGACAGACACAAAGTGTGTTGCTTTCTTTTCATTGACCCGAGAGGGGTGAAGATTAAAGACAAGGCCTCCAATTGATCAATACTTTTATTTTTAAATTTCAGACTTTTTTTGACATCAAAAGATGTTACCGTGAACGTTTCAGCCTGTCAACCAAGGGGTATGCATCTTAATTTTTAACTGACATCAATGAGGGTTTGGATGGGTGACAAGCTGGCGGACTTAGAAGTTCTCCTCGTAAAAAGCGGGAGGTTTTTAGTGGCACAAAATTCATTTATTTGAATTTGGGGTCAAGTATAGATATTTGAATTTTGGCGCCACATATTCGAATTCCGGGAACACATATACTACTCATAATAAACAACTCTACTGAAACGCTCTGCGACGTTGATGACAGAATCTCTCTTTGTATATCCCCATTTTCTGTGTACTTCCTTTGCTGCTTCGTGACTGCTTGTACCGTGAGAAAGATGTGGGTGCAGGGTAATGTCACGGTCATAATTCACCTTTTGTCCATCCGAAGACACAGATCTCAGAAATACTAGAACATGCCAAAAAATTACAGGAAAATCTTGCAAACACCTTCTCCGACGCGCTATCGATTCTCGAAGGGCTTTTTACCGGCTCGTCAAGTCACTTGTCACATCATCATATCAGCACAAGTGTAGGACCCTGAATTTTTGATGTTCTTGAGCCGCTTGCGCCAAAATCAGAAAATAGAGTCTTTTCGAAGGGTATGGGGGGGGGTGCGTGGGTCCCCCAGGACCTCCGGGAGGTTTCGTCATCGGTGTCGGGAAAAAAGTTGCGCATACGCCTTACTGTCAACGTAGCGAATTTACTATTCACTACAGTTTATAAACCACGCAGTTTCTTATTCGAGTTCATTGACAATTGCAAAAAATCTCTCATCGATCATGATTAAATCATGTTTTTGGCCCCAGTAGAACCATCAATAGTCAGAGATATGGGTCTGACACTTATGTCATAGTTTTGAAAACAAGTGGAACTTCAAGTGGAACTTGAGTTCTTGAAGTTCAACTTGTCAAGATTTGACAAGTTTATGTTTGTGTGTGTCTTTATTAATTCAACTCAACCGGTCGCCAGGCCCAGAGTGTATCTGGACCATGAAGGGAACCGCACACTGCAGTGATATAAGTCCGTGTTGAGGTCAACCAAACACGAGAGACACACCCACACTATCGAGGCGCCGCGCACGCCAGCCTGATACTAGTTGAATTCACTTATTGAACTCCACCCCCGAACTCTGGCTAGGACAACTCAGGCTACAGGCTCCCGGGACGGTTCTGCTGGGTGCACAAACCTCGACACCAAACAGAAGAGCAACGACAGAACACTGAAAGAGCCCCGGTGTGAGTCTTTCTTTCTTTCTTCCTCGGTTGGTGAACTCCCAATGTGCCACTAATTACTGTACTAACACTAATTAATGTGAGACAAAAGAGACTTTCCCGGGCCCGTCTTTTTTTCCTTTCTTTCTTGGGTAGTGCAACTTAGTGGACCAAGTTATGCCTAAATGGGCGGTGAGCAGTAAACACCACCTCGGATCCAAAAAATGGTACAGTTGCCTGCCTACTTAATTTTGCGGTCCCTAGTGGGTAAAGACACTTTAAAATGTTTGTGGTGATCCTCAGGCAACAAGGAACACAGCGCCCGAACGTAAGCAGTGTTGCTTTGTTTTATTAATCCGAGGGTGAGGAAGATTAGAAACGAGGCCTCCAGTTGCCCTGGGATCTTCTCCAGAACTCTCCGCTTTTACTATGTCGCTAGGTTCACCCCTCCCCGAGTAATGGTTCACTGAGGTGACCGTGTCAAAATCGAACGTCGACACGTCACTTTATCAAACTTTGAATTTTCAATTTACTTCAAGTGACAATATGTTGGAACGAGAACATCACGCAAAGACCGTTTGAACACTTTTTCGTTTAGTGCTACTTGATTGTAACATAGGTCCTACTCGAGTGTAACATCGTCTAGGTCCTCCTTGATTGTCACATAGGTCCTACTTGATTGTACCCTACTTGATTGTAACAGGGTCCTACACTTGCGTGATACGAGAATTGTGCAAGTTAACTTGACAAGTCAACTTGACAAGTTATAACTTGTCAAATGATTTGAAAAGAGGTAAGACTCTTTGAGGGCAAGACGCAAGTCAACTTGTCAAGTCAACTTGTCAAATTGACTAGTTTGACAAGTGGAACTTGTCACCGCAAGTGGGATTTGTCACCTACGAAAAAAATATGCCGGCGTCAGCCGACAAATATTTTTTTCAGAATCGCTATCGCGTTGGAGAAGGTGTTTCCGAGATTTTTCGGCCTTTTTTTTGCGTGTTGTAGTGTGTCCAAAAAATGTGTTTTCGGATGGACAAGATGTGAAGTATGACAGTGACATAACCCCCCGTCCAAATCTTTTTCACGGTACAAACAGTCACGAAGCGACACAGGTAGTACACAGAAAATTGGGATAAACAAAGAGAGAGAGAGTGAAAGATTCAGTCATCAACGTGGCAGAACATCTCAATGAAATTCTTAATTATGAGTATTGTATATGTTCCCGGAATCCAAGATATTTGTACCCGACGAAAATCTGCGAAGTTTCAACTTAGATTTAAAAAACAATACTCTCTTTCAGAAGAAATTTTCAGAGTCTAAAGTCGTAAAAGTTTCGTACCAAGTCCACCTATACTAATGTTGAAATTTTGACCACTCAACTTGGGGTAGTTTTCACGCATGTGTTGTATGAATTCTCGATTCATACGTAACACAACCAACATGTTGATTTCTTCCCTATCGAGAAGCGTATTCCCATCGTGACACACATCATTGGTCTCAGAAAGAATACGCTCACAAAAACTTTCGGCACACAAAGCCCCTATCTGACCCCCCGAAGAGGAGGCCATGAGAGACACGTACTGTCCGCAGATTGTTGTGGAGACTACATCAACGCCGCAGCAACACTGTCAAGTCGAAGTGTGGCTTCTCGTGGTGAGAACGTCTAAAAATAATTCCAAGAACATCATTCATTTTCACCGAAATTTTTTGGGCAAAACAATTACAAAGTGATCAATTTTGACCTTTTTTTGGCCATGATCCCCCCTGACCTGACCCCCCTTCCAGTACCCTTCAGGGGGGGTTCTTGGGACAGCTTGCTGGTGTAATTTTGGGGGGGTCACCATTGAAGTTGACTTGACAAGTTGACTTGACAAGCTGTCACTTGTCAAGTGATTTGAACAGGGGCCGGAGGCGGGGGTGACAAGTCAACTTGACAAGCGCAACTTGTCAACTTGACTTGTCAAGTTCCACTTGTGCTCAAACGCAAGTGTAGGAACATGGTTTGGGAGGGTTTCTTTCGATCAAACTGTTCCTGACCATTGTGATCTTTGTTTTGTTGACGATGGCGAAGAAGCTTCGCTGAAGACTCAGTCGAATGCGTTCATCGTCGACAGCAGCAACCTAGGCAGGTGGCAGGTGCACGCAGGCTCGCCGAACGCGCATCAAGCAGGCCGTTTGAATCGTACATGCGTTGCACGCGCTTGCGCCAACCCCCCGTTTGAATCGTACATGCGTTGCACGCGCTTGCGCCAACCCCCTAGCGGCTGCGTCCAGTCGAAAATTTTGACAAAAAAGAACGTCCGTGTCAAAATTGTACGTTTGAGACAAGTCACCGCGCGACCGCGACCGTAGTAAATTGGCACACGGTTTGCGATTGAAGAGGCTATGCAGGTTCAATCGTCAATCACTTAAAGCCAGACGAAGCCGTGCTCACTGAGTCACTTTCAAGATCTTGAAGAAAAAGGCTCAGTATCACAACCCCAACGACTGCTTGATCTTCAATGGGCGCCACAGCTTCGCGCACCTTCGAGGTTGGAAATGGCGCTGACACGGGCATTTTGCTAATAAACTCGGCGAGTTTCATGTGTTGCGAAATGCAACCTCGTGACGGCACAAGGTAATTGTGTTTGTCCCCTGTAATACTGGCATGCATGTTGCAACCCTGTCAATCAAAAGTAAGACGAGAGAGTTCCAAACGCAATTACTACATTATTTTTCGAAGAGTGATAATAAAAGCAATCATCATCATCAATGCTCGAGACAGCGATGATGATTCGAAGTAAAATGAGAAAGTGCAGTTTTTTTCCCTGCGAACACACAGTGTATTGTGTTATAATTGAATGCTCGCGGGCGATTCTGTTGATGAGTGGAACACAGAACTCACATTGCTGTACACAACACCATTACTCTCAGGCAACGAAAATCTTCACAGATGCAACTCAAACAGCCCGAGGTGCATTCGAGTCCCGCGTTTCGAAGAGGATTGCGACCATCAAAAAAATTGAATGCCAACGTGTGAGATTACAAGATTGAAGCAAAAATCACCCACCCCGAAACTTTATTCGCAGCGTCAACAAGCGTGCTGTAAATTCCTCCCAAGCAGGATGCATGGTCATGACATAACACATCATCTTCTCTTCCAGCATACACACAAATGAACATATGTGTGTGCTTCAGTGAGTGAGTGCATTCTATACGTTCATATGTATACTGATGAATTTGTGTATGAATATGCTCATATATATATATATATATATATGTATGTATATGGATTTATATATATTTGTACATACATATATATATATATACATATATATGTACATATACATATATACATATACATATATACATATATCCACATGTGTATAAATATATGTATATATGTGTGCATATATGTGCATGTATTACGTATTTTAATCGTGGGGTTCAGGGTGCAGTCGCCTACCTATTCTCCTTACATAAATTGATGAGATACATGAACACATTACCATTTTATATACATTTGAAGAAATGATGATGATGTGAAAGATGTTTATTAATAACAGAAAGTCCTAAAACCCCCGGTCACTATAGGTACCTAATATGGGTCCTCTGCTACA
>Ga0335398_10009993_pt1 | contig 10876 bp, 9 predicted proteins | sample BON03_FD_205742 | JGI IMG/M metagenome (GOLD analysis project Ga0335398, IMG submission 205742) | Freshwater microbial communities from Lake Bonney liftoff mats and glacier meltwater in Antarctica - BON-03 (spades assembly) (version 2) | ecosystem: Environmental > Aquatic > Freshwater > Ice >...
CAGAGGATGACGAACCTACGAGCAGCAAACGAGCGATGGCGAGAGGTCTTGGTTTGAATCCGATGACATTCGTCACTGCGACGACAACGCAGCCCAATGATACTGTGGAAGAAGAAGAAGTTCGCAATAGCACGTTTCGAAAACTGGTCTTGGGCGAAGACAATGGTGAAATGATTCCCCAAAAGGAAACTAAAAGAGAAGCCTCAAAAGAAGCTACGATGGACAAGAAAACAGAAGATCAATATAAAAAGTATGGGAAAAATTCCTTTGCCTTGAACTTCATGAAAAAGTTCAATTTCACAGGTCGAGTCGGTAAATCAGGAACTGGCATATCTCAGCCGATTGCAGTGAAACCTAGACCTGAAAACATGGGTATTGGTTATGGGAATTTTCAGGAAGCCATACATTTAGAAGAGAATAAAAAAATACATCAAGAGCAACGCGGAGAAACCCCCGCTGATGTTCGGAGACGAAAACGCAAAGAGCAAGAAGACATTGCTGATAAAGAAATGGCAGATTTATGGAAAAAAGTGAAAAGTTTAAAAACGGAGACCAAGAAAATGGCTCTTAGTGAATCTAGTTCCTCGTCTGAGGATGAATCAGATACTGAACTGGTTGATTTTTTCGAATCCAATCCTGCTTTAGGAGATGAACTAGTATATAATTTAAAACGAGTTGTGGATGATTGCGAGATGAAGATAATGGGTAATGAGATAAAGAAACAGCATCTTCTGTCACAATTGGATCATGAAGTTTTAGAAAAGCAATCTCTACAGGGAGATATGAAGGTAGTGGAAAAGTCGGTGGCGCAAGCTGAGAAATACGACGAATGTTTACAAGAAACGCTTCGTGCTACCAGTATTACCGACTTTAACGTCGCTCAAAAAACCACTTTAATGTTCTTGCATCAACTTGCTTCCATGAAATCTGATAGCATCTTGCGGCAAGCTGCTATGCTGCAAATCGCAAATAAGATATTCGACCGATGGATTCCGGATGGTGATACAATGACTGACTTGATGAAGTTTTTAACCAACTGGATGTCTTTTCTGTCTTTGCATTTCTCGACAACGGCATTAAATCCAATCGTTTTAGAAATTATTGTCCCCGTTGTGGAACTCCGAATGACTCGGTTATATCAAAATGATGAATTATTGGACTTTGTGCAAGGTTTAGGTGTCATGATCCCACAGGATCATTTACAATCGTTGGTGGAAAGAGTAATCATTCCTCGACTTCGTGTTGAAGTTGAAACATGCCATCCTGTTGACATGGAGATGGTAGTATTCCCGTGGGTGCCGTTCATTAGTCGCAGTATTAAAACCGAACTTCATCGTGCAATTAGACGCAAGTTAGTAAAGTTTTACAAATCTGGCAAACTTATCTTTAATGATCGAATTCTGAGTCAGATCTGCTCATGGAAAAAAGTATTTGGCACGGATTCATTTCAAAAATTGGTGTCCGATGGGTTATTGCCGCTTCTGGAAAAAGAAATGATGCGTATGAATACGGACATCGATTCAAACATACAAAAGGAACAAATAGATGCTCTATTCGCTTTCAACCATGCTGCTATTGAATCGCAAGTTTTTGTAGATTCATTCCGCCGCCATCTCATGAGAAAATGGTTACGTTCGCTGCATTCAGCGTTGTCAACACATGAACTCTCGCGAGTCGCAAAATGGTTTGAAAAATGGACTTGTTTTCTTGCTCCTATTCACGACCATGAAATGATTGCCTATTGTCTTGGTATCGGAGCAGGAGCTATAGCTACAGTAGCCAATCAAGAGGCCTGTGAATTTCCCGGATGGACATTGATCGATGAAATAACGAATCCAGTTGAACTTGCAACCAGAAAAGATAGCCCTAAGAAGAACAAGAAGAGGAAATTATATCCTGAAGAGCTGTCAACCTCGGAATTTCTCAAGGAGGTGGGAGAAGGTGCTGGATTGCTGTTTCTTCGCGACCCCCTCGGGAGAACTACAGGGCAAGGAAGTCCTCTATACTTGCTGGGGTCACATATATATATATACATCGACTCGGAAATAGCTTACGCGTCATTTGATGATAGGCGGACTTTCGCCCCCACGACGCTAGAAAACTTGCTATCACCATTTTTCACACTTGGGTCCTAGGTCCCTCTGTTTTATGCGAAATGGAAAACATAACCCTGTTCCACTGCTTTCATGCTTCCAAGAAACAATTAATGCCTGTACTACATGTTGGAACTAGCGTGTCTATTGCCGTCAGTTTTACAACCAAACGATAGTTATTGATAGTCGGTAGTGACAAAGTTTTGCTAATAACCTTAACTTCCATCGATTCACCGTTTGATTCGTAGGAAACTTTTGTTTTGTTTCTGCGATTTGATTTGCAATCCTTAATATCAAACAATCGTGGTCTTCCAATTGGTCCAGTGATGTTTACTTGTACGACACATGACACTGCTTCGTTCTGCTGGTTGAGACCAGATAAAAGCAGCATTTCGGCAGCATATTCATTAAAGGAATGCAGAGTTAAATGACCGCCATTATTCGCTTTCTTGTCGAAAGAATTGAAGTTCACCATATGAAGTCTGGAGTAGCATTCGGCAGACATCTCAAACAGTCTGATCCAGGTGCGCCAAATTTGACGCGGACTTACTGGGAGAACTCGATGGTGAGCTCCTTGGAGAATTTGATGAATTTGCTGGGCAGTGGGTGTCAAGAGATACAGTGGGATAACTTCCCACAAGTTCTGCGGCCCTTCTAGCCGATACAGTCCAACAGACCGTGTAGCTAAACAGATAGCAATTGGAGAATACTCCTAAAGAACGAAGCAAACTGCTCACATCCCAACTGCCTATTTCTTGATTGAATGAAGATGCTCGGGAAAACATGGAAGTCATATCAGTAACTCTGCTTGTGTACAACTGCCTATGTCTTGATTGAATGAAATTGCAGAGGAAAACATGTACCCCGCCCAAATCAATAACCCTGCTCACATCCCAACTACCTATGTCTTGGTTAAAGGAATAGGCATGAAAAAACATTCGATCCATATGTCTGAAGTTGCCCACATTCCAGCTACTTCTGTCTTGATTGAACATGCTGGCCTTGCTAAACAGCGAACTCATATATAAGGCTGCTCGCATTCCAACTACCTATGCCTTGATCGAAAGCTCGGGCATAGGAAAACATTCCAACCATATTAGTATCCCTGCTCACATCCCAATTCCCTATGTCCTGGTTAAAGGAAGATGCAACGTTAAACAGGTACTTCACACTTCGAACGTTGCTTGCATCCCAACTACCAATGTCCTCTGGTTGAAGTCTTCGGCAAATTTGAACATATACTCTATAAACCCAACGTTGCTCTCATCCCAACTACCAATGTCTTGATTGAAGGCAGCGGCATTGGAAAACGTGTGTCTCATAGAAGTAACGCTGCTCCTATTCAAATGCTGATATCTTCATTGAAATAAAGCTTGTTCAAGAAAAGGCCGTCCGTGTTGGTCACTTGAGAAGTGTTCCATTCTGATATGTTTCCATATCTTGTAACTGTGTAACCATAAGCTGGGTTACTGGGTCACTGATGTAATTATTCACGGCATCATGAATTTCATTTTGGAGAACAGGGTCGGATCCATGCACAGTAAGGATTCTACAAAACAACACCAACATTCGTCTTGCAACTCTTATTTTAAATGTTGCTTTTGAATTAACTTATTAGAGAATTTTAAATTATAGTGTTTCTATTTGTGTGACTCTCTGACTCGTGCTGTTTTAGAACGTTGTACTGTGGGTTCTTAGTTCCTACTTTAAGAAAACTTTTAAAGTGATGAATGAATGTAATTCGTTGCAATTCATCTGCGGCAATTCTAGAGTGGATTTAATTGCAGATTTCATCCTGAGGAATGAAGGATTCAATGTGTTTTAAATCTCCGGTGTTTCTAGGACGAAAGTAAGAAAACATTTGAATTCTCGATTCAAATAACCTACCGGGATGTAAACTAACAACGAGGCTGACCCAGGGTTCAGTGAAGTATACATCGACATTGAAACAATGGCCGCTAAATAGTTTCAGCACTCGAGCGTGGAATTGGGATAAATTGCCTCAACAAATCTTCATTCAAACGCGCAAATAGTATTCACATACTCATTAATTTTTAACTTTTGGGGGCAACGAGCTAAGAATGATAAACCATTATTCACTCCTGACCCAATCGACACTCTAAGCTATATTTTATAATGCCACTTGCGTCCCTGGTTTTGGAGGAAAAGATTTAAATTATACATATTCACTGCAATGGATAGACTACGCGGGGATATAACAATTTCTATTGCTGGTAGGGTACCAGGTATCGTCTAGGTTGAAATGAAGTTGTAAAACTTGGTTTAAAATACGAAGAAAACTCGAAACATCCTCTTAAATTTAAACCAAGAGAGAGTTGAAATTTACCCAAGAGAAGTGAGACATGATGTACCGGTATGTTTTAAAACAACATTTTCTTGATTTGAGCCTTGCATTTAATGACGAACATTATTTATATAAAATAAAGATATAGTAATTATTTGCCAGCAGCAAACTTTTCTCCTTCTGCTTCCTCCATTGCTTTGTTTTCAAAGTAAGTAGACACTCGCATTACTACTGTCCAGGTAATAGCTTGCCCGGGGGCAAGACGAGTAAGTCTAGGTATAAGTCCCTTCCATAGAGCTGGCACTCCTTCTTCCTTAGCAATAAGTTTCGCTGCTTGCCACCATCCAGTGTATTTAATCTCAGCACCCTTACCATACTCCTGAGCCATCATTCTCGTCTTAATTACATCGACGGGGCAATTAAAGCAAGGCCCGACAGCTCCAGCCAAAAGTCCATTTAACAATGTTTTCCAGACCTCTAGAACCTTGCCATCTCCTTGTTCTTTGCCCCATAGAGTTTTGTTCAAGATAGCCATTGACATGAAATTGAAAGCTTGATTACTTCCTTGACGAATTACTGTCGGGGTGTTTCCACTCCACATTCTTTGGATACCTTCTTCCCTGACCACTTTAAGTACAACATCAATAGGACCCTTGTATCTTAACTCTTGACCTTGAACTTTGACCTGTTTTTGCAACCTAGTTTTAATGACTTCGAAAGGAGTTACGATGAGACACGCTTCCAAACTACCGACCAATAACCCAGCAGAAAAGTTCTTTGCTGGCGTTGTGTTTCCATCTTTATCCGCTCCAAGCAATTGCTTAAACCATTCAAAACTACCGAAGCGAAGGGCATACTTAAGCGTCAAATGAGTTACAAATGGAGTCAGTCCTTTGTATAGAGCTCCCACTCCTTCCTCAGCTGCAATCTTTTTCAGGCAGTCAAACATTCCATTATACTTTCCAGCCTTATCCAATTGAAGTCTGGTTTTAGTGACATCCAATGGTTGCAGCAAACAAGCTTCCGAAACACCACCTGCCATTCCAGCCACCAATTTGATGTACCCACTTTGTCCTTTTCTCTTCAACTCATCCCCTATCGCGTTCTTCACAGCACTGTGAGCGACCACCGGTTCCTCCTGTCGCTTACGGTTGTATACTGTCGATACGGGGAACGCGCCAACAGTGAACATTGTTATTAGTTACAGTTTTGAAGACTATGTGTTTTTCAAATACACAACATTTCGTTTCTTGATCTCTTATCTATGATTTTCAACCCTTTGAAATCGACAGACGAGAGGGATTACAGAATACTCTACGATTTACTAGCATGCAACATACTTTTCATTTTTTATGAACATTTCAACGTTAAAATTGGATGAACTTGCTTGCTTGTTTTATTTGGAGTTCTCCGAGGACTGCAATCAATCCATTGACTTTTGAAATTAAAGCGTCATATAAAAATCAAGAGAATGAAATTTACATAATTTGGATGAAGTATCATTTTATCCTCGAGAAGAGTTTTTAAACGAATGAATTCAAACGAAAAGAAAGATGATACTACAATCTTGCCTGTTCTGGCTGCGTTATTCATTTCATAATTCGATTTCAGTTTGAACAAGAGAAAATTCAAAATTTTAATTTTGACTCACCATGGGCGATTTAAATTTTCAACGCCTCCTTCTAAAATTTTGAAAAGTGAGTCGTACGGTACTTCCGTATTCCCGATCGATTAATAAATAAATCAAACAGTTTCAAATTGAAATGCAGTTGCCTTCTGAAGTGAGCAAGTCCAAGAAGAGCTTTTTCAGAAAGTTGCATTGGCGAAGTAAATCATCTTGCGAATATTCTGCCGATCAAACAAAACAGATTTCTTCCTCTCAGCTACCTTCAGTACTGTGCGATTGTATTCTCTATTTGAAAGAATTTGGCCTCACCACCACAGGATTGTTTCGAGTACCTGGAGAAGCCTCGAAGGTGAAGTTTCTGCAAGAAGCCTATCACACTAATAAAACAGGGGTCTTACAAACCGGCGAGTATTCAGTACATGATGTAGCTGGACTTTTAAAACTCTCCATTAGGCAACTTGAAATCCCACTAGTTCCATTCCATGTCTACAAGAAAATTCTTCGCGAGTTCCGCAAAGTAGGCGAACAAGGGTGGTTTCACAGACGAAGAGGCAGTACTGGAAGTCCTGGGGCAGAAAATCTAGCTAACTCAGTTTGCGAAGTAGCACTAAAAAACCTTAGTGATGAGCAAATCCGAGGTTTGAGCATGATATTAAACCTGTTGTTTGTCGTCAGCTCTCTCAGTGCTGTCAATAAAATGACAACACAGGCACTAGCTATTGTTTTTGCACCAACATTAATGAGCGTGCCGGATGATGTTGCTCCTCAAGTTGTACTGCGTGACATGCCCATAGCAATTGCTGCCACCAAAATCTTAATCGAAAATGCTAGTGCACTACCTACACCAGATATGTTGGAGATACTTGAAAACAGTTCCGTCGTGGCTTAAAACATTTTATGTGGTACATCCTATTTAAATAACTTCCATTGATAATGTTGGAAGATTTTGTATGAACAATCGCACTGGACTTGTTTCCGTGTGTTTGTTTCGACTGAGCGCATAGGCAGTGTAGGCGTTTACGAAAGGCATTTTTGAGAGAATGAACTCTTGGGAAGTCAATGACCGGCTTGACTGGTTACTTATGGAATCATAGTAGCAGTTTTGATTCTGGGAATGAATGCAATGATTTAGAGCAATATCTCGAATCAGATTTGCAGCTTGTTGACAATTGGCAACCATCCGAAGTGTTGTGGGAATATTCGGGGTAAGTTTACAGCAGGCATTGAGTAGATCGGATGTGGATTTCGAATGGGTTGTGCAATTTTCAACAACAATAATCCATAGATGCTCAAACATAGATCTGCCCTTTCGTACAATCCATCGCGTAATACCCTGTATGTATTCAGCATTCAGCTTTTCTTGAGGTAAGATCACCCCCGTTTTGGAGTCCAAGATATAAGTCACCACTTCCATCTCTCGTTCAAGAGTTACTACTCGGCCTTTTTGTGGGCACATTAAAGCAAGCGATACGTCCCGTGCAATACCCTTAGAGCTGCATAGCTCTTCTTGATTAACGAGAATTTGAGTCTATTTTGAAGTCAAGGCGGGAAATTCTCACAATCATTGAAACGTACCTGGTATTCTGGGATAATAGCTTGGAGAATTTTGAATTCTTCCAATTCCATCAAATAGGCCTCCAAAAGACGAAAACTTCCATTGCGTTCCACAATATCGGCACAACAACACATAACATGTGAAATAATTTCATATCTGCAAGCTTTCAAATCGACAACTTCTTTAGCCAGGTTGCGGTAATGACTAGCCAATGTCGTTTCCGAGTGGGATGCTGCACAAGCGAGTAACTGATGCAATACAATCCGACTCCATGTCGGTTGTTCAACATTTTCCCATTCGAAGGTGTTTGATTGCGGAGAAGTTTCTTGCTCCATGGAGAAAGCTAACGTATCTTTATACCATGAACTATATTTAAATAAATCTGTTTCCTGAATATGAGCAACAACTGTAGAGTACAACGGTAACCGACCTGAATTGAATTCGAAATCATTGTCGTTTGATACCTCACTTTTTCCAGCATCGAATTGAAGAGTATCGCAAAACCACTCACTAGTAACCTGCCGTCCGCTATAAAGCAACGGGTTACTGCACTCGTGCACATGAGGTAGCTCTTTGTATTTAAGTACCTCTTGAGGAAGATGGTTCATCTTGGACGCTACCAAGGAGAAGTCACCAAGATGCATCGGAGCCTTTTCTTCAAAAGGTTCGTCACGTAGACTGGGTAGAGAGAGCGCGTCACAAGGATCCAGCAGCATGGTCATCTCCATCAACTCATTGTTCATTACTCCCATCATACCGTTTGAAATTTGATTTTGAATCGACGTTTTGATTTTTTTTATGGCCAGCGCGATTGCTGGTTGCGGGTTGTTGGCTTCCCTCTTTGTAGGAAGGTGAGTGGTTGTTTCACATTACGTTTAATTCCTACCATCTGATTTTTGAAAGTTTATACCTGGCTCCAAAAGTAATTCGGGACAAAGATTATTCAGACCCGGTTCAAATTAAATGGCGGTTGAAATCGATTGCCACAGTTTCTGCCTTAGCGCCGTTGGTGGTGCTAGCTCTGGTAAGTCAATATGTTTGTGTTGGTTGTATCTCAATTAGGTTTCCCAGGATGATCATCCTGTGATGGAAAGTATTGGAATTCGAAAGGAAGGATTTGTGAATGCATGTCTGTATCCGTTGGCTGGAATTGTAGCCCTATTCTCGGGGCCATTACTCGCGAATTATTTAACTTTCAAACAATCTGGTGCATCGATTTTTCCTAATTCACCAGATTCCGACCTTATGCGATTTCGAAATTTGGTTGCAGCTCCATTTTCCGAAGAGTTGGTTTTTCGCGGGTGCATGGCTCCAATTCTGTTAGCCGGGTAAGTTGGACCTATTTCAAATTCATATTTCAAATATATAGTGTGACTCATGCGGTGGTTAGTGGATTTAGTCCAAGGATGACTATTTGGTGCGCCCCTCTCTTCTTCGGCGTCGCTCATCTGCATCATGCCTATGGCAAAATACGTAAAGGATTCTCTGTGAAGCAGGCGGGAATTACAGCCCTGGTGCAATTTGTTTATACTTCTTTGTTTGGAGCACTTGAAATGTTTTACTTTTTGAGAACAGGACATTTGTGCACTGTGGTTTTGATTCATGGTTGGTGCAACTTGATGGGTCTTCCTTCTTTTGAGTTTCGAAACAAGGAAAATCAGAATTTCAAGAATAGGAATATCATCACATTGGCGTATGTTGGAGGTATCGTTCTATTCTTGACTACAATATCATCTTTTACGGATCCTTTCCTTTTTGCCAATTCAAGATATTCTTACTAATTAATTGAAGGGTTTGTTTCTATTTCTATTTAAGCCACTTCTATCGCAACTGATCCCGATGCAATAGATACTGGTTCTGTGTAATTGGCTGGAAATAAACCGATCTCATCAGTTCCTTGCTTTTGCCCCAGCATCCATCCATTTGTATTTGCTTCCAAGACACTTAAATGATCGCCAATTCGAAGTAGCAAGCACCGATCATCTTCTGGAGTGTATTCATATTTCACACGTACCATAGAACTGTCGATATTCAATGGAATAATTGGTTCATGAAAAGAAACAACTTCTTTTCGGGGAATTGCACCTGGATCTGGAAAAGAGTTGATTGCATTGGCGTGTCTCATAATTGTAGATTCACGAGGAGGTTTAGTTTCATTTGAAACTTTCTCACTTTGGAGGGAAGTGAAATCAACCAAAGAAGGCTTAATGGATCGTTTTGGATCGTCCACTGTACGCTGCAAAAACAATTGAGTATCTCCTGGACTTGAAACTTCGGCTCCCATCAGGGCAAAGTTTTCAACTATTTTCATACTGAAGTTTAGATATTCCTTTGTTGAACTCACGGTATCGCGAAATATTATTTTCAAATGTTCTGTACGGTTGTGTTCCATTGCTTCAAAGTCTTTGGCCAATCGAGTCTTTTGATTCTGGTAATTCAATTGCATTTTTCTTGTTGATTCAACAATTGCTTTGTGGTAGATCTCTTTTTCCATACAAAATGCAGCTGCAATCTTTACCTTGGCCCATAGCTTGCCAATGTCTTTAGAGTTTCCTTGAGCTACGGCTTTATCTCGAACAGCAATTGATTTCTCTGCCAGCTTGCAACTCTTCAAGTATCTCGCCAATGAAGCATTATGAACTGCCAGTTGAGAGTTAAGCATCTTTTCCAACTCCGTGTCCTCGATTTGGAGCTTGCGAAACAGCTGTCGCTGCTTTTCATAAAATTTCTTAATATTCTCTGCTTGCATACGATGCTTCTGGGACAAAATGATACGTCCGTTGACCATGCTATCAATGAACATGGTTTCAAATTGTAGCACGAATGTATGCATTGAACTGTGAGGTTCCGTATTTGGTTTCAAGATTTGTGTGGTTTTTCGTGAGGCAGCTAATTTCTGCGCACTAATTCTCTCGCTATCGCTGACTGCATAAAGGATCTTTCCCATGCGTTTAAGAATGGCTTGACCCTCTCTGGCTTGGTCGATGCAGTATCTGGTGTCGTTCCATAATAATGCGTATCCTTCCAACTCTTCATCACACATTTCGATTTTACTCCGTTTTCAAACTTTCAAATTCAAGTACTATAGTAAACCTTAGATCTTGACAACGTGCCTCCAGTGAGACAAACTAAAACGTCAAAATTCGACTGCGCTTGATCGAAGTTATCCAGAATTCCAGATTTGTATTGTTTTTCAATTAATTAAATAGTCTGTTATTGACCATGGTGACAAATTATTTATCGTTGACTGTTACTTCTCAGCTCCACAGTTACTTATCAGCTAACGGTATAAACAA
>Ga0335398_10009994_pt1:0-2500 | contig 10875 bp, 6 predicted proteins | sample BON03_FD_205742 | JGI IMG/M metagenome (GOLD analysis project Ga0335398, IMG submission 205742) | Freshwater microbial communities from Lake Bonney liftoff mats and glacier meltwater in Antarctica - BON-03 (spades assembly) (version 2) | ecosystem: Environmental > Aquatic > Freshwater >...
TGTAAGTTTAAAAAAAAAAAAAAAAAAAAAAGTGCGATCTAAGACTTACGATCTATAAGCTCTTGCTCTTGGCTTTGGCTTTGGGGCGTTTGCATATAATATAGCAAGTCTGCTGTCTGCATGCAGCAATGCAGTACGAGTATGTTAAAGTGTAAAAGGTAATAAAAGCCCCCAGATAAGATGACACCCGCACGCACTCCCCTTACACGCACATACGATACTGCCGCTAAAAAGGGGGGGACACCTCCAAAGACATCCCCTCAGTACACCCCAGCCCTTACCCCCACGAATTCCCCCACGGTACAGATCAAAATTAGACCGAGTTCGCGTCACCGCTGTCGTAGCTGTACGCGGCGCCGCTACTGGCGCATCATGCGCGCCATGTCACTACCATTTTTCGGAAACGCGGCGGGCCCGAGCACCGCGGCGGGCCCGAGCGCCGCTCACACGGCGGCCGCAGGCCCGGACATCCAGGTCTTCGTGCGGGCGCGTGAGCCGAAGAAGCCCATCCGGTGTGTCAAGTGCGCGGCCTCGACGAGCGTCAGCGACTTCTGGGAGCAGTGGGTGGCGCCGGCGTACTGCGGCAGCGGCCCGGCCCCGCTCGGGCTGCGCCTGATGGTCGCCGGGCGCACGCTGGAGCCCGACTCGCAGCAGCGGCTAGACGAAGCGGGCGTGCGCCACCTCTCCACCGTCGAGGTGGCGGGTCGGCTCCCCTCGCAGGGCTTCGCACGGATGCACCAGCTGCTCGAGAACCTCGTCGAAACGCTCGCGCCGGCGGTCTCGACCGGCTCGGCCGGCAACTCGCCGCCGCCGGCGGCCGACGACGACGCGCCGCCGTCGCCGATGGCGTCGCGCGAGCCCATCATGCACGCCATCGACTCGGAGATCAACGAGCACCGGCTCGAGTCACGCCGGCGCGGCCTGCCCGGCGCGACCGTCTCGCACTGCCACTGCATGGCCTGCACGCTACGCCCCAACTCGGCGCTGAGGCTCTGCGGCACGCTGCTCCACTCCAACGACGTGGCCATCATCAACCTGACCTTCCGCGTCGTCCAGTTTGTGCTGCGCGCGCGTGTCGATTGCTGCGCGGCGGTGGTGCTCTTCTCCGAGGCGTCGGGCGCGCTCATCTGCCCGCTGCGCGCCCACCGCTGGCTCTACAGCGCGGTCATCGACGCGCTGACGCCCGAGGGCGTGGCGGTTGCGTCGCTGCTGACGCTGCGCCTCACGTATGACGCCAAGACGCACCCGCTGTTATGGCAGCACCCGACCAAGAAGCAGACGCTGCTCGAGATGGCGGCGCGCTCGCACTCGCCAGAGCTGCTGCTCGCGCTCATGCCCGCGCTCCACCTCTCGCGCCTCGCCTCGTCGGGCGCGCTGCAGGCCGTGTCCATGTCGTCCTACAAGGCGCTGCACGCCATGGCGCTCAACGGCAGGCACGAGCTGCTCGGGCTGCTGCTCCAGTCGGGGACCATCTCGGCGCAGCACGTGAGCCTGCTTCTCGAGACGGCGCTCCAGAAAAAGGGCAAGCAGCCGCTGACGGAGCGTGTGGCCGCCGAGATGGCGCGCTATATCGGGCCGCTGGGCTCCGAGGCGGCCTCCCTGCTCAAGGTGGCCGCTGGCCACTCGAGCGCCGCCGTGGTGGCGATGCTGCTCGACCTCTCACTCTCTAACTCCAAGGCGCTCAACCTCGAGATCCTGGGGCTCGCGCTCGCTGAGGCGTGTGACTTCAACAACGACGAGGCGATGCAGCTGCTGCTCCAGCGCTGGGCGGGCCGCTGCTCCTCCGCCCAGGCCCAGCCCCTCATCCGCGCCTTTGCGGCGCGCGGCGACGCGGCGCGCGTCGAGCGGCTGCTCGGCACGGGCAAGGCGGCCATGGTGCAGATGGACTCGAGCCAGCGCGCGCTGCTCGCCAAGACGGGGCTCGCCCACGCGGCCGGCACCGCCGAGCAGCGGACCAAGGTGCTCAAGACGCTGCTGGCGGCGGGCGCCGACCCAAAGTCGGAGCACGGCGAGTCGGCGCTACGCAACGCGGCGCGCGACGGCCACGCGGCGGCGATGGAGCTGCTGCTCGGCATGGGGACCAACGTCAACGCGCTGGACGAGGAGGGGAAGACGGTGCTGTGTGTCGCGGCCTGCTCAGGCTGCTGCTCGAGCGTCCGCTGTCTGCTGGAGCACGGGGCGCAGGTCGGTTGCAAATGACGCCCACCCTTCCCACCCGTTGAGCCCAACCCTGCGCGGGAGGGTGCAGCCCCGCTAGAGCGACGTCCGACCTGCTTCCACGTCCAGGGTCAGCTCTGGAACGAACCGAACCCCGCGTGTGTGTGCGCGCAGCCCGCTTGATCCTAGCTGAACCTGACTGCCCGCGCCTCGTCTGCTGTGCAGGTGCGTCTGCGCTGCCCCGATGGCCGCGAGCCGCTCGACTTTGCGACAGACGAGACGGTGCGCTCGTTGCTGCTGGCCGAGGTGGAGAAGTTGCGGATGGGATTGCTCGACGAGCTGC
>Ga0335398_10009994_pt1:7500-10875 | contig 10875 bp, 6 predicted proteins | sample BON03_FD_205742 | JGI IMG/M metagenome (GOLD analysis project Ga0335398, IMG submission 205742) | Freshwater microbial communities from Lake Bonney liftoff mats and glacier meltwater in Antarctica - BON-03 (spades assembly) (version 2) | ecosystem: Environmental > Aquatic > Freshwater...
ACGACACCACACGTAGGTACGCACACGTAGTACGGTACGCAGAGCATCACTTCACTCCACACTCCACACATATTCCACTCGATCCAACTGGTAGACTCCACCCACCACACTACACACTACTCCACACAGACACACACACGACCAGCGCGCACTTCCAGCACCCGGCCAGGAGGAGGAGGAGGAAAAAAACAATGCACGCAGCAGCACAACACACATACCTTGCCTGGGCCACGCCACGCAGGCGCAGGTGGCGCTTGCGTGTAACTCACTATAAAGCGCCTCGCGCCTCGCCCCTCGACGACGAAACCTACACCTAGGCCGCCTCGTCCTGCATGAGCTCTTCCACCCGGCGCAGCTCCTGCATTCTCTCTGCAATCTCGCGTCGCAGCTTGCCCTCAATCTCCTGCGCCCGACCCGCCACACGCATCTCTTCGAGAAACTCTTGCCGTTCTATGATCTCCTCCGCGATCGCCTCGTGAAGCCTCGCCGCCTCCGACTTGGCCCGCGGTGGAGGAGGAGCTGTGTGGGCACTTCGCGAAACTGCCCGGGCACCCCTGCCCGCCGGCGCGGCTCCGCGATCCGCGGCGGGCCCGAAGTACGAGTCCTGAAGCATAGCTTTCTGGTCCGTCGTATTTGGTCTGCCGTCGTAGGTTGCCCTGTACATGTCGCGCTGGTACCCGCGCGTCTCGGCGACGATCTCTTCACGAAGCTTGATACCTCGCGGGACCAGGCTGGGGTTGAGCGCGATGCCCGCATACCGGTCCTCGTATGGTCGGGACGGCCCACCACGCGCCGCGCGAGCCGCAGCCGGTGCCACGGGAACGTGCGGTGGACGCTTGCCCTCTGCGACCGCGCGCAGGTGGCGCTGCTGTGCAGCCGGAATTTTGGCGTCGGCCATCATCTTGTCCAGCAGCGCGTTAGTCCCCGTCTTCCCCTGCTGCTTGACCGAGCCGCGCATGCCGGCTGTGGGCGCCATGCTTAAGGAGGAGTAAAGTGGCGTCAAAGCGGCTGGCCGGTCCTCGCTTGAGCTGCCCGTCTGCGCCGCCGGGCCAGTCAAAGCTTGAAAAAAAGCCTGTAAAACGTATTCACAGACGGTTTATTTAAGTTGGCCAAACTAGGGAGCAACCGTCTGTGAATACACGTTATTGTGCACCCTTGCGAAGCGCTTTTGCGAAGCGCTTGCGCGGCTAGCGGCTGGCGTGCGCGGCTAGCGGCTGCGCGTGCAAGAGCAGGGGATACAATGTATTCAGCACCGGAGCTTCGCGGCCTGGGCCAGTCCCTGCTGCTACCTTCTGATGAGCTTCGACTGATGCGGGAGGAACTGGTGCGCGAGCAGGCGCCATCGCTCCGCGGTCCAACAATGTTGGAGATGAAGCGTTTGGCAAGGTCGCTTGAACGCCAGGCTCCGTGGAACGCTGGCGCGCGATTCGAGGGCGGGCATCATCTGCCTGGGGGTGCTGGTCAGCGGGTCTCGCTCACCCAGAACCAGCAGGCTGAAGCGGCTGAAGCGGCTGGCACGGGCGACTTGGACGTGTCTGAGCGGCAGCACAGCCAGTCCGCCCCTCACCTTGGGTACGTGCCCGTGCGGTCGGCCACCGCCGCTCGCTTAGCCGCCGGCCGACCGGTCGGCGGCCCCAAAAGCGGCTTCCGCCACCGCGTCATGGTGGCGCACCCGCACGGCGGCCACGTCTCCTCCATCTCGATCCCGTCCAAGCACGCTCCCATCACGGGCGACGTGGCGCTCGAGCAGCCCACCGAGCGCTGGTACGCCGGCGCTTCTTCTAGCCAGGACCCCTTTCGCATAGCCTCGAACCTCCGTCCGTACCTCGCGCCCAGTCCGGCGCCCCCCCTCGTGCAGCCTGCCTCGCCGCCGCCCGTCTGGAGCATAAGGGGCTCACACGGCACCACCTACGGCACCATCTCCACCACCTCCGAGGCGCAGCCGCAGCCTCGCTACCCAGACCGCGGCTTGGACTCGCGCCCACCCAGGCCCAGCTGGGGTCGGCTCTCCCATTCAGTCTCGGTGCTCGAGGTGCGGCGCGCGCTCGAGATGGCGTGCGAGTCTCTGTCGCAGCCGGGCGGCGGCAGCGCGACCGACCTGGCGGTGGTGGAGCTGCTGACTCGGGCCTACGACGAGCTGACGGGCGCGCGAGAAGCGGGCGCCGGGCTTTCGATTCCGGAGGTGGCCACGGCGCGGCTGCTCGGGCGGGAGCCCTCCGCCGACGCGCTCGACTCGGCCAGGGAAGCGGCAGCCAGCGCACGCAGGGGAGGCGCGGCCGCGCGCGCGCAGGCGAGGCCGCTGCGGTCCGCGAGTCGCCACAGACTGGAGGACGAGCCCGACGAGTGGACGAGTCACGACGCGTGGGTCTCGTCCCCGTCCTTCCCGCCACGCCAGGGCGGGCCGCCCTCCACCGTCGGCCCTTCCGGTGCCGTGTGGGAAGGCTCGCTGCGGGCGCCGGCGCCGCGCCGCGAGTTAAAGCACGAGGCGACTCCGCCACAGACTGAGTCCCCGCCGTCGCCAGTCTTCTACGCGGGCGCTACTTGGCCCGCTGCCTTCTCCGGGCCGGTCTCCTGTGCGATCGCCGGGCTGGCGGGAGGGGTGTTCCACGAGACGCGAGTGGTCAGCAAGGACGCAGCGCCGCGCGTCTTGTCGCGGCCTGCGACGCCCTCCATCCCATTCCCGAGCGAAACGCGCTCCTTCCCCGGCGAGCGGCCTGCCGAGTCGCTCTGCTCGGGCTCCGCCTTCCCAGCCCGGGAGCGCGCAGACCGGCCGCAGCCCAGGCGCAGGCCCGCTGTGGCGCCCCAGCCGGCGAGGGCCGCCCAGGCACTCGTGGTGACCGTCCCCGGCAAGCCCAAGGCGCCCGAGGCGTGCGTTGTCACGCGCGTCGTACCCCAAGCGCGCCCCAATCTCAACTCGACCACGGGCCGCAGGCTCGCAGCGGTGTCTCCCCCACCTCCGTCGGCCGGGCCTCGGAGACGTTGACGGTGTGGGACGCGGGGGGTGGCGTAGGCGCGACGCCGACGGCGGTGAGCCTGTGGTGAGGCGTGTGCGTTGCTCACCCGCCTGTATCTCCATAGGGTAAGCCATGTCCCGTTGTCCTGTGTCCCGGGGGTGTTGCGTGTTGCGGTATCCTATGGTATCGCCCGTCCCCGCCATATCCCATGGCCGTGGCCGTGGTATCTGGTACGTGGTATCCAGGCATGATGCCCCTAAGCCCTAAGAATAAGAGTGAGCTTTTGGGTTTGGGGATGTCGTTCGTCGGAGTGCGGAGTGCAGCACACCTTCACCTTCGTCTCGAGTCTATAACCTAAAAAAAAAAAAAAAAAAAAATTTTTTTTTTTTTTTTTTTTTTTTCTCTTTATTTTTTTTATTCA
>Ga0335398_10009997_pt1 | contig 10873 bp, 8 predicted proteins | sample BON03_FD_205742 | JGI IMG/M metagenome (GOLD analysis project Ga0335398, IMG submission 205742) | Freshwater microbial communities from Lake Bonney liftoff mats and glacier meltwater in Antarctica - BON-03 (spades assembly) (version 2) | ecosystem: Environmental > Aquatic > Freshwater > Ice >...
GATTGGCTGTCAGCGACACATGCCGCTGCTGGCGAAGCAGTCGATGGATGCGGGCATGAAGATGGGCAGTGCCATGGCGGGCAGCGCCATGGACCCTGCCATGATGTCGCAGATGGAGGCAGGCATTAAGGAATACATGCCGCAGGTGACCAAGACTATGGCAGCGGTGCTTGTGGAGCTGCTGGCGAGGAGCGACAAGATGGCTGACGACATTTTCGAGTCCATGGATGTAAACAAGGACGGCATTGTGCCGCGCAAGGAGTTTGAAAAGGAGTTCCTCACCTCCATGCAGCAGATTGTCAACATGCAGGCGCTCGCCCAGACTGCGCAAAAGGTCATGGAGAACGTGAGCGAGTCTGATCTCGAGCAGCTCCGTGGACTTGTTGACCCCGAGATGCTCAAGCAGATCTCTCAGATGGATCCCGACATGCTGCTGGAGCAGATCAAGGCGATGGGTGGTGCCGAGGGTATTCAGAAGATGATGGCTGAGATGGGTGGAGCGGGGGGAATGGCTGGTTTGGCTGGTATGCCGGGCATGGCTGGTATGGGTGGTCGCCGTGGAAGGGCCAACCCCCTTGGTGGTCGTCTGAAGTAGAAAGTGACTTTTTAATCTTGCAGAATATTGTATTTGATTAGTCTATTAAATTGTCTTGGTTGACACAAGTGTGAGTCACTCAAGTTTGAGTGATTCAAGATGTGAGTCACTCAAGAATCCGCCCCTTGATTACCAGTTCACGGTATGTGGCACAAATTTTTATACACGGTGCAAGTGCCCGATGTTACTCCAGCCAGGGCGCTTTTGGGTTGGCTCAGGTCGAGTTGGATTAGACGGGCGCGCGGCAAGCGGGGGGGTTTTTAACCCTGCAAGCGATGCGCGCCGTGGAGGTCGGGTGCAGGCTCTTCGGATCACACTTCTCGAAAATCCATTATTTTGTACTCTCTGGCAAAATCGGACGTCTGACACGTTCGATGCGAAACTTCAATGTCCGAATTGAGAAAGTAAATCATACAACTTTGTCCGATGTTGAATCGGACGTGGGTTTCAGACGTCGAATTTGAGATCGGAGGTCAGCGCCGAATTGATTGTAAATAAAGGCTCGAAGAACAGAAACCGTTTTTAATTCAAAGAACTTTGAACTTGAAGAAAGCGTCTTTTGTTGTCGTATTTCATGGAAAGAAAGTGTCACGGTCTTTTGGTGTCTTACACCAAGGATTGCTAGGGTTTATTCACCACCGTGTCCTTGGGATACCCACTATCAGTTTTCAATAAAAACTCTACTCTCAAAGGGTTTGCCAGAGTGAATCAAATAACTTCCGCATCCCTGGGATACCTACCATCAGTTTTTAATAAACACTCTACTCTCAAATCGTTTTTGATTCAAAGATGGGGTGCGGGGGTTGCAATTGATCCTGGCAACTTGCCAGGATCATGATGAATTGCAACTTGCCAGGATGAATTGCAACCCCTGCACCCGGGCCCTTGGGATACCCATGATCAGTTTTCAATATCAACTGTACTCTTAAAGCGTCGTTTGTTGTCTTACTAGTACATCAGAGAACCCGAGAAAGCGTTTGATTGTCTCATGTCAATGAAAGCAAGTGTCTGTTATTCACAGGACGAAAGCGTCCCTTGTTGTTTTATATCAGGGAACTTGAAAGAAAGCGTCTTTCATTGCTTTATACCATGGAAAGAAAGAGTCTTCTATTCAAAGAAGGAAATCGTCTTTTATTGCCTTATACCATGGAAAGAAAGTCTTTTTTATTCAAAGAAACAAAGTGTCTTTCATTGCCTTATACCATGGAAAGAAATCATCTTTTATTCAACGAAAGAAAGTATTTTTTATTCAACGAAAGAAAGCGTCTTTTATTACCTTATACCATAGAAAGAACTTGTCTTTTATGGCCGTATATCGTGAGAGTCGTCTCCCGCCATGCCCATGGGGGAGTCCTCGAGTATTCACGTTTAGACACGCGGATGGGCAACAACTCTACTCTCAAAGCCTGCTGCCAGTGGTGAAAGTCTCCGAGTGTAAGTCTGGCTATTTTTGGTTTTGCGCCACTTGAGGTCACCAGACTCGCTAGCTAAGCCAGCCTGAGGTTTCAAAACTGACTCAGCAACTCACACCTAGACTGCTAGTGTACAAATTAAGCTAAGTTTAATCAACCTATTCAAAGAGTCAACTTGAATTGTGTCCTCACCACCCACTTAGTCCAGTGATTAAGCTGTGTTTTCGCCACTCAAGAAAGAAAGAAGAAAAACAGAATTGACACCTAGCTAGATATCATGATTCTTTGTCAGTTTGGAATAAAAACTCTACTCTCATACTAGTATTTTCTACAACAAAAAAGGAGCCGTGATTCAAAACTTGAAACAACTGAAAACACTCCAGAATTTTGAAGCCATCTGAAAAAGAAACGAATTTTGGCAAAGACCAATCATCTCTGGTAAATTTCATGGTTTTTTCAAAAATCGAACGAACTCCCAATTTTTACAGAAAATCAAATCACAAGATCAATTCAGCGAGTAGTAAAGGCAATTTTGGCACGAAATCGCTAAAATTCCTCATTTCCTAGCTGACCAAGTTTCTAAAGCCAGCTTCACAAGGAAATATATATTACAAAGGAATTGCTCATTTTCTAGCGAAGCCGGTTACCTTGAAAATGATCAAGGGCCCGGCTTCCAAAAAAAAGACCGAGTCACTAAACCACTGGCAATCAAATAAAATAACTTCCGCATCCCTGGGATACCCACTATCAGTTTTCAATAAAAACTCTACTCTCAAAGCGCTCAGGTTCTATCAGCTAGTTTCTACTGTTTCGGAACACTACTGTATCAATCACCTGGGAGTTTTAATACAAAAGCGTCAAGGCGCCTATTTAGGTGTACAAGTTGATAAATGGGAGTTTTAATACACAAGTGTCAAGGTGCCTCTTTGGTGTCCGAGTTGATGCCTCTTTAGGTGTCCAAATTGACAAACATGCGCTCAGGCTGGGCTGGTTTGGGTATTCTTTGCGCATACACATCTCTCAACGCCCGGATGCGCCCGCGGTTGAGCGCAGCTTTTAGGAGCGAGTCTGTCATAATTTGCAATTCCGTAGGAATTTCCATGGTGCTTTCGACACTGGGTCCTAACCCCCACGTTGGCAGGTGTTCACATTCTTGTGGTGAGTCTTCACAACCGGGACAACCTGGCCAAAGCTGCCAACGGAAACAAAAATCCCCAAAAAGAGACCAAAAACTGTCAAGTGCAGGCACGCCTACCATTTCAGTCGAGTCCTTGCGACAAACACATGCAAATTGTGCTGGAAGGGAGAGCATTTGTACAACGTCCGCGCTACGATGGCAAAATTTCGGGTGTGAGGTATTGTACAGGGTGGCAAAGACTCCTAGGATCCCTTATCTTTATAAGTCATTTTCCACAAAAATGACCTGTATTTAGTGGCTCTTTTGTGAAAAATGATCTGCAACTTAGGGGAGCCTATGAGTCTTCGCCACCCTGTAGTTGATCCAGGTCATCATATTATCATCGAATGATAATAGATGGAGTGAGCAAACGTGACGAAAGAGTGGCGAAAAAGTGACGAAAGAGAAACGAAAGAGTGACGAAAGTTTTCAGCTGAAAGTTTTCAGCTCTCAGGTATTCTAAAAGGAGCTATGGTGTGGCTTTGGTTGGTAGGATCGATTAAATTATAGGTCTCTCTTGCAAAAGAGCCCTATAAAAGAGACGATATTCTGCAAAGATACCTACAATTTTATCGATTCTACTACCCTTAGCCACCCCATACGGTGTGTGCATATACCAGTGAAGATATAGACACAAAAGTTAGTCACACACACAATAACCCGTGTCCATGAAGTTACCTGCACGGACCGTAGCGCAGGCATCAGAAAAGCCAATTGTGTTTCGTCTGTCAACGCATCCTCTTTCAAGTACTCTGGCTGCGGCACGTCGAGCGCACACCTCTCCACAAAACTCTCTACGATCTCCTCGGTCTCCCATCGCTCCACTTTGAGCTGACACGTAGAACCCAGTACACCCATAGTCAGCGCCACAATCCGAGCAAACGAAATCTGCGCTTGTCCGTGCACATCAACCCCATTAATTGAGAGTACTCTGTCACCAGGTTTCGGGTCCTCGCCGTGTTGGCACACGTAGTTCGAGGAGAGAGAGTCGACAATAGGCTTGCCGTTGCGCATGGTGAGACACACTCCAATTCCGACTGGCCCGTCGTCGGCTACGGCAGGTACGCGTGCCATAAGGCGCACAGTTGCAATTGCAATACCGTCGTGTCCCTTCACGGGCTGCAAGTCCTTATCGAGCAACACTACTGTCTGAGCTTTGAGTCTGTGGGAAAAGTCTCTCATCGGTATCTTTACCACACCCGTCTCTTGGTCCCACCCAAAACGCACCGCCTCCATCACACGCACCGTCACAACAAGATCAACAGATTTTTCAAAGGAGAACTCCATTTGATGATCTAATGATCCGTTGAGCGGCGTGTTCCATGAAGCGGCTTTATCGCACGGCACTCCCGGTTCAAACCTGTTGTACGTGAGAGAGAAATTTTTTTTAGTTGATTTGTGAGTTTTGTTCATGTTTTTTTTATTTTTTTTTATGTAGGGTATAGTGGAATCCGACAATGGTTTATTGTTATGTCGATATTAATTTCACTTGTGTGTGGGTATGCCTGGAAACGTATACATATGGCAAGTAAATGCACAAACTATGATGTTTAGGCAAAGCATGCAACACACATAAGTGCGTGTAGAGATGTAAGTGTGCAGATAGATACATGCGTATTCATAGACCATGAATGTAGCAAAAATAGATATTTACGCAAATGCAGACACTGCGGGCGTATGTGTATGCGTATATATGTTCACGAGCAACAAGTAGTGGTGCAAGTAATGCGCAAAATAAATACATTCATGCGTTGATACATACCCAACTTTTTCCAAACTGCCCAGGAGATCTTCTCCGCCGCAGGTAGTAAGAATCTTTGTTTTGAGCTCGAAATTGCCAACGCTGACCACCAGGAAGGGTTTACAGCGCCCAAATATGTCACCCGGCAAGTTTTCGAGGGTGATATCTTCAAGGATAATTGTGCGCATTCCAACATTCCGGTGTTCCATGGCACTTGTAAGGGATGAAGAGGGATTTTTCAAAACGCTCGCTCCTCTTGCCCCTGTAAATCGCCCGCTTCCCTTGCTCCCCGACAGGTCGTTCTCAGACAGTAAGGATACTTTCTTTAATTTTTCAAGATGCACCCTCACCTGCGCAGGAATGTTGGCTTTTTCCACTTGCAAATCTAACTTTGCATCTTCGTCAGTGGGGTCAAGCTCCAACGCCTTCTCTAAAAGTGGCAAAGCCTCTGCTTTCCTGCCCATCCCAACTAGTGCTGCCGCCCTGAGCGTGTACCCGCGAGGCCACTTGGGATTCAATTGGATGACCTTGTCAGCATCTTCAAGTGTCTCACGAAAACGTAGCAGGCGAGAACAAACTGAACCGCGATTCGACAAAAGCATTGCCCGAAGATTCTCATCTGGATTGCATGTCAGACCATGCGTGAACATTCGCAGCGCACGCTCATTCTCTCCATTCATGGTCGCCTCTGTTCCAAGTCTGTTTGCCTCCTCTGCATCCTGCGGCCGAGTCTCTTCATTGTGCCCTTGCTGCATGTCTGATGAATTGCTCTTGGGCAGTGCTGCTCTGGACAGCTGTGCGCTGGGCCTTGCTAGAAGGGCCACCTTTTTGTCCTGTCTCCACAGCGACAGGTTCGCACGTCTGCGCGCCGGTTCGGACGCAATGTGCCTTTGACGAGCAATACCCTTCGTGTCTACGTCCGGGAAAAAACCACTGACATAATGAGCTGCTGAGGCAGAGCCGAGCATGTGCCATGTTCGCCCTTCCAGTGATGCCATATACAAGTCGTTTCGCTCGATAGCGATGTATCCAGGTGGCGGGTCTTCAATTCCACGTTCTAGAGGGGCACATATCTCTCTGACACATCCATCAGTTAAAGAGACTCCCTGCCCAATATCAGCCGCCGATCGGTGGGCCTGCAGTGCGCGGAAGGGCTGGGCATTAACATTTTTTTGAGTAGGCGTCGCTTCGCGTACGCCACGCCGTGAAGTTGGAAGTTCGGCGAAAGGGTCAATGCGTGTGGCATACTCATCACGAAAGAGATTGAGAATCTCGCCGACTGACTGAAAGACAAGGCCATTTGAGGCTAGTTCCTCTGCGGAGCAATTCCACGGGTTTTCGCCACCATCCACAAAGACCAAGCCTGGCTCAAAACCAAGCGCCTTGCCTCGAGGACCAGCTATGTGACACATCCGGTGCAACACCTGTCCTGACTCACCGCAACTGGAAATAATCACAGGTTTGAAATCTTTGCCTGTGTGTGACTGCGGGCTAGTGGTCGACATCCATACAATGTAGGAGCACTCTGGGCACTGCAGCAGCATCTCTTCAACCATCGACGACTGTAACAACGGGAAATTCTCGCCCGGTCCAGGGGTTGGTAGAGATGAGGGCACGTCCGTGCCTCGAGGCACGTCCGAGTGTGGGGTGTGGAACTTGTACACGGCTATGACGTCTTGGGGCAGCCCCCCGAGGTGTTGTAGAAGCTCCCGAGGTTGCGACCGGTCATAGACGCTGGTGTAGCCATCAACTGGACTCACAACAAAATCCAGCATACCTTTAGCCCACGGGTTGTTGCGGGAAAAAGTGCTTTCAATGTCTACCCATCCGTGTTGTCTGGCCTCATGCCTCAGAGCCACCATGCACGGGCCCTTGCCACGAACCATTACACCGGACACAACGCTTGAGGCACACGGATGCTCGAATTGCCAAGATTCTGACGGCGGATATCTGTACTGGAGTCGTCCGTCATCATTGATGGCTTGTTGCCACGACGGAGGCAGCGGCCAGAGCTCAGTGGGGATGGGGTTTGAAATGGCAGAGTCCTTGTCGTGAAGATGCATATCAAAGGCCGTTTTGCTCGGTGTCTACCTTTACACCTGTGCACGTGGCCAAGTTGCTTTACAGTCCAGCGCGAACTCGGCTGCTGGGCAGGGGGAGGGGCGATAGAAATCGCCCTCCTCGCGCGATTCGGCTTCGGGGAGCCCTGATCTGCTACTTAGAAGTTGAGGTGTAAAGTGAAGGGTTCAGAGTTAGAGTTCCATGTTAGGTCAGGAGCGCGGTTTAAGGTCTAGGGTTATGGGTCAAGTTCTCTCCATGCGCTGCCAAAGTTTGGGGCTTGAATGTTAGGATTTCAGGCATTCAGTTTTGGAATCATTTCCACAACTCGTTTCATTTTTCTCTTTTTGGTGTGCGGCGATAAAGCCCCTTCTCCCCGAGCTGTCGTGCGCCACATGTTTAAAACCAAATCCGAACGATTTTTTTTCATTTTTTCATTTTTCTTTGCGCGACCGCAAAAGTCGCAACTCTACCAAATCCCCAAATTGGACGGAATGTGTTGGCTATGTTTTTGGTGGCAAATCAATGTTTTTAAAAATTTAGGCGGATGATGACGTCCCAACCAGATAAATGTTTTTTGGGTCAGGTTGCGTCACAATCCGAGTTTTTCCACTCTGTTCCTGGGGCTAAGTGCACAGTCAGGGTGAGCAAGCACCGCTGCAGCCAGATATTTAGCACCCACCTTGGTGGGTGGGAGAAGCGCAGTCCCGTAAGGAGGGGGTGCGGGGCGCAGCCCCGTGATTATTTTTTTGACGTTTTTTTGTAAATATTTGGAGACAAATTTTGGGTCTTTGAAGACAGAATTCTTGGAACTAGGGAAGTTCATGTCAATAGTGATAGGGCATTGCGTGTCACATCATGAGATCAAGGTTGATGTGTGATAGTACATTCGTCCTATCCTCATGGGGCTGGGTGCAGTTTTGCAAGAAAAGCCTGCTCACCCTGACCGTGCACTTAGCCCTGGGCGTTTTTGCAGATTGCAACACCTGCGAGTTTTAATTTGCAGTCGGATGGAGACGTCACAATCCGCTCAAACCCCGAATTGCGACAATGTTGATACTGTCGCAATCCGACCAAACACCGTCACAATCCGGGGTTTCTTTTTGGCTCACAATCCAAAAAGAATTAAAATGTTGCGAAGGGCCCGCAATCTCCCTTTAGTCGTGACCACGTGGTATGTGGTAGCTCAGGGTGGGCGTGCGGTGACCCGTGTGAAAAACACCGCCCCATCAGGTTAGGTCTCAATGAGGACAAAAAAATAGAGGTCCCTTATCAGGGGAGATTGGGATTCACAATCCCCCCCCCTCATTGGGACCAACCCTGATGACGCGCGGAGGCTTCAGTGCAATGCAACTCGCCGTCGCGCGCCCAAACCCCTTCGCCACCGCGCGCCTGGGTGACCTCCACAATTCACTCCACGATGCGCTGTCATGTGTGACATACCTCAGGGCCCTCACCTGTTACACTCCGCTCAGGCCATGGTACGGCTTGAAAACTTCTTTTGTTACTATCTTCTCCAACGACACTTCCTTGGGGACGAATTTCTGTTATACATGTGGCATGACTGACATATTCACGTGTGATATATCATGCCTCATTCATATGTGACATGCCTCCTTCATGTGTAACACATCTCATGCATATATGACATGCCTCCTTCATATGAGACATGACTCATTCATACGTGACACGACTCATTCACTTGTGACGTGCTTCACCTTGCACGGTAAATATGTATGCGTACAATAAACACATTTACGTGTGTGAGAGTGTGTTTGAGTGTGTGTTTTTGTGTGTGTTTGTTTGTGTGTGTGTGTGTGTGAGAGAGAGAGAGAGAGTGTGTGTGTGTTTGTGTGTGTGTGTGTGTGTGTGTGTGCATGCGTGCGTGTACATATATGTCCTCATTGCAAAGTGTGTACATATGGTATATTTGCAATATGCAAGCATGTACATGTGTGTGTGCGCACGTGTGAGTTTATGTGTCTGTGTATGTGTGCGTGAACACGAGACAGACAGCGAGAGAGCGTGAAAGAGAGAGAGTGTGTGTACGCCTGAGAGAGAGAGAGCGCGGGTTTATGTGCGTGCGTGTGTGTATGCGTGTGTGTGCGTGTGTGTGCGTGTGTGTGCCGGTCTAACTGTATGTCTGTGTGTGCTGTGTGCGTGTTGTGCTGTGTGTGTGTGTGTTTGTGTGTGTGTGTGTGTGTGTGTATGTGGTGTGTGTGTGTGCGTGTGTGTGTGTTGTGTGCGCGCGTGTGCGCGTGTAGGTGCCAGTCTGACTATCTATCAGTATGCACAGTTGCATGTATGTATGCATGCATGCAGCAACGTGAGTGGCTATTATAGCGCTTTTTTTTGTCACCGCGAGGGTGGGATTCACTGGGAACGAGGTCGAAATGTGTGTCAGCTTGGAAGGAACCAGAATTCTTTGAGGATCCTATTTACTAGTTCTCCCGCCCTTTTCTAAGTACTTTGAGGTTTCGGACGGTCGAGGAGGGGAACGTGAAGGTTCCTGAGAGATAGCCAAAAGGCGAAAAGGACTTGCACCATTTCAGGCACAGAGGTTCAGTGCTATCGAGCTGGCCCCGTCAGGTTGGGGGGTGTTCGTCACAAAATATTTCATGATAGCTCTGGGCAGGCGCGTCTGAGGGCACTCGTGACAGTGCACAACATTGTCGCGGCGGGATTGGGATTTTCGGCAGGAACGACCAAACATCGCGTCAGAAACATGGTTCGTGTCTTCGGAGCACCCGCCCTTGTCGGCTTGATGTCAGTTATTGCGCTGACCTCTCTTCCGGCATGCGTGCCAGCGGCTACCGCTATTGCCGCACTGCCATTCGCAAGTCGGTGAGTGACGTTGCCTCTTTGCCGCGCACCGTTGCACACAATTAGTCAGTGTACGTGTGACTGTGTGCTGTATGTGCAGGTGTGTGGGCGACTCAGTGGCTGCGGGTCCGGCTCTTGAGCCCCTGATGCGCTTGCGCGGAGGCTCCACCTACAGGCCAGGTACGAAATGTGCACGCGCATGTATATGCATAGGTGTGTGAGTGGATGGACATATTCCTGCTACGATACAAGCATTCGTCGCATGCATGCATTTGGTTTTCCCAAAAGCAGCGGCATCCAAGGAGAGTCGCTGAAGGCTGACTTTCCTACGCCCACCTTCTCCATCGTTGTCCCTCTCTCTGGCAGGCTTGTGGGGCTCGCCGCCTGTGGAGCCCAAAACCACGACGGATGAGCTGAAGAAAAATGTGCAGCGCCTGCTCGAGAAGCATGCATCGGGGGTCATGGGCCGTGATTTGCGGCGGCTGTACAAAGAGGTGGGTGGCGCTGCACTTCACCACATGTTGGCGTGTTGTTGGGAATCGGAGGCGCACAGTGGAGATGACATGACACGTCGACTTGGCCTGGAAGTCCTCCGCCGTGTGCGCCCACGATTCTAAAGTTTCCCCGGACTTGTATTGGCCTGAGCTCATACTGTATTGCTTGTTGGGGGCGTGATTCCAAATATCAACGCCCAAAATGCGGCGTGTTGGCTCTTCTTTCGTCCTTGTCACGTGTTTGCCTATGTATGCACGAATATGCGACGATCCAAATGTACGCTGTTCACATATACCCCCCACATTATATCTGTTTGTGAGTAGTGTGCCTGCACACGCGGACAAAACAGAAAATGCGCATATCCACACACACGCACGCACACGCACTTCTGACACGGTGCTGTGGCAGATTAATGGCAAAGATCTCCCCTTGAGCGATTTTGGTGTGCTACGGCCTATCGAGCTAGTTGAAAAGGAGCTGACTGATACTGTGTATTATACGCGAGAGGTATCATGTATACATGTATACATATATGTATATATATATACATATATATATATATATACATATAT
>Ga0335398_10010002_pt1 | contig 10870 bp, 17 predicted proteins | sample BON03_FD_205742 | JGI IMG/M metagenome (GOLD analysis project Ga0335398, IMG submission 205742) | Freshwater microbial communities from Lake Bonney liftoff mats and glacier meltwater in Antarctica - BON-03 (spades assembly) (version 2) | ecosystem: Environmental > Aquatic > Freshwater > Ice >...
CTGGAAGATTGGGAAACCGAACCAGCTGTTTACGACGACGACCAGGGTGAAACTACCCCTAATTGTCATCCGAGACGGAATAGAGAACGTTTTTCGACCCCGCACACAGCAAGAGATCCTAACAAAATTTAAGAGGTTGAACTTGTGAGCGAGGATTTACAGGGCATGATTCGCCAACCGCCGAAGGTTGGGGCCATCCGGTTCCACCGCGAACCGGAGAGTTCTAACACCTCACATGCCGATGTCACCGCCACTACATTCCAGGACACCACTTCAGTTATTACCTCTAGAGGACCATATCAACTAGAAGGTGCACGATGGCATCTCCTCACAAAGGTCTTCAGCAACCCTGAATCGTTCAAGTTCGATTTCCACTCAGAGATGCTCCTACAGGAACGTCTGGATGAGAATCCGAAGTATAGATCTTTCTCATGGCAGGTTCTTCGCAAGGCTTCCGAATTTTTTGGAGCTAAAACCTACATTGGCGAGACGGGTCTCACGACCACTCCCTTCTTTTCCAATGCACGAAGAGGAACGAAGATTACGTGGGGGGTGCTCGATGACAGTTCAGCCATTGTAACTTGGAACGGTCTGGACCCAACGGAGCAAGCAGAGCCTCGGATCACCCCGACCTTGGAAACGGCGAATAATTGGATCATATTCACACATCCATTGGGCGCGGAGAATGCTGCCACTCCCACTCCCCTGATACCGAAAGGCGCCCAGAGAATTTTTCATACGAAAGGCAAAGCTGGCAGGGAGAGAGGATGGTGGAGGACGGGTACGAACAAACTTGCCTCGTACGTCCCGGAGACCGAGATGTGGATGAGTCAGAACAGCACGATTCCCGACTCAAATATCATCGCTCTTGAGGCATTCCTCCAGACGAAATCCGAAAAAGATCTTCCGGATATGCGATCTGAGGGAGTAGAACCGATCTACTGGGCGGGCACGGAATCAGGCTTGATGGATTTCTACAGCTTCCCTGGGGTTATCTATGCCACGGACGGTTCGAAAGGCAGTACAGGAATGGGAGCAGGTTTTTACAGACACGATACCAAAGGAGGTGGGTGCTGCAGGGTCGGGGGAGGCGTCGGTGGCGGCTCGTCCGGCAGGGCCGAATTTGTGGCAGCGTGTCTGGCTCTTGAAGATTCCCTCACTCATGACCAACCCATTGCGGTTCTCACGGATTCCAAAAGACTCATGACGGTAGCCTTAACTGGGTGGGGGAGGGCAAGGATTCCCTCCTGTGACATTTCCCTGACGGAGATATACTCGCCAGTATCATCAAGGTTCTGCACCAGAGGGTTAGTTTGGGCCTCTTCACCATGTTTATTAAAATCAGAGCCCATAGGGGTGAGTTTCTGAACGAAAAGGCAGACAGATGGGCCGACGAAGGTCGAGAGGATATCGACAATGTACGATGGGATGGGCCTTGCCTACAACGTACTTTCTCGTGGACTGAGGAAAGAGTCGAACACAGATGCTCCATGAATAAGACCCTTCGGACCAGAGTCACGGCACTCGAAGGTTTCTGAACTGCAACTCCCTCTTCACAAGAACTATACTTCAGAATTTCATAATCGAGAAGACAATAATAGAGATCTTCTAGGGAAGCACGGGCAAGACAAAACCGTCCCGGACCGGTCCAAGAGGCGTCTTCTGCAAAGCATCAGCCACCAATTTCCATGTGCCAAGCTTCTTAAGCTCTGGGGTCTTCCAGACAATGATAAGTGCAGACTCTGCAAACGCCTCCACCCAAAGGTGACGCCGTGGCCGGAAAGCCTCGGCCATATCCAAGCTCGTTGCCCGGCTCCCCAGAAACCCAGAATTGCGGTTCACCATGGCATCTGGCGCGAACTACTCACAGCCATCAGTAGGAACTCCGTGGAATCCCACGATGACGGTACTAGGAAGTGGTACTTCCCGTCAGCGGTTAGCGAGGCTACCCATGACGAGTGGACAGTTCGTCAAATCCTCGTGCACCTAGGCCTCTTTTCCAAGATTAAAAGTCTGGGAGCGGATGTCACCAAATTCCATGCCCGACAGGGCATCGTTCTGACTGATATGGAAATTACCTCCTTCTATAGCCTGAGACCCGATGGAGTTGCGTTCGACGACAAGAATAAACATTGTGTCCTCCTGGAAGTCACTCGCTCAATGGACTCGGTGTCTTCTTCACCGGAGGGAGACTGGGCGGAGAGAAAGGAACTCGAGAAGAACGCCAGATACGGAATGCACATTTACTTCATCAACCATCTCAGCGCCCTTCATGGTCGTCCTTGGAACTGTACACAAGCTAACTTCACAGCGGGAGCACAGGGCTCCCTCAAACAGACCCAATTTCAAGACAGGCTCCGCCTCCTCGGAGTTATGAACTCCAAAGCCAGAGAGAAAATCCGAGCGCTCACAGTCTCAAAAACACTAGCCTTGTCGGACATCATCCTCAAACTTTTTGACGTCTCCATTCTGCATAGCCCCGAGTGGGCTCTTAGCTCTCTTCCGACGGAACTGGCCAACTCGCAAACGGCAGCACTCAAACTCTTCAAAAAAAATACCGGCCCATTCAGTGGGCTGGTAATTTGAGAAGTAGAATCATCAGGCCGCTCTCTCCTGGGGAGACCGGCCCATTCAAGGGCCGCAGACACCACTGTCGGCCCCTCTTTCGCTCGCCCACACGTGGGTCGAGCAATTCTATCAGGCCCCTCTGATATGTTTATATGTGTGTATGTGTGCATGTGTGCATTTACATGTGAATATGTATATGTGTGTATGTATCCATATGTGTATGTGTTTAGGTACAGCCGGTCCCACTTGGGGTGTTATTGTCCAGGGCTCGAGGCTCAAAGCTCGAACGTCTCTTTTGCCACGTTTCGGTGAAAAGAGGCGTTCGAGCTTTGAGCTTTGAGCTTTGTAGCAGCATTCGGGGGTGTCACCCCAGGTGGGATGGGCTGTATGTGTATGTGCATATATGTATATGTATGCGTATGGGTATGTATATATATATATACATATATGTAAATGTGTATATATGTATATATGTAGATGCGTGGGTGTGTGTATGTGTGTATATATATATATGCGTATGTATGCGTGTGCTTGTATATATATATGCGTAAAAGTTTATGTGTATTTATGTGTAAATATATATATATGCGGGTGTATGCGCACATATATGCATGTATATGTATGGGTGAGTATGTATGTGTATGTATGTGGACACATATAAATGTATGCGAGGGGCCCTATCACCCCCTGCGGTTTGGCCGCAGGGGGTGCTGTTTTGATGATGATTGCTTTTATTATCACTCTTGGAGAAATAATGTAGTAATTGCATTTGGAACTCTCTCGTCTTTTCTTATAAGAGTGAGAACACCGAATCTGACTTGTACACTGCATCACCCTACATGCTGGTTGATCTCCAACTTCCCCATAGCGCTGACAGGGGATATCATATTCCTCTCTCAGAGTCTGTTACTGCTTTTGAACCTCCACAAGTGGTACTCTCATGCACCCCAACCTTGCGCACCTACTGTTGACCATCAACCAACAACAAGGACGCGAATCTAACAAGCTTGCTTTCTACTCTTCACTAACAACTTCCACCCTGGTGCCTAACCCTATTACAACAGACTCAAACTTTCTGACTCTGAATGGACCCGCATCGAACACATACGCAAAGGTCACCTAAGGCACGGTCACCAACAGCTTGCACACACATCACATCGAGATCACAAACCAACCACTCTCAAATGGATGTACTACCCGCACACCTCAATAGGGATTCTTTTCGAGATTCTTTCAAAGGATTAGTTGCATTGGAGATCATCCTTGATCTTCCTTTTGGTTTTCCAATAAACCATATTATCTCTCTCTTCCAACCACAAAACACAATACCATAGTTGACTACTTCATTTTTTCTAAAATAATCCTTCCTGATGTACAATCATGTACTACCCACCTGAACTCTTGGGACCAACTCCCCTCCCCATCCCCCCCATCAATCAACCCCAATCCCAAGCACACATCCCGTACAGACCACAACATTCTCTCGCTACATCTCCTCCTCCCAGCCCACCCACCACTCCACAACCCCAACCAAATAACAGAACAACACCCTCCCCGCCAAACTTTCCACACTTGGAAATTAAAACATACAGATATTAAGGAAATATTTCAGAAGGATCTTGAAGTCACAGTCTCAGCCATTCTCCCACAACTTCAGGCACTACTAGATAACACAACACAACAAACTCCTCAACAGCGAGCAGACGCAGCCTGCAAACTAGTACAAACTGCACTGCACGACACTGCCTCTGCAGTCCTCCCCTCCCCTATCCACACTACCAAACAAGCGGGCACACACACCACAAAAACAACAGACAACCAAAAACACGCCCGCCCAAACCCTACGCCCACAGCAATTGACCTGAGACTCGAAATCCAAAAACTCAAAAACACCATAGCCACACGGAAAAAAGGAAACCCACACAACCCCGAGTTGCCTCTTCTCAACAAACTCCGTAACCAAAAAAAAAGAGAACTAGCAGTCGACTACAAAAGACAGAATAGCGTACTACTCCACACACAAGCCCATGAAATCAAAGTCACACCCTTCAACGCCACCATGAACTCAGCTTGGCAACTTCTACACGACTACAAATCCGATGAGGTCGCGGGCAAATCCCAACTACCCTCACAGATGCGTACAATCAAGTCACTCGACAAAAGACTGTGGTGGCCAGACCAAATTCAAAGAGACCCTAAACTTGGTAAACACGGATACAACCAATATAGATATGCCCTCGGACACGATCTAATAGGACACCCAACCTCCCCCTGGGATGAAGAAGAAGCCACCCGTGTACAAGCAGACTTAGATTCACCCCACCCCTCTGACTCACCCATCCCAGACCCGCAACTCAACACGAAACCAACACGAGAATAAATCAAAACACAAATAAAGAATCTTCCCTCTGACAAAGCCGTTAGACCCGATGGAATCACAAACCGTATCCTACAGGCAGGTGGAGAACATGAATTTGACATGATCTACATGTACATGATGATCATATGGGAGGTACAGACATACCCCGGTGCCTGGGCCTTAGCACTGATGCAACCAATCTACAAAGGCGGAGGAAAAGATAGACTTTGCCCCTCTTCATACCGTGGCATCTATCTGCTCAACACCCTCACTAAACTCTTTGAAGGACTCATCGAATCTCGCCTATCACAATTCACTGAAAAAATGACACACTTACGTCATCACAACAAGGCTCACGCACCAGCCGACCGTTGAAATACATGATGGCATATACGCACACATTGCCACAGTACAACAGAACAAACAGAATGGTATTTCCAGCTACTGTTGCTTCGTAGACTTCGCTATAGCATACCCCTCCGTCCACAGAACGCGATTAGCCCTGACCCTCAAGAACTACTACATCACAGGAAAGATCTGGCACCTTCTCAAAGAAAACTCCCAAAAAGTGCGCATCCAGGTTCTCAATGCAATCATAGAAGAGGGTGATGAGGTTGACATTCTCCGCGGTCTACATGAGTTGAGACGACTCAGCCCAACCCTCTTTGGAATATGCGCGGCTGAACTCATCCACGAGGTACGTACCAAATTCTCAGATCTGAAGTTTGATGACATCACATCCATAGATGATTTCAACTGGATTGGAGCTTTCCTCTACGTGGATGACATGGTTCTCATAGCGCGATCAGCCACACAGCTCCAAGACATGATTGATGCGTGCCAACAATGGAGTGAGCGCAGCCGTATGAAAATCAACAATGAAAAAACAAAGATTATCGTCTTTTATGAAACACCAGCGCAGCGAGCATCCCGACAACCATCACACTTCTACTTAACACTGTGATTCCCTCTTAACAACCCCCCCCCCCCCACTACTACTCGACGAACCCAAAGACTTCACTTACCTCGGCCTCGAACTCGTCCCACAAATGACAATGCAACCGGCAACGACACACACCTGCCAAAAATCAACTGGGCATACCAAACAGTTTCCGCAATCGCGCACAGCCTCAAGAACGACACCCCATCCAATCTACGAGGTACACGGACAAGCCCAGTTATTCTGTACCGCATATGGTAGTCATGCGTCCTCTCACATGCAACCCAAAACCTCAGATACCTCCTCAACTCCACCCAGGTGCAACAAGTTCAAAGTGCCCTCATCAGCTCTCTCCAGCGCACCTTGCACTGCTTCACGGCTGCGCAGATCACCATGCTTGAGCTGGGAACCCCCCCGGGCCCTCTCATCCTCCAACAAGCTAAACAACTTGTCTCGCTCCACTTCCGCTACACAGTCACGCATACACACATTATTCAAGCACACCTCTACACACTGCGATGCCAACGCAGAGCCTCAAACGCCCATCCTCGACATTCCCTCGAAAACAGAATAGAAACAGCATACCACGCACTGGGTCTCTCCACATCATACCCTGAACCGCCCACCATGCCAATGTCAGTTACACTTGCTAAACCAGGAAACAGACACAACATACCTTAAACCCCTCATCACTGCACAATGGCTTCGACAACTAACAGCCTCCCACCCCCCTCATCCAGCCCATGCCACACCCACGGGCCGCACCCAAGCGCACTTCATGATACATGGACCCTCCCTATACAATAATCTATACAAAATCCATCCTTACCTCAACATTTGCACTGAACGCAACCCCATGTCACTCACTAGATTCTGATCCAAAAGCCACCAATTAATTCCCACCCATAAGTTCACCATTGAAAACGCACAACGTGTCACTTACGACCAAAAATTATGCCCATACTGCGACCAACAAGCCACTGGAACTGAAATACATATCTTTCTCCAATGCCCAGGCACTAAACCCATTGCCAACGAACTTATAGCCACCCTCACCACACTACTCACACACAGTCACCAGCCAACATGGAACTCCCTCACACTGCATCAACAAACGTCAGACCCCCCAACAACTCTCCCCAAAAAATTTCACCAAACATGGCTGCACGCTACCCTCCCCCACATTCTCACATACATAGCAGCCCTCGAAACACACCTCTACAACATGCCACACGCCCTGCAAACCCCTTAGCCCAGTCCTTACTCAGTCCCCCTTCACAAGGACAAAAGAAACAGACAAACACACCTTGCATTTTTCGTAGCCTGGCTCACACAGCACTGTCATCACTCCATTTTTAAGCAACTGCACACAATAACAGAGTAAAGTACCAACCAACGACAGCCTGAGCGCTGCCCAAAAACCAGCCACCTAGTCGTGGCAAGGCGAACACTGCCAAACAGGGTAGGGATCCTATGACAAAGACCACGCCTACTCAACTACGCCTGCGTCCTCAACCATCCTGATGTGCATATTTTGCCCCCACAACCGCTAGCACCTCGCCCTCCCCCCACTGCCTCTGAGCACCCGAATGCTCTAGTGCAGAATATTTGGGTTTTTTAGGCTATCACGTCCCCGGGCCCCTCTCCAAAAGTTTAGTTTTAACACTAAATCATATAGTTTGAATAAAATGGCGCTGGGGCAATTGGGGCAATTAAGCGGAATTTCATGTGATAAAAGATCGCATAAAATTCTGTAATCATGTATATCAATATCAGGGATATTGTTTTGAAATTTACTGTATATGCATCTTTCAAACACACATTCTCAGTTGCTGTGGTGCAAAACTTCTCGTTTCTGGAGTTTTTCGTGTTTTTTGGGAGCTTTTGTTTTTTCTGTCTTCCCAACGACCCCATAGCCAACCTCTCCACACTACCCACACACAGTCACTCGCCAAAACATGGAACTCATAATAATAGTGAGTGCACCAAACATGGCTCCACGTTACCCCTCACTGCACTCTCACACACATAGCAGCCTTCGAGACAAACCTGTAAAACATGACACATGCCCTTGCTCCCCTAGCCCAGTCCCCACTCTGTCCCCCTTAACAAGGGGAACAGACAAGGACAACCGCAACTTTTATTCTTTTCTTTTTTCCAGTTCAGTCCCGAGGCACAGAGCCCTCAGCTGCTGTTCAAGGATCACACCTCCCTTGTACGTAAAGGGGGGGGGCAGCAAAGGTGACACTCTGATGTCGCATTGGAGTCTACTGTACCGGGCACAAGACTCATCGTGACAAGCTGCCCATCAGTCACCTCGTGTTGATGGTGGGATAAGTCTTTGCCATCACTCACGTCCGCATGCAGGTAGTTTGGGCACGACGAAATCATCCGACCTAAGGGAGATTATCTGTGCCCTTACGGCCGATCACAAGTGGTTGCTGAGAAGGGGTCCGGGCATAGACTCCCACACTGGGAGGCGAGTAAGGGACGGGCATCTTACGGGCCCGGGCCCTAATTGGACTTCAAAATAAATGAGATTGAACTGAATTGAAGTGAACTGCTTCCCGGCCATCGAAAAATTGGAGATTTTCCTCGGTCGGGAGACTACTTGCCTGAGCTTATACGCAACTGCATGTACACGCTGTTGCAGAACGTCTTTGTCGAAGAAGACTCACCTGCACCTCCTCTTTTCAAGTTTGCAGAATCTTCAGCAGTATTGATTTCTATGGACGAAATTCTCTGCATACCACTGAGGTCTACGCACTCTGCCTCGAGCACGCCCCCTATGGACGGGACCATGCGGGCTCTTTGATGGCGTTATCACCCTATGGACGGGCAATTGAAAACAACAGCTTTCACGGATCAAACTGGCATGTGTTGGAAACAGCGTCGCACTCTACAACACCCTTGTTTTTGTGTTCTGATCAACCTCTTCCCTCCCATTTCCCGCCCCAAAAAGGGTGCCCAATACCAGGACGTCTGGAGATGAATCTACAAGCTCCACTCGGCTGCTTGCATACCACCCGCCGTCAGCAAACGACCTTCCCAGCTTGGTGACAAATTTTGATGGCACCAAATCTGAATTCAGAGCCTTCACAGCCGCCCTCCTCCTTCACTTGGGAACTGCATCATGGGTCCTTGAAATTTCCCCATCTCATTCTACCACGCTGTCTACAGACCAGCAAGCTGAAGTTACGGAATCGCAGAAGGATTTCGTGGGCGCGTACGGCCGCAATCGCCGCCGCATTGGCACCACCAACGCTCATGCTTACATCGCTGGCCATCTCAATACGATTTTCAAGCCCTACTATCACACTGCTCATCTCGTGCGATCTGAAGTGGTCTACGCACTTGGCAGACGTGCCGTCACCACACTCTGGGAATCCATTCTGGCGACTTACGCTGACAAAACAGACTTCGTCTGCAACAAGACATTGCAACTTCTCCATCTTCTTCAGCAGTTTGACGGATCACACTACAAGACTCTGGAGACAGACATTCATCTCCTGCTTCAGCAGATTTCAAGTGAGAACCTTAGTATCCGCGACCTCACAGCTGATGGGCATTAAATTCGCGTGTAAGAATAACGCAGCCTGACACGACGCTCACCTCGCTATTATCAAACTCAAGCCCACCTCGTGGGAGAAAATTGAAGGACAACCTGATCGTCTTGGCACTGTCTTCAAAAAGGCACAACAGGCTGTTGACATCATGGACTCTGACTCGGACTTCAAGCCCACTCGCAGGTCGACCATACATGGCGTACTCGCGACCCATGCAGCATGCATATATATATAGTTGCCAGGGGCAACTGTCCTCTGCATTGTTCTATCGTAAAGAATGGCAACTACTTCTGGCGCAATGCTCCCTTCTCGCGCGCACAAGCCTGGTAATCACGTTCACCTCGCTGTCACCAATGCTGATGATGACAGTGACACTCCAGACCCTGCATGCTTGCTATCAACCGCGCTTTGAAAGACGATCTGCTCGACTATGACCTCCGCCGCGAAATTGCTGCAGCTGCTAAAATAAACGAGTTTGCTCGCCTTGAAGTTCTCTCCGCTTGCTGTGATCAAGACGTCGACAACCGCACCAAAACCTTTCACGAGTTCCTCTCCTCTCGTGTCAATTCTACATTTCTTGAGGACCTTCTGAAATGCAACGTCGTGCCGCGGCCGCCTCCGTCGATCGCTATTTCTCAGTCGAGGCCGCCGCTGCTGACCGCGAGCGCACTCGCCGAACTAACGACTTGTACTTTTCTTTCTCTTGATTTCTTTCTTCTTTCCTTTTGTGACGTTCAATGGCTGTTTGCTATTTCTGTGTTCATATCTTCTCTCTATGTTTCAGATTTTATTTGTAAATATTTCTGTTTCATTTGAATTTATTTCGAGTGTTATGGTTCTTCCATATTCTCGAGGGAGACACGGGAAGTTAGCCCTTGCCGTGACTGGACTTAGTCACGTCCCTATCTGAACACGTCCCTAGAAGTCTTTTTTATTCACATGCCTCTCCAGTAAAGGTTCATCCTCTTTCAATTCAATGTACGTTCTTCGTCCATTTTCGACTACCTAGTCCTCTGCCTTAGCAGTTTACGCCCCGCGTATGCAGCCCAGGGGTTTCCTCTGCTTTCCAACTCTTTTCCAAGGTTCCTGTTTCCAATCTCTTCAACTCATTTGGGAAACAACGAACAATCAGGAGACAGAGAGGCAAAAAGACAGAGAGACAGAGAGACAAGAGACAGAGTGAAAGAGAGATAGCAAGACAATAAAAACACAAGGATACTGAGCGAGAGAGATGGAGGTTGTGTGTTTTTATTGGATATGAAACGAATTGTTGGAATTGTTCCCAGTCATAGAGAAGGGAGTCACTGCAATGCAAAAAATAGAACGGGTGAGATTGGCCCATTCTGGACACGGTTTTGTTGATGGGTACTGTAGCACTGTACAGGGTTTGCTCGACTGGTTTGAGGTAGACTTAGGGTTCACCGAGCTTTTGTTTAT
>Ga0335398_10010009_pt1 | contig 10863 bp, 10 predicted proteins | sample BON03_FD_205742 | JGI IMG/M metagenome (GOLD analysis project Ga0335398, IMG submission 205742) | Freshwater microbial communities from Lake Bonney liftoff mats and glacier meltwater in Antarctica - BON-03 (spades assembly) (version 2) | ecosystem: Environmental > Aquatic > Freshwater > Ice >...
TCAAGCGGAGGAGGAAGCCGCCCGCCGTGCTCAGCAGAAAGAGGCACAACGTGGACAAAACGAGGAAATGAAAAAGCAGGGGGAGCAGCAACAGGAAGAGATGCAGCGCCGCCAGCAAGAACAGCAGGAAACAATCCGCCAGCAACAGGAGGAAACCGCCCGTCGTGCGCAACAAGAAGAGGCGGAACGCGTCCAGCAGGAAGAGATGCAGCGCCGCCAGCAAGAACAGCAGGAAACAATCCGCCAGCAGCAGGAGGAAACCGCCCGTCGTGCCCAACAAGAAGAGGCGCAACGCCGCCAGCAAGAAGAGATGCAGCGTCGCCAAGAAGAAAAGCAGGAAACAATCCGCCAGCAACAGGAGGAAACCGCCCGTCGTGCGCAACAAGAAGAGGCGGAGCGCGTCCAGCAGGAAGAGATGCAGCGCCGCCAGCAAGAACAGCAGGAAAGAATCCGTCAGCAGCAGGAGGAAACCGCCCGTCGAGCCCAACATGAAGAGGGACAACGCCGCCAGCAAGAAGAGATGCAGCGTCGCCAAGAAGAGCAGCAGCAAGAAAGGGCTCGCCGGCAACAGGAAGAGGGCCAACGTCAGCAACAGGAACGTGGTCGCGACGAAAGGGAGCGGAGCCGATGAGTTTCAGCCCCTTTCTGCCAAGCGCCGCTTCATCCGGCTGAGTAAATTTTCCAGGGCTGGCATCGGGACTCCGGCGTCTATCGCACGGCGCAGCGGTTCTTCCCAAATCGGCGCGAGCTCAAGCTCGCGGCCTTCGACAAAATCAATCATCGTTGAGGGTCGGTAAGCGTCCATCAGGCGGGTGCGCTCGATGTTTTTCTCGACCAAACCCACATCGAGGACCATTCCCTGCGCACGCGCAGCGAGGACGATTTCGTGCATCAGCTTGCGGATCTCGGCCTCGATTTCGGGACTGGCCAATAGGCTTTCGGTTGTCACTCCACCTTCCGCCACAGCGAGGCCATTGAAGGGAACGTTCCAGATCAGCTTTTCCCATTGCGCCTCTGCAAGTTTCTCAACAGCAGAAGCGGGGATTTTGGCTTCCTTGAAACGCGCGGCCATCGCCTCGGCCCGGCCGGGAATGCCGTCTGCGAATTCCCCTATCGTCAGTTTCCCGCCGGATGTGTGGCTGATCGTTCCCGGCGCAATTCGGTTGATGCAGACAAAACACAGCCCCCCACAGACACGCTCCGGTCCAACGATTTCCGCGATGGTCTCGCAGTTCCCCAAGCCGTTCTGAAGCGTCAGAACCTGGGTTTCCGCATGGAGCAGTGGAGGTAGAACGGATGCGAGTTGGTCGTTTGCAGTGGCTTTCCATGAAACGATCACCAGATCCACGGGTCCGATTTGCTCGGAGCTTCGGAAGACTTTCACATCCCGAAGATGAAAGTCGCCGGCCACGCTCTCCACCCTCACTCCGTTTTCCGAGATCTCCTCGAAATCGGAACGCACCAAGAAACTTACATCACCGCCAGCCTCGGCAAGCCGGCCGCCATGGTAGAGTCCGATCGCACCGGAGCCGACCACCGCCACGCTATTGAAATCCCACGACATGACCCACACTGAAACAGCCTTGGCGATGCGTCAATCCGCTGGATTGGGTGCAAGTGAAAGAGGTGGCATAGACCGTAATACGACGAATCCGCTAGGACATGCGGAGACCGAGGCCCCGCCTCCGTGGACTGCTACAGCCTGCCTGTCCTCCCGTAGCCTCGGCGAAGGAGGGCTGTAGCCTTTCCCTAAGGCAGCCCTGCTCGTCCCGGCATAGCTTCAACGACGACGGACTGCGAGGGGGCAAGCTGAGGTTTCAATCGGACCGGGAGATGCCAATGCCGCCGGGCTCGCAGCCCGCCTACGCCAAGGCTACGGACGGACAGGCAGGGCTGCATTGCCCAAGGCGGCAGCAGGCTGCACGCAGTCCACGGAGGCTGCGCCCCGCCGAATCAGAGGGTTTGACAGGTTGGGGCGTTTGATATGCTCTTTCGAGTCATGAAATTAATCTATTTCATCACCCCTGTAATTGCACTCGCCATCGCTGGGGGCATCGTCGGTGCCCAGAGGAATTCGATTTCCAAACTGGAAGCCGAAAGCGCCATGCTTCGCCAACGCATCGAAGTCGCAAAGAGCCGTCCAGAGCCAGAGCAAACGGCTCCCCACCTCGGCAGGACGAATCTGCCCGGAAAGGAAAAAGAGGCGATCGACTGGAAGGAGATGGCAGAGGCTTTCGGCGACATGCAACGCACCGGCGGCGTCACGGACATGCGGGAAATGATGTCCTTCCAGCGTAAGCTCCAGGCCATGGACAAGGAGGAAATCGTCGCGGCACTCGACCAGATCGAGGCGCTGGAACTGGATGACGTTCATAAAATGATGATGGTCAACATGGTGATCGGGCCGCTTGTCCTGAAAGATCCGGAACTCGCACTCACCCGCTTCGCCAGCCGCATCGGCGACGACAAGACCGGAATGAGCTGGCAGCTTTCCAACGCACTCGGCGAATGGGCGAAGAAAGACCAGTCTGCCGCGGTCGCATGGTTGGACAAGGAAATCGCTGCTGGAACCTTTGATAGCAAATCACTCGACGGCAAAAGCCGGACCCGCATGGCCTTCGAGGGAGGGCTGATTGCCAGCTTGCTCGGGACCGATAGCCAAGCTGCCGCAGCAAGGATCGCCGCACTTCCTGTCGACCAACGGAAGGATGTTTTCCAAAGCTTCGGCTACCGCCAGATGAATTCGGAAGAATACGCCGCTTTTGCCGATCTCGCCCGCAGCCAGCTTCCTGAAGATGACAGGATGGAGGTGCTGGGCAAACAGGCTTCGACAATTGCGATGAGGGGGGATTTCGAGAAAGTGGAAGAGTATATGGATCAGATCGCAGCCACCCCAGACGAGCGGATCCGCAGCGCGGAAGATGCCGCCCGCAGCTCAATCCAAGGAAAGGCATATCAAACGAAAATCACCGTCGGCCAGATCGATTCGATGAGGGAATGGCTTGGAGCGCAGGCTCCCGATTCGGTGGATAAGGTCACCGGTGAAGCTATCGGAAGCGGCTTGAACAACGGAGGGCCGATGAAGTTTTCCGAAGCTTCCGAGCTTGTGCTCAAATACCATGCGGAAAGCGGAAGCGATGATTTACTCACGGCCTTCCTGAACAAAGCGCAGGTGCGGGAAAACAAAGGGGAAGCTCGGGAAATCGCCGAACAGATCTCCGATCCCGAAAAACGCGAAAAAGCGCTGGAACGTCTGAAATAAATACTGTCATGAAAATTTCCATCGCCATTTCCATCCTGATTCTGCTCATCGCAGCAGCGGTCGGTTTCAACGATAGGCAGAAGCTTTCCGAAACCCGGTTGAGCCATGCAAAACTCGTTGCCGAAGCTGCGGAACTGGGGGTGTCCATCGAGCTTGAAACAGTCGACGGGGAGGGGTTGATGACGAAGCGAGCTCGTGAGGACAAGGAGGTGGAAGCAAAGGCGGCGGCGAAGGACATGATCGCATTCGCCCTAGAGATGGAAAAATTCAAGGAAACCGGCGGGCAACCAGACGAGACGATGCAGCAGCGTATCACCGATTTCATGGATAGAATGCTTTCGCTGGATTCCAGCCAGCTCAAGATCCTCATCGCGGAGTTCCGTGCCAGCACCGAGATGAATGCCGAGACTCGCGACGGGATGATCGTTTTCGCCATCATGACCCTCGCGAACGACCACCCCGAGGCTGCCCTCTCCATTTTCACAGAGAGCGGGGATCTCGTCGGAAATGCCATGATGGCCAAGCACCTGCTCTCCAGCTCCCTGACAACCTGGGCCACCAAGGATCCGGATGCGGCTCTGGAATGGATCAGGGAAAACGGCAAGAAACATCCCGACCTGATCACGAATGATGTCAAAGCGGGTCTCGTGCAAGGCGCCGCGATCAACGACATGGAACGCGGCTTCGATCTGATACCTGAACTCGGACTGGAAAAACCGGATCCCGCACTCCACAGGATAGCGCACGGGGTCAAGACACCGGAGGAGCGGACGCAATTCCTCACGCTTCTCAGGAAATATTCCAAGGATATGAAAGACGGTGGCAGCGACTCGGGGAAATCTTCTCTCAGCTCCCTCGCAGACGGGATCGCCAAGGACGGATTTGAAGCGGGAAGCAAGTGGATGACGGATAACAAACTCACACCGGGGGAAACGATAGTGCTGGCCTCGACGATTGGTTACTCGGCGCAGAGTTCCGAAAAAGGCCAGTGGATTGCATGGATGGGCGAGAATCTTGGAAAAGGAGAAAGGGATCAGCAGATCCGCAGCACGGTGATCAACTGGACCCGGAGTGACTACCGCGCCGCCGGTGAGTGGCTGGCCTCGGCTCCCGAGGGGCCGACAAAGATGGCTTCCGTGAAAGGTTACGTCGCTGCGGTTTCCAAATACGATCCGCAGACGGCCACTCAATGGGCTCTCACCCTACCGGTTGGCGAGGAAAGGAATTCTGCTCTCAATACAGTCTTTCAGAATATGCCGAAGGAAACGGCGGCGGGGCAAGAAGCGCGCGAATCGTTTAAAGCGCAGCACGGGATCAAGTGATCATGGGTAAATTACGCTGGCCGCTCATCTTCAAGCTTGAAATGTACGCTACGCAATTGGCTCCTCCCTCAAATTTTTTGGAAGGCCGGAAAGCCTAGCGACCGCCCTTCGCCTTTGGCGCGATGACCGTATCCCTGTCCGCTGCCCCTTTCGGCGACAGCAACTTGGGTATTCAGTTCGCCAAGAAGCTGATGACTCTGCGCGATTCATTTGATTTCAGCGCTGGCCAAAGGGAAGATATCCGAGGGGTTGTTATCCTATTTTCCTGATATTATGGAACAATTGGCCAGTGGCAAGGCTGCTCGGGACGAGATGCGCATGTCAGTGGAGGAGCACGGTTCGGACTCGCCAAAAGCCAAGGATGCCGCCGAAAAAATCGGTGGTATCGCTACCTCCCGAGCCTTTCTGGTCGCACAAATTATCGAGGACGCGAAATCCTCTCTCACCAAAGCACAGGTTCAGAAGATCGAGGACGGTCGATCGGAAATTTGCAATTGGATTGAAGGCCTATTGTCTGCTAAAAAACTATAAGTTCGTTGGAATTTGTGGTGCCGTGAGGTCTCCGCAGGTCGCCCTAGTTCGTCTCCCAATGGCACGCTACCACCGATCCCGATTTGGAGCAGATTCAACGCGCCCTCGAGGGGGGGGGGGGACGCCGATACATTCGGAGAGGTCTTGATAAAACATCAACCGATGATCACCGCCATGCTCCATCGCTTCGCCGCTTCCCATGCCGATCTCGAGGATCTGGTCCAGGAAAGTTTCATCAAGGCATGTAAGGCCCTTCCAAGTTGGAAACCGCAGCAGCCTTTCTCGCACTGGCTCAAATGAATTGCGACACGCACCGGCTTGGAATACTGCCGCCGCTGCAAGTGATCGCCTATCACGACGATGGAGCAAGTGCTAGAGATCACGGATGGTTCCGAGAAAGACAGGTCCAGCGAAGCTCTCGACGAAGCTCGACACCTACTGGCAGGATTGCCCGCCGAGGAGCAGCTGCTCCTGACTCTGGTCCATCTGAACGGCATGAGCATGGCCGAAGCGGCGGATCATTTTGGATGGAGCACCGGAAAGGCGAAGATCAAGGCCTTCAGGGCACGCAAATTCTTACGAAAACCACTACGAAATCATTGCTACGAAGAATCATAAACCCCGCAGCAGTTGGTCCGAACTGATTGTAAATGCACGTCGTGCTGAGACTTCCGAGATTGATTTCCAGCACACGGTGACGGCAGTAATCAACCGTGCGCAACTCCTAGAACCGGGACCAACTTCGCTTTCGCTCCTCGAGGCCGTCTGTGATTTACTGGAACGGGCGTCTCTGAAGCCGGCGCTGGCACTGCTAATCGTCCTGGTCGGCGGCATCGGCTTTGGAGGGTACTGAGGATTGGATCTCGCTCAAGTGCTCAACAGTTCCGCCATCTCAGCATAATAACCAATGAACAACCAAGATTTAAGAAAGTAAGAGAGCAGTAGAAGTTCGAAAAAGGCCATAGTCCTGTTGGTGGTGGTCTTCCTACTGGGTGCCATCAGCGGGATTGGAGGATCGGCCATCGTGGTGGTTCAGCGGCAGCAGTACACGTTTCGCAACCCTCAACTCGCGGAAGGCCCTGCCAGTCGTGTGATCGAAAGCATTGGCAACGACTTGGAGGAGCACCTTGATCTTACCCCGGAGAAAAGGGGCTCAGTCAGTGAGGAACTGGCGGTCTGCTACAGGCATTTGCTCGAAATTCGGATAAAACTGCTTCAGGAAATCAGAGGAGTGGCGAGTGGAACGGTCGGTCGGGTCGAGAACCGCCTACCCAAAGAGAAGCACGATACCCAGCGCCAGGGGTGAAAGAACGGCTCGAGTCGTGTGGAATACAACCCGAGCGGTAAGTAGTGGGTAGCGGGCAAGCGAACGGGGCACAAACCGACATTATTACCTTCCTCCTATTGGTTTCTTATTATTTTCCAGACAATTAGACAAGGCTTTAATGCGTGAATAAGGCATTTTCTCGGCCTTTTCGGGCGGAATTTGAACTCGGGACACTTTTCTAACTACGTCTTCTCTAGTAGAGATCCTGTGGGCAAATTCGGGGTGATGGGAGCGCAATTTTACGAGGACTTTTCCACACCGATCGATTATCTTCTTTGATACTCCTGACCCCTCGGCGCTTAAAAATATTTTTTAAAGACAGTTGCTGACCCCATTCACAAGACTGCTTTTGCACGATCCGCCGCCAGGCCGACGAGCGGAAAATGTTAAAAAGAGACACCCGACCCCACAAGACAAACACAATTTGTGCCCATCCATCTATCCCTGTAATCCCTGCCAGTGTGCGGTTAAATGTTAAAATGCGACATCTATCCCCAAATATCCGTCAAGATTTGCACCCTGACCCCATTTTCCGTAATCGTTGTGCTTCCAAGTTGAAACCGCCAAATAAAAAAAGCGCACCCATAACAATAGGTGCGCTTGATATAATTAAAGAAGATTTGAGGTTTCAGAGTAATTATCGACGGCGGCGGACAGCAAGAGCGAGCGCACCTATACCGATCAGGGCAGTGGAAGAAGGCTCGGGAACTGCGCCAGTTGTGTAACTAATCGTGTTAGTTCCGACCGCACTAGAGGTCCACGCCAGAGTATTATTGAATGAAGCAGCGCCAATGGCCACCAGGCTAACATTAATGAAAGTCTGCGTAACTCCTAACGTGTTAAAATTATAAATAGACGAGCCCGGACCAAGATTATTTTCGGAACCACCAATATAGAACGTGTCATCGGAATAGCCCGCAGACCCCGAAAAGGCCCCGATGCTACCATCAAGCCCCGTAGCAGACGACATCCCACCAGCATAAGCCTCAATACCCCCAGACAACCCAAACAACGCATCAGGAGAAGCAGACGCACCCGGGACTACAGACCAATCCATCGTAAAATCCGTGGCCCACGTCCCAACATCAATCGATCCCGTCCATGTCGCAACGACATTAGCACCAACTTGCTCAAAGTAGACAATTACAGCGGCTTGGCTGTGGGATGTCATTGCTAACGCTGCGCAGCTTAGAACTGGCAGAAACCATCGATTCTTTATTGTGTGTATTTTCATATATTATTATTTGTTGTTGTTGGTTCAGGAATGTCTTCGTTAACATTTTACTGAAAGTATGAATCATCACATCGGTGGCTTCGGAGCATAGGCTTTGGAGTGTTTTTCTCAAAGTATAAAGGGCAGCCGATGAAGCTACGCCAATGCCCTTCTGGTAGCGTAGCCAATGTGTGAGATACAGCTCAAGACGTGCCAAAGAATGGAGACGTCCCTGCTCATAAAGCTGAGCTGCTTGTGAAAGATGTTTGTCTAGCCGTTCGTGCAGGCGGCTCTGAGCCACGGCGCTGGGCTGGATGGTAGGTGTAGCGAGAGGTGAAGAGGAGTCATCACTGCTAAACTGCACTCCTAGGAAGTCAAAGCCTCTGCTCACTCTGCCGATGAATGTTTTGTCTGGATGGACGCGTAAACCCAGAGTATCCAAGATTTGGTGCATGAGCTTGACAGTAAGTCTCATTTTCCATCTCGATGGGCATAGGATGATCCAGTCATCCATGTAGCGCAGGTATTTGACTCCTGGGATCTTAGAGATCGCATTATCCAGCGGGCTGAGGTAGATGGCAGCTAGTGCGGGAGATGCAGCGCAGCCTAGTGGGATGCCCTGCTTACTTTCTGAGTAAATCCCACCACGCACCGTCATGCGCTGGCAAAGCTGGGTGGTAACGTGACAGACCTCACGGCTAAAGCCATTATCATTCAAGAGAGCGACTAGCTTATGATGGCGGATGTGGGCATAGTATCCTTTCGCATCTGAGCGTATGACGTATGGATACTGAGAGCTGGAAAGGAGTTTTTTAACATCCTGAGTGGCTTTGTTGATTCCGCCGCACCCTTTAAGATGATAGCACTCTGAGCCTATGTGTCTTTCCTCTTTGGAGTGGAGCCTCTGAAGTAGTTGTTCATTCAACCACTGAATGACGGAAAGGTCTGCATCAACAAAACTCTCATAGCCATGATCCGACACACTCACCAGCCCACAGCTCCAAACGGAGTGACTATGGGGTTGTGCGGCTGTGCGGCTAAATTTCATGCGACTACTGCTAGGAATTTGCTTTTTGCGGGAGGATCCTGAACAGCCGTTGGGGGAGTCTCCGCTGAGATACGCCTACCCGAGCCAGAACGGAGGGCGAGGAAAGGGGGTTGTGGGGGAAAAGGGGGCGGAAGATGTGTTTCAGTGAGGCAGTGTGCGGTGTTTCGGTAAGAAAAATCCCTAATCGACGCCTGAACTTGGCGGGAGTCAGAGGTTTTACGGCGACATTCATTAAGCGGTATTGAAGCTTCCCAAACCGCTTTGGCAAGAATTATTCTGGGGTGAAATTATTATTCGCGAATGATTCTCACGTGGCGCAATTCATCTAAGAAGTTAGGGCAGACACTACCTGATTGGCCCTGATCGAAACGGAAAGGCTGTATTCTCGGAAAGGTAGTCGAATCGCGGGGTGGGGACGCTGTTTATCCGGGATCACACTTCCACAGGGATTATCACACAGCGGATTTTTGCAAACCTCTATTATTACTTGCCATATTATTATTTGCCATATTATTACTTGCCAGACAATTAGACGGAATTCTCGTTGTGCTGTGGATTTGGGGTGCTAGGATGCGCGTATGAGCATGAATTCAAGGCGGAGGTGGATACCGGAACGGACAGATTCGGAGGCGAAGCCCGCAATATTTCACTGTATCAGCAGGGTGGTTGATCGAAAATTTCGGTTCCTTGATGAGGAGCGCGAAGCTTTTCGGATGTTCATGCGGATGATGGAGAATTTCTCGGGATGCCGGGTTCTTTCCTACTGTGTGATGTCGAATCATTTTCACCTCTTGGTGGAGGTTCCACCACTGCCAGAGGGTGGACTCACGGATGTGGAGTTGCTGCGGCGGTTGGGGGTTTTCTACGGGGAGGATTTCGTGAAATTCGTTGCAGATGAGCTGCTTGCTGCGCGGACGGAGGGTGATGTGGAAGGCGGAAATCCGGAGCGGGTGGCGGAGATTCACGCCCGTTTCACTTACAGGATGCATAGTCTGAGCGAGTTTATGAAGACGCTGCTGCAGCGCTTTACCCGCTGGTTCAACCGGACCCACGAGCGGACAGGAACGCTCTGGGAAGAACGGTTCAAGAGCGTGATCGTTGAGAGCGGGACCGCAGCGAGGACGATAGCGGCGTATATCGATTTGAATCCCGTTAGGGCGGGGATGGTGGAGGATCCGGCGGATTACCGTTGGAGTAGCTATGGGGAGGCAGTTGGTGGAGGCCGCAAAGGAAATGGGAAGAAGGCGCGGGAAGGGTTGGTTCGTGCGATCACCTCGGATACGGAAGTGGGCTTTGATGCGAGTAGCTGGAAAGACGCCTCGCGTCGGTATCGCAGGCTGATGGGGCTTGCCTTGGAGCGGAAACCGCTCAACGCAAAGGTTGGAGTTTCCGGGAAAATGAAGATTTCAAAGAACGATGCGGAGGCTTTGGAAAGTGGAGATAATCAAACGATCCTACCGGAGTTGGGGATGGCAAAGATGCTGCGCTGCCGGGTGCGGTATTTTACGGACGGGGCGGTGATTGGGAGCAGGGGATTTGTGGACGAGGCGTTTAGGGAGGCGAGGGATCGATTTTCCGAGAAACGGAAGGACGGTGCGCGGGCGATGCGAGGAAGCGCGAAGGCGGCTTCTGGAACGCTGTGGAGTATGCGGGCGTTGCGGGTGGGTATAGATTAGAAATAGCCCAAAGGGTGCGATCTTGAATGGCAGCGGGAGTATCATGTTATCACATACGTCGGCTCATCCCATTCCCATCGAGTTGGGGACGGTGGGTGGGCGGAGCTGGGTTGTGCAGGACGCGATTGGGATGGTGGCTCGCGTTCTGGAGAACGCGGCTTCGAATATTTGGGTCAGGAAAGCTACGTGCGGACAAGCCCGTCACGCCATCTGCTTGGGGGCGGAGTGCGCTGGCCTGGTTTGGGAGGAAACACCCCGTATAGAATGGTTGGTCTCTATAAACGCTCAGGTGCTGGAATCTTTCATGGAATCCCTTTACCGGAAAGAAGACTCTGGAGGTCAGGTTTGTTGGCCTTACTGCTGCCGGATTGATCCTTGGTGCGCGCCAAGAGGTGATCGTTTCCCCACCTGCTTGCTTGCGGGCTCTGCTCTGGCATGTGAGGATTGAAGATGCCTAAATTATACCTCTTGATTTTTACGCTGT
>Ga0335398_10010011_pt1 | contig 10862 bp, 4 predicted proteins | sample BON03_FD_205742 | JGI IMG/M metagenome (GOLD analysis project Ga0335398, IMG submission 205742) | Freshwater microbial communities from Lake Bonney liftoff mats and glacier meltwater in Antarctica - BON-03 (spades assembly) (version 2) | ecosystem: Environmental > Aquatic > Freshwater > Ice >...
CAGGCCGTACTGGAACTGGAAGTTCATCGCGTAGACGTCGATCCGCGACACGTCGGGGTCGGTGTCCAACAAGCTGAGGACGATCATGCCCGTGGAGGGATTGTCGCGCACCTCTTGAACAAACTCCTCGTCGGTCGCGTTGCACCCCAAGAAGAGCGACAGGTTCTGTGCATGCAGGCAATGACCCGGCTCGTTGGAGCACGGGCCGTCGACCCGCAGGACCCGGCGGGGGCGCCCCTCGATCCCATCGGGCTCCGGATAGACGCCGTGGTGGTACCGGCTGACCAGCACGTCCGGCATCAGCCCGTACGGCATGCCCTTGAGGTCGTTGAAGCCCCAGAGCTGCCCGCCCCGGTCCGGGCTCGTCAAACTCAGCTCCTGAGCGGCGAGCATGTCGCCGTTTCCCACCACGTGCGCCACCGAGCTGGACATCGCGTTCAACAAATACGGATTCAGCCTCGAAGAAGGCGCTGTCGTCGCGGCCCGTCCCGCGGTCGTCCCGCACCTTGTTTTGAATATATTTCTATTTTGAGATCCCGAAAAGTGGTACTTTCCTATAGAACTACCGTAATAGGCTACGGCTTGCTGTACTGTAGTGTGCCGTCGTGCCGTCGCCACGTAGCTCTGTAGCTGTGTGCTGTACGCGTACTCGTACATACACGTATCGTTCGAGTGCTCCTCCAGTATGCTCTCACTCAGAATCAGGATTCTGTTTTTGCTGGACGTAGCTCTAGAGCTAATCCTTTCGTCGTCCGTCGACCCAACAACCAGAACCAGCCCGAGCCCGCGACTTCCGCCGTGCGACTTAGACTCAGATGAGAGATTGACATATTGACGCGGCTCGCTCGCTCGCGGAGCCATCCAGCTCCAGACATGTCAGATGCGGAGCGACAAACAAGCTTGGATGTTCCATACCATGACCATGGTATATACCATGTCCATGTGTATAAGATGGTATATACGACCCTCCGCCACAGAGGGCAAATTGCAAATTGGCAAATTCGCTAAACCCTATACAGGCCCTGTACCCTGGGTATAGTGTATAGTGGAATGTACGAATGTTGAATGTACACACTCTTATTAAAATATATAATATATAATACATAAACAGCACAAAACTTTACAAACCATGTAATAATAAATCAATAGCAATAGCCTCAGCCTCGGCCTCATTTAGTCGTTAGGCCGGGAACGCGAACGCGCTAACGCGCTCACAGGTTAACCAAGCGCCACGTGACCACGTGACCATGTAGTCTCGTGCCATCGGGGGTGGTAGAAATATCTAGCTAGTTAGTTTTAGTTAGAACGTATAAGCAGAGTGCATGTGAATGTGAGCAGCCACATGCAGCCGTGCTGTGCTGTGAGTGAGTGAGTGAGCTGTGAATGACTCCTGCTGACTGACTGCTGGGCTACTGCTAAAACTAAAACAAAACTCAGGAGACGGTATATTTTACACTATATACCATGGTATATACCCTTTTATATATATACCGTATATATACCCTACCCGGAAGGGTATAAGTATAAGTAAGGGTATAGGGTACACAGAACATCCGAGCAAACAGGGCAGCGGTTCCGAATAAGGATCCCACACTTCCCATCTCTTCTCCGCCTGCCGCAGACCTTGCGTAGGAAAGCAAGCCCTCCCCTGGAGTGTATTTTGGGGATAACCCGCCTGTAGCCTGTAGTGTATTTCACCTCGCTGTGTATCCCGCCTGTCTGTATATCTCACCGTACATATCCTTATCCTTGGTTGGTGTCCCGTTGTATTGCTGTATGTATCCCTGTCCCTCTATCACTATATATCATGTATATCTGCTATATTAATCTATCTATATCTATCTATATCTAGCCATTTTCATTTTGCAGCAGATCCACTGCATTCCGCTGTGGCCTTTGCCTTTACACGCGCACGATATTGCATATTGCCAGCCAGTACCCCCCTAGCTAGTACCAAATATTGTATGGTGTATGGCGTACAAACAAATGTGGAACCGGAGAGCCGGAGAGGAGGTCGTATCTTGCGCATTACGCATTAATATTATAGTTATAGTCACGTACTGCGTACTGCGTACTAGTACTAGTACTGCAGCAATCAAAGCCCCCCCCTGGAGTGTATCTTTGGGATATCCCGCCTGTATCGCTGTATATATATCTAGCCATAGCCAGTAGCCAGGAATAGCCATAATACTATCTAAGCATGTTGTAGCAGCTGCGGCTGCGGCTGCCGCACTGTCTCTAACGATCTAAGTGCTCGGGCTAATAACCCTCTGCTCGCGAAATTCGACTCTCTGCCCGCCTCTCTACTCGCCTCTGCCTCTCTACTTACTCGCCTCTCTACTCGCCTCTCTATCTCTATACTCGACTCTCTGCTCGCCTCTCTACTCGATGACTCTCTCGCTAAGCTCTCTACTCGCCTCTCCACTACTACTACTACTAGTAGTAGCCTACTAGCCTCTCTGCTCGCCTCTCTACTCGCCTGCTCTACTCGACTCTCTACTCGACTCTCTACTCGACTCTCTACTCGACTCTCTACTCGACTCTCTACTCGACTATCTTTACTCTCGACTCTCTGCTCGAGTCTCTGCTCGACTCTCTACTCGACTCTCTACTCGACTCTCTGTTCGCCTCTCTACTCCTACTCGACACTCTACTCGCCTCACTTTTAGACTCTCTACTCGCCTCTCTACTCGACTCTCTACTCGACTCTCTACTCGACTCTCTACTCGACTCTCTACTCGACTCTCTACTCCTACTCCTACTCCTACTCAACTCTCTGACTACGCGACTCTCTGCTCGCCTCTACTCGACTCTCTACTCAACTCTCCGCTCACCTCTCTACTCCGTTCTCTACTCGACTCTCTACTCGACTCTCTCTACTCGACTCTGTACTCGCCTCTCTACTCGCCTGCTCTACTCGCCTCTCTACTTGACTCTCTACTCGCCTCTCTGCTCGCCTCTCTACGACTCTACTCTCTATTCGACTATCTTTACTTGCCTCTCTACTCGAGACTCTCTACCTCTACTCGACTCTCTACTCGCCTCTCTACTCGACTCTCTGCTCGCCTCTGTACTCGACACTCTACTCTCTCTACTCGCCTCCGCCTCTCTACCCAACGCTCTACTCGCCTCTCGAGTCGCAACTCTACTCGCCTCTCTACTCGCCTCTCTACTCCTACTCGCCTCTCTGGCTGAACAACACCCTTGCTTCAGTCGCTCTGCTGACGGGGGGGTCACGTGCGGAGGCTCGAGCGAACAGGAGGGCGAGTCCTCTCTCCTCTCGTTTCTCCCTTCGGTACACTAGCCCTTTGGTATTGGTATCACTAGCGGTGAGGCGGTCCTTACTTTAACAGTATAAGCTAGATCGCTTTAACGGTAGAAGTAAGTTGCGCGTCGCTCGCGCTGTTCTTTGGGCTGCCGCCATCTAGCTGCGATCTTTCTCGTCGACATCGTCGACCATGGAGTCTCTCTCACCCCACCCACCACTACCCTGGTGAGTGAGACTCCATGGCGAGATTCCTCGTGGACACTCGGTTGCTCTGTCTGTGTGTCTTGTGTTTGTCTGTCTGTTTTGCCTCCCCATGCACCAGGCATGGGGGGAGGCGCCCGTGTTGCGTGTCAGTGGACAGTCGTGTGCGGGGTCTAGGACCTCCTTCTGTGGGGAGCTACCTCGGCCCTGCCCCTTCCACCGTTCGCTCTGCAGCTGGGCTAGGGTTTCGTCAACCCTAGTCTAGCGGCGGCGGTTGGGAGGCGGCTGTCGCCGCGCCAGAGGCGGGCGCTTTGCCCATTATTTCTGTATTCTATATATGTGTCCCTGCACTCTCGTGAGGCACGTCCGACGTGCGGGGGGGACCTGTTGCAGAGTACTCGCCTCTCTACTCGACTCTCGACTCGACTTTCTACTCGCCTTTTGACTCGGGCCCTCTCTACTTACCTCTCTGCTCGCCTCTCTACTAGCCCCTTTACTCGCTTCTCTGCTAGCCTCTCTACTCGCCTCTCTACTCAACGCTTCACTCGCCTCTCTGCTCGCCTCTCTTCTCGACGTCGACGCCTCTCTACTCGCCTCTCTACTCGACTCTGCCGCAGGTCCCCCCCGCACGTCGGACGTGCCTCACGAGAGCGCAGGGACACATATATAGAATACAGAAATAATGGGCAAAGCGCCCGCCTCTGGCGCGGCGACAGCCGCCTCCCAACCGCCGCCGCTAGGCTAGGGTTGACGAAACCCTAGCCCAGCTGCAGAGCGAACGGTGGAAGGGGCAGGGCCGAGGTAGCTCCCCACAGAAGGAGGTCCTGACCCCACACACGACTGTCCACTGACACGCAACACGGGCGCCTCCCCCCATGCCTGGTGCATGGTGCATGGGGAGGCAAAAACAGACAGACAAACAGAAAACACAAGACACACAGACCGAGAAAACCGAGTGTCCACGGTCCACGAGGAATATCGCAATGGAGTCTCACTCACCATCAGGGTAGTGGTGGGTGGGGTGAGAGAGAGTCCATGGTCGACGATGTCGACTAGAAAGATCGCAGTGAGATGGCGGCAGCTCAAAGAACAGCGCGAGCGACAGGCCACTTACTTCTTACTTCTACCGTTAAATAGTAAAGAGATCTAGCTTCTACGGTTAAAGTAATGGGCGGGGCTCTGCAACAGGCCCCCCCCGCACGTCGGACGTGCCTCACGAGAGTGCAGGGACACATATATAGAATACAGAAATAATGGGCAAAGCGCCCGCCTCTGGCGCGGCGACAGTCGCCTCCCAACCGCCGCCGCTAGGCTAGGGTTGACAAAACCCTAGCCCAGCTGCAGAGCGAACGGTGGAAGGGGCAGGGCCGAGGTAGCTCCCCACAGAAGGAGGTCCTAGACCCCGCACACGACTGTCCACTGACACGCAATACGGGCGCCTCCCCCCATGCCTGGTGCATGGGCAGGCAAAACAGACAGACAAACACAAGACACACAGACAGAGTAACCGAGTATCCACGAGGAATCTCGCCATGGAGTCTCACTCACCAGGGTAGTGGTGGGTGGGGTGAGAGAGTTCATGGTCGACGATGTCGACGAGAAAGATCGCAGCTAGATGGCGGCAGCTCAAAGAACGGCGCGAGCGACGCGGCAACTTACTTCTACCGTTAAAAAAGTTAAAGCGATCTAGCTTCTACGGTTAAAGTAAGGGCCGCCTCACCGCTAGTGATACCAAAGGGCTAGTGTACCGAAGGGAGAAACGAGAGGAGAGAGGACTCGCCCTCCTGTTTGCTCGAGCCTCCGCACGTGACCCCCCCGTCAGCAGAGCGACTGAAGCAAGGGTGTTGTTCAGCCACCTCACACCTCACCGCTAGTGATACCAAAGGGGCCAGAGTACCAAAGGGAGAAACGAGAGGAGAGAGGACTCGCCCTCCTGTTCGCTCGAGCCTCCGCACGTGACCCCCCCGTCAGCAGAGCGACTGAAGCAAGGTGTTGTTCAGCCACCCCTCTACTCGACTCTCTACCCGACTCTCTACTCCCCTACTGCTCGACTCTGTACTCGATTCTCTACTCGCCTCTCTACTCGACTCTGTACTCGACTCTCTGCTTGACTCTCTACTTGATACTCTGCTCTCCTCTCTACTCGCATCTCGCATCTCTGCTCGCCTCTACTCGAATCTCTACTCGACTCTCTACTCGACTCTCTGCTCGCCTCTCTACTCGCCTCTTTACTCGCCTTTTTCAATCGCCTCTCTACTCGCCTTTCTAATTGACTCTCTACTCGACTCTCTACTCGCCTCTCTACTCGACTCTCTACTCAACTCTCTATCTCTACTCCTACTCGACTCTCTATTCGCCTTTCTACTCGCCTCTCTACTCGACTCTCGACTCGACTTTCTGCTCGACTCTCACCTCTCTACTCGACTCTCTGCTCGCCTCTCTACTTGCCTCTCTGCTCGCTTTTTTTACTCGCCTCTCTACTCGTTACTCGCCCCTCTGCTCGACTCTCTACTCGCCTCTCTGCTCGACTCTATATCTCTACTCGCCTCTCTGCTCACCTCTCTGATCGCCTCTACTCGACTCTCTATCTCTACTTGCCTCTTTATTAAACGCTCTACTCACCTTTCTGCTCGACTCTCTACCTCTATACTTGATTCTCTACTCGACTCTCTGCTCGGCTCTCTACATCTACTCGACTCTCTACTTGACTTTCTACTCGCCTCTCTACTCGCCTCTCTACTCGCCTCTCTACTCAACTCTCTACTCGCCTCTTGACTCGCCTCTCTACTCGCCTTTCTACTCGCCTCTCTACTCGCCTCGCTACTCGCCTTTCTACTTGCCTTGCATCTCTACTGGACTCTTTGCCCGCCTCTATGTTCGCCTCTCTACTCGACTCTCTACTCGACTCTCTACTCGACTTCTACTCGCCTTTTGACTCGCCCCTATATTCGCCTCTCTGCTTGCCTCTCTACTCGACTCTCTACTCGACTCTTTATCTCTACACTGCCTAACTACTCGCCTCTCTACTCGTCTCTCTACTCGACTCTCTGCTCGCCTCTCTGCTCGACTCTCTACTCGCCTCTCTACTCGCCTCTCTACTCGCATTTTTTACTCGCCTCTCTACTCGCTACTCGCCTCTCTGCTCGACTCTCTACTGGGCTCTCTGCTCGGCTCTGTATCTCTACTCGCCTCTGTGCTCACCTCTCTGCTCGCCTCACTTCTCGCCTCTCTACTCGCCTCTCTACTCGCCTCTCTACTCGACTCCCTACTCGACTCGACTCCCCTCTCTACTCGACTCTCTGCTCGACTCTCTACCTCTACTCGACTCTCTACTCGACTTTCTACTCGCCTCTCTACTCGCTTCCCTACCCGCCTCTCTACTCGTACTCGACTCTCTGCTCGCCTCTCTACTACTTGACTCTCTACTCGACTCTCTACTCGACTTTCTACCTCTACTCGACTCTCTATTCGACTCTTTTTTCGACTCTCTGCTCGCCTCTCTACTCGACTCTCTACTCGCCTCTCTACTCGCCTCTCTGCTCGCTTCTCTACTCGACTCTCAACTCGACTCTCTACTCGCCTCTATACTCGACTCTCTACTTGCCTCTCTACCTCGACTCTCTACTCGCTTCTCTGCTCGACTCCCTACTCGACTCTTTACTCGCCTCTCTACCTCTTCTCCTACTCGACTCTCTACTCGCCTCTCTACACTCACCTCGCTACTCGCCTCTACTCCTACTTCGACTCTGGGCTTACCCGATGTGGGTACATAGCCCAAGTAGACTGCTACTGCTGTCACACAAAGCAGAGCGCGCGCTGCAGGCCGCAGACCGAGAAATTTTGGGTTTATTTTTATTTGAAGCACAACAATTACATTACAATTACAATTAGGAAGCTATAGACAACTAGTTACTAGTTATATATTTTTGCTAGATCTGCTACATCCAACTATATCCAAAACTATATCCGACTATATGACTATTATATCCGACTATATATCCGACTATATCCAACTGTATCTCATATATCCTACCATATCCATATCCCACCATATCCCACCATAACGAAAACGGGATATCCCAAAATCCAAAGATACACTTCAGGGGGGGGCTGTGGGCGGTAAGGCAGGATGATGATGATGCGTGTGCATGTACGCGTTGGTTAGCGAGGAGAGAGAGAGGGGGGGGGGGGTTAACGTTATAACATCTAACATTAGTACCTCAATATTATATCAGACACATATATCCTCTTAAAGCTTCTTACTCGTTTTTTTATATTTATATATTATATATTAGATGAATTAGACTCTCTCGGCTCCACAGCCACAGTCACAGTGCCAGGGTAGGCGGGTGTGCGCGATGGCTGACACACACAAAAAAAAAGCGACACCGACTTGGGACTCTCAGAGTCTCTCCAACGACAAAACACAATCTACCTATTTTAAACACAATGCACAATGGCTGAAGCCGAAGCCTGCAGGAATATCCCTTGGAACCTCGTGTACACACCCACCCAAATAGCTGATGAACCTTACACCAAGGACCGCCGTGCCGCCCGTGTGCGCGCGCGCGCCCCTCAGAAGTCGAAGGCGCGCTTGGCGGTGACCGACGGCTTGCCGCCAAGCGGGAAGAAAGCGGTGATGGTGGCGTCAAGCGTGGCAGAGTCCACGTACTCCACCTCGCCGGTGCCGTCGGCGGGGGACACCTTGGCGCTGAGCGTCCGCCCCTTGGTGAGCTCGGTGTCGTACTCAAGCTCGTACGACATGCTGGACTGGAACCCGCCCGCCTTTCCGCCGCTCATCTTGGAGGAGAGCAGGCCGACCGCCCGGAGGCCGGACCCGACGGCCGTGCTGAGCTTCAGCTTCGACTCGTTGCAGCCGAGCTCGTGCGAGAGCTCCAGCTCGCAGGCCTGGTCGCGCAGCTGCACATTGCGTGTGCCCGTCACCTTGGTCAGGCGCGTCGAGAGCCCATTGATCTCTCCCTCCGCCTCAATCCGCGTGCCGACCTCGGTGGTGGTCTCGAGCGCCATCTCGACCGCGCCGCCGAACCGCGTCGTCAGCTCGTACTTGATGCTGCCCAGCGCGCTGCTCACCGTGGCCTGCTTGAGGAAGTCGCGGTTTTCGTTGCGGTCGTATTCCGCGCTCACCGTCGCGTCGCCCCCCAGAAACTTGAGGGCCTGGGACCACGTGCCCTGGATGTTGTCCAGTGCCTTTGGGCTCGAGCCTGACAGGTCGCCCGACACGAGCTCGATCCGCCCGTGTTTGTTGGAGGGCGCTGGCGCAGGCGCCGCGCCGCGGCCAGCAGCGAGCGCAACGCCCGCGCACGAGAGGACGATCAGCGACTTCATCGGCGACGCTGCGGAAGCACAATGCACGAATTGTGTGAGGCGGGTTGGTGCCGTGCTTGCTGGAGGGTGCTCGTTGGAGGGTGCTGGCGCGGGCGCCGCGCCGCGGCCAGCAGCGAGCGCGGTGCTCACGCACGAGAACACAGTCGAGTGGGGCGAGTGGGACGACACGTGGCCGTGACTCAGCGAGACTGGGCGTGACTCACAAGACATGTTGGGCTAGGTCGGGCGTCGCACCGTCGCGTTTAATTGAAGTGGTTGGTTTTTGCTAAGCCTCGAAATTGCCCCAAACTCGCGCCAAATAGTTAGATTTAATTACTATTTGTGGTTTCGTTTTACGACAGACTAAAATAGTTTGAATAACCGGCCCGCCGGCGTCTTGTTCAAAAGTTAACTGTCGGCATCGTCCATGGCAGCCTACCAAGCTATGGGCGCGCCTATGGCCGTCTACGAAGCTGAGTGCGCGACGGTACACACGACACGAGCAATGCCTCGGCGGTCGCTCTCCTTTACGCGCCGCAGTCCGTCAGCGCCGTCTCCAGGCGCCACAGCAGTCGCGAGGCCGCTGCAGCCGAGCCCGCTGCAGCCACCGCCGCCCGAAGGTGGGGTACGGATCCTCGTCCGCACCATGTCCTTCACCCGCGCGCCGCGCGCGACGGCGGCGGCGGCTTCCGAGCCACTAGACGGGAGTGGCGCCGGAACGAGCGGAATCGCCAAGCCGGGACATGCCGGCGGGATCCGCCGCGCAATGTCCTTTGGCAGAAAACCCAAGGGCGCAGCGGCCGCGGCGGGAGGTCAGCCGGCCGCTGCGGCCGTGGCCGAGCCCCCCGGCACCGGCGTGTCTGCCCCCGGCTCCGAGCGGCGAGCCAAGGAGGTCCAGGACCTGATGCACGGCGTGGGGGGCGGCCGCGCGGCCGACTGGCTACAGCGGGCTGAGGAGGCGATCGAGCTGCAGAACCCGGCTGGTAAGCAGCCCGACGCGCGGCTCGTCCTGAGCGAGCGCATCTTCGTGCGCGTGGGCAAGTGGCCCTACTACCGCTCCAAGCAGGTAAGCAGGGACGGCGACCAGATCTCGATCGCCGACCTCTGCGAGGGCACCATCCTCGATTCTAGAGCGACCAACGCGCTCAACTACGAGCTCCGCATGGTGGTGCAGTCGGGCGGCGTAAACATGATGATCGACGTGCGCTGCATCAAGAAGGCGCATTACGCCAACTTGAGTTCTGTCAGCGCCCTCTAGGGCCCCGGTGGCGCGACGCGTGTTGGGGCCACGGTGCACGGTGACGCCTTGTGGGGGTGGGGAGAGTAGCGCACTGCGGTTGGGGAGGTCTCCTTCGGGCACCGCCGCCAAATGCGCCGCGCGGGGCGTCCGCTCCTCCACTCGAGCACCCCCGGCTGCTACAGGTCCCCACGTTGCCGCGCCGGGAAGCTCATATTGGGAGGTATGCTGTGATCTGTTAGCTGTTAGGTCGCCGCCTGTTGCCCTCCCCTACGAGCTCATACCGGGGTTAACCCTGCTTGCACTAGCTATATTATGCTTGCAAAGATCTATCAGAGTAGTGTTTGTATACATTTTTTGGCGGAGGCTTATTGGGCTTGGGCTTTTGCTTTTGACAAAAAAGCTTTTGCTTTTGGAGGTGGTGTGTGGTGTTCGGTGTTCGTAGTCGTAGTCGCTTCTCGCGTAGTGATTAGTGTTATTAGTAATATTATTAGTAACTTTCATAGTAGTTCATAGTCATAGCATCAGTCTGTATCTGTATGTGATACACATGACACATACACAGCTGTATGTATATGTATATATATATTGGCATAGCATAGGCACATAGGCTATGCATAGGCTATCTATGGCGTGGGGCTATTTTTGAAACTATGGGGCCAGGGCCAGGGCTGGTGCCACATGTCTTGTGGCGGTATTGCATGCGGTTAGTGTCATCGGGTGTTGGGGGCGTGCGGCGGGTGCGGCTAGCGTTATTGTATGTTGGTAGAGGTGTGTGGGGGGGGTGCATCGGGCATCGGGTGCCGTCCGAAGGCTAGCCGCACCCGCCGC
>Ga0335398_10010012_pt1 | contig 10862 bp, 7 predicted proteins | sample BON03_FD_205742 | JGI IMG/M metagenome (GOLD analysis project Ga0335398, IMG submission 205742) | Freshwater microbial communities from Lake Bonney liftoff mats and glacier meltwater in Antarctica - BON-03 (spades assembly) (version 2) | ecosystem: Environmental > Aquatic > Freshwater > Ice >...
ATATGTATGCACATATGTATATACATATATAGATATATAGATAGGGAGAAAGCGTTGCTGGTTTCTCCTGTGTGTGGGCTCACCGTTCGTCGGCGAGAAAGAAGCGCCAGCGGTCGAGCTGCGCGCGGGCTCCGGCGGCCAGCAGCTTGGGCGCGAGCAGGCTGGGGATGGAGCCTCCGGAGAGGGCGACGACAAAGACCCCGGAGCGCGCGATCGCTGCCGCTGCCGCCTCGAGCAACATCTCCGCCGCGCGCTCCGCGAGCGCATCCGTAACCTCAAAGACCTCGCGTGTCCGGGCGCCGCGCCCCGGCCCGTCGCCCCCCGCCGAGGCGCCGGCCGCCTTGGCCGAAGCACTGGCGCCGGCAGCAGCGGCCACTGCGCGCGGTGCGGCCGGCGCGGCCGCGGGCGCAGCAGGCGGCGCAGCGCCCTCGGGCGCCGAGCCCGCAAAGTGGGCCGTGAGCGCGCGGAGCGCCTCCTTCTCGGCGAAGAAGCGGAGCTGCGGGTCGTCGCGCAGGTTGAGCGAGATGAAGACGGGCCGCCCAAGCTTGCGCGACAGCCGCTGCGCGAGCATCTGCGACCCGGCCTCGCCCTCGGCGCCGCCCAGCAGCGTCGTGCCGGACGGCATTGCGCCCGCCCGGCCGCTCTGCGGGGCCGGCACGCCTACGGCGAGCGAGTCGAGTCGCGCGTCCTCGCCGCCGACCCACAGGTAGACGGCCCCCTCGAGCGCGAACAGCTGGAAGAAGAGCCGCTCCTCAATCAGGCACGCGGACCACTCGTGCAGCATGGCGAAGGCGCAACGAAGGCGCGAGTTTGGTTAGTTTGGTTAGACAAACCGAGTTTTATTTTAGTGTTCTAAAGTTAGTTCGAGGCAACGTCGTCGTCTTCTTCGCGCCGAAGCTCAGCAGCATGTCGGACGCACCCAGGGGACGTGGCGGTGGTGAGCGGGGCGGCTTCGGCCGTGGCTTTGGCGACAGGGGCGACCGCGGCGGCAAGGGCAAGGGCAAGGGAGGTGACCGCGGGCGCGGGCGGGGGCGTGGTGGTCGCGGCGGCGATGAGAAGGAGTGGGTGCCGGCGACCAAACTTGGCCGCCTCGTGAAGGACGGCAAGATCAAGTCGCTGGAGCAGATCTACCTCTTCTCGCTGCCGATCAAGGAGTACCAGATTGCGGACTTCTTCCTCAAGGAGAAGCTGAAGGACGAGGTGATGCAGATCGCCTCGGTCCAGAAGCAGACCTCGGCCGGCCAGCGCACGCGCTTTGTCTGCTACGTTGCGGTCGGTGACTACGATGGCCACATCGGCCTCGGCGTCAAGGCGGCGAAGGAGGTGCCGCTCGCGATCCTTGGCGGCATCCACGCCGCCAAGTGCTCGCTCGTCCCGATCCGTCGCGGCTACTGGGGTGGCAAGATTGGCCAGCCCCACACCGTGCCGATCAAGCTCACCGGCCAGTGCGGCTCCGTGCGCATCCGCTGCATCCCGGCGGCCCGCGGTACCGGCATCGTCGCCTCGCCGACCTCGAAGCTGATCCTCCAGATGGCCGGCATCCAGGACTGCTACACTGCCTCGCAGGGTCACACCAAGACCAAGGGCAACTTCGCCAAGGCCGCCTTCTTCGCCATTGCCAAGTCGTACGCCTTCCTCACGCCCGACCTGTGGAAGGAGACGCGCTACTACAAGAACCCGTACCAGGAGCACACGGACTACCTGCAGAAGACCCACACCGCGCGCAAGCACACCAGCAGCATGCTCGTCCCGCGCGAGTAGAGCGGGTTAGCCTTACTAGAGGGCTCCACCCGAGCGCGCAAGCGGCCTGCCTGCTCTAATCGCGCGCAACGAGCAAGCTGCTGGTGTGCTTGCGCGTGGTGTGGGCTTCATGTTGTTTGTGCTGTTTCTGTCTGGGCTCTTGTTGTGGTAGGTTTCCTGTCCCTGGTCACTTCTGAGACTGACCCCGGCGACGTTGAGCGAAACCGAGACGAGGTGCTAAAGGTTTCCCCGGGAGCTGGGCCGGATGCGGAGATGCCGAGGTGGTTGAACACCTCTAATAAACTTGAGTTTCACGATTGAGCCGACGCGGAGGCCGGCCGAAATTGACAAAGGCGGCTGGCAGCGGCTGGCTTTATAGATCCGAAAACGAAAACATTTTTTATAGTTATAGTTGTAGAAAAAATTGAGAAAAAGCTCGCGTCGGCGTCGGTTCAGAAAGGCAAACTAGGGCCCTAACTCTTAACTATAAACTATAAACTCTAACTCTATCTCTCACCGGAATAGGGTTAGCCCCCACAACAATAAAAAAGTTTTTTTTTTTTCTCTCTCATGTCATACAACTCTAACACCACAAACGGCCAGAGCCCAGAGCGAGAAACATTGCCGGCGCCGAAGCGCTAGCAGTGGCCAGAAGACCAGAAGAGGCATCGAGGGAGAGAAACCCGGCCGCCGCCGGTATCGAGAGGTTCTTCTCCTTCTCCCTGAGATGTCCTTGATAGAAGAAAAGTCGTCGGAACGTCCATCGCCATCGCCAAAAACATCCTCCATCCTCCAACAGAAACGTCCAAAACGTCCCAAAAAATCCGTCAAAAAGAATCATCATCATCACTACCAAAAAAAACCCAAAACAAATACAAAAAAAAAAGAAAAAAAAACACGAAACAAAAGTTTGGGTGAGTGTAAGTGTATATAGATATATGTATATATATATATATATATATATATATATATATATACAGATATATAGATATACATATATATAGATATATATATATATATATTTTTTATAATAATTTATAAATATAACAAACAACAAAGCACTAAAAAAACCAAACATTTACACATAAAACAGACAATAGGATACGAGGGAGTGTGGGGGGGCAGGCTGCAGCGCGCATATGGGCACTCGCTGGTAGCTAGGTAGTCACAATAGTCTAAATCTAAAACAATACTACTTGCGATAGAGTAATGCAACGAGCAGCCACGCGACAGGCGGCCGACAGCCCATGCCAACCATGGCCGTCCCCCACCTCTCTAGCTCTCTCAATGTGCCCCCCAGCACGCACGCCTGCGCAAGGCCGGCTCGTCGCCACCCTGGTCGTAGTAGTAGTGCGCACCCCGCGCGCGCGGCGCAGACCTCTCCGCTCCCGCGCGCGCCGAGTGCGCGGCCCCCTCCCTAGCGCTCGTCGCGACGAGCTCACAGGACGGCGCCGCGGTCGGCGGGCGCGGAGGGGTCGACGGCGGCCTCGACCTTGGTGCCGGTGTCGACGACGGGGGCCGGTCCGGAGTCGCCGTGCGCCTCGAGGAGCTTGGTCACGTCGAACTTGGGCTTCTTGAGCATCTTGACCTTGCGGATGTAGACGTTCTGCATGGGGTAGACGCCCTGGCACGCCTTCTCGATCTCCTTGCCGATCACCTCGGGGATGAACTTGTTGACCAGCTCCTTCAGCTCGCAGGTGGTGGACTCGCGCGTCATGATCTCGCGCATCTTCTTGCGGATCAACTTCTGCTGGGCGGCGTTGGCGTAGCACGTCTTCTTCAGCTGGTTCTGGCGCTTCTTGGTGAAGCCGATGCAAAAGAGGCGCATGACGTAGCCGTCCTGCGTCTTGACGTCGACGAACGCCTCGATGAGCGACTGCCACTTCTTCACCATGGAGCGCAGCTTGTCGGTCGTGAACGACATGCCGTAGAACTGTGTCAGGCACGAGGTGCCCTGCACCTCCTCGCACTGCAGCTTGATTTTCCGGTAGTGCTGGTCCTCGTCCTTGTTCAGGTCCGCCAGGCACAGCTCGAACACGCGGCCCTTGAGCATCTCGGACGCAATCTTGGTGCCCGTGGTGCGGGTCACCGGCGTCTTGCCGCAAGACCTCACCTGGAAGTTGCCCGGCGCCTTGATGTCATACCACTCCTTCTTGGTGAAGGGGTCGATGATCTTCTTTCCCTTACCCTTCTTTCCCTTGGAAAGGCGCTTGTTCTTGCCGACCGCCTGTCAAGGAGGTGTGGGGTGCGGCGGTCGGCGGTGCGCAGCGGCCGAGGTACATGCTTCCCTGCCGGAGCCGCGCGGCCCACGGCGTCCACCCTGCAGCCGCGCGGCCCACGGCGTTCCCCCCCCGCAGCCGCGCGGCCCACGGCGCCCCCCACCGCACGCGTCGCCCCCCATCGGCCCGCGGCGCAGCACGCCGCCCCACGCGCCGGTCTGACGTCCGCGCTGCCGCCGACAAAATGGGCTGCCGCGCACCATGCTGCTGGCACGTGACGATCGATACCGCCGGGGATGCCCCCCGTTGGCCCTACTTGCTATTTTCTATTTATGGAACGGTTATGTAACTGCCAAGCAGCCAAGGCCGTCGCGCGAAGTCGAGAAATTCCCGCGCGGTCAACCGAGTCAGCACCCAAGATGCAACGGCAACTCATTGTTGGTGGCGCGGAGGCGAGCCCGGCCTACCCGTTCCTCGGCTCGCTGCAGCGCTTCAGCTCGCACACATGCGGCGCGACGCTCATCGCGCCGGAGTGGGCGATCACCGCGGCGCACTGCGTGGTGGGCAGCAATGGCCGGCCGGTCAAGCCGAGCCTGCTGCGGCTGATGCACCATGAGGCCGACCTGCGCGACGGTGGCCGACTCTCGACGTGCGGGGGCTACGCCGAGGTCGCGGAGAGCATCACGCACCCCGCCTTAAGCGACGTGACCTTTGAGAACGACGTGGCACTGCTGCGGCTGACGGTGGGGCTATCCGCCGCCTGCGCCCAGGACCTGCCGCGGCTGGACGGCAGTCCGTCGGCCGCGGGCGCCGGGGTGGAGGTGGTGGTCGCCGGCTGGGGGCGCACCTCTCTCGAGGAGGCCGTGGAGACCTACCCGATGAAGATGCACTCGGTCCGGCTGCCGATCGTGAGCAACGCCGAGTGCAACGAGGCCTACCGCGGTAGCATCTACCCTGGGATCCTGTGTGCGGGCGTGGCCCAGGGCGGCGTCGACTCGTGCCAGGGCGACTCGGGAGGGCCCCTCTTCACCGACGGCGAAGTGCGCACGCTGGTGGGTGTGGTGAGCTGGGGCAGCGGGTGCGGGGACGCTGGATACCCCGGAGTCTACACGCGGGTCTCGCACTACCACGGCTGGATCACCGAGCAGATGGACACCACAACGCCGCCCTCGCCGCCGCCCGCGCCGCCGCCGACACCGCCATCGGCGCCGCCCGCGCCCTCGCCGCCGCCGCTGCCGCCGGCGCCGCCCGCGTCCCCCGCGCTGCCAGAGGGCGAGGCGTGCGCCTGCACGAGCGACGGCGTCTCGGGCGGCGTCGACACGGGCACCGCCGGCTGCGACGCGTGGCTGGGCGACGGAATTACCTGGTGCTACGTGGCCGAGCCGGAGCACTGCTCGACCGCCTCGGCCTCGGCCGCCTTTAATGGCGCGGGCTGGGCCTCATGCTCGCTGGTGCCCAGCCAAGATGCGTGGGGCGCGTGCGAGTGCGCCGAAGACGCCTTCTCCAACAACGTCGCCACCGGCACTTCCAGCTGCGGCAACCCCAACAAGGACCCCAACGGCGCGTGGTGCTACGTGTCCGACTCGGACGCCTGCACCGGCTTGGCCGTCGACTCCAACGCCTACCCTGGCGCCGCGTGGGCCTACTGCCCCCTCGAGACCTACACGCGCTGCACCGACGACCCCGACTACCAGGACACCTACGGCGGCTGCGCGGGCTGGGTCGACTACGCGTGCACCACCGCGCATATCAACCCGAGCACGTTCGGATGGACCGAGGGCGGGCGCGATTGGCTGGTCTACTCGTGCCCGGAGAGCTGTGCCGACGTGGAGCCCGACTGCAGCGGCCGCGACCACGACCTGGACTACGGTTACGACTACGACTATGCCAACGAGCAGGGGGCGGCTCTGTCTTACAACCGTTACACTGTGAGCTCGGTGCTGACCATCGCCGGCGACGTGGCCAGCTTCGACAAGCGGGAGTTCCGGCGCGGCTACGCGGCGCTCGTCGGCGTCTCCTCCTCCGACGTCGCGCTCGAGGTGCGCGCGGGGTCGGTCGTGGCCAGCACGACGGTCGTGCTGACCAGCCAGCAGCGGGCCGTCGAGGCGGCCGCGGTGCTCTCTTTGCTCACCCGCGCCTCGGCCTCGAGCGCGCTCGGCGTCAGCGTGCTAGACATATACAGGGCCGCCTCGGTGGTGACCACGGGGGTGCCTCCGCCCCCACCACCCGGGGCCCGCGCGTCGCTTCCGCCGTGGGCGATGCTGATCGTCTTTAGCAGCATCGCATTCGCCTTCGCTGTTGGGGTCTACAGCTTCACTGTCTACCGGCGCAAACGCGCCCGCACCGGCGGCCTGCCGCACCACCGTGCCCACACGCACCCGGTCAGCAGCAACAACAGCACCATCGCGCTCGCCACCGCCAGCGCGGCGCAGATTCAGGCCAGGCCGGCCACGTCTCCCACGCAGTACGGGACGTGGTCGGCTCAGCCGCTCGTGATCACCGGCGTGCCGGTGTTTGGCGTGCCGGTGGGCCACGACCAGCCGGTGACGGACGGGGTTCGGGTGGCGCAGGCCTACGAGGTGAGCCACATGTAGCCAGGAGGGGGCGTGGAACGTGTGGCACACGTTTTGTCAGCAAATGTGGGTCAGTATATTTGATATTTGTCAGCAGAGTGCGTATTGCGCGCGAGTGTGTCGCCGCGATGTGTGTTGGGTGTATTTGGTATTTGGATTTATTGGTATATTGTAATATTGATTTGATTCGAACTTGAATTTAGACTTAGAACTATTACTATTATATATAGTTTATAGATATAGATAACACAGAGACAGACGACGACCACTATCTTTTTCTTTTGGGTTTTGGAAAAATAAAACGCGTTTTGGGGGGAAGGGGAGTCTTGTTTTTGGGGTTTATTATTGGTATTGCTGGGTTTTGGGGGGTATGTGTGTCGTGGTCGTGTGCGACGTGGGTGTGGGGTGTGGGTGTGTATTTTTTTTGTAGTACGACTATATAGCTCCATATATCCATATGCCATATCCATATAATACGTATATAGCCTACCGTATAATAGTGTAGCTCTATATCTATATCTATATCTATATCTATCTATCTATCTTATATAATCTGTATATTGTATCTATATATTATCTATATCTGTATCATACTGTATCTATATATCTATAGCCTATTACTTTTAGTATAGCTGTATTTATCCAATAATAAGTATAGCTATAGCTATATCTATATACTGTATCTGTATTATTATATATATATATATATTATATATATAATAATAATACTATATATCTATAGTTAAATAATGACCGACGAAATATAACTATTATTTATATATTTATATAAGTATATATAGTATATATTACTGCTGCTGCTGCTGCTGCTGCTGCTTGCGTGCGCGTGCGCGGGCCGTCTTTGTTCTTCGTCTTGGTCTTGGACTTTGAGAGTTTGACAAGGACATTGTTCGGGCGAAGAGGAAGAGGGTCGAATAAACCATTCAAAAATAAAACGACTTTACAGTTACAGCCACGCGCGCGCGCGTTGCGCGTTGCGCCGCAGCCGCCCCTCACCCGTGACTCACCCACACTCAGCAGGCAGCAGGGCGCACGCACGCACTGAGACACGGTGGTGCGAGACATGGGGGTGACGGTGTGGCCGGCACACGGCGCACATAATCACGCAGATTATAGGTCACTATACCTCTCCGCCGGCAGCTCTGGCGCCGGACTCTCTCTCCTTCTACTCTGCTCCTCTCCTCCTCCAACAACACAACAGCTCACTGATCGACAGCACGCGCACAAAATACATCGGCAGGGGGGGCGGCAGCGAAGATCGGTGGCGCCTCAGCCCCGGGATCCAGCGGAGCCTCGCAACAGCGCCACCGCCATGGGTGTGCGCTCGGGGCTCGAGCGCCACTCAGCGCAGCCACCCACTTGCGCAATAGTAAGCAGAACAAAAGGCTCCATCGCCTCTCCAGTCCACCCACTTGCGCAAGAGTAAGCAGAACAAATGGCTCCATCGCCTCTCCAGTCCGGCAGCGGCGCTCGGCAATTTCTGGCGTACATAAGAGCAGTATCCACCACTGAAGCAGCCCGCGCGAGTGAAAGCCATCGTAGCGCCTAAGCGAGCCATTGAAGAGCGCCGCCGCCGTTGCAATCGCCGTCGCGCAGACGGCACGGCCCAACGAAACGGACCACCGCGCCACCAAAGTCGGCACACGGAAGCAAAGTTCTGCCCCCCACCCCCCGCCCCCGTTGCCAAAGAAAAGCCAGCGTCCACCCTACGCAATGCCACCAACCGCCGCACCCACGCTCGGCTACCCCGAGCAGGAGCGGACGACGCTCTACTTTGGGTTGCGCAGCACGACGATGACCGAGTCGCCGCGGAGGAACATCTTCGAGATGAAGCGGTCCTTGTTGATGGGCTTGGCCTTCTTCACCCCCTTGCCCTTCTTGGGCACCTCGGTCCACATCTCCTTGACGTTCTCCAGCACCATGTTGCAGTGGCGGTCAAACGCCTTCACCCGCCCTAGCAGCTTCTTGTTGTTCCGGCAGTTGATCAGAATCTGCGTGTTGGCCTTGACGCTCTGCGTCAGAACCGACAGCGGCCCGGTGCTGAAGTCGTCCTCCTCGGTCTTCTTGTCGTCCTTGCCCGTCGGCGCCGAGGCGCGAATGCTCTGCATGCCGCTGGGTGCGTAGAACTGGCGCGAGCAAATGGTCCCCAACGGTATTCGCCGAGTTTTCTTGTAGACGCGCGCCCGCCGTCAGATCCCTAAAATAGATCCGCAGCGCGCCGCTCACAGGTGTCAGAAAGCTGGCGGCACAGCGCGCGGCGGTGTCTGTGCGCGGACTTCTGTGGTCGCGCCGCAGCGCCCGCAGCCTAGCAGCCGGTCGCAGCCGCGCAGCTCCAGCCTGCGAGCGCCGCTCCGGGACACAAAGCAGCGGCCATACACGCTGGCGCCGCAAAGCTCTGTCTGAAAGCTCAGCGCCGCCGCCCTGCTCTGTGCACAGGACCCGGCGCAGCGCGCGGAGCAGCCGACACGCCATGGCGACGGGTACGTCGTCGGACCTCGCCAACCAGGGCGCGCAGTGGCTGCAGGGCATGAAGGACGCGGCGCTGCAGATGACCAAGGGGGAGAAGAAGGACGAGGACGAGTCCTACTCGCCCTTCCAGTCGCTGCAGAAGGCGGCCGTGCTGCAGGAGTGCCGCTGCTTCAACGACCGCGAGATCAATGCGCGCAAGTGCATCCAGATCCTGACCAAGATTCTGTGGCTGCTGGCGCAGGGTGCGCGACTCGCCCTCACGCCCTGCCGTGGTCTTTTCTCTCCAGTGGCCACGCTAGAATAAACCTGCGCCACACGCACACGGCGGCTTTCTGCGCGGCACTGCCTCACCACAGGCGTATGCCCCTTTCGCAGCAACCGGACACCCCCTCCACCCAACCCCACTGCGCAATAAGAAGCTGCCTCGGTCTTTACTCCCATGGCCGCGCCAGAAGAAACCTGCGCCACACGCACACGGCGGCTTTCTGCGCGGCACCGCCTCACCACAGGCGTCTGCCGCTTTCGCAGCAACCGGAAACCTCCTCCACCCACGCCCCACTGCGCAATAAGAAGCTGCCTCGGTCTTTATTCCCATGGCCGCGCCAGAAGAAACCTGCGCCACACGCACATGGCGGCTTTCTGCGCGGCACCGCCTCATCACAGGCGTCTGCCGCTTTCGCAGCAACCGGAAACCTCCTCCACCCAGCCCCACTGCGCAATAACAAGCTGCCTCGGTCTTCTCCCATGGCCGCGCCAGAAGAAACCTGCGCCACAAGCACACGGCAGCTTTCTGCGCGGCACCGCCTCACCACAGGCGTCTGCCGCTTTCGCAGCAACCGGAAACCTCCTCCGCCCACGCCCCACTGTGCAATAAGAAGCTGCCTCGGTCTTCTCCCATGGACGCGCCAGAAGAAACCTGCGCCACACACACACGGCGGCTTTCTGCGCGGCACCGTCCCTCCCTCGGGCGACTGCCGCTTTCGCAGCAACCGGATACACCTCACAGCCCGAGAGAGGGGAGAGATAGAATCACACTCGGATAGTATGCATTTTTGGGGGTATATCTCTCATATCATATAGCTCACACAACGGCAGAGCGCAGAGCCGAGAAACAGTGCCGGCGCCATTTTTTTGGAGCGCTTAGCAATCGAACGTGATCGAATCTGAGTAATCGATTCTTACTACTGACAGTCGCCTTAGCCCGCGCGGGTAGATGCGCACGTCACAGCGCCGACTGGCTCTGTGTCGCGTCACGGGCCGACAGCGCAGCAGACACAGGGACCGCGAGAGAGCTCTGGGGAGTGAGTGACGGGGGGTCGAGTTGGCTCGTGGGCCGGGAAGCCTTGGTTTAACAGCAGCATCGCCTGTGTCGCTCCATGCCGGCGCCATGTATATATATATATATATATATATATATATATATATATATATATATATATATATATATATATATCACTCCTCTCTTCTCTATCTCTCTGTTTTCCGCTGGCCGGGGCGCTGTTGCCGGCAGTGAAACAACGCAGCCGGCAGGTGTCGGCGCCGTTCCGCCCTGCCCCTCGTTGCCGAGGTTCCTGATCAGCTTGCGCGACGACACACCCACCCCCCGGAAAGAGCAGACACCGCAGCGGCATCAGGACCGGCACGGAACACAATACACAGCAGAGCTGAGGAGAGGATCCGCGAAAGAACCGACCGCTTTTCTCCTACACACACATGTAGATAGATAGATAGATATGTATATGTATGTGTGTGTGCATATGTACATATATACATATATATATACATATATATATATATACATACATATATATATATATATATATATATATATATATATATATAT
>Ga0335398_10010015_pt1 | contig 10859 bp, 13 predicted proteins | sample BON03_FD_205742 | JGI IMG/M metagenome (GOLD analysis project Ga0335398, IMG submission 205742) | Freshwater microbial communities from Lake Bonney liftoff mats and glacier meltwater in Antarctica - BON-03 (spades assembly) (version 2) | ecosystem: Environmental > Aquatic > Freshwater > Ice >...
ATGTTTGTGTCGTCAGGGACGAGTTTTATCAGTCGCATGATCTGTTTTCCCTCAGACGTTCAGTTCTTGCGGACGCGCCTTGCGCAGCCAACTGGCCACCCACATGCGGGTCATCGTCACTGCGGTGAACACGCTGGTGAACAGGCCAATAATCAAAACAACAGCAAAGCCGCGGATCGGCCCAGAGCCAAATATGAACAGCAAAACGCCAGCAATGAAGTTGGTGACGTTGGCATCGTAAATCGCCCGGCTAGCCTCTTTATAGCCATTTTCCACGGCAGCGACTACGCGCCTGCCGCGTTTTCGTTCTTCCCTGATACGTTCGTTAATCAGCACGTTGGCATCGACCGCAGCACCAATCGTCAGCACAAATCCGGCAATCCCGGGCAGGGTCAGGGTGGTGTTAAATACCGCCATAATCCCAAGCAACATCAGTACATTGAGGACAAGCGCGGCGGTCGCATACACCCCGAAACGGCCGTAGCTCGCCACCATCAGGACGATGACCAGCAATGAACCGATGCCCATCGCCAGCATCCCGCGGCGGATAGAATCAGCGCCAAGATCCGGCCCAACGGTCCGTTCTTCAACCACTGTAAGATCGACCGGCAACGCACCCGACCGCAGCGAGATTGCCAGAGCATTCGCGCTGTCTGTGGTGAAACTGCCGGAAATCTGCGCGCTACCGCCCAGAATCGGTTCATTGATATTCGGCGCAGAGAGCACCTTGCCGTCTAGAATTATCGCGAACGGCTTGTTGACGTTTTCGGTGGTCAATTTGGCGAATTTGGCCCCGCCCTGTTGGTCGAATGTGATCGATACTACCGCTTCATTGGTTTGCGGATCGACGCCTTGCTGAGCGTTCGTCAACTGATCGCCCTTGATCCCGCCAAGGCGGCGAACCGCCAATGATGACCCCTCGAACGGGGTGCCCGCAGCGTAGGGGTATATTTGGCTGCCGGGAGGGGCAATGCCCTGATCCACGTCAGATGGCAGCGCGTTTTGATCTACCAGCTTGAATTCCAGCTTAGCGGTTTGGCCAAGCAAAGCCTTCAATTGTTCCGGGTCTTGCAAGCCGGGAACCTGAACCACGATGCGTGTATCGCCCTGGCGAATGATCGTTGGTTCACGGGTACCAAGCGAATCGATCCGTTTACGGACGACTTCAGTCGCGCTGTCCATAGCGTCGGTAACTGCATTGTTGATTCCGTCGCTGGTCGGCACAAGCGTGAAACGTGTCTCGTCCAAGACCGACAAATCCCATTCGCGGGTCAGGCCGTTGCCATTTACCAGCGGCAGCAACAATTCGCGGGCACGATCTACATCAGCGACGCTTTCAACCATAAAGCCAAGCTGGCCATTACCTGTCGAGACATCCCCGATCCGAATACGCGGGCTGGCCTGGCGCATCACTGCGCGGACCGATTCTTCCATATTTTCAAGTCGCTGCTCGGCGACCTGTTTTGGATCTGCCTCGAGAAGAATGTGACTGCCACCGGCAAGATCGAGGCCGAGGTTGACCATCGGATCTGGCAGCGCATCGGGCCATCTGACGCTGGTCGAAGACAAAATGGAGGGAAGCGCACAAGCGATCGCAATCAGCGTAATCGCCCAGAGCCAGATCTTCTTCCAGCGTGGAAATTCAAGCATTTTAGTGCCTTCGCTCAGTCGTTCGCCGCTGAACCAGCGGGCGGTACGATATCACCAATGGTGCTTTTCACGGCTTTGACACGGACGCCCTGAGCCAGTTCGACTTCGGCGTAAATATCATCAACCTTCATGACTTTGCCGAGCAGGCCGCCAGCGGTAATGACTTGGTCGCCCTTCTTCAGGCCGCCAATCTTTGCTGCGTGCTCTTTTTGCTTACGCATCTGCGGGCGGATGATCAGGAACCAGAAAATAAGGCCCATGCCGACAAGCGGCAGGAACTGGATCCATGCAGGCGGTGCTTCGGCACTGGCTGCGGCAGCGAGAAAATCAATCATGGAATGAACCCGTAAATCATGAGACTGCAAAGTGGGGAGAGCACGAAAAAACGCAAGACTTAGATGCCATTCCGCCCCTCCCGGCGATAGAAGCGCGCGCCTAGCACCTTAGTTTCACCAGAGCAACGCGCCACGCAGCAAACTGGTGGACTCATTTGGACCTGCAATACCATGAGAACGTGCCAGATGTGCTTGCCATGCCATCACAACGCCCATATAGGCGCGCCCTCCACCGGTTCGGGACGTAGCGCAGCCTGGTAGCGCATCACACTGGGGGTGTGGGGGTCGGAGGTTCGAATCCTCTCGTCCCGACCAGTGGAGTATCCCCCTTCTCCGACTAAGTTTTGCCGCTGCGCGCCCATTGCGCTGCGGCGCGGCACATCCTACTCCGCCGACCAAGGAGACGGGTTTATGACCTCAGACACAAAAGCCACGCCATTTCAGGCGCGGTCATGGCTGTTTGCGCCAGGTGACAGCGCAAAGAAGATGTCCAAGGCCGCGGACGGCCCCGCAGACATCGTCCTGTTGGATCTGGAAGATTCTGTTGTGCCGGAAAGCAAGCAATCCGCGCGTGAATTGGTCGCAGACTTCCTCGCGTCGCGCGGCGACCGCCACCGGCTATGGGTTCGCATCAATCCTCTGACGACACCTGATGCAGCGCTTGATCTGGCAGCCGTCATTGCTGTTGGACCCGGCGGCGTGATGCTACCAAAAGCATGCGGGCGAGCTGATCTCGACCATCTCGACCGACAGCTAACTGCCCTGGAAGGACAGGCCGGCATTGCACAAGGCAGCACCAAAGTCGCTGCCCTGGTGACGGAAACTGCCGCTGCAATGTTCAAAACCGGGGATTACTCCGGCTCGCCGCGACTCGTGGCCATGAGCTGGGGTGCGGAAGATTTGTCCTCAGCCCTCGGCGCGAGCGAGCAATTCCAGGACAATGGCGCATATGCCCCGGTGTTCGAACTGGCGCGAAGCCTGTGCCTGCTTGGCGCAATTGCCGCCGGAGTACAGCCGGTCGAAACAATTCAGGCAGACTTCCGCGATCTCGAAGGCTTGGCAAAACGCGCCAAATTGGTTCGCAGCTCTGGCTATCGCGGAATGCTGGCAATTCATCCCGCACAGGTTGAAATCATCAATCAAGCCTTCACGCCAACGCCTGAAGAAATTGCTCATGCGCAAGCAATCGTCGCTTTGTTTGCCGCCAATCCAGGTGCCGGGACCATCGGACTGAACGGAGCCATGCTCGACAGGCCCCATCTGGTTTTGGCGCAAGCATTGCTGGCCAACCTGCCCCAAACATAATTTTCCTACATTAACCAAAATGGTTATCTGGCAGCACGAATCACTCTGTTGGAGCGCGCCCATGCCAATTCTCGAATCACTCATCGGTCCGATTGCATCAATCATCGACAAGATCATCCCGGACAAAGAGGCCCGCGCCCGTGCCAAGCTCGAATTGTTGAAGCTGGAAGGCACGCAGGAACTGGAAACAATCGAGGCCCGCATGACCGCGATCGTCGCGGAGGCCAATTCTCGCGATCCATGGACCAGCCGCGCCCGGCCCAGTTTTCTCTATGTGATGTATATAATGATCCTGTGGGCGCTGCCGATGGGTGTGCTGGCCGCCTTCAAACCGGCGATGGCGCAGGACATTGCAGCGGGCATGAATTCCTATCTCGGCGGCTTGCCCGAACCGCTCTATGCTTTGTTCGGCACCGGCTACCTTGGCTACACCGCCGCCCGTCAGTGGGGCAAGATCAAGGGCGTCGATCAGTAAGTCGGCGCTATACCGGGCGCTATTCACGCGCTATTCGGGCTTATGACTGAAACAAAACTGCCAGCGATTTACGTGTTGAACGGCCCTAATCTCAACCTGTTGGGCCTGCGGGAGCCCGAAATCTACGGTCCCGACACTCTCGACGATATTGCCGGAATGCTGGAGGATCGAGGCCGTGAGTTGGGCGTCGAAGTGGATGTCCGCCAAACAAACCACGAAGGCCATTTGGTCGACTGGTTGCACGAGGCGCAGTCAGAAGGCGCAAAGGCTGTATTGCTCAACGCAGGAGCCTACACCCATACCTCTATCGCGCTGCTTGATGCGATCCGTGCAATCCGCACGCCGGTGATCGAGGTCCACTTGTCCGATCCAAAGACCCGTGAGGAATTCCGCCATTTGTCCTATGTTGGCATGGCCGCCGTGCAGACGGTGGAAGGGCTCGGCGCCCGCAGCTATCTGGTGGCGCTTGACGCTGCGGTTGCATTATAGTCAGCCGATCAAACAACCCTCAGCCCCTTGCCAGTGGCGTGTCAGCGTCGCATAGTCAGGGACTTAATTTTAACAAGAGGCATTTCATGTCGGAAAACAAAGCTGCCGCTGGTCGCAAACCCGGCATGGATGTTAATACCAAGTTGGTCCGTGAACTCGCAGATATGCTGAGCGAAACCGGACTTACCGAAATCGAAGTGGAAGATGGCGACCGCAAGATTCGTGTTGCACGGGGCGTCGTTGCTGCCCCTGCCGCCGTTGCTGCTCCGGTCGCTCCCGCTGCTGCGGCTCCAGCCGCACCTGCTCCGGTAGAAAGCACCGCTCCAGATCATTCTGCAGCGCTAAAATCGCCGATGGTTGGAACCGTTTATCTCGCCGCTGACCCCAGCGCGGCCAATTTCGTCAAGTCTGGCGACAAGGTCGCCGTGGGAGACACATTGCTGATCATTGAAGCGATGAAGGTGATGAACCCAATCATCGCTGACCGTGCCGGGACGGTTACAGAAATTCTGGTCGACAATGCACAGCCGGTTGAATTTGACCAACCGCTGGTCTTGATCGCGTAAGGCGAACAGACATGGGAATCAGCCGGATATTGATCGCCAATCGCGGCGAAATTGCTTTGCGGATCCACCGGGCAGCGCATGAAATGGGCATTGAGACGGTGGCTGTGCACTCCACCGCAGATGCCGATGCGATGCATGTACGGCTGGCTGATCACGCGGTCTGCATCGGACCGCCGGCAGCGAGTGAAAGCTATCTGAACGTGGCCGCGATCATCTCGGCTGCGGAAATTTCCCAGGCCGACGCGGTTCACCCCGGGTACGGGTTCCTGTCCGAAAACGCGAAATTCGCCGAAATCGTCGAAGCGCATGATCTTAAATGGATCGGCCCCAAGCCGGAACATATCCGCACAATGGGCGACAAGGTTCAGGCAAAGCGGACTGCTGGCGCTCTGGGTATTCCTCTGGTTCCAGGCTCGGATGGCGCAATTGAAGATGTCGTCGAAGCGGCAAAAATCGCCGAGGAAATCGGCTATCCCGTGATCATCAAGGCTGCATCGGGCGGCGGTGGGCGCGGGATGAAAGTCTGCACCGGACCGCACGAGCTCGAAACCTTGATGAAACAGGCGGGCAGCGAGGCGAAGGCCGCGTTTGGCGACGCTACCGTCTATCTTGAAAAATATCTCGGCAACCCGCGCCACATCGAATTTCAGGTCTTTGGCGATGGTGAAGGCAATGCGATCCATTTGGGCGAGCGTGATTGCTCGCTCCAACGCCGCCACCAGAAGGTGCTGGAGGAAGCGCCCTCCCCGGTGATTTCCAATGAAGACCGCAACCGGATGGGCGAAGTCTGCTCAACAGCGATGGCCGATATGGCCTATCGCGGCGCGGGCACGATCGAATTCCTGTGGGAAAATAACGAGTTCTATTTCATCGAAATGAACACCCGCCTGCAGGTTGAACATCCAGTCACCGAAATGATCACCGGCGTCGATCTGGTACGCGAACAAATCCGCATTGCGGATGGCAAGCCGTTGTCGATCAAGCAGGAAGATATCGAATTCAAAGGCCACGCCATTGAATGCCGGATCAATGCAGAGGATGCGTTTACGTTTGCGCCCTCACCCGGACAGGTAACCGCTTATCATGCGGCGGGCGGTATGCATGTGCGGGTCGATAGCGGGCTGTATGCCGGCTACAAAATCCCGCCTTATTACGATTCCATGATCGCAAAACTGATCGTTTACGGCCGCAATCGCGAAGGCTGCATCATGCGCCTGCGCCGCGCGCTGGAAGAAATGGTCGTCCAGGGTGTGAAGACATCGATCCCGCTGCATCAGGAATTGATCAAGCAGGAAGATATCCTGAACGGCGATTATTCGATCAAGTGGCTGGAAGAATGGCTGGCCACGCGCGAGGCGTAATTCCCGCACCCTATCCTACTGGATCGGCGGGGTGTAATCGTCACTGCGCAGCGTGATGATATAGGCGGCCAGCACATAGCTGTCTTCCTCGACCACTTCGAAATTCATCGTCTCGGGATAATTGTGCGAATCCCTGAGGTATTCCGACAGCGTTTCGCGCGTCAGCCCGGCGCTATTGGCTATCATCGCGAAGGTGGGCGACATCGGATTGGGCGAAATCGTGCCAGCCTTGATGGCGTGGCAGCCCGAACACAGCGCTTCGGAGAGTTCAAAGCCAGCTTGGACTGGTCCTGCTAGCGGGGCGCGAGCCGGAGCAGCTGGAGCCGGCTCCGCTAGCGTGGCTGGCTGGCAAGCCGTGAGACAAAATGCGGCGAGCGCGAGGACAATGGAAGATCTCATTCCCGCAGCATAGCAGCTTTCCGCAATTCGCAGCAATGCCGCAAACAGCGCGCGGAGCGGTCCTCCGCTGGTCAAATATCAGGATCCCAAAATCGCTCGGCTTTGGAAAAAAGTTGGTGTCAGCTAACGACCCCAAAACGGTCATTTGTTGCGGCCTCCATCTGCCGCGTAAAATACCTGCCGGGCCTGTCATTATGGGCAGGCGCAGAAGGGAGAATCGTCGAAAGCCTTGCATTACAAGGAATGGTTGATCTAATAACCTTGTATGACAAGGCAATCGAGCGATTCATGTGAGCAAGTTGCGCGCTGGGAAGTCCAGTTGCGCAAGGGCATACTCGAGTTCGTAATCCTGCTCAGCCTCAGCCGAACAGAGCATTACGGCTTCGAACTTGTGACTGGTCTGACAGAACGCGCCGCGATCGATGTTCCCGAAGGGACTATTTATCCCTTGCTACTGCGCCTCTCGAAGGATGGTTTGATCCAGTTCGAGTTGCGTGACGGAGATGGGGGTGCGCCGCGCAAATACTACACGCTCACCCCCAAGGGCAGCGCCTTGCTAGCAACCATGATCCCGAGCTGGCAAAGGCTGGCTGCCTCAGTTGACGGCTTGCTGGGAGGACACCTCAAATGACTCACCATTTCGATGATCCTGCCACTTGTCAGTTGTGGGATTCCTACTTTGCCGAACTGGACCGGCTGATCGTGCCATTGGGCCAGGATGGGCGCGAGCTTCGCAATGATCTGGAGCAGCATCTGCTCGAAGGCCTTGGCCTCGCCGCGGGCCGCGCCAGCACCCCGGGTCAGCTCCGCGGCGCCTTGGGGAAGCTGGGCCGACCGATTGATATCCTGCGCCCAGCGTTGGCGGACAACTACCTGTCGCAAGGCGCGCAAAACTTTAATCCGGTCACCATCAGCAAGGGATTGTTCTACACATTGCTCGCAGGAGGCAGCCGGGTACTGGCTGGCTTTGTCTTTGCCATCGGCTACCTCTTCATCGCGACCTTTGTCACCATCGCGCTCGCCAAGCCGTTCTGGGATGAGCATGTGGGAGTCTTTCGCTACCCTGACGGAACGATGGCGGCAGGCTTTGTTGCACGCAGTGCAGCCGGAGAGGAGCTCTTGGGTTGGTGGTTCATACCCGTCGCGCTGACAGTTTCGGCCCTCATCTACTTTCTAATGACCAAAGGCCTGCGAAGGCTGCTTTGAGCTCACCCGCTCATTTATCCCAAAACCATGCTATACAAGGGTATGCTAATGCTTAAAACAAAGACTGATCGCCCCGCGTCATTCCCATGGACGTTTGTCGGTTTAACCTATGCGATCAGCTGGACAGTTTGGATCACTGGATGGTTCGCTCTGGGCAAGCCCGAGCAGCCCACTCAAGGAGGAGCGATTTTCGCTTTCATTCTGGTCGGTTCGTTCGGCCCAGGACTTGCCGCAGCCATCCTTACCATGCGCGGCGGCCGCGACGAATTCCTGGCATGGGCGCGTGCCTTTGTGAACCTTCGGTGCGGGTGGCGAGCCTATGCTGCGGCTCTTCTGCCCTTTCCCCTTGCTGCTTTGCTGCTTACGGTTCTGTTGGGGTATGAACCCCTCACTGACGCAGCTGGGGGACAACCAGCATGGACATTTTACGCCACGATCTTCCCAGCTGCGATCCTCAACGGGATCGTTACTGCAGCCACCGGCGCGGGACCTATCGGAGAAGAAGGCGGTTGGCGCGGATACTTGCTGCCCCGTCTGCTTGAAAGCGGCGGCGAGGTGCGTGCTTCGCTGATAATCGGGGTGATCTGGGCGCTCTGGCATCTGCCACCCATGGCGATGTTTTCCGAATGGCGGGGCGGGATCCCCTTCTGGACCTATCTTCCCCTGTATGTCGTCTTCGCCACCGCCCTCTCGTTCCTCTTTACACGTGTGTGGTTGATCGGTCGGGGAAGCTTGGTTCCCATCATCTGGCTGCACGGCATCGTTAATGCAATCGGCTCGATGGCGTTCAACACCCGCACGTGGGCAAGTCCCTGGTCGCAGGAAGCCGCCGCGCTCTTTTTCGCTGCTGCGGGTCTGCTTGCAGCCGCGTCATTGGCAAAGCGACCTTCTACGAAGGGATGACCGCGCGGTGGGACAGTGAAGAAAGTCACAAAGCCGCCATTCAGTTCCCCACCCTAACTTCTGCCCGTCACCCCAGGGGCACGCCCGGTTCATGCTTCGCGGTGCGGATCGTCAGGGACGTTTTCACGCTCGCCACATTTGGCGCAGGCGTCAGTTTGCTGGTCAGAAATTCCTGAAAGCTCTGCAGGTCGCAGCTGACGATTTTCAGGATAAAGTCGATTTCGCCGTTCAGCATATGGCATTCGCGCACTTCGGGCAGCTGGGCCATATGGTCTTCAAATTCGCGTAGCGCGGTTTCGGCCTGACTTTTCAGGCTGACCATCGCGAATACGGTAATTGCAAAGCCCAATTGTGAGGCATCCAGATCGGCGTGATAGCCGCGAATGACGCCTTCTTCCTCCAGCGCGCGGACGCGGCGCAGGCATGGCGGAGCGGTCAGGCCGACCCGGTGGGCCAATTCCACATTGGTGACCCGTCCTTCATTCTGTAATTCAGCAAGCAATTTGCGGTCGATTTCGTCAAGATTGGCCAATGCTTGCGTCTCCTATTGCGCAACAAGTGATTAATACCGTCCGCCGGTAATGAACGCTGCCTTATCACCAGTTATCGGACAATATTATTATTCTTGCAAGCAATTGTCCCGCTTTGCAACGCACCTGTAACACTCATATCCCTGCGCGCCGGAAGTGGTAGGCCAGCAATAGAATTCAGTCGGGCAGAATTTGGTTGCGCCGAACAGATTGACCAATTCGCCTTGAACAAGACCCACGCCGGAGAATGAATGCTTTTTGACGACCGCCTTGTAACTGTGTTGAAACACCGCGCCACCGGCGAGGCCGCCGCGCGGACACAGTTTCGGCAGTTGCTCGATTTGCTCGGCAGCCGCCCCATTACGCCCGGCAGCCGCCGCGAACAGCAATTGCTCGCCTCGGCATGGCTGCGCCTCGGGGCTCTGGGCGAGGTTTTGCCCGCCAGCGAGCGCGCGGCGATGATCCGTGATCCGGGTCTGCGGTTCCGTAATCCAGAACTGGCCGCTCATCTGGCAGAAGACGAACCCGATGTGGCTGTTGCCGCCCTCGCCCGCGCCAATCTGTCTGACAAAGAATGGCAGGTCCTGATCCCTCGTTTGCCGATCCGGGCACGCGGATTCCTTCGATTACGCCGTGATATGCCCGACAGTGCAGCATCGCTGCTTGACCGTCTGGGCATTCATGACCGCGGCCTTCCTCTCCCCGCCTTGGACGAAGCGTATGGTCTTGAGGCACGATTTGCGCAGACCGCACCGCCTCCCCAGCCCGCCGCCGCGAATGATGGGGCAGACGAAGTTGCCGCCAAGCAGCCTGAAGACAGCGAAATCGGCGCGTTGGTCAAGCGGATCGAGGCGTTTCGCACTGCACGGCGCTCTGACCCGACTGGCGGCCAGTCGCCCCGTCTGCCGCTGGGTGACAAACGCGCAGATATCGATCAGCCGCGGCTGTCTGCCTTTGCATTTACCGCTGACGCAGAAGGACGGATCGACTGGGCCGATGCCGCAGTCGCCCCGATGATGGTCGGCAAGCGACTTGATGAAGCCCGCGTTTCCCCCAATCCATTTACGCGGCACCAACCGCTGAGAAATCTAGCTATTGAGCTTGAAGGTGCCCCGCTGATTACCGGCGACTGGATAGTCGATACAAACCCGCGGTTTACCGCCCCCGGTGGCCGATTTTACGGTTATGCTGGCAAGTTCCGGCGACCGACTCGGCAGCCAGCAGCCATCCAGCAGGCCGGAGACGGCGAAGCAGACCGCATCCGCCAGTTGCTGCATGAATTGCGCACCCCGGTGAATGCGATTCAGGGGTTTTCGGAAATCATCCAACAACAATTGTTCGGCCCTACGCCGAATGAATATCGGGCGCTTGCAGCAACAATCGCTGGCGATAGCGCGCGAATCCTGGCGGGTTTCGATGAATTGGACCGGCTCGCCCGGCTCGAAACCGGCGCGCTGGACCTTGAGGAAGGCTCAGCCGACTTGAATTCGATGCTACTGAGAACCACCGCCCAATTGCAGGATGTTTTGCTGCCGCGAACTTCCAACTTTTCGGTAGACTTGGGCGACGCCCCTTGCCTGATCACCCTGTCTGATGGGGAATGCGAGGCATTGAGTTGGAGGCTGTTAGCCACGCTCGCC
>Ga0335398_10010026_pt1 | contig 10846 bp, 13 predicted proteins | sample BON03_FD_205742 | JGI IMG/M metagenome (GOLD analysis project Ga0335398, IMG submission 205742) | Freshwater microbial communities from Lake Bonney liftoff mats and glacier meltwater in Antarctica - BON-03 (spades assembly) (version 2) | ecosystem: Environmental > Aquatic > Freshwater > Ice >...
AGAAATCGCAAAACTGAACACCGCCAATCCCGTATAAGGGATGTAGCCGAGGACCTAAATTTGGTACCTATAGTGATGGGGGGTTTTAGGACTTTCTGTTATCAATAAACATCTTACACATCATTGGTGAAGTCATGTTTAGAGGACAAAATTCATCACACATTCCTAACTCGATATTTGATTTATATTTGCCGTTTTGACATAAAACACATGACCCTCCGCTTGGACCAAAGGAACCCTGCGCACACCTACACATGCTGGAAGACACACTCGCTGGTGAAGATGATTGGCTGATTCCAGAGGTATCTTGAGGACAATTTTCACAAGGTTGATTCCCTAATTCAGACTTGTATTTTCCTGGGACACATGAAATACATGGTTGTGAACCTTTTTTCGAGTAGTCAGTTACACAAAGACAATCATTCATGGATCCGGCACCTTACTCTGAATTCGTGTTGAGTGGACATGTGTTATCACACAACCGTGGGCCTGCAATTGTTTTATATTTCCCACTTTCACACAAGACACATGGGTCATTTCCTAATCCAGATTTGTATTTTCCAGAAATACACGACGTACACAATTCAGAGTCTTCTTTCGAGTATCCAACCACGCAAAGACAATCATTAATCAATGTGACACCTTGTTCTAAATTTGTGTTCAGTGGACATGCGTCGATACAAAACCCTGTACCTGCAATTGTTTTATATTTCCCACTTTCACACAAGACACATGGTCCTCCATTTCGAGTAGACAGACCGCTTTGACATATGATAATACACATGTCTGAGGACGTGCTGTCTGGTGGTGAAAATTGGTTGTTATTGTCCACGTCTTTTGGACACTCGTTGTAAGGCTCATTTTGCTAATCCCAAGTAGTACATAATTCTGAACCTTCTTTCAAGTATCCAGACACATAAAGACAATCATGAATAGATGTACTGGATTCATTGGAATATATGTTAATTGGACATTTGTCAATACATAATCCTGTGACTGAAATTGTTTTATATTTCCCACTTTCACACAGGACACATGGTCCTCCGTTTGGACTCGACAGACCGCTTTTACATATGATAACACACATGTTTCAAGATGTACTGTCTGGTTGTGAAAATTGATTGTTATTGTCCACGTCTCTTGGAAATTCACCACAAGACCCATTTCCTAATCCAAATTTATATTTTCCTGAGACACAAAATATACACAGTTCTGATTCTTCTTTCGAGTATCCAGACACACAAAGACAATCATTGATTGATGTGTCACCTTCCTCAGAATCAGTGTTCATTGGACATGCGTCAATGATAACCCTGTGACTGAAATTGTTTTATATTTCCCACTTTCACACAGGACACATGGTCCTCCGTTTGGACTCGACAGACCAATTTGACATATGATAACACACATGTTTGAAGACATACTGTCTGGTTGTGAAAATTGATTGTTATCATCCACGTCTCTGAAACATTCATCACAATGTCCATTTCCTAATCCAGATTTGTATTTTCCTGAGTCACAAAATGTACACAGTTCTGATTCTTCTTTCGAGTATCCAGACACACAAAGACAATCATTGATTGATGTGTCACCTTCCTCAGAATCAGTGTTCATTGGACATGTGTTGATACATAACCCTGTGTCCGCAATTGTTTTATATTTCCCACTTTCACACAGGACACATGGTCCTCCGTTTAGACTCGACAGACCACTTTGACATATGATAACACACATGTCTGAGGACATGTTGCCTGGTGGTGAGAATTGACTGTTATTGTCCACATCTCTTGGACACTTGTCACAAGACCCATTTCCTATTCTAGATTTATATTTTCCTAAGACACAAGTTTAACATGATTCTGATTCTTCTTTTGAGTATCCAGAAAAACAAAGACACTCATTAATCAATGTGACATCTTCTCCATTGACTGTTATAAAGGTAATATCACATTTACAGTCATGTATTTGTTTACTTGTACACGAAGAATTCATGTACGTAGGACATGATGTACATAATGAAGACCCAGTAACATTCTTGTAAATTCCAAATGGACATTCTAAGCAATTCCTGGCGCCAGGTCCGAAAAACCAAAGATTACATATACAAGAATTGATACCTATGTTATTTATACCTGAGATGGTATTCTCTGGACATTACATATACGAAGTAGATCCTGATGTTTCTGTGTAAGTATTTCGGCACGCACTGAATGCATTCAGATTGTGATAGAGATTGTATTTTGGTTGAAAATGTGCCAGGTGGACACTTATCTCACACATTTATTCCTGACAAAACATCAAATGATCCATAAGAGTCTGATACACAGTTATCACACAAGTCATTGGAAATTGAATCTTTATATTTACCTTTTATACACATGTAACATATTTCCAATGTTTGATGGATGGTGTAACCTTTATTACAGAGGCATTGTTCTGTGGTGGTACTCGCAGGCTACGCTGTTGTCGAGTATTGTTTTCACGTATTACATGTAGATTCTTCATTAGTATCCTTGAATTTTCCAATTGGACATCTATAACAATATTTATTTTCATTTGTACGTGTGTAACCCTGAACACATTTACATGATAATGTATTGTTCCAACTGACCACTGGACACAACATACATGTGCCAGGCCAACCCTGTGTTTTGTATTTGGCAACTTCACATGGTATACAGACTTTATGGGAATTTTCTGTGTATTCTAGAAGACACGTGTAGTTATCAATGGTCATAGTACCAGGTAATGTATAATCCAATGAATCAGGACATTTTGTACATGACTAGTTTCCAGAGTACATTTTATATTTTCTGGTTGTACATGGTGATCATTGTTCAAATACGTCAATTGTATATCCAGAATTGCACTTACAATCCAATCTTTGTGGTATAGATAGCATATCAACATTAATTTCAGAATTTGTTGGGTATTTGATACAAATATTCTCTTGTGTGTTTAGATGCGTTATAACATATCCATTTGAGTATGTCAAGCAAAATTGATCTGATGTAGCACCAACAGTAAGGGAGTATTTTCCAGTTACACAAGTCATACAGTGGTCATTTGAATACTCATTTTTATATTGGTTTTCCGTGCAGAGAATACACGTAGAGTTGATGTAACAGTAACCAGATGTGTAAGATGTTTATTAATAACAGAAAGTCCTAAAACCCTCAGTCACTATAGGTATCAAATTTAGGTCCTTGACCAGATTGACATACGCAGGCGCCAGTAGAAGGATCTGCAATAGAAAACTGGGGACAATCAAGACATAGATTTGCATTGTTGGGATCAATATATTTTGTATCTCCACATTGTAGTGTACACGAATTATTTTCAAATATTACAGGCAATGTTATTGATACATTAAATCTTTAATGTGATTGTATTCATATCCTCAATGTTTTCCTGGGTTGAATACAATTTCCGAATACCCAGTTTCTGAGATTACAGTCATATTGTCTTTTATATCTGATTGTAATAAATTGACTTTTGTATCATGGAAGAAATCATCAGTACAAGAGTATACTTGTACAACTGAAGACAGATACATAACAGTGATTTCCAATTTCGAATTCGTTCGGATGGTAAAAATACAGTTATAATTGTCATAAAGTTGCATTTGGGTATCATTTTTGTATTTGTTTGATATTTGATCCAGCAACGTTATTGAAGATATGTATTCGTTATGATGATGATGATTGCTTTTATTACTTTCAAAAGTAGTTTAGTACCCTTGTTTGAGGGTCTATGAAGTTCAAATTCATGAGAATTTGAGTTATCGGGTTTTAGCCGGAATCGAACCGACTACAAGGATACACCTTTACACCATTTTGAAACTCGCTACATACCATACTCCTCTTCAAAGTAGTGGGGAAATGATGTGACATGAATGTTGATCCACAGGTACATGACGTTCTCAATATATCTGGATAAGATCCATCTTGACATTTACTACAAATATATTGACCGTAGTTTTCTGAATATGTATCAACAGTACAGTCCTGACAAATTGTATCTCCAACTCCTGTTGAAAAGTTTCCAGGTGTACATTCCCAGTATGGACTAGATCCGTGTTGAAATTTGAATGTTCCTGGTTCACAATGTTCACATGAAAAACTGTTGTAATTCATAAAACCAGCATGGCATTCGCATGCAAATAGTCCAATGTTGTTATACTACACTGAAGACGAGTTATCAGGACACGCTTTCCAAATACATCAGTCATTCGAATCGTTGTACTCATCTTGTGTACATTTTAGAGCACATTTTTCCTCAATACTTTTATATTCAGGATAGTCAACATAATCAAGTGTTCAAAAATCCTTTACATTGGAAAATTTAACATAAGGAAGAAAAGAGACTGTGAGTATTCCAGTATTGGAAGTAAATACATACTCATTGTCAATCTTGATTGGAAATATTCGTTACTGTCAATCGCATGATTCAGACACACACGCGCTTACCATTGAAGGTATCTGTAACATATCTACAAAGGGGACTTTCAAGGATATCACGAACGAATGAATGTATGTAATGTTGTATTTGGAAAAAATGTCATATTTATCTGTGAAAGTCAATTCCAATACCCTATCATAATTATTACATTGAATACCACAGTGTATTTTCACTTGGTTGTTTTTCACTGATTTTGGTATCAACACAACATCATCTGCGCAAGGTTAGGTGCAAGAAGACTGTCCACTATTTTTCGCAAATTTCCCTATGATACAGTCAGCGCAAGTAGTAGATGATATGTTCATGGAATATTTCCCAGAAGTACAATCAGTGCAAAAAAAGTTGTCAATAGGCATTTGATATTTACCTGTTGGGCATCCTGTACAAAATGAATGATTCAAATGAATAAAATCAATATTACACGTGTATGTAGTAACAGCGTTGTCATTTTCCAATAAAAACGCATTATTCAGAAGGTGTTTACACTTGTAACCATCACTCATATCATTGTGTTGTCCACTACACATTAACACACACGAGTTCTTGAACGTATCTCCTGGTGTACAATACTGAAAATATAACGAAGTAAAGATCGACTTACTCATGGGGAAAAATATATGTACAAATCCAGTATTCAACCTAAATTTGTATACACCATCAATATCAAACTCATTAAATATTTGTTGTTTGTAATTACATGACATGGAAACACACGAACTAATAACCATATAGTCCAAAGGATTTTCTTTTGTGATTGTTTTGACTTGTAACTCGATTTGTGTATTGTGTGAAATAACAAAGTGGCATTTTGAGTATGTATAATATGTTTCCTTTGAAAATATGTCAAAGATATCAAAACCTCTAGGGTAAATTGTACATGGGTCTTCACCTGTTATTGTCATTGTGACTCCATCGAGTAACAGTGGTGGTATCAACAATAATGGAGGTTCACACAACAAGCAAGTTTCTCCAGAGAATACCCCAGACTGATCCAAGTATTTTCCTATTGTGCAATCAACACAGGCTCCATTCTTGGTGGTATCCTTAAACTTTCCAGATCTGCATGGCGTACACAGGTTACTATTGACTTCACTGAAAGCAACATTACAGATACATATATTATTGTTTGTAATGTTGGTGACTTGATGAATTGGACACGCGATACACCCGCGTCCATTTACAGTGTCTATGTCTAACCCTTGGTTATTTTGACAATTCGTAATACATTGTGTATTGGGGAAAGTATCTGTGAATGTCAAATATGAAAAAAAAACTAGAATATGCGTTCGAAACCTTGGGGCAAATATTATTTGCATATAACCTGTATGAGATTCATAGGTTACTCCATTAGTGTTCGCTGAAACAATTGTCAGATCCTCGTATACACTGGAATCCGCCTTCATGCAAGAATGTACAAATAGACCCAGTATTAGTGGCATTTCTAATGATAGTTTTGAAATTGATGTTATTGTGAAAATACATCTATGGTTCTCGTAAAATTGGATTTCTTGTGTATTTTTCACATAAATTAGGTTATGAGGAGTGTTGTAATGATATGAATTACACAGACAGTTTCCCGAACAAGTTGTGATAGGAACTATGTTTTGAGGACAGCACTGTTCGCAAAAAATCCAGTGTCACACATGCATTTTGCATCTGCGGATGTCCATGTCGAGTTACCAGAACAATGTTTGCATACAGACTGACCGCGTTGATTAGATAATGTACCTTGTACGCAATCTTGACAATGCGACCAAGAGATCCCTCCCGAATATTTCCCAGAAATACAATACAGACAAGTTGCACTGAAGTCTACAGATTTATATGTTCCACTGGTACATACTGTACACTGTGTGTATCAGAAAATTCAAATCCAGAATTACACAGGTACGAAGAAAGTTTGGTTTGTGTGTCTACATATGGAAACAAGTCATCAGGACTACTATCACAATTATAGTGGTCATTCGCATTGTTAAATTCATTTCAACTGCATTTCGCCGTGCAGTATCCATCACAATTTATGTTCTCACCAAAAGAATAATAAAACATAGAGAATTTAAAATCAAGGACATCATCAAATTGATAAAATAAAATCTCTGTAAAATGACTTGCAGTATAAATCACAAAATTACTTCCGTAGCTCTGAAGGAATTTCGTTGTTTCCGTTCGCATGAACTTGAAGAACATGAATTGAAAATCATCATATCTCTCATATAGTATGACCAATAACGAAAAAACATTAAAATGTTGGAAAATTGAAACAATACTGTGCATTTTGAGTATACTGTGTATGTTTCTGTCAGTAATAATGAGTTGACATTATTATAGGTAGAACATAAACCTGGACCTCGAATTTCAAATATATTATCATTTGCACCTAAATAACCCGGTATATACAACGATACAATTAACTAATTTACCAACGCTTCTGAACCTTGTGGGCAAAGGATACAAGATACAGACCCTACATCAGTTTTATACCTTCCACGCGAACATTCTGTGCACAATGAATCAGAAGCACCTGCCCACCAGGCACTGCACATACAATCTGTCAGACTACTACTCCCTGACAATGAGATTGAGTTAATTGGACAATTACTACAAACACCAGACCCAGTACTAGGTTTATATGTCCCGACACCACATACTGTGAACAAGTCCCCAGAAAGTCCAGTCCACCCGGCGTTGTAAATACAATTTGATGTCTCAGTACTTTGTGTATTCCAGGTAGAGTTATCTGGACAGATTGTTGTAGGTATACGTTCCATCATATCAACAAAAAATAACACAATATGTAAAAAAATGTATACAATCTTCATTCTACACATGCACTCTAAAGAAAGTGAAGGAATCATATTTATATACAAATTATTGTAGAAAATAAAAACATATTTAAATGTACATTGAATGCTCAAAAACGCCAGAATAAATAACATTACAATAATAATCTATGCAAAATACAAAGTTCACAATCATTGCGGTTAGTGTTGAGGGTTTAGAATGTCTGGAAATTTATTTTTGAGATCTGATGACAAGCCCACACAACGAATCAGATGAGAATCAATGTATTGTTGTTATTTATTTAAAACCAACTCGAGACCAATCTTGTCATTGCGAATTCCTCATGTGAATGCTTTTTTAACACTCCTTAAAACACACAAACCCACGAGATCTCTGAACTGTCAGCAAACATTCACGATTTATGCATACAGTTTTAACGTGAACAGAAAGACACAAACCAATGAGCTTTCTGGATTTTGTGTAAGTTTTCACGATCTAGTATAATGTGTTGGGATTTCTCAGAGGTTTTGCGGAGAGAGTTGTTATGGAAGAATTCAAGCCATGTAGTATGTGTTTCGGGATGACAGACGTTTCCTGGATATAATGTATAAAGAGATTCCAGCTCGTAGTTGTTCATTTGGATTGTAATCTTGGACTTTTCAAATTCGAGCAAATCTTCATAAATTGATTTGTCTTGCATTGGATCTATTTTGACCAAACAATTATACGGATATTCATGAATGATTTGTAGAAACATGAAATTTTCTTGTGGCAACTCAGTACTGATGTATGAATCTGCATTGTCGAATTTGCGTTTCTTGTCAGTAATTGGTTCATACTGCATGGTGAAGATGAGGGTGTGAGAATGTGCTGGGATTATGGTAACGCGTTGATACTGAAGATAAATTATAAATGACTTCAAATTCTCAGTGATGTGCATAAATAGAATGTCTGTAAAGCTATTTTTTGGATGTGATGGCAAGGCTACATATCAAAGATGTGCCATTCACAGCCCAAACACTGAGTAGTTACATGGTGACTTATCAGATCAATTTGGACAAAGTGCGCAAAGATCTATCATACACTTGGTTTTCTGATCATTTGAAAACTAGAGACTAGACCATTGAGGGACCATTGGGTCATAATGTTCATATCCAAATGATACAAAATAAACTCAGTCAAATTCATAAGAATTCAATGATAAGAGATTTCTTGTACAAACAGCTGAATGGTTTTTTTGGTCATGAGTTCCGAGACTTTGTGGGCAATTTTTGAAAAACGCATCCCTATGTGGAGGAATGTATTGAGGATATGATGCGTGTGACACAGAAAAGAATTTACAATCTCTATGAGACTTTTGATAACAACCGCTTTCAGGAGGACGAGATGGTTGAAAATAAAGGGGAGATCCACAAATACTATTATGACGGAATTTATTCTGAAATTAATAGTTGGCGTTATTCAATTGATAGGGAAGTTGGAAAAGTTCGGTTGGTATTCATGGAGAAAATGGAGGAAATGAAAACCAATGCCCAAAAGATGAAACGCGAAGAATTCATTTTGTACCCGTCGTATTCTGATTTCTTTGGAGAGGGCACCAAGAAAGAGGCCACTATGAACTTGGCGAGAGACGAGAAGCAAAAGTCTCCCGGAGACTCGAAGAAACGCAAACAACCACCTTGACATTCCTCGATTTTTGAATAATATCAGACATACTATGCGTGTACGACGCCTCCCGTATGCACGGTGCAGAATGTGGTAATGACAATAAATAAATGAATGCAAAGTGGAAATATTGTGAATAAACTGTATACATAAATCACAATTTCCGCTAGTCCAATCGTGATGGTCCATGGAAAGGCGATGATTTCCAGAAGAAAGCAAAAAATAAAAGACCTATCTGTGCGGATCGCCTCGTACATAGGCCACCATGTCGTGAGAAGGAAACACATTGGCAAAACAGTGATTAGAAAATTCTCGTTGACTGTGGGTTCAGACACTTCAATTCTAGTGGTACATATTGAAGATTTATTTTTGTCATGGAATTTGATAATGCTGGCTCGTACTACCAAGACAGTTTTTGTGGCTGTGTTGATGACGTCTGCTGATTGAGCTTTATCGAGGTCTGCTTTGAGACTAGACAGTTCAGCTTGTGAGAACAGGACTGCCTCTATATGGAAGTCAACAACTTGTGAAATCATGAACTGCTGCATGAGTATGTTGTCGAAATAGATTAGAGTTGATTCTCTGTATATGTGCTATTGTGTTTTTACTCTCTTGTGTACTATTTTTAGGAAAAGTGGTTATAATGGGGAGGGTTTATGCTCATATTATGTTTTGTATTTCGATTTTGTTTCTTTTGTTTGGATAACAGATTCTTTGAAAATCAGTCATCATGGGAGAGAAGAGCTTGAGAATAAATTTTGAGCAAATGTTGTGTGTACTTGCATTAGCCCTGATCTTGTGTGCATGCGCCTTGGCAACACCAAGCACCATCACGGGACAGCTCGCACATGCGTCCCATCCAGACCACTGCAGCGCAGGATGTACACTGGAAAGGGGGTGTCAGGCAGGGGTTAGCTTGCATACTGCCAGCATTGCACGCAGCAATGCAGTGCCTGCCATTGAGCGCGTGCCTTGTCTTCTTTGTCCAGTGTGTTTGTGTTATCAAACTCAGTGTGTTGGCTCCTGTACCACAGTGACGCCTGCAACGCCTGCAGCGACGCTGGGAACGCACACCCCAGTGCCACTACATCTGTTGCAGCATTCAGCCAGCTGCATGAGTCAGAGTTTCTTGCGCCTGCGCACGTCTCCTTGGCATGTTTGTGCATGCGTGCAGATTTTGTCAGACAAGGTCACAGGTTGATAAAGTACAAATTACTTTGCATGTGCGTTCTTTGTCCTTGCTTTTTGTGTGGATTGGACTACTTCTGTAACAGGGTGACATGTCAGTCGGGACAAACAAGCGCCATCTTGTCTCTTCACGGCCATGTCGTGGGTTTTTGCATGCACGCACGTGCACACACTGGGTTACGAGCGCATGTGACCTTTTTCCATGGTGAAAGATCAGAAGAGTGCTACAACCCAGACAGTGCTCACCCATCAGAGGCGAAAGCTCCTGGTCTGCCTCAACACACTTCAAGGTGAGATTGATGGTAAGCCAAATCACGACACATTGCGCGGTTTTGTTTGACACCTTGTGTTGCCACACACACACACACACACACACACACACACACACACACACACACACACATCCAGCTCTCATCACTGAGGTGTTAAAACCGTGGCTGTCAGGCTTCTTGCTCAAAAACAACAAGGTATGTACGCACACACACTTACACACACACATACGAACACACGCACACACGCACGCACACACACACACTCATACACACACACATGCGCGCACACACTCACACATACAAACACACACATACACACGCATTCACACACACACACACACACAAGCTGTCTCTGTCAGGATTTTTGCTCAAGAATGACACGGTATAGCGTGCGAGTGTGTTTGGACATGTCACGCACACGCACGCAAGCGTGCGCACCCACAGATGTATTTACACGCACATACAATGTACATTTACAA
>Ga0335398_10010027_pt1 | contig 10845 bp, 9 predicted proteins | sample BON03_FD_205742 | JGI IMG/M metagenome (GOLD analysis project Ga0335398, IMG submission 205742) | Freshwater microbial communities from Lake Bonney liftoff mats and glacier meltwater in Antarctica - BON-03 (spades assembly) (version 2) | ecosystem: Environmental > Aquatic > Freshwater > Ice >...
CCCCCATTTGTGTTCGCGGGCCCCAGCTCTCTGTGCATTTGCCCCTACACATGCACACGACCACGGTCCTACCACGAGCTTCACGCCTCAGTGCCCTCCGCCGCCGCCGCCATCCAGCCCGCAGCTCTCCGTCCAGCTCGTCTCCTCCTCGCAGCCCGCAAACAGGCCCAGCTTGCGCGCCACCAGCACAGCGATGGCCACCACCAGACCGGCTTGAAGCCAGCCCATCCAGTCTAGCCATGCTACGCCTGAGGCCGGCTCTTCTCCCGCGGCGCGCGGGGCGGCGGCGGCGCTGGAGTCGCCGCCCGAGATACCGGCGGGGGAGGGGGCGCCGTCGCCGCGGAGGGGCACCGGGCGCGCCGACGCCCCTGCGCGACCTGTAGCCAAAGCTGCTGCCTGCCCTGTCTCGGGCGTTCGCGCCGCCATCGGTGGCCACGCCGCTTGCGCGGGCGTAGCGCCCGGCAAGGCCGGCGTGGTACCGCGCTGCACTTGCGACTGAGTCGGCTGGACCAGCGGCGCGCTTCCGCCCTGAAGAGCCTCAGAGGAGGCGGGGGCGGCGGTGCCGGACGCTGAGGAGTCGGGACCCTCGGCAAGAGTGCCGGAGGAGGAGCCAGAGCTCGCAGCGCCGAGAGTGGCAGCGGCGGCAGCGGCGGCCTGATCCGCGGCAGGGACATCGCCGGCGCCGCTCCCCGCCGCCAACCGCGCGCCGCCGTCGCTCGCTGCTGCCGCCGCACCACAAGCGCCGAGCGAGTCCGCCGCCGCACCGCACGCGCACTGCGCGTCCGCCGGATGCTCTGCAGTCGGGCTCCCGGCTGCGGAAAGCACGTGCCCGCTGCCCGAAGGAGCGGCCGCCGCCTCGGGGACGAGCTTGAGCTGCTTGGCAGCCTCGGCTGCGCGTGCCTGCAACTCGGACCTGCGCGCCATCGCGGCAACGCCATCCCCGGCCTCCGGCGCCCGTGCTGGTGGCAGCGCGTCCGCCATCGTAGACTCGCACTTGGGGCAGCGCCATGCGAGAGACCGGGTAGCCAGCGCGCGCCGCTCGGCGTCAGAGTAGTCCAGGCCGGCCAGCGCCCCGTCGGCTTTGGTCGGGAAGAAGGCGATCAGCGCCGTGAGGATGGTCCGCACTCCCCACGCTGGCTGCCAAGACTCCGGGTGATGCGCCGAGATGGAGAGGCAGATCTTCTTCCCCGTCTCGAAGCGCCCGTTGGGCGTCAGCAGGGAAATGTTGGGCGGCTTGAAGGGGTACTCGGGCGGCAGCACAATCCGGCCGTGGTAGACGCCACCCTCGAACGCAGTCGAGGCGCCGCCGCGGAGGGTGAAGTGCCACTCAAAGAGGTTCTCCTCGAGGGGCTCCGCGACGAACTGTGGGGAGGGGCACACGGAGGGCGTGGTTCAATGATGATTGATCTGGTCTAGCAAGGGGCACTATCCCTACGGAAACCACAGCAGCACGCACGTCGTCGGAGGGCCACTCGCGCAGTTCTTTGGCCTCAGTCATGATCCGCTTGACCGAGGTGTTGCTCAGGTTGGACATTGCCCGCGCCCCTGTGTAGAGCCGGCTGAGGCGCTTGCGGCCGGCTGGCACAGCGACTTTTCGTGGAGCGCGCTGTTCCAAAAATAGATTTTCCGAAAACGCCGCGCGCGCGCTGCCCAGCACAGGTTCAGCGCTGACACAGCGCTTGCGCGCGCGCGCGCCAATGTAGTGCGCGGGGCGTACCAGCGGGGCATGGCCAGAGGCTCTGAAATTGATCCAGCTATGCTAGGCACAAAATGGCTAGCCACCCCTTTTTTCGGCGCGGCGTTGACCGCAGCTGCAGCCCAAGCTCTGCAGCCCAAGCCCAAGCTCTGCGCGCTGCATGCCGCCGCACGCGCAAAAAAGAGCCACACTTCACCACCACACCTCTGCTCTTACTCAGGCGAGACTGGGCGGGTAGCCTTGAAGCGCGCAATGGCCAATGTGAGTCAAGCCGCGGCACCAGCCCAACTCAGGCCGGCGCGGCTTCGGCGTAGCAGCCACGCACGCGCGCCGAGCGTCATTGGCCCTGCCTCCTGCGCGCGCGTCTACGCAAGGCTTCAGTGACCCCTTCTGCCGCGCCGCGCTCAATGTGCCGCGCCGCGCTCACTGTGTTCCCCCCTCCCACTGCTCCAACAGGACGAGTTCATTGGGCAGGTTGTGGAGCTGCTCGGCTTGGACGACTCGGTGAAGGGCATCTTCGAGATGAGGAAGCTGATTGAGCTGCTGGACTCGGACTCGGTGGGCGGAGACCTGGACGCGAGCAGTCGCGACTGCACCATCCACGCGCTGATGAGCACCTCGGACGACTCGCTCCTCGAGGAGTTTGCCGCGTCCACGGCCGTGGGGAGATTGGAGAAGTGGCTCGCCGCGAGCCACGCGGCGGCCACGCACGACGAGACGCAGAAGCTGCTGACGCTGCTCGGCCACCTGCCCATCTCGGTCAAGGCGCTCATGTCGTCGGGCGTCGGCAAGACGGTCAACAAGACGCGCAAGTCGGAGGACGTCGCGGTCCAAACCGCGGCCGTGGACCTGCTTCGCGCGTGGAAGGCGCTCGCGGACCAGAAGCCCGGCTCCGCCAAGGCAGCAGCAGTGGCGAAGCGGCCGGCCACGGCCGTTGCGGGGGAGGGCGAGGCGAAGCGAGCCAAGGCGGCTGTCACCGTGTCCAACGACGAGGACATGGGCATGGACGCGGCGCTGAGCGGCGGGCTGCGTAAGTCGTCGATCAAGCCCGACGGCCTCCGCGCGAAGAGGAGGCCCGTCCAGCAGCTCGAGCCGAGCGCAGTCCACCCCCGGCGTGCCGCGTACGCGTCCGATGCCCCGACGGGCCTTCAGGTGGACGTGCCGACACGCGGGCCGTCGCCGACGCCCCCCTCGCCCACCGTGACGACGCCGACGTCGGCGTCGCCGCACACGGCGCTCCCTGTGGCTGCTTCCGCGCCGGCCGCACGCAGGCCTGTGTCTTCGAAGCGCGTGTCGTGGAGGTCCGCGGAGGAGCTGGTCGAGATGCGTGAGTACCTCGTCGAGGACAATGGAGGGGCGGCCTCGTCGTGGACCGACCTGCTGCAAGCCGAGCGCGAGCGCGACCGGATGGCCATGCAGTCTCGCCTCGGCGACGCCAGCGACCCGTGGGCAATCGGAATCAGCGAGGCCGTCCCGGCGCCCGCGCCCGCGCACGAGGCGCAGCCGCCAGCAGCTGCGGCGCCGGAGCCGAAGCTGAAGCCGTACGTGGCGCCGAAGCTGGAGCCGTACGTGGCGCCGAAGCTGGAGCCGTACGTGGCGCCGAAGCTAGAGCCGTACGTGGCGCCAAAGCTGGAGCCGTACGTGGCGCCGAAGCTGGAGCCGTACGTCGCGCCGAAGCTGGAGCCGTACGTCGCGCCGAAGCTGGAACCGTACGTGGCGCCGGCGCTTGAGCCGTACGAGGCGCCGGCGCTGGAGCCGTACGAGGCGCCCGCGCTGCAGCCGTACCAGGCGCCTTCTGTCGCGCAGGCGCCGCCTAGGCCAGCAAAGCCGCAGGTGGAGCCGACGATCGCGTGGCGCACTCCCGACGTGCTGGACGACCGGTACTGGCCCGTGATCAAGGGAGACGAGAGCACCGAGCGCGAGGTGCAGAGGCAGCGCCGCCTCACGCGGCCCGAGGTTTGCTTCCGCCGTATTGTGGATTTGAAGGGCGAACCGGCGCCGCCGCCGCCGGAGCCCGCCAGCGGCGTGCCTCCGGTTGAGATTCCCCTCGACCGGCCCGTGGAGACGCCAGTGGCCCCAGTGGCTCCGCCGCAGCCGCCTCAGCCGCCGCCGCCGCCGCCGCGGCCACCGCCGCCGCCGCAGCAGCAGCAACAGCGACAACCCGCTCCGGCGGCCGCTGCGCCCGCTGTGGACGCCCGACACCACGACTCTAGACACCACGGGGCCCCGGGCATGGATGGGATGGGGGGCGGCGGCGCGCCATCAAATCTCTTTCAGCAGCAGCAGATGATGATGATGCAGCGGCTCGGTGGCGGGATGGGCGGCTGTATGTCTGGCGGCCCTGGCCCTTCGATGGCGGGCGGCTACGGCGGCGGGATGGGCGGAGGCGGGATGGGCGGCGCTTTCCACGGCGGCGGCGGCGGCATGGCCTGCGGCGGCATGGGCGGAGGAGGCGGCGGAGGCGGCGGCCTGACCGAGAAGCTGATGATGAAGATGCAGCAGCAGCAGAGTGCCAACAACGTGAGTCCTGGGCACAGCGGCCGCGAGTGGAGCCATCCCCGCCCCCCTTATTCACAATAAAGGGGGGTCGAGGTATAACACAGGCGCTCGCCAGCAGACGAATTTACAGGCGGCGGGAGTGTGGGCTAGTGGTTGCCAAGCGCGCCTGCCCTGCTCTTTGCCCCTTCCCTGAAGTGTATTTATTTCGCCATTCGTTCCTGACCCGATTGCAAATGCTTCACAGCCCACAGTCGGTCATGCCCTGATATATATATATATGTGTATAAATATATATAACGCCACCTTTGTGGACGAGCTCACGGGCTACTCGATGCGCGAGGTGGCCATGGAGGACCCCACGAGCGATGATATATATATATATATATATATATATATATATATATATATATATATATATATATATATATATATATATATATATATATATATATATATATATATGTGAGTTTTTATATATATATATATATGTGTGTGTATATATATATATATATATATATATATAAATATATGTATATATAACGCAGACGTGGACGACCGCAAGGGCTACTTGATGCGCGGGGTGGCCATGGAGGATCCCACGAGCGGTGGTATAAAAACACCTCCCTATATCCCTGATGAGCGCCAGGCCTCTGCACGCCGTTACCCAAAGAGGCCCGTTCAAGGTAGCGGGAGTGCACTCTGCCCTAGGAAACGGAAGTTTAGAACGGGTGTGCCGCCACCTCTGCGTGTGGCCTCGACTTAACACGAGCTGCTGCAGAGAACCGGGTTTCTTGTTGTTGTGATTTGCTTCGGCTTAACTGCCGATCGACGCGTGTCTTTCTTTTTTTTCAGTTGGCGCGAGGAGGACGCGGGGGCGGCCCGGGCGGACGAGGTGGCGGCTTCATGCAACAGCAGGACGGCGAGTCTGGGGGGCACCCCAGATACAAAACCAGGCCGTGCCGGTACTTTGCTGGCGGTAGTTGCAAAAACGGGGATGGGTGTCCGTTTTTGCACGATCCGAATAATATCGGCACACCCGCTGATTGGGGGGAACAGTCAAAAGGCGGAGGCGATGGCCGGCAAATGATGGCTAATAATGGCGGCGGGCGTGGCTTCGGCGGAGGCGGAGGCAATAATAATAATAGCTTCGGCTTCAGCCGAGGATGAGGAAGAGATTCCTTTTTAATTTTACTTTATACATTTTACCCTCTTTCTTGTTATTGTTTTTGAGCGCGAGCGAGAGAAAGACGACGCTCAAGTTTTTCTCTCGTGACGACGGTGCGGGTGACGGCCGTGGCAAACGCATGACTGAATGGGTGCTGATGGCAAATTAGGAGTGGCAATAGCCTATCAACAGTCAATAGCAGCAATTTGCAAATTTTCTGCTCACGTGCACAGGCCCGCGGCGGCCCGCCCTGGCCCTGGAGAATAGAGATATATGTATATTATATGTAACATTATGTAGCTGTGTAGCAGTTCATATGTATATCCATGTCTATAATATATATATAAGTATAAGGCTGTACGAGCAATGAGCAGTACTAGTACTAAATGCAAATGCGGCGGCGCGGCGTGAAAGTTATAACTGTGTTGCAGCTGTATACTCCCCGTCCCCGCTCGTCCCCGCGCTCGCACTTGCTTTCTATCTGCTCACACTGTCGCGTCGCGTCATCCTTCATGCCCCCCCCCGGGTGCGGTCCGTCGTGGCGGCCGTGCCCGGCCGCGGGTGTGGGGCGCCCTCGAGGACGCGTTAAGGGTTAGGGGTTAGGGTTAGGGTTAACCCTAACACTGTCGCGTCGCGTCATCCTTCATGCCCCCCCCCGGGTGCGGTCCGTCGTGGCGGCCGTGCCCGGCCGCGGGTGCGGGGCGCCCTCGAGCGCGGGTTAAGGCTTAACCCGAGGGCAAGGCCGGCGATGGCGACGGCGAGGGGGGGACGGATGCAGATACACAGACAGATATGTGGCGGCGCGGCGTATACTCCACATGCGGCGTAGATGCAGCACTTTCTGTTTCTGCTAGCTATTACCCACACCTGCCTGATGGCTGCTGGCTGCACGGGCTCCGCTCTGGCTCTGGCTCTAATCTCTGATTCCGAACAGCACTAGCAATAATAATAATGCGTGCGCTTGCGCCGCGCTCTATCCCTGCTATTATACACTATACTCTCTATCTCTATATGCGCCCTCCTATCTCTATCGATCTACACTTATCTATATATATATATAATAATCAGTCGTCACAAGACATTCAATGACATTATCGCTACCGCTAGCTACAGATGCACGACGCAGATACAGATCAGATACACAGATACAGATGCTAATACTACATACATAATAGGACATATGGGATATGGGACGCGACCCGCGCGCCCGCGCCCGTCATGCACCAGCTATAGCTGAGCGCTGAGCTGGCTACAGGCTATAGCTAATAGCTGTAGCTATTGCTGCTGCCGCTGCCGCTATACAGCTACGACAGCTCGCTGCTGCTATATGCCTGTGCGGTGCGCAGCAGCCCCCGTCCCGCGCAGGGTGGGCCGTGCGCCATGTTACGTGTGGGCCAGGGTGCGTGCGCCGCGTGCGGCGGCTCTGCTACTGGCTGCTCGGCCCGAGTTAGTGCAGGGGCAGGAGAATCTAGGAGAATAAAGACGCTAGTCGGGTTTAACTACCCCGTGTAACCCGTAACCCGTGAAGAAAGCAGAAGCGTATGCTCCTGCGCGTCTTCGACAACGCCTGGTGCTTGCGGCTAGCTAGCGGTGTGCGGTGTATGGGTATGGCGTGCCTAAGCGGGCGCGCTTCGCTTCGCTGTGCTTCGCAAGCACTCTGCTCTGTCTAGCAGGCTCTCCTATGGAGGTAGGGCTATATGTATATATGTATAATATACACATACTATTCGGCGGCACCAGCACCAGCACACCATCTATGTATGACTGCATGCGTATGTATGGGGTGGCCTAGGCTAGCGGCCAGCCTAGGCCTATTCCTATATTAGTTACTTTTGTCGAGTATTATATATAGTTTGCGCGTTTGCGCGTGCGCCACAGTGTTAAGGCGTTGGCAATACCCACTAAGTCCCACTAGGGGGCTATGTTTTTCTGTGTTTCTAGCTGTGGCTTTTGTCAATAAAAGGAGAGCGAGAGCGGCGAAAGCGTGGTGCGGCTGCTTCCAAGCCCTTACCTTTATTACACCATACTGCATATTGCCATGAACTTATTGCATGTTGTATAGCATATAATGTAGCAGCATGTAGCATGCTATATAATGCTATGTGTATGTGCTATGTGTAGCTAGCCTCCCTCAGATGCTACAGTTATTACATTGCTATATAGTATATACCCCCACAGCTTCTCTGCTTCTCTTACTCTTACACTTACATTTATAACCACTTTAGCCCTATAACAACACAAAACTGTCCCAGAGACAGAAAGGCAACGCGCAACGCCCGGCGTGGGGCAGGGGAGCTCAGGGAGGGTGTAGCAGGGTGATGTGTGAGTGTGACTCTTGTGTGTTTGACGAGTACGTAACTACGTACAGTATGTACGCTCTTCTTCTTCTGGCTGCTGTCGTGGGAGGTAGTATGTACTGGTGCTGCTAGCTGGTCGTCCTCGCCCTGCCTCGGGCTGTAAATCCGTTTTTTAATACACCAAAAGTTACCCTAGGGTTTGTGTAGCATAAAGTGTAGTATGTAGTATATAATGTAGCATGTAGCATCCCTCATCCCTCAATGCTACATAGCATATACATATATGCTACACACTACACACCACCATCCAAGGGCCATGCACAATATTGTATATAGATATAAATATATAGATATAGATGTTAACATAAGTTAATATATGAATAATGGCCGAATGTTGATGAATGACAAAACAGACAGGAACAGGAGGGGGCGGCGAGGGGCATATAGCATGTATATTGCGCAATCATATTGATTGCAACTACAACCACATCCAACGGGGGCGGTTGCAATAATGACACGGGGAGGTGTGTTGAATATGCCAAGAAAAGTCAGTCGTAGTCGTATCAACTGTCTACTGCTAGTGTGCACAATCCCCGGTTGGACACGACGACACGACGTGACGCAGACACACGGCATCAATTATTATTACAAATTGCGTTTTTTACAGAGCCCATATCACACACAATATCAAGTATGTGACACGCCGGAGCTCTGGTGTGGCGCCGCGGGCCTGTGTGCGCGTGTACGCGCGTGTGCTGGTGCCGCCGAATCTTTACATACATACATACATACATATACATAATATCAAGTATCAAGTTAAACAAAAAGGTCCTTACAATCACAAAGCCACCACACACACGGCGGGCATGGGCATCAGATAGCAGAAGGCGAAGAAGCCACATCGCCACATCCCAGCACCAGCACCACCACAGAGGGCGGCAGCAAACAGCAACCCCTGCGTCACGCGTCACGAAGGGACGCGCAGGCTTGAGGGGGGCTGTGAATGGGTCGCAGCAGCAGCACCTAGTAGAGGATGCGCAACTCAAAATTCGTTATATTATTGTTAATGTAGCACGCCTTTTACAATGTTGCATGTTGCGTGCAATGAAACTGTATTGCTGACAAAAATCACCTCCTCGGGCTCAGGCTCAGGCGCGCACACGCCTCCTCTTATGGGGCAGAGGAGCCCGGGCCGGGCACGTGGTCTTGCGCCGTATAATTATAATAATGTAGACTTATAGAGAATGTTCGATATTTATATATTATTACAGAGCCCGTTGAGCCCGATTCCGTTTCCCTGATCCTGATCTCTGATCGCGGTTCTTCGGTTTACTGAAGTCTTTGGCGCACTTTTGTCATTTTTTTTCATTCGACTGCCTGCATACGTAGTAACGGTCGAATGCGCTTAACCGTTCCGTGTGCCAAATTATTCTTGGATGTTATTCTGTATAACCGGTTACCGTTTACATAACCAGGTTACACAGGTATAATGTAACCCCCACCAGAAGTTACACATTCATATTCTCTGTAACAACCAACAACCAGGTATCAGGTATTACAGCAGATGATACACTGGAACGTATACACTTAAACACAGCTAAAAAACAAAAATCAAAAAAAACTATAAATAGAAATGGCCTCATTTGAGGCGGGAGCGGGAGACCCTGGCGCGAACGAGCAACGAGCGCGAGGTACGTCGCTCTTGATGCCCGCCATACAGCACGGCGAGCGAGTGTCGTGCAGCGCAGCATCGGCGCGGCTGATGCTCGGGCAATAACCCCCGCCAAAAAATAATGTCGAGACGGTTATTATTACACATGTTACATGTTTTCTTTGCATGTATATGTATATGTATAAGGTTATATAACGATAACGCCGCTTACAGGTGTTACAGGTTACAGGTAATGTGACCTCCCCCTCCCCGCCGGGAGGTTACAAGTTACGCAGTAAGGTCAAGGTTATAGGATTCACACAGAACATCCAAGAAATTATTAGGCTATAACGGCTAACATATATATACATAAACTCGATTCGCGAAGCGTGAAAGTGTGAAAAGTGCCAGCCAGTAGAGAACCGCGTGATAATACAGCTAAGCGAATTGGGCGCTCAACGGCAACGGCTCTGTTATAGAAATACGGTCTCGTTGCCGTGTTCATAAAAAAAACACGAATATCCTTGTTGTAAATAAAAGGCCAACACCGCGGGTGTGTGTCTCACTGTCTCAGAGCCAGTAGCCAGTAGAGCTTATATTGCGGCTTGCTGCCTCCATTCGACTCTGCCGCCAGCGGCCCCGCCCACAGGGTTTAGGGCAGCCCCAGGCCCCAGGGGGAAACACTTTAAGAGATACTGGGCATTTATTTAATGCGGCATTTGTTCTCACTAGTATATGGGCGATGAAAATGAAAAGAGGAAGGGGAAGGCGCGAAAGTAATATAGTATAAGTCTCGTACGTATAAGAGTAACGATTCGAATTCTTCGTACAGAGACAGAGACAGAGGTCAGAGGACGCCCCCACAACGAGCATCTTGTAAAGGCCAACGCGAGAGAGAGTAGCCGCCAGGTGTGAAAGCTGCTCTGGCTCGCTGCCTCCGTTCGGCCCAGCGGCCTCCTCGCCCATTTTTTGAGCGCGCGCCAGCGCCCGCCGATCGGCAAGATGAGAGTATACTCATAGCCTAGTTTACTAGTAGATGTGCGGGTGTTGAACAGCGTTGTGTATTTCTTATAAATAAATAAAGAGAAACAGGAACAGGTCACGCACACAAACAAACCACACGGCATACGACAAGAACAACACCACAAACACAAACGACCACCAAAAAAGCAGCGAGAGAGTGGCGCGGCTTGGTCTCAGAGCTCTGGCTTGCTGCCTCCGTCCGGCCCGGCGGCCCCGCCCATTTTTTTCAGCGCGCGCCAGAGCCCGCCGAAGGTCGGCAAGATGGGGGGCGTGTTCTCCACGTACTGCTGGTAGCGCGGGTCGTCGCCGTACCGCTCCTGGGCGAGCTGGAGCGTGTTCGCCACGGCGCCCGTCGCCTAAAAAGAAGAACTCATCATCAGGTCACACGCACACACACATACACAGACACAACACGCGCATACACACAGAGAGGGAGGGAGGGAGAGAGAGAGAGAGAGAGAGAGAGAGAGAGAGAGAGAGAGAGAGAGAGAGAGAGAGAGAGAGAGAGAGAGAG
>Ga0335398_10010029_pt1 | contig 10844 bp, 6 predicted proteins | sample BON03_FD_205742 | JGI IMG/M metagenome (GOLD analysis project Ga0335398, IMG submission 205742) | Freshwater microbial communities from Lake Bonney liftoff mats and glacier meltwater in Antarctica - BON-03 (spades assembly) (version 2) | ecosystem: Environmental > Aquatic > Freshwater > Ice >...
TAGCACACGTCCTGAAGCTTCTCCGGGCGGCCGTTGAGCCCGCCGCTTGGCGTCTGGCGCTCGCACAGCCACCAAGCGAGCAGATCGGCCCCGGGCAGCAGCGGGCGGGGGCCCCCGCTGCCTTGCTCACCGCCGCCGCCGCGTCGCTCGCCTGCCCCGTCGTCCTCGCCCTCGTCGCCGTCGCTCGCCCACCCGCCGCCGCCCTCGGCCTCGCCTTCCCACCACCGCCACCCGAGCCGTCGCGCCAGCGCCAGGACGCCGACGCATGTAAACACCTGGCCGGCGTGAGATTCTCCTCCAGGCTGCGCGCCAAAGCCGCCGTCAAAGTTGCGACAGCGCAGCACATGCGCCGCGCAGCGGCCGACCAGCTGCTGCCGCCTCCGCCTCCGCCGCCGGCAGTCGTCGGCCGCCGCCGCCGCCCCTTCCTCGCCCGCCCCGGGTGCCGGCGGAGGCGGCACGCGCCCGCGCCACAGCAGGGACAGCGTCAGCAGCGCGCAGTAGGAAAACCGCGTGTCGACCTCTCCCCACCGGTCCCCGGCGAAGGACCCGTCGGCGAGCTGCAGGGACGCGACATCTGTTGTTGTTTTTTGTGAGGGGGGGGGGGAGGGCGCAAGCGGGCGTCGGCGTCGGCGACGGCGATGAACGAGACAGCAAACGCGACGACGGGACAAGTCACACGCGTGCGATCGCCCCCAGGGATCAAACCAAACGATGAACACGCACACTCTTCCACCGCATCTGCGTCGACCTCGTCCAGCCTGCCCAGCAGCGCCGCCACCTGCACCGCGCTGGTCGTGGGCAAGAGGTGCGGGTCGTGCCTCGGCGAGCCGCCGTACCCGCGGCCGCCGCCGCTGCCGTCGCTGCCGCCGCCGCCGTCGCCGCCCGCAGCCGCCCCGTCCCGCTCGCAGGCCGGCCTGGAGCAGCGCTGCACCCACCGCCAGGCCTTGTCCGTGTCCAGGCTTTCGAGGCGGCCCAGCAGGTCCAGCGCGGTCAGGCCCCAGTAAAGGCCGCTCAGCCAAAAGTGCTCGGTCGCCACGTGCTCGAGCGACGGCGCCGTCGGCGGCGCGGTCGGCGGCGCGGTCGGCGGCGCGGTCGGCGCGCGCGCGGCGGCGGCATTGGCGTCGGAGGCGGCGCCATCCCCCGTCGACAACCCCGCCTCCTCATCCTCCTCCTCCCAAACGCGTGCAAACGACGCGAGGTAGCGCGCGTGCGCGTCGACCGCCAGGACAGGCTCGCTTGCTGCTGGCGGAGGGGATTGTGCGGTTGAGTGTGCCATGCCTCTGGCGTTTCGGGGGTGTTTTTATGTTTGGAGGGGCGATTCCGGGAACGCGCTGGTCTTGAATCCCGACGCAGCGGCGATCGCTCGGACAAACGTGCGATGGTTGATCGTAACAGCCAGAATCGATCGATCGGTGGTTAAAATACAGTCGAGACGACGATCCCGGAAACGAAAAAAAGCAAGAACGTCGGCGCATCAGCGGCGGCGTCAGTCAGTTTGCCGCTCGGCCGTCGGCGCCGGCGCGCGCGCTCGAACGAGCCGCTCAAAAAAGAAACTCGCCCGTCTAGCCCCCGCACGGACGCAAGGCCGCCGCTTCAAGCTTGGACACACCAGCCGGCAGGACCACCTCCTGGGGTCCCCGGCCCTTCTTGTAGTACCCCGAAGCGTGGAGCAGTGCGAGCTTGCTCAAAAGCAGGGCGTTGACGGCGGGGCGGCCATGCTGCAGCAGGATCTCGTCCACTGCGCGCGCGGCCGTCTGCTCGCCGCCGACGCCGATGTGGCGCGAGATCCGACTCCTCCCCTCCCCGAGGTCCTCCCCCCCCCTGGTAGAGGCCCAGACTTGCACTGACCACCCGATCCGAGCGCGGCCGGCGGCTCCCGGCGACTGAGCGTTGAAAATCACGCCAAAAAACGCCGAAACGCCACACGGCTGTGTTTCTTCAAAAGGCGTGGACGTGCAGCCGCCGGCGCTCCAGGGCGTGGAGGACGGCCCTGTGGGACATTGCGCGCGGAGCTGCGGGGGCGGCGGCGGCGGCGGCGGCGGGGCCGGCAGGAGCCGCGGCGGCGGCGGGGCGGGCAGGAGCCGCCGCGCTGAGCGCCGCCGGCGGCGGCGGAGGCAGCGCGCGCCCAGGCCCGTTTGCCGCCGCCGCTCTCGCAGGCGGCGGGGGAGCGGGTGCGGCGGCCGTGCCGCCCGCGCCATCGTCGTCGTCCGCTGCCGAGGCCGCCCCGCGAGGCGGCACGAGCTGCTCGATGGGCCTGAGCGCCTCTGCAACCGCTCGAGTGACGCTCGGCGGCAGCGGCGGCGGCGGGCCAAAGCCCACGGGCACGTCAAAGTACCCCGCGCGGCGCAGAGCCGCCGCCGTGGCCAGCAGCCCGGCGTTCATCCGCGCGCGGGGGTCGCCCCGGAGCGCCAGCTCGTCGTCGATCGCGGCGGCCGCCTGGTGCTCGAGCTGGTGCCGCTTGGCAGAAATGGTCGTCGCCTTGGGCACAAGCGTCCCGGTCTGCGCGAGCCACATCCCCCCCCCTCCCTCCCCCCCCTTGCGCTTGTTGGCCAGGACGCCCCGAAATAGCGAGGTGCCGTAGCCGCCCGCGCTTTCGACGAGCCTCCGGCGCAAGGCAACGGCCTCGTGGAACTCGGCCGCGCACAAGTCGCGTATGGAGGTCGGGCGCGGGCAGGGGCGCGGGAGACGGGAGCCGCCGGCCGCCGGGGCCGGCCACCGTCGTTGGTGTTGCCGCTCGCGCGCAGCGCCCTCCCACTCGTCGTCGCCGTCGTCGCCGCCGTCGAGACCTCCGTCGCCGTCGTCGCCGCCGTCGGAGGCGGCGGCGTGTGTCGGTAGCTGAGGCGCTCGCGGCTTCGACCGCGCCGCCGCGCCGCCGGCGGCCTCACCCGCAGACCCGCTGCGGGCGACCGTTCGGACGCGGCGGGGCGGCGGCTGCACCTGCGGCGGCGGCCACGGGGACGCCTGATCAGCGCCGGCAGCCTCGCCTTCCGCCTCCTCGTCGTCGTCCGCGCCCGCGCCCGCCCGAATGTCCGAATGCGACGCGAGCCGGCGCTTGCGCGTCGGGCGGGTGGCCCAGGCCGCGGCCGGAGCCCCCACCACCGCCACCAGCGCCGCCTCCGCCCCGATCGCCGCCGCCGGCCCGTCCCGGCGGCGGTGGGGTTCGCGGGCCACGTCATCGTCGTCGTCGTCCCCTGCGGCCGCGCCCGCGCGCCTGCAGGCTTGAGCGACCAGCGCGGCCGCCTGGCGCTGCGCCCGCGCGGCCGCGGCTTGCGCTGCCTCTGCGTCGGCCGCCGCCGAGGCCGCCGCCCGCAGCGCGCGCGCCGCGAGGGCGGCGGCCCGGTCGGCCTCTGCGACCTCGGCGTGCAGCCGCCGCGCGCGCGTCTCCGCCTCCTCGGGCGTCGCGGCGCCTTGCGCGTCTGCCGCGACGCGCTCGAGCGACGCGAGCAGCGAGGCCACCATGGGAGTCAGACCCGCCGGGCGAGCATCAGCAGCGGTGGCGGCAGAGGGCGCCGCGCCGTCCTCGAGCCACGACCGCGATTGCTGATGCTGCTGCTGCTGCTGCTGCTGCCGCCTCAGCGCCACGAGCAGGCCGGCGTGAATAACGCGGAGGCGCTCGGCCAGCGGCGGGTCTGATGATGACGAGGGCTGGGGCGGGGGGCGCGGCAGGGGCGGCTGCTGCGGCCGAGGGCCCGGCGAGGCGGACGACGGCAGGGGATGCTGCTGCTGCTGCCGCTCATCCTCCTCGTCCGTGCTCGGCTCCTGCCGCGGCTTATGTTGCTGCTGCCGGCGCCGCGACAGCGTCGGCGGCGCTGGCGGCGGCTCTGACCGCCCGCGGCCCCCGCCGGCATCGGCGTCGCGGGCGTCGAGGGCGCCGCCGGCGTCGTCCTCGCGCTCGACGCCGTCGCGCGCCTGCTCCTCGTCCCCCACTTCCGTCTCGGCGCCCGCGTCTCCCGGGCGCGACTCGGTCAGGTCGACGATCGCGAGACGCTGATGGCCGTCCTCGTCTCGTGCGCCAGGGCCCCCCGCTCCCCGCAAGTCCTCCTCTTCAGGGTCGCGAAACGCTTGTGATCCCAGCCCATCCAACATGGCTCCCGGGAGTCGATCTCATCGTCGTGCGGGGCTTGCGGTTCAAGAGTATTCGGTATTCGTGTGGCTCGTTTGAGAAAGGGAAGCAAGAGACGCAAGTTTCTTGCTTTTGCGCCGGCGCGCGCCGGATTCGGGCAAACGCCGCGCGGGTGAGGCGGTCTCTTTGCCCCTCTTTGCCCGAGGCACGCCGTCTCTATTCTCCCAGACCACAAGGGGGGCGCAAGCATGCGCGCTTGCCACCACTCGGGAAAAGCTCGCCCGGCTCTCGGCGCAGCCGTCCAGAACACCCCCTCTCCCCCACAAAGGAGGACCCATGATGCCCTTTGAGGTCGCGGGACAGGCGCACGTGGCTGACAGGCCGCTGCCGGTCGCAGACGACGCCTGGGGCAACGATTACCCCGCACCGCCTGAGCAAAAAGGCCGGCTCGCAAACGCGCCGCCGCCGCCGGTTGACGCTCGTGCTGCGCCCGTCGTCCGAGGTGGCGGCGCCTCCGCCGCAGAAACCGCGTACCGCCGTGCGGCCGCCGCCGGCGACGCGCTTGCGCCTGCTGGCCGCCGTCGAGCAACCCGATGCCCGCGGCTCGACCCGACGGCGCCGCCCGCGGACGCACCGCCGCCCGCGCCCGAGGATCGCGACCGCGTCCTCCCGACGCTGCGGGGCTTGTGCCTGACGGCCCTGGCGCAGCACGTCTTTTGGCTGGCTGAGGTCGCCGCAGCGGGGGGCGACGGCGACGCCCTCCGGCGAGCGCTGCCGTCCCCAGACGACCGCCTCGTGCTGGCCGCGGCGGCGCGCGGCCGGGGCGCGCTCGACGGCCCGCTCTTCATGGCGCTGGCCGACCCGGCGTGGCCCGTCCTCTGCGTCGATTCGCTGGGGGCCGGGCGGGCGCAGCCCCCCGCGCGGGCGGTGGTGGCGGCCGCCCGCGCGGGCCTGCTGCGCGGCGTCCGCTCGGTCGAGTGGACGCTGCCCTGCGAGGGGCGCGCGGCAGGGGCGTCGTCGGCGGCGGCAGGGGCGCCGACGGGGGACGCCGGACGGGCGGGCGGGAAGGCGAGGTTGGGGGCAGGGAGCGGGGCGACTGCAGCAGCGGCGGCGCCCGCGGCCCCGACCGCCTGCCGCTCCCCGCTGCCGCCGCCGCCGCTTCATCGGTCAACGCAACAAAGCGGGGGGGCGGTCGATCTCCAGCCCCTGCCCCCCCCCCCGGCCTCCATCCTGCTGCCGGCCGAGGCGAGCGCCGTCGTGCGGGCGCTTGCCGCCCATTGCCCTGTCCTGGAGAGGCTGTCGCTGCGGCGCGCCGACCCCGAGCGCTGGGTGCGCCCCGCGGTCGTGGCGGCTGTGTCTCGCGCCCTGCTCGCGGCCGCGCTGCCCAAGGGCATCTGCGGAGAGGCCCTGCCCGGCCGATCTCGCGGGCGCGACGAAAAGGGGGGCGAGGATGGTCTCGAGGCGGCAGCAGCAGCAGCAGCAGAAACACCAGCAGCTGCGGCGGCAGCGGCCGTCGTCGCGAGCTGCTGGGAGGAGGCGATCGCCGACGACGGCGGAGCAGGCGGCGACGCCGCGACGGCGGCGGCCGAGCACGCGCACGAGCACGTGCACGAGGAGAGGGAGGCCCGCGCGGCGTTTGCGCCCTCGCTCTGCCTGCTGCGCTGGCAAGACCTGCCCGAGGTGACGGCTGGCGCGATCGTCGCCCGGTGCCCGCGCATCGTCGTCGACCGGCGCGACGCCGAGGCGTCGTTGGCGGCGCTCGACGCGCCGTGGATGGCGGCGTTGGCGCCCGGCTGGGACGACCGCGGCGCCGAGAGGGCCGAGCGGCAAGCGGAGGAGCGGCGGCGGCGCGAGGCGGCGCGCCTCACGAAGCTTTTCGTCGCCCAGTCATCTTTGGCGACCGGCGGCGGGGGCGGCGGCGGCGGCGGCGACGACCGGGACGAGGAGGGCGACCAGGAGGGAGGGTTGGGCCAATGTCCGGATGCTGCTTGTGTGGGGGAGGCGACGCCGGCGGCGGCGGCCGCGGCACCGCGCGAGCCCGAGGGTGCGGGCGAACAGGGCGACGGCGAGCTGTCGATCGCCGAGCGCTTCCGGCGCGCGTACGAGGAGCGGGCCGCGCGCCTGAGGCGGATCGAGGCGGCCAAGGAGGAGCACCGGCGGCGGCGCGCGGTGCGGGCGTCTCCCGGGCTTGCGCTGATGGAGCGCTGGCTCGACGAGGCCGTGTGACCATATAGGCCCCGATTTGGACGGGGGGCGCGCTGCGGGAAGGGAGCCGCGCGAAGCTGGGCGTCGCGGGCTCGCCGCCGCCGCCAGTTGAGAGTGATGAATCGGATTCTTGCAAAGGATCCCCGCCTCGCCCACAAAAACACGATCACTACCATCATCCGACATCACCTCACAATAAGCACCACCCCTCCGGCTTTCGCACGATTGTCTCTGCGCTTGTTTCCTCTCTCTCTCTCCCTCGCATCACTGCGTCTCTTCCCCCCCTCCCTCCCCCTCCCTCTCCCACCCGTGAGTTCGGCGACCAATGGTCGCCGCCCGCCGCAGGCCCTGGGCAGCGCTCGCGGTCGCTTCGGGTGAGTCTCTCTGCCCCATCGGAGTCATCGCATTTGTTCGCTCGCCACGTAGACGCGCGCGCGCTTCTGTCACAACGAGGACGACGCCGCCGATGGCCGATGGCCGGCGGCGTCGCGCCTTCCGCAGCTCCCCGCTCGCTCACTCTTTCTTCTTCACCGCCACGACCTCCCCTCGCGCCCACAAACAACAAAAACAAGCAGCCGCCGCGGCCCTTCTCCTGGCCGGCTCCCTCCCGATCCCTGCACTCGCCGCCCGCGGGCTCAAGCAGGGACAGCAGCAGCAGCAGCTACAGCAGCTACAGCAGCAGCAACAGCGGCAGCAGCAGCAGCAACAGCGGCAGCAGTTTGGAGACCTGCTCGCCTCGCTCGGCCTCGGCGGCAACGGCAACGGCGACGGCAACGGCGGCGGCGACGGCGACGGCAACGGCGGCGGCAACGGCGACGGCAGCGTCAACGGCGGCGGCAACGGCGACCTGGCCAGCGTGATCAACGGCGCCATCGCCAACATCTCGGCGCAGCAGCGGAGCGCCCAGGGCCAGGGCGGGCAGTTTGATTTCAGCGGCGGCGACGGCAACGGGTCCGGCGACCCGCGCCAGCAGCAGCCGCAGTGGGGGCAGCAGCAGCAGCAGACGGCGACGATGCAGGCGCGCGACGGCAACTCGATGTCCTCGTCCTCGGCGACGGGCGACGTGACGTCGGTCGACGCGCGCGCCGACGACGGGCGGGCCGACACGGCGCCCGTGGCTCGCAGGAGTGGCGGCGCCGAGGCAGTCGGCGACGGCGTCTTTTTTGGCGCGCGCGCGCCCCCCTTTGGGGCGCAGGAGGAGGAGGGGGGTCGGCAGCAGGTGGGGGGCGGCGGGGGCGGCCCGGGGGGGGGGGGGGGGGGGGGGGGGGGGGGGGGGGGGGGGGGGGGGGGGGCCGGGGGGGGGCTTGGACCCTGCGGCGCGGCCGGCCACGTCGGCGTCGCGCGCCTCGGCGTCGGCCTTCTCTTCCTCGGCTCCCGGGACGCAGCAGGGTCCCGACCAGCAGCAGCAGCCGCCGCCGCAGACAGAGGCGGCGACGTCGTCCGACGCGGGCGCCGACGGCACGTACGCAGCGCTGTCGGGCATGCTAAGTAACCTGACGGCAGGGGCGATCAAGCTCCCCGCGCTCGACGGCGCCACGGGCGCCACCGACGGCGGGCGCGGGTCGGGCGAGCGCTTGTCGACAACGACCGGCGGTCTTGGCGCAAACGGGGGGGGGTCGCCGCTCGCGCTCTCGCCCGGGGCTGCCGCCGCGTCGTCGTCGAGCGCGGCCCCGGTGGCTGCGGCGTCGTCGCTCGTGGTGGCCGCGGCGGGAGGCGCCGCGGTGCTCCTAATGATGATGGTGTGATGATGATGTTATTTGCTTTTGGCCGGCAGCGCGAGGCGCGAACTTCTTGTAAAGTCCATTGCCGAGCTTCCAAGAAAAGATGGAAAAGGAAGGGAACGCGCGAGGGTTGACGGGGGGGGGGTATTTATCAGATTTGCAGCCCGACGGCGAGTCTGCGGCGAGTGCGTGACGGCGAATGACGGCGAACGGCGCCATGACCAGCGCCATGACCGCCCCTCACGCCCTTCACGCCCGCCCGTCCCTTGACAACCCTCCTCAGTTTACTATCATACACGCTCCCGTCACCACTGTATTTGTGGGGCCCCAATGAGCCCTCGTATACAGACCCCGACGGTGAGCCGTTCGCCCTGCGCATCCGACCCAGGAGCGCGAGCGGCTTCTCGCGGCCGCCGCCGCCAGGACAAACCTTCCTGTCTGCGGAGAATGCGCATAAAGCTCGTCGCCGTTCAAGAGTTCCCCCGCAGATCACATCAAACACCCAGTCAACACACTACACTCGTTAACTGTCCAAGGCGTTCATTGCCTCTTGCCTGCGGGCCTTCACGCACCCCGCGAAGCCACACAGAACCAAAAAAGAAGCGACGTATCGCGTAAACGGAAGGTTGTCCGTCCCTTTCCGGCGTCCCGTCCTCCTCGTTCCGCCATTATCCGCGCGCGCGCCACTATCAGCAGCCTTAAAGGACACCGCAAAGTCATGGCCCGCCGTGTCCTACTCGCGGCGGCGTGCCTCGCGGGTGAGTGAAGGAATCACTCAGCACTGCTAAATTTGGTGTCGACGGGTCGGCCGGGGAAGCTGCGCCCAACCCCCGAACCGGTCGCCGCCGCCGTCCCTCACCGCCAACAACCCATCCAAACAAAACGCAAAACTCACCTCGAACAAAAGCCGTCGGCGTCTTCTGCGCGCCCTCGGGGGCGACTGCCGCCCGCGCCCTCCGCTCGCAGGCGGCGGAGACGGCGACGGCGACGGCGACCTACGCGCCGCCGCCGAAGCAGCAGCCGTTCGCGCTCGCCGCCTCGCCCCTCGTCCCAAGGCCCGAGACCGCCATCTCGGCCGACGCCGCGGAATCCAACGCCGTCGTGAGCCTGCCCTCGCCCGAGCAGATTGCCGAGGCCGTGCGCGGCGCCAAGCAGCAGGAGCAGCAGCAGCAGGTGGAGCAGCCGGCGGCCGACGCCACCATGGTCCACTCGGGCGCGCGTGCGGCTGCCGCCGACGCCGTCGCCCCCGTCGTCGCCCCCGCCGTCGCCCCCGCCGTCGCCAACAGCAACAGCGACAGGAGCAAGAACATCCCCCTGTCCCCCGAGGACCAGCGCCGCGCGCAGGCCGTCAACGCCGCCGCCCAGCGCGCCGAGGCGCAGATGGGCGAGGCGCGCGCGCGCATGGAGGACGCCGTCATGGCGCTGCAGGGCGCGATCGTCGGGCGCATGCGCGGGCAGGCCGACGACGCGTTTGGGCCGGGCGGGCCGTTCAGCGGGCCCTTCTGGGGCCCGCTGAGCGGCGAGGGGGCGGTGGCCAACGACGACGGGCAGGGGCGGCAGGGGGAGGGGGAGTGGGCGGGCTCGGCCGGCGCTGGCGCTGGCGAGGACCTGGGTTCGCCGCTCGGCGGCCGGGCAGCGCAGCAGCAGGAGGACGAGGGCGCTGCGGACGACGACGGCGACGACGACGGCGACGATGACAGCGCCCCCGCGCCGGCGCCTGCCAGGAGCGACGACGACGAGGCGGACAGCGGCCCGACCACGCGCGTCGTGCGCATCTCATTCGGCGGCGGTGGCGGCCCTGGCAGCCTGTTTGGCGGCGGGCCCGGCGCTCTCTTCCCCGGCGCGCCCTTTGGCCCCGGCCCGCACGGCCCTTACGGCCCCTATGGCGGCGGCGGCGGCGGCATGCTGGGCGGCGGCGGTGGCCCCGGGCCCACGATGGGGCCCGACTCGCCCCTCATGCAGCCGCCCCGCAGCAGCAGCAGCCCCTACGGCGACCGTCCCTACGGCAACGCCGCCCAGGCGCAGGCGCAGGCGCAGGCAGAAGCGCAGGCCCAGGCCCAGGCCGACGGCGCGGCGGCGGCGCGCGTCACGCGCGAGGACATGGCCGCGCTCGACGCGGGCGTGCAGGGCGCGAGCAAGGCGCTCGACGCCGCGATGCGCGCGTTCCAGGACGCCATGGGCAGGCGCGTGCAGGCGGGCGTCGCTGTGTTTTTCGAGGGTTTTGCGCCCAGCGGCGCCGACGACGGGCAGCAGCCGCAGGAGCCGGCGGCGGCGGCGGCGAAAAAGGAGGAGCAGGCTGGGGCCGCCGCCACCGCCACCTCCGCCGCCACCGCCACCGCCTCGCCCAAGGCGGAGCGGGAGAAGAAGGCCGAGGTCGTCGCCGCCGAGGCCAGCCAGGCAGGGGTCGCCGCCGGCCTGGAGGCCGCCGCCCTCGCCGTGGAGGGCAAGGCGTCCGGCGCCGCGCTCCCGGCGGCCGCGCTGCCGGCGGCCGCGCTGCCGGCGGCCGCGCTCCCGGCGGCCGCGCTCCCGGCGGCCGCGCTGCCGGCGGCCGCGCTCCCGGCGGCCGCGCTCCCGGCGGCCGCGCTCCCGGCGGCCGCGCTGCCGGCGGCCGCGCTCCCGGCGGCCGCGCTCCCGGCGGCCGCGCTGCCGGCGGCCGCGCTCCCGGCAACCGTCGAGAAGGCAGAGAGCAAGCCCGCCGTCGCGGCCGTCGAGGCCTTCGCCCCGAAAATGGCCGACGAGGCCAAGGTTGTCGAAAACGCCGCCGCGGCGCCCAAGGACGTCAAGGCGTGATCAGGGCGCAATATCGAGGCGCACCAAGCACAGAAAAACAAAAACACAAACACGCCCGCCCCCGC
>Ga0335398_10010030_pt1 | contig 10842 bp, 5 predicted proteins | sample BON03_FD_205742 | JGI IMG/M metagenome (GOLD analysis project Ga0335398, IMG submission 205742) | Freshwater microbial communities from Lake Bonney liftoff mats and glacier meltwater in Antarctica - BON-03 (spades assembly) (version 2) | ecosystem: Environmental > Aquatic > Freshwater > Ice >...
GGGCGGGGGGGGGGGCGGGGGGGGGGGCCGCGGGCGCGCCCTCCCCCCCCCCCCCCCCCCCCCCCCCCCCCCCCTTTGGCCCGCCCCCCTCGGCGCCATCGCCATCGCTGCCCCCGCCATCGCCACCGCCGCCCTCACCACCTCCGCCCTCGCCACCGCCGCCCTCGCCACCGACACGCCAACTCCTCGACCTCCACGGACCTGAGTGTGCCCCGCCCCCGTGGTTGGCGGTGGCGCCCGGCGACGACATGCACAGGCGGCCCTCCTCACGGCGGCGAATGAATCCGTGGCGTCGCTGCGCTTCGCAATGGCGAGCGGCGGGCACACCCCGCTGCAGTACATTGCAGGCTCCCGGCACAAATGGGTCGCGGGCCGTCCACATGCTGCGGCACACCAGATGCAACTCGGGCTACCTTGTGATCCAGCTTCCCAAGAAACGAACGCACTCGAAATTACCCGCGCGCTGAGAGCGGGGCGACTGGGGGACGAGGCGTCTATGAGTGAGGCGCTGCGGTGCGAGAGAGCCGACTGCGACTGGAGGTTGGCGCAGACGGGCGTCCTGCTCGGCGCAGCCGTCATTTCCACGGGTACATGGGGTCTCGAATCCCACACTGATCCTTGCCGAACTCATCTCCCGCGATGAGCCGGCAATGGCCGTACCGATCCCTTGTCTCACATTGGCTGGTTGGCATCTCCCTCCAGAGAACCCAGTCCGAGCCAAACCGTGATTCATTTCGACCGATTCGAATTGGGTCGGTGGCGTCCAGTTGAATGAGGCTGAACAGCTGCCTGCAGAATTGAAGATAATCAAGGACCGGAATGGGCCCGCGCAGGAGGTTGACTATGGCGTCCCGCATGACTGAGCTCGACCGCGGCACTGACAGTATTCCCTGGTACACCGTGGCGGGGTCCACGGACGAGATGACCGTGTAGCAGGCCTGCCGATCCGGAAACATATCGGTCAATTGCTTCGTCAGGACGGTCTTGATGTCGAGGTACACCCCCCCGAACCAGTACAGCATGCAGTAGCGCCACAGATTGGCTCGGTGGGCGCCGGTATGCTGCCCGAAGCGGGTCACGACGGCGTCCCCGAACGGGCGGAGTGAGTTGATGCACTGCTTGTCGTTGGCGAACGTGATGTCGAACCCATGGGCAAACTGCCGAAACATTGCCCATGTCGCATCGGGGATGGCCGCCGGGTCGTGGAACGTCAGGAACAGACGATCGGGACGCGGTGCAATAGACCGAAAGCTGTCCAACCCACGCGAGCTCACTGGCAGCTGGGATCTCACGGCGTTCGCCGCACCGGCGCGGTAGGACGCGCGCGCGATGACGAAATTCGATAGGAGCCGGACGAACCCGAGCACGAGGATGGGCACCGTCAAGTTGATCGGAAGCGCCATGCGGCCGGTCAAACTTCTCTTTTGTTACCAGATGTGCACACAAAAATTGACAGAAACTGAACCCACCTCGGGCACCTGGGATACCACCCAGCTCGGGTACCTCGGTACGGCGCCACGCGAACTCAAACTATTACAGCAAATGGTTCCACCAAAAAAGCACCCCCCCCCTCTCCCGACGAAGAACCAGCTTGCGGCGATGTCCGTAAACTATTCCAACGTAGTGGAAATGTACGGCACTCGGGGTTGAAATCCCCGTACCGTTTATTCGAACCAGTGAATCGGTCAAGTGTCCACGAGCGCGTCGGTCCTTTGCCTCAGCCTTTCTCAACCCGCACCCCCTTGGCGCGCAACAGGCGCTTCAGCGCGGCGGCCTTGAACACCTCGGCAGTCAGGGGGCGCTCGCGCGCGGGGTCACCGTGCGCACCTGGGGCGCCCTTGGCGCCCGGGGCGCCCGCGCCCGCGCCGTCGTCGTCCTCGGCGCTCCACACGACGCGCACGCAGGCGCAGCAGCGGACGAGGCACGCGCAGGCGGAGCAGAGCAGGACGCCGGCGGCGGCCGCGAGGATGGTAATCCACGTGACCCACGGCACGCTGCCGGGCCCGCGCGTGCAGCCGCAGCCCGGCCAGGGCGCCGCCGCGGGGTAGGGCGCGCTCCACCCGATCGGGAAGGCGTCGGCGTACTGCACGGGCAGGGTGCCGTTGGCCGGCGCGCGGCCCCAGAGCACGTCGGCCACGCCACCCCCCTCGCCGCCGGGCAGCCAGGCGGTGACGATGGCGCGCACGCCGCGCGCGCCGCGCGCGTCCGCGCCGGTGCCCGTGAGGAGGCCGCGCAGCTCGATGGGCCGGCCGGCGACCACGAGCACCACGATGGGTCGGTTCGGGTTGGCGCGGTAGAGGTTGGCGAGGCAGGCCTCGTCGTTGCGGCCGATGCCGACGGCGTGGCGCGTGGCGGCCGGCCGGTCGCCGAACCACTCGGCGTAGGGCGCCTCGGTCACGACGGCCACGGCGACCGACGTGTGGCCGTAGCGGCTGCCGTTGACGTCTCGGTAGATGCAGCCGCGGCACCAGTAGTTCTCGCGCATCGCCTCGTAGACGGACTGCGCGCGGACGGCCGGCTGGTCAAAGGCGTCGGTGCGCGACTGGACGAAGGCGGCCTCGTCGGCGCCCTGCCAGCGCACGCTCCAGCCGCCGAGCTGGCGCGCCTTGCTCTCGGCGCCCTCGCAGGCCCACAGCACGTCGGTGCCGCGGGCCAGCGGCAGCACGCCCTCGTTGAGCAGCACGACCGTCGACTTGTGCGCCGCCTCGCGCGCCAGGCGCTCGTGCGCGGCGTCGGCCTCGAGCGTCACAAGCGCCTCGTCGGCGTGCCGCGCCGCGCCGAAGAGGCCGAACGCGAGCTTGGCGCGCAGGATGCGCCGCACGGCGTCGTCGACGCGCGCCAGCGGCACGTCGCCGCCCTGGACGGCCTGGAGCAGCCCCCAGTAGTGCTTGTTGAAGTCGGACGGCGCCATCACCATGTCGACGCCCGCGTTGACGGCGATGGCGAGCTGGCGGCGCGGCGTGCAGCCGTACTGCCACTCGCATCGCTGCTCGGCCGAGTAGCCCGCGAGCTGCGTGTCCTGCGGGCGCGCCTGGTTGGCCTCCGTGTTCCAGCACTCTTCGCAGACGTCGCTGATTGCGTCCCAGTCGCTGAGCACGAAGCCCGAGAAGTTGAGCTCGCCCTTGAGCCAGCCCGTGAGCAGCGAGCCGTTGGCGTGGCACGGCTTGCCGTTGACGCTGCTGTACGAGGCCATCACCACCGCGGCGCCGGCCGCCACGGCGTCGCGGTAGGGCAGCATGTGGTGCTCCAGCTCCTCGCCCGAGATGCCGCGCGCGTCGCCCTGGTCGAGCTCGGTGCCCTTCTTGCCCGTGCCGTACTGCGTGGCGCCATCGGCGACCAGGTGCTTCGGGCAGCCCATGACGCGGTGCGGGCCCGACTGCAGCCCCTCCAGGTTGGCGCACCCCAGCCGCGCGACCACGCGCTCGTCGGACGAGTAGCCCTCGTAGGCGCGGCCCCACCGCATGTCGCCCGGCAGGGCCAGGCAGGGGCCGAAGGCCAGGTGCATCCCCACCGCGCGCAGCTCGCGCGCCACGGCGCGGCCGAGCCGGTGCGAGAGCGACGTGTCGTTGCCCGCCGCGCCCAGCCCGATGTTGTGCAGGAAGACGGTCGCGCCGCGCAGCAGCGCGTTGCCGTGCACGGCGTCGATGCCAAAGATGGGCGGGATGCGCAGCCGCGAGCTGTCGGCCGCGTCCTGCATGTCGCGCGCCACGCGGCGCAGCGTCGCCTTGCCCATCGGCCAGAAGGCGTCCCCGCCGCCCAGCACGCCGCCCAGCCCATGCCGCGCCACGAGCAGGGCCACCCGCGACGTGTCCAGCTCGTCGCGCGTCGCCGCATCGTTGAGCCACACGTCCACCATCAGCATCTGCGCCACCTTCTCGGGCAGCGTCATGCTCGCGAGCAGCGCCTCGAGGTCCGGCGCCGGCGGCGCCTGCGGCCCAGGCGGCGGCGGCGGCGGGCGCGGCGGCCGCGGCGGCGGCCCGGGCGGGCGCGGCGGCCGCGGCGGCGCCCCGGGCGGGCGCGGCGGCGGAGGCGACGCCTCGCAGTGCGAGGCCGGCGGCTCGCACGCCAGCCGCGCGGCGGCCTTCGCGCGGCCGTCGCGCGAGAACGCCTCCGCCAGCCGCGCCCCGCCGCCGCCGAGCCGCGCCGACCGCTTGCGCACCACGGCCGCGTACGACTTGCCCACGCCACTCTGCTGGAACTCGCGCAGCAGCGGCAGGTCGTACGCAACCGCAAAGTCGGTCAACGCGCGGCACGGCTCGGGGGCCGCCGCGCCCGAGGCGGGACACAGCCCCGACGCCGCCTCGCCCTTGGCCGCGATCAGCAGTACGTCGCCGCACGCCGTGCCCCACGGCAGCGAGGCCGCGTCGTACTCGGTCGCCGCAAAGGTGGCCAGGTTGATCCAGGCGCTGCCCCCCGTCGCCACGCCCGTGTCGAATGTGTGCGTCCCCGTGCCGGCAAAGTAGGCGTAGCGGTCCGCGAGCGTCGCGCCGTCGAGCACCCACACGTTGAACCCGCGGCCAGTGCGGTTGTCGTTGAAGAGCGCGTGCGGGGCGCCGTCCACGCGCAGCTCGGCCCACGCGCCGGCGTCCGAGCCGCCCGACGTCAGCGCCACCTCGACCGGCGCGCACGCGGCGCGCGCGGTGCCCCGCGTGCCCCCGGGCGAGGGGGACCCAGGTGTGGCCGGGATGACCCCCGCGGTGCTCCGGGCGGTGGTGCACGACGCAAGTGCCAGCGCCAGCGCGAGCCACGCGAACGAAGGAAGCCCGTGCGCGGCGTGCCACATACCGCAACGGCGCAGGTGGGCCGTGCCCTGTGTGCTCACTGTCTTCCTGCGACCAAAAAATTGCTCCCCCCTCCAATGCGCCGGTTTTTTTTTCTGTGGTGGGTGTAAACCGAGCCCGCCCATACCGGTTTGCCATGCCTCAAAGTAATCGCGATCGGAGGCCGTCCAGTGCATTTCCGGCCAAGGGTAAAAATTCGTCGAAGGTTCATGCGTCGATCCCCATGCAAACGGCCGATGAGAGGAACGAGGAGCGTCGTAGGAATGACGCAATCTTAATGTCCGAAATCTTAAGTTCAGCAAGTGCCTTCAAAGAAGGAGATGCGAATAATGATATTGATGAAGAGGAGCGTCGTAGGAATAACGAGGAGCGTCGTAGGAATGCCGAAATCCAAAAGTCAATACTTGCCTTCAACAAAGAAGAGGCAAATATTAACCTTCATAAAGAGATTACGAGGCGTGCAAATGATATTAGGGCGAAGCCGAACGGGGGGGCCCAGACCTAACTGTTTGATCATAAAACAGCTTTGATTCAAATCGCGAACAGACGCGCCGCCAAACAGGAACTAAAAGAGGAACTGGTCCGCAAATGTACAAGCGTATCAACATTGTATCCAGATGCCTATTTGATGCTGGCTCAAGCATGCGTTGCATATCAAACCACAGAGAAGTTTGAAGATCAAGTCAAAATTAACCACCGGCACGCCCAATTGTTTCGAACGAATAGGGTTAAGGGTTAGGGTTAGGGTTAAAACGGAAAGGGCTCGTCTGCCCCTTTCCGCGAGCCCAATCTAGCCGGTCGACATGTACCCCTGAGTTGGCCGGTCGACGCGTCCCGCAATTCGGGGGTTAGGGTTAACCCTTTCACTGTACATACGGTCTCCTTGAACTATTCCAACGTATTGGAAACGTACGGCACTCGGGGTTGAATCCCCGTATCGTTATTAGAAACTGGCGGACGTATCACATCTTCGAACAAACACTTTCGCAGGGATGGAGCGTCAGCCCCGACACTACTTTCGGTCAGACGTATCACATCTCTGAACAAACACGTTCTCAGGGATGGAGCGTCAGCCCCAAAACAAACTTTCGGTCGGACGTATCGCATCTCCAAACAAACACTTTTGCAGGGATGGAGCGTCAGCCCCGACACTACTTTCGATCAGACGTATTACATCTCTGAACAAACACGTTCTCAGGGATGGAGCGTCAGCCTCAAAACAAACTTTCGGTCGGACGTATCGCATCTCCAAACAAACACTCGCTCAGGGATGGGCGCGTCAGGGGTTTGCGCGACGAGGGTCGAGGGCGCCAGGGGTTTGCGCGACGAGAGTCGAGGGCGCCAGGGGTTTGCGCGACGAGGGTCGAGGGCGCGTCAGGGGTTTGCGCGACGAGGGCTGAGGGCGCGCCAGGGGTTTGCGCGACGAGGGTCGAGGGCGCGTCAGGGAGCGTGCCACGTCTTCGAGCAAACACGTTCTCAGGGATGAATCATTGGCCCTGAAACTACTTTATGCCGGACATGCCACAGCAAACACGTTCTCTGGGATGAATCGCCGGCCCCGAAACTACGTTATGCCGGATGTGCCATTGCGTGCACGGCGCGGGTGGGCGCGCGGGCGCACATGGGGGTCAGTTTTGAACGAAGGGGCCGCCGTCGGCTTGGTCGCCATGAGCACCTGGGTGGCGCAGCTCGTGGGCAACGGCGAGCTGCGTGCGCCGCAGGAGGCCCACTTGAGGGCCACCCCCGGCGACCACCTCTGGGGGTTCAACGACCTCAAAAGCATGCCCCAGGGGCTGCAGCCTGACGTCCTCGTGCGGCGGTGGCACCGCGGCCAGTACCCCGAGCCGGACCCGGACCCCCTCGGGCGGCACCCCCGGCGCGTCCTGCTGATCGACGGCCCGTGCGTCGCGGCCACGGGCCGCTGTGTGCACGTCGACAACTTGCCGCTCTTTGCCGCTGCACCATCGAGGCCAGCATGCTGCAGGGCGTGCGCGTCAACCCCTCGTCGGGCGCCGTGTCGATCGGCCTGTTGGAGGACGACCCCGACGTCTCGAGGATCGACGTGTTTGGGATGAACTTCCAATTCCAGTACGGCCTGGCGCATTCCCGCCACGAGCGGCAGGTGGTCGCCCGCTGCTGCACCAAGTGCCGCATCCACCCGACCCGCTCCGCCTTCTACTTTCCGCTGCGCACCCTCGACGCCCGCTGGATGCTGCAGTTCATGGGCATCTACCTGACCCCGCTGGTGGCCGCGGCCGCGCTGCTGGTTGCGGGCTGTGCGATCGGCCTCGCCCGTCGCTGGCACGCGGGCGCATGGGTCAGCGCGTGGGCGACCCGTACGTGCAACTGGCCACTCGGGATTCACCGCGCGCAGGATCGCCGTTCCACCCCCTCGTCGATGCGGCTCGTGGCACGTTCTGAGCATGCGATTCCAAAAAAGTATACACCCCCGGGTACGACCCCGATATGGTGTTCGCTCGGCGACGCGGCACCCCCCGGCCCACCTGCTCACTGCCGGGAGGCGTCGCGGAGCGCGTCTGCAAACTCCGGGTGCAGCGCGAGCGCCTCGGCGTAGGCGCGCAGCTGGTGCGGTGCGCGCGGGCGGCGGTGCAGCCACGCCGCCGCGATGGCCACGCGCGCCCACTCCCACGCCGGGAGGCTCTGCAGCCGCGGCAGGCCCGGGCAGTGCGCGGGGGCCGGCACCGCCACGGGGACCACGACGTCGACCGGCAACCGTGCCGCCTCGCCGTGGCGCGCGCCGATAAAGTCGAGCAGGCGCAGCGCCGCCGCCGCCGTGCCGACCGCGTCCTCGAGCGCGAGCCACGCGGGGTAGACGAGCACCGTGCCCGGGATGCACTGCAGCTCCGCCACGCGCAGGTGAGCGCACCCGAGCAGGCCGACGTGCACGGCGAGCTCCCCCTGCCGCCAGCGCGACCGGAGCCGGCGGAGCACGGTGGGCGCCTCCGCGGGCGGCGGCGGATGGGCCCCGCGCGCGCGCTCGTCGTCACGCGCGGCGGACCGCCGCGCGCGCCGGAGCTCGGCGCGGAGCTCGGGGCACGTGGGGGTGCGCGCGCAGGCCTCCGCGAGGCGGCCGAGGCGCAGCTCCGCCTCGCGACGCTGCACCGCGGCCGCGATGTAGACGGCGCTCCCGTCGCCCTGGCGCGCGCCGGGGCCGGCCACCGCCGCCGCGAGCGACCGCGGCACCAGGCGCACGGCACGCCCCGGACGCCCCTCCCTCGCCCGGGCCAGTGCGCCCGCGGCCAGGCCCGCGCCGTCCGCACAGGCATCGTCACCCTCGATGGGCAGGACCCGCGCCCTCGACGTCAGCAGCGCATAGTCGCGCGCCGCTGCGCCGCGTGCCCGCGCCGACGCGCGGTGGCACGCCCGTTCGCAGCGCCCGACGTCTCCCACCGCGAGCGCGGCGCGAAGTGCGTCGGTCCGACTTGGCATCCGACCGACGGAGGGCAGACCCCGTGCTCTCTGTATTGTCTCTTTGAAAAAGGACCGCTGGCCACCGTGCCGACAGCATGTTGGGGCGAGGCAGAACCGCTGCCCGTGGGAACGCTTGGGGTCGGAGAGGTGTGACGTCCTGCAGCAGGTAGGTTCGGGGCAGACCGTCGATGCGACTCGTGGCAAGTTCTGGGCATGCGATCCCAACACGTGTACGGACAACCGCTGTCGTTAATTTTTGAAAGCTCACTATAACACCCGGTGGGGGAGGGAGGGGCAGAAGACGGGGATGGCGGAGCGCCTCGTCGCCAGTGAGGCCGCCCAGTACGCACCGGCCCTTGCCCCTGGACGCGTGCAGGCGCAGGCCCTCCGCCCGGCGCCACCGGCGCCACTGGCGCCACCGGCGCCGAGTAGGGAGGTGGACGTGTCGGCCGATGAACTTGACCAGCTACTGCGCTCTAGGCTGCGCCTGCTCGACGCCAAGTCGGAGGTGGTGGCCGAGCGAATGAAGGCCAGTGCGCAGGACCAGCGGCTCTCCACGCATGTAACGCTGTTCTTCGCAGTGGCCCTGGGCGTCGCGGTGGTGTGGATCGCGACGTGCCTCGCCGCAATGCGCGACATCTACAAGCTCGCTTACGACAGGTGGGACCAATCTGAGGATCTGGATTGGGGGTACCGGTCCGTCGCCCAGCCCCGGGCCACGAGCACGTCGGTGTCCATCCGCGACGCCGTCCTCGAGGTCAACTACCCGCGCTTCAAATGGGTCAGCGACCTACTGGGCCAGGGCACCACCGTGTCACCCGAGGCCGCCCGATTCCTGGTGCGCATCGTGGAGACCAAGGGCAAAGCGCTCACCGCGCTCAACTGGCACGGCGGCGGCGACTCGGCACTCGGCGACGAGAAACGCTTCCTGGCGTCCCCGAGCGCGGCGCTCGCGAACCGCTGCAGACGCCAGAGCGGGCGCACCGTGCTCGAGGACGACGGCGCGCCGTGGTACGACATGATGCAGGCGTGGAGCGCGAAGCGAGACGCCGGGGGCGCCGACCTGGAGGACGCGCGCGATCCGGTCGGGGGGTCCTACCTGCCCTGGGTCGGCGTCGAGTACATCAACCCATGGACGCCCTCTTCGAGTTTGCCCACGCGGATGACATGCGCGCCAACCGGGCCGTCGAAGAGTACCTGTGCAGCGGCGCGCGTCACACGACGATCCTGCACGTCCTCTTCCGACGCGGCCTCGTGGGGGCCGCGGAGGAGCTGCGCATGGGGTATACCACCGCCTCCGACTTATGGGAGGTGTTGCTCGGCAGCGCCTCCGTCTCCTACAAGCCCGAGGGCTGCACCGCCACGCGCATGCGGACGGCCATGGACGGCGCCTCGATGGCCGCCGGTATCATGGCCATCATGGGCGCCTCCGTCCCTGCCGCTCCAGTTCTCATGGGCATGCTGGGCGTGGGCGTCAGCGTGGGCGTCGGCGCGGGCAGCTACGTGCTCAGCGGCGAGTGCGCGCCGCGCGCTGTGCACAAGTGACGGCAAACCCCTCGGCGAAGCAAACGTGCCCCGTCAAAGCGCAAGCGCATCGTCGCCCTCGGCGAGGTTCGGCGGCGGGTTCCAAACCAGAAAACGGGTGGGAGCTCGCGATGCGCGGCTAGACGCTCGGGCAGGGGCGACTCACCTCCGCGCGGAGCGGGACAGGGGCCGTGCACAATTTTTGTTCTGAGCGTCCTCCGCGCGGAGCGGGACGTGGGCCGTGCACTATTTTTTTCTGACCGTGTGACACAGGGGCCGCTCACCACGCAATCCGGGTGCCGGCGAGATCGAACCATGCACGCGACGGCGGCGCAGTGCCACCGCCGCCCCTGGGGCCTTCTGATCGCCGCGATGGCACTCACCGCGTCGACTGGCGCAACCCAGGTGGCCATAGGCCCCGGCGACTGGCCGGGCTACGACACGGTGGTCGTCGAGCGGGGCGGGGTCGTCGTGTCCTTCGAGATGAGGTCCAACCGGGAGCCGGGAGCCGTCCCCGAGCCTCCTGGACGACCTCGCGGAGGTCATCGGCGCACCGAGGCAGCGCATCAAGGTGAGCGGCGCCCCACCGGCGCTGCTCGTCGTGGTCACGGCGCCCAACGTTTCGACGGGGGTCTTCCTAAACGCAACCGTCGATAGGTTGAGCAAGCCCACCGAATCCCAGTTCGGTACCGTGACCCGCCTCGTCCTCGATACGCCGCCGGCGATACGCCCCCAGACCAGCCTGTGCGTCACGGGCAGCAGCGAGGCCACCTACGGGCACTGCCGCGCGCTCGCCGCGCTGCTCAATCTCAACTTTGGAGTCAGCGTCGCCACCGCCGCCGACGCGCTCGAGCCCAACTCACGGTTCTTCACCGGCTGTGGGTACTTCGAGCTGACCGACGTCTACTCGCAAGTCGGTTTCCTGCCCACGCTCCAGTTCGGCCCGCGCTCCTTCCCCGGCGACCCGGTCGGGTGCGCGGCCGAGGCGCCCTACTGCCTCTGCGTCCGCGACGGCCACCAGCCGCCCTCGCCGCCCCCCGCACTGCCTCGGCCGGCCCCGCCCCCCGCCCCGCCGCCCGCGCCCCCCGCCCTACCCGCGCCTCCG
>Ga0335398_10010033_pt1 | contig 10839 bp, 10 predicted proteins | sample BON03_FD_205742 | JGI IMG/M metagenome (GOLD analysis project Ga0335398, IMG submission 205742) | Freshwater microbial communities from Lake Bonney liftoff mats and glacier meltwater in Antarctica - BON-03 (spades assembly) (version 2) | ecosystem: Environmental > Aquatic > Freshwater > Ice >...
ACCAAAAGACTTTTGTGCAAAGATTAGATTCGCCTTTAGATGACCGTAAAGCTTGGTTGAACTCTATAGTACAAGCAGTAACTGGAAAAACTCTCGAAACTTTTTCTGATGAAGATGAAATTTTGCTTTATGAAAAATTTAAAGCAATGATTTTGGAATTGGATAGTTTGACCAAAATTTCTAAAGCTGATATTGACGAAAGCAAAGAAGAAGTGATCGGAGTTAAAATAGATTCTTTCTTTAGCAAAATAGATCCGAAAGTGGTGAGAATACCAAAGAATAAGAGCAAAGAAATTGAACTGCTAAAGAACGAATTGAAAAATAAATTAGGCAAAGACAATACTTCAAACATTGCAGCAGTCTTGAACCTACTTAAAGAATTGTTACAATGAGCAAAGTAAGACACGTTTTAGGCATATCGGGAGGAAAAGACAGTGCAGCACTTGCAATTTATGTCAAAACTAAATATCCTTCCATTGATTTAGAATTCTATACCTGCGACACTGGTAAGGAATTAGATGAAACCTATCAATTGATAAAAAATTTGGAGGTTTATCTTGGAATTAAGATTGAGCTTTTGCAGGGTGCTGAAAAGAGTTCAGAAGACCCCTTTGACCATTTTTTAAAAATGTACGGTGGTTTTTTACCATCTTCAAATGCTCGTTGGTGTACAAAAAAATTAAAATTAGACCCATTTGAAAACTATGTTGGTACTGACCCAGTAATTTCTTATGTGGGAATTAGAGGTGACGAAGAAAGAGAAGGATATATTTCTACCAAGAAGAATATTCAATCTATATTTCCCTTTCGCAAGAATATTTGGAGTCTAGATGTTATGACAAAATTGCTGTCCAACCAAAATATGGAGCAACTTTTAGGAATGGCGAAAAATATAGACTTTGGCAAAAACCAAGATAAAGCATTCCAAACCATTATTCGAAAAGTGGATACCAGTTTTACGCTTGACCAAAAACTGAATATTTTACTTGATACTAATGTGAAAGCATTCAATCATTTAGTTTTTGATTTCTTGAAAACGACTGATTACCCTTTAGCAACAGAAGCTACTTTTCCGCTTTTGGAAAATGATGAAGTATTAGTGCGTGATGATATTTTCAAAATTTTGGAAGAAAGCGGTGTAGGTGTTCCTGCCTACTACAAAAAAATTGAATTTGAAATCAATGGTAAAAAGGGAGAATACGCAAGAAGTCGTTCAGGGTGTTTCTTCTGCTTTTTTCAACAAAAAATTGAATGGGTTTGGTTGTACGAGCAACATAAAGATTTGTATCTAAAAGCAATGGAATATGAGAAAGATGGATATACTTGGGCACAAGGAGAGAGCCTAGCGGATATAATTAAACCTGAAAGAATCGAAAAAATAAAAGAAGAGTATATTAAAAGAATGGAAAGAAAATCAAAAGTAAAATCACCTTACCTAGTGGACATTTTGGATGATGCCGAGGGTGAAGGTTGTGCGTCTTGTTTTATTTAATTTTTGAATATATGACTGGTAACGCATTTTCATTAGGAGAAGAATTGGAATTAAGAAAAGTGGAATACAAACTTCACGGAGAGTTATGGGAAAAATTTACATCCTCTGATTTTGATTTAAAATTTGAAAATTGGACTAAAATAAAATATTTGAATGGAAACGCTGATGATTTTGACGATAGTATACAAAGTGTCCCGATTGATCAAGGCGGATTATATATGTTTTATGTGAAATGTAAAATAATTTCTGGAATAACGGAGTATCCCTTGTATGTCGGAAGAGCACAGATAACAGAACATCAAAATTTAAGAAAACGTGTAAAGGAATATTTTCAAAAGTATAGCAAGAACAATGAAAGACCAAAGCTAACCAGAATGTTCAATTATTGGAAGAATGATTTGTATTTGGCATATTATTCTTTAGATGACAATGAAGATGTAATTAATATTGAAAATCAATTTATTAACTCATTGCTTTTACCTATGAATACTGAAATTCCTGATACAGAAGTTAAACAAGCAATTAAAGCATTTCAATAATGAAAATACCTGCATTAAGATCTAAAATAGGAGACTGGGATTATTATGTAACTACTCTAACATTTGAACAAGTAAGTAAGTACGTCTCAAGAATAGATGAGCAGTTGCATAAGTCAGATTCACTAAAGGATTTGATTCAGAGAAGCATCACAAACAACTTCGTAAGTATCAAAGATTATATTATCAATCAACCTTCCGTTTTTTTTAATTCACTTGTTCTAGCAGTTTATGACGACTATCCTAATTGGCAAGAAATTGAGTTTAAATATGAGGGAATGGAAACCTACAAAATGGGCTTGCTAGATTTTCCTAGTAATCATAAAATCTTTCCTGTTGATGGTCAGCATAGAGTTGAGGGTATAAAAGCAGCATTAAAAGAAAATCCAGAATTCAAAGATCACCAAATAGCCGCGATTTTTATTGGTCATAAAAATGATGTTGAAGGAAAACAGAGAACTAGAAGATTATTCACAACTTTAAACCGATATGCAAAACCAGTTAAATTAGATGACATTATTGCTTTAGATGAAGATGATTCCGTTGCAATAGTAACACGGTATATGCTCGAAGAATATGATTTATTTACTGACAAAAGAGTAATCTATGCAAAGCAAAAGGCAATCCCCAACAATAATAAGGAAGCACTAACTTCTATCATAACATTGTACCAAGGTAATGTTGAATTATTCAATGTTTTTTTTGAAAACAAATTCAACAAAAAGCCTACTAAGAATAGAATTTCCGAGTATTTAAAATTTAGGCCATCTGACGATGAAATAGATGAATTCAAAGTTTTTTGCATCCAATATTGGGATGCCTTTAAAAATAAACTTTCTTTCATTTCTGATTACTTAGATCTATCAGTTAATGCGGCTGGACCTTATCGAAATAACGAAACGGGCGGTAATCTTCTTTTTAGACCAATTGGGCTGATACCATTTTTAAAAGCGAGTTTGACTATTTACAAGAGAGAAGGAGGAACATTTAATGAGATTTTAGAGAGGTTTAACAACATCAATTACAATATTGATAGCAAACCTTGGCATTATGTTGTTTGGAATCCTATCGCTAAAAAAATGCTTATGAATTCAACTTCATTAACATATTTACTATTGATATATCTCTATGACGGTGAAATACTTCTAGAGAATGAGTTGCAAAAGTTGAAAGAAGGTTATGCTTCTAAAATATCATATGAGCAAAATTTAGATAATGTTTTACAAGAAATCTGATTGACAGAAAAACATAACATATCATACTTAGATTACAACGCGACTACCCCAATAGACTCAAGTGTACTTGATGCAATGTTACCTTTTTTAAAAGATAACTTCGGCAACTCAAGCAGTACTCATCATTTTGGTCAAACCATTAACAATAATGTAAAACAAGCCCGAGAGCAAATAGCTGATTTCATTAACGCACAATCAAACGAAATTATTTTCACTAGTGGAGCTACAGAAGCAATCAATATCGCTCTTAAAGGTATAGCAGAAAGCTATAATGTTAAAGGAAAACATATCATCACGGTTTCAACCGAACACAAAGCGGTTTTAGACACTTGCAAAGATTTAGAAAGAAAAGGTTTTGAAGTTACTTATTTGCCTGTTCAAAAAAACGGATTAATTGATTTGACGGAATTAGAACAAGCCATTAGACTTGATACAATTCTTGTTTCTATGATGTATGTCAATAACGAAACAGGAGTTATTCAGCCGATTAAAGAAATTGCTTCCATAGCCCACGAAAAGGGAGTTTTGTTTATGACAGATGCTACGCAAGCTGTTGGTAAAATTGTTATTGATGTAGATGAACTAGGAATTGACCTACTTTGTTTTAGTGGTCATAAAATGTATGCACCAAAAGGAATTGGAGCTTTGTACGTTAGGCAAAGAGGCAATAAAGTTAAACTCATTCCACAAATTCACGGTGGTGGTCACGAACAAGGTTTGAGAAGTGGTACACTGAATGTGCCTGGAATAATAGCACTTGCCAAAGCTTGCGAAATTGCCAGTCCAGAAATGGAACAAAATCAAAAAATCATTACTGATTTAAGAAATGAATTAGAGACTGAATTATTAAAGTTGCCGAATACTTCACTAAATGGCGATTCAGAAAATAGAATTTATAACACCGCAAACATTTGTTTTAAAGGTCAGGATGCCAATGTTTTAATTGGGAGAATGAAAAATATTGCAGTTTCCAATGGTTCAGCTTGTTCATCAGCAGTTGTTGAACCTTCTCACGTTTTAAAGGCTATGGGTTTCAGTGATGATGATGCGTTTGCTTCATTACGTTTTTCATTGGGGAAATATAACACCATTGAAGATGTAGAAGCTGTTGTAAAAAAAATAAAAGAACTCACTCAACCTAACCACAATTATGCTTAAAGATTGCGATTGGTCAATAGATAGAGATTACAAAACAGGTTCTGAAAACGAACCTATGCAATTCTATTTGGATGGATTAGCCAATAGTACTGAATTCAGTTTGTTGTTGGGTTATTTCAGTTCTTCGGCTATCAATTTGCTTTCTGTTGGCTTTGCCACTTTTATAAGCAAGGGCGGAAAAATGAAAATGGTAATCAACCAATTGCTTTCGGAAAAGGACAAAAACTCTATTTTAATTGCTAGCGAACCAGATCGAATTCCAAAACCATTTGATTTAACAGACATTGTTGAACTTAGTCAAGTTCTTGATGAATACGATACTCATTTTTTTGAGTGTTTGGCTTATTTGATTTCTGAAAAAAGAATTGAAATAAAAGTCATCAAACCAAAAAACGGAAAAGGAATAGCACATTATAAATCAGGTGTTTTTAGTGACGGTCAAGATTCTGTCGGCTATCAAGCGTCTTGCAATTTTACCTATTATGGTCTGTCATAAAATATAGAGCAACTTGAAGCATTTTTGAGCTGGGAAAATGGCAGGTCAAACAAATTGATTAAGAGACAACTACAACTCATTGATGACTATTTCACTGAAAAAGATGAAGATGTTGAATATATTCAAGTAAGTGAAATTGAAGTTGTTCTCAAAGATAGGTTTGGCAAGAAAGACATCAATGAATTACTTGTTCAGGAAGAACAATTGCTCAAAAAGAAAATGAGTTTGATTTCAAATCCGAAACTCAAAAAAACGATTGCAAAGCTTTTTAATGATATTGAAATAATTAGAAGAAGTCCGAGATTTCCTTATGCTGAAGGACCAAGAGAATATCAAATAACTGCTTACGACAGTTGGATTGCAAATAATTACAAAGGAATGTTTGCAATGGCAACTGGAACTGGCAAAACGATTACTTCGCTCAATTGCTTGCTGAATGAATACAAAAAAACCGGAATTTACAGAGCAATTATAACGGTTCCAACGACTGCGTTGGTTGAACAATGGAAAAAAGAATGTGCCAAGTTTAATTTTAAGAACGTCATTACTGTCAGTTCAAAAGAGATCTGGGATAAGAATCTTGCGTTTTTTAATACTGCTTCAAAACTGATTGACACTTCGTATATTGTCATCGTTACTTATGCTTCATTACCAAGGCCAAAGTTTCAAAGTTACTTCACTCAACTTCCAAAAGACACCATTTTAATTGCAGATGAAACACACAATTTGGGTTCACAAGGACTTTTAAAATTGCTACCAAACATACATCTGGAAAAGCGAATAGGGTTATCCGCAACACCGCATAGAAAATTTGATGAATTAGGCAATCAAGCTATTCAAGAGTTTTTTAATGATGAACCACCTTACATCGTTTCTTATTCAATGGAAGAAGCATTGAATATTGGATGGTTGTGTAAATACACCTATCATCCACACATAGTAAAGCTTACAGATCAAGAGATGGAGCAATATAGAAACATATCTCTCCAGCTGTTAAAAATGGGAATGTTTGATAGTGTAACTGGAGATTTCAAAAGTTCACCACAAATCGAAATGAAACTGCTTGAAAGAAAAAGAATCATTCACAAAGCAGCTAATAAATTAGATGCTTTTAAGGATATTCTAAAAATTGAATTTGATAAAAGAAAGAATCTGAAATATACTTTGATATATGTTCCTGAGGGAATGGATTCAAATTATGATGAAATAGATTTTAGTATTGAAACAGATGATGAAAAAAGATTGATTAACGAATATACAAAAGCGGTGAGCAATACAGATGATTCTGTGATGGTGAAACAGTTTACTTCAAATTCTACCAACCGTGAAGAAATCCTAAAAAACTTTGAAGAAAGTAAAATTCACGTATTGACCTCTATGAAATGTTTGGATGAGGGCGTAGATGTGCCACGCTCCGAACTTGCAATTTTTTGTGCCAGTACCGGAAATCCAAGACAATTTATCCAAAGAAGAGGAAGAGTTTTGCGTTTGCATAAAGATAAAATCCACGCAACCATTCACGATTTAGTAGTAGTTCCAGAAATAGCAGACGAAAGCAGCTATGAAATGGAAAAGGGTTTAGTAAAGAAAGAGCTTGAACGAGTGGTTGACTTTGCAAATTTGGCAATGAACAAAACAGATACTTACGAAACGCTTAAAAATATTTTAGACTACTACGGTCTAAACCTTAACGACATATAAATCATTCTTATGGCAAGAAAAGACGATATACTCAAAAGTTTTTTAACCAACGGGCTACTTGAAAGCAAGTATGAGTTGAAAAGAGAAGAACTGCCTTCCACAGTTAGAGAAGCCCTTAATTCTGACAAACCAATAGTTAAGGCAATTGCTTTGATAATAGAAGGATTGGACGGCACTTCACCCGTTACTGACTCAGTATTGCGAAACCAAGTTACCCAATTTTTAAATGAGGCATTATGATAATCAGAAAAATACAAATAGATAACTATCTCTGTTATTACGATACCAACACTTTTGAATTATCGGAAGGTTTAAACATTATCCTTGGTGAAAACGGTGAAGGCAAAACTAAGTTCTTTGAAGCAGTTGATTGGCTTTTCAATGGAGAGAATCGAGAATTAGAGATGCTAGTTTCAGCTAAAAAGTTAAATGAAACAGAAATAAGAGATAGTTTTCGTGTTAGGGTTTCAATGACCGTTGAACAGTATGGTGAGAAAAGTATTATCACAAAATCTTTTCTTGCGAAGAAAGAAAAAGCTAATGAGTGTTCGACTTCAAGTTTTATGATTGAAGGCATATCTGAAAATAGTTCAGGTGAAAGAACGCAAGTTGATGGTACGGATCTTTTAAAACGAATATTCCCATCAGAAATTCTCAGATATTCAATGTTCAAGGGTGAAGCCGAACTCAGTATTTTTGAAAATGAGGATGCATTAGCAACTTTAGTAAGTAATTTTCCAGATGTTATACGTTACGATAAATACTCAGAAAAAGGTAGCTTTCTTAGAGAAAAATCTGAAAAGGCGGTAGAGGATTCTTCTAAGCGAAATAAAAAGAATTTAGCAGATTACAATAGGATAGAAAGTGAAATAAGTCGTTTACAAAAAGAAAAAGATAAATATGAAGTCCATCATAATTCTACAATTGACGAAATCAGAAAAATTGAAGAACATTTACAGGATGCCGAAAAGAATGTTAGTAACGCAGATGCTTTAGATATCCTCAACAAACGGATTAGAGGAATCGAAGAAAAGATTTCAGACCTAAATGTTAATATTGATGAGAACTACACTACTTTCCTATTTGATGAAAATTGGATTTTAGTAAATTTTGAATTATTCCAAAAAGAGTTTGCAGATAAAGTATCTGCTCACAGCAAAACCCGAAGAGAACTTCAATCTAACTTTGACAAACAAAAAGGAGTAAAGGAAGGTGAAAAAAAGGCAAAAGCTGAATTGTTAAACAATGCAGTTCCGCTTCCTATTGGTGTGCCTTCAAAATCTCATATGGAAGAAATGCTCAATGATGAAATCTGCAAAGTTTGTAATCGTGAAGCAAAAAAAGGCTCTGAAGAATATGAGTTTATAATGAAAAGACTTAAATCGTATTTAGAAAGTCAAGTAATAGTAGATAATGAACCCGATAATGCTGAACCACTTTTCAAGTTTAATTATACAAATAGACTTGATAATTTAAGTATAAGCCATGAAGATAACTTAAAAAATCTAAGACTAATAAGAACTAAAATCAAGAATCTTTTTGAATATAATGAAGCACGTAAAAGTGATCTTGCAGAACTTAATGAACAACTAACAAATGAAAAAATAGAAAGAGAACAAATTGTGGGCAAATCAAGCATTGCAGAAGAAAAATTGATTGATGTACTAAAAAATTACAATGCTTGGCAAAGAGATCTAAAAAATCGAAATCAAGACCAAGTTGATTATGCGATGAAATTAAAACTTATTGAAAATGAATTACGAGAAAGGAAAGAGGATAAGGATAAAATTGACACGAATTCTGCTAATTCATTCGAGATTAGGACAAGAAATATTTTTCGTGATATTGAAACCATCTTTATAGACACCAAAAAGAAAAAGTTTGATGAATTCATTGATAAATTACAAAACAAGTCAAACAGCTTTTTCAAAACAATCAACATTGACGCTTTCACTGGGACAATCGTTTTTACACAAAAAAATAAAGTTAATCGTACAATAGTTGAAGTTGAGTTACAAGAGGATGGTAGGACTTTCTACAAACCAAATCAATCATTGTTAACCTCAATGCATATATCAATTCTATTTGCAATTTCTGAATTGGCATCAGAGATAAAAGAGGAAAACTTTCCTATGATTTTTGATGCTCCAACATCTTCATTTGGAGAAAACAAAACAGCCCAATTCTTAAATCTAATTTTCGAAACAGAGAATCAAAAAATTCTGCTCATCAAAGATTTTCTTCACACAGATAAAGCAACAAAAACACTTTCAATCAAAAAAGAATTTGAGAGTGTCAGAAGGAATAAAGCTTTTTGGGTTAAGTTAGAAAGACCTTTTGATCCAAACAACTTGAAAACCATTAACTCACAAGTAATCACATTATAAGATGAAAAATTTATTTGAAAAATGGAAAACAAAAATTCCTAAATACAGTGAAGTTCATAAAGACTTGTTCACCTCGCTTTCTCAAAAGTTTGGTGCAGAAGGTGAAAAGAAAATCAATCTTGGTAAACATTTCAGTACAAACTATGAACTTTATACCTATGCATTTTTTTTAGGACTTTATAATAATGAATTCGATCCTATTCCTGACGGTGAAAAGAAAACAGATTTTAGCCACCACATACAACATTGGGGTAGCAAAACCACAGTATCAACACGGAAGGACTTTACCAACTTGCAAGAAAATATGTTTATTGCACTTATAGCAAAAACAGACATTGACCTAATAGCACTTGAAAAAGGAGCATTGGACGAAGATGATGCAGTAAAACATTTAATTAAAACAATGGAGTCTTATACCAACGGTGGACTAATTTTGATAAAGGAGAAATTGGAAGAAAACCCTAACTACTTCCTTCAACCGACGTCATTTTTAAATATGATTTTAGAAAAAAATTCTGTGTAGATACGATGAACTTAAATAACTAATTGCAGTATTCCATTGCGCGTATTATTTACTATCCTAAGAATCCAAAAAACAATTAGGTTCTGGTATTCCTCGTATTTTGGTACACTATAGTAAAAAGAGTTTTAGTTTTTTAGATAATTTTCTTAGAATAACTCTTGTTGCTAAAGAAATAAATGTTGATTTAGGTGGTCAAAAGGGTGGTGTAATAGATATCATCAAAGAATTGACACATAGACAAAAAGAAATTCTTAAAATTATCTCAACTGAACATAGGATTAGTCATTCAGCAATTGCTGATAATCATCAATATACTTGCCCAGTAGCTACCGCTGTGCTTCATCAAAAAAATGTATTACAATTAAGTTCTTATGAAGAAGAAATTCTGTTGTTATTAGCCAAAGGGTTTAAACAAAATGAAATTAGTAAACTCTTAAAAGAGAAAGATATTTCCCCAAATAGCGTGCGATCTTTGGAAGCGAATATTAGCAGATTGAAAGATTATTTTAACGCTACTAATACCACACATTTAGTATATTTGGTTTCTAATTTAGGGCTAATTTAGTACTAGTGATTTGTAAAAGGCATCCATTTTGTAAAGATTAAGAAGGTAACAGGGTAAATAAAATACCTCAACTATTTAGCGTATTAAGAATTAGGGATAATTGAAAGAAAGGAATAATCTTAAGTTTTTGTAACCTAACTTTATTAAGCATGATGTCAATTAAAAAAAAATAATGCTAAAATCAAAATTTACCCCATTCCAAAAACAGTAATATTCCTAATCAAAAAGCCTGAAAATCGCGATTGATTTTCAGGCTTCTTTAATTTTAAATTAGCAGTCTAAAGCTTATTGCCCTTGACCTAGGGAGAACGCTATTTCGCCATCAAAACGACATAAGTTTTCGGTTTTAATAACGTCAAGACCTGCCTCTGATATTAAAGTGCAGAGTTCAAGTACGTTTTTATAGTCGCCAGCTTTATCCATTTTATCGGTGGTAAATCGGCATCTCCAATGATCAGTACAGAAAGTTTCTGGTTGTCCGTCAGGAAATACTTTTACCCCACGGTTGGTAATTAATTTGTTTTCGAAAGCGCCAGACTTAAATTTACTTAGCATTTCCCCTAAAACATTCGGATCTCTATCTTCTCCGTTCCAGTGAAGAAAAATATCAACTCCAACGAGTTCTTTTTTAGCTGGTTTTAATTTGGTGTAAGTACCTTGAATTTTTCTTTCGTTACCTACTTTATAAATAATCGTTTTTAGTTTTTCAGGTTTTTGACCTAAACGTTCTATAACGGCATCTGCAA
>Ga0335398_10010037_pt1 | contig 10836 bp, 9 predicted proteins | sample BON03_FD_205742 | JGI IMG/M metagenome (GOLD analysis project Ga0335398, IMG submission 205742) | Freshwater microbial communities from Lake Bonney liftoff mats and glacier meltwater in Antarctica - BON-03 (spades assembly) (version 2) | ecosystem: Environmental > Aquatic > Freshwater > Ice >...
CGCCGTTGCCCCACGAGTAGACCTCGCCCTCGGCACTGAGCGCCAGGCAGTGCCAGTTGCTGCTGGCGACGCTGACGATGCGCCTGTCCTGCATCGACGGCACCAGCGTGGGCGGCACGGAAACAGTAGAAGCACCGGCATCCGATCCCCAGTCGTGCCCCAAGAGTGGCTCGCCGACCCCTCCCGCTTTGATATTCTCCCGGAGGCAAGCGAGGTGTAGGCGGCGTTCCCTGTCCACAAAGATGCTGTACCGGAATCCCGCCGCTAGCGGAGCTTGCCGCCTCAGCGCATCGTACAACTCGCGCTTTAGCAGGTACGGCACCCACGACAGCGCCCCTTCAGGCAGGGACGAGCTGATGTGCAGGCCCCGTGCCTCGGCGCGGCGTCGCAGCTCCGACTCCACCAGCCCCGGCGTTGGCAGCGCCGGCGGAGGAGTGGGCGCGTCGCACCAAAGCAAGTGGCAGGTTGCAGCGAGACAAGCGAGAGCGCGGATGTCGAGCTTCGATAGAATGATGGACATTATCTCGGTGGGCACGACCGTCAGCAGCTCAAACGACTGCGTCGCTATCCCCGCAGCAGCCAAGGAGGCCGCGGCTGGACGCTGGAAGACGGCGCGCAGCTCATCAGTGATGGCCAGGCCCTCGGCGGCCTGCCCATCGGTAAATCTCGCCGCGAGGGCTTGACACTCAGTGGCCACAGCGCGCAAGGCGGCCAGCACGGCTGGGGGCGCCGCCATGAACGAACTGGGTCGGTGCTTTTTGTGCGTGTGTTGTGTGCTTGTGCGGTGCGTGTGGGTGTTTGTGGGGGGTGTGCGTGTTTTGGAGCTTTGAATAAAAAAAAATAAAAAAAAAAATGATCCCACCGGGTTAACCCGCCCCTCGTGCTACCTTTAGAAGAGTACAAGATATTGTTTCACTTCGAGGCTTTGTACAATAATATTCTTTGCAAACACCCCCTTAATTGCGCAATATATTGCACGATATTACCAGTTATTGCAACCCCCCGCCCAGTTATGAGGCGTTTTTGAGGTGTTTGCAGTTGTATTTTTGTTATATATTTTTTAGGGGTTAGGGGTCGGATTTAATTATTTTCGGATGGATCGCGAGGTGTCATCTAAACAAAAACGTTATCGACGCGGAAACGGGGCATTATGTGAACATTATTGTGTAACATCCCTCTCTCAGCCACACTTCATTGCCTACAATATTGCGCAATATATTTTTCCCACGACCTCCTTCCCCTTTATAATTATAATTATTATATTGCAATAAAATATTGGCAATATCTTGTAAGGGCCATACGATTGCACGGTCTAGCGGGTTAACCCAGAGATACAAAACAGACTGGAGATCCCAAAAACATACGCCAGGGGAGGGCTCGCTCGGTCTTAACACTTCATGGAAACGAGCACGGTCGGGGCGGGGATTGGAATTGGTATTAATTATAGTTATAGGGGCACAAGTTGTGCACAAACTTGTCCCATCAACACGCAGTCGTGACGACTACATCGCACCTTTTCTGGAAACTAGGCTAAATCCCAAACCGAGCGGCCACATACCACATAGCTTTATCTCCATTCGTCTTGCGGGAAGACAAAAAAAATAAACTCTCTCCTAAAACCGGTGAGTTTTCGTGTTTTGAAGAAATAGGGGGTTTATTTTTTGTTATTTTCGACCTAGATTCCCTGTGTCAGCCTGTGTGAAAAAAGATGCAAAAAAGAGGCGATTTTTTGGGGGGGGGAGACGGCAGACGGCTGTTGGGAGCTGTTGGGAACGCGCTAACGCGTGACCACGTGCTCCTTGCTTTTGGTTGCCCGTCAGCAGACAAAATGGTCAGGCGGATGAGGCCGTCACTCTGGGCCACCCACTCGGCAACCTTGTGGGGCGTCGGGAACCCTAGAAACTGTCCGATTTGGCCGCTCTCTTCAGTGGTAGGCGCTGTGGCCGCGACCTTGGCTGGGTTAGAAAAAAAGTGCGATCTACGCGTTACCCCTTTCACAGAACACAGAATCCCCCCCCTCCTTCCAACCCCTATAACAAACCCGGGTTAACGCGGGTTAAACTTAAACTAGTAGTGTCACGTCACTAGGATCTATAATAAACGATATCTCCCAACCCCCCCCAGCCCACGCCCCTTCCACGACGGCTACCCCCCCCCCCCGCCTCACACTCACACCCACACCCACACCACGCTGCTATATACGTTATAATCACCCCCACCCACCAATAATATCCAATAACAGTGCATACCCTCTCGCGCTCTCAAGAGAGGATGAGGGATAAGGAGGCGCACGCTCCCGCCCACCGCAAATATTACAAAAAAACGACACACACATCCACCCGTACTCAAAAAGTAACAGTAAAATCTCGACATCTCGACAGCTCACCCTACTACTCAACTTCATTCCCAGACACCCAAACTACACACTACCCCTTCTCATCACAGGGGATTGCCGCCTGGTGCCTGGTGCAGCCGCAACACCCCCTATCCCCCCTACCTACCCGTGGTTTCCGCAACAACGGTGGTCTCGCCGCCGGCTTGAGTGGGAGTGGGCTCGGGGTATTGGCTCTGTGCCACCCCCTGTGACGCGCCCCTTGCGTCGTGATGCCATTGGATTTGCGGCGGGCAGCCACCCCCACACCTGGCAAGATGATTTGTGCGGATCTTGAAACTTTGTTTCAACGCCGTGTGGAGTGTGGATGGGCTAAAGAGCGTCCACGCGCCTTTGGAACATTCCCCGGGCCCAGGCCCTCCTTCGGGAGCGAGCTTGGTGGCCCAATTATGGCGGGCCACATCGATTGGGGCGGTCCGTCTACGTACGGGCCCTATACCCTTCTTTTTTTGCAGCAGGTATGTCTCCGTGACGGTGTGAGCTGCTGCGGGCCGGCTGCTCGCTGCTCGTGGCGGTGGGTGGGGAGGGGGTGTTGGGTGTTTTGTACAGCAGGGGCAGGGGTAAACTTATCATCATCATCATCATCTTTTAACCCTATACCTATACCTACGTAACCCTAACCCACACTCCACGGCCACAGCTAAGGTTCATCACAGATGTTGATTGGCACTCCACTAAATCTGGATATTGATAAATTAAGACTTGTAGTTGTAGTAACTTGTACAGTGTACAGTAAATATCGACGATATATCGACTCGATATATCAATCCACAAAATACACCACTATTAAATATCGACGACATTATACATTATCGACACATATTAGATCAGCCAAAGCACCACTAAATATCGATTATGCAATTACAAATCGGATTTCATATCGATATATCGATATTTCTATTCACATCCTCCCGTTCACAGGCTGTGTATATATGCAATAAGTACTCCAGTTACCAGTTATCCAGCAATCGATGTATCCAGTATCCATGGATTATGGATTCCTCTTAACCCTGAACCCTAACTGAATATCGACAGATAACGACGCCTACGGCGCCGCTAAATGCTGATGATGTTGATCGCTCACAACACCAAATATCGTCGATATATCGATATTTGTTTTTCGCCTTCGGCGCCACTAAATATCGAATAAATATGTTCGTTATCAACCGTTATCTGTGAGTATCCTTATCCACAGCACACAGACCACATTATGCAGCCCTATTATAGTTTACTTAGTAATTTACTACACAGTTATAGTTATAGTCGCGTGTGTGCCGCGATCGGGGGGAGGGCGGGAGCAATGCCCATACGGCATAAGGCCTGCCCGGCGGGGTCTCCTCCTGTATGTATGTAAATATTTGGCGGCACCAGCACACGCGCGTACACGCGCACACAGACTGGCCCGCGGCGCCACGCCAGAGCTCCGGCGTGTCACAGACACCACATCCCACGGCCACGGCTTGTCCGCAGGCGCAGGCATTCCACAAGCCCACCATAGGTAGCCCTAGCCCACCATGGGTAGCCCTAGTCTTGTGGTCGACCAAAGGGAAGGGGAGAAAGGGGGGGGGGGGGGGGGCGGGGGGGGGGAGGAAGGGGGGGGGGGGGGGCCCCCCCCCCCCCGGGGGGCGGGGGGCGGCCTTTGGCCCCTTCGGGGCGGTTGGCGCTCCGCGTTGGTGTACATGGTGTGGCGCCCTCGCCCCTCTCCCTGGGGGCGCGGCCTTTGTGGTCCCTTCAGAATCATTGGCGCTCCACGTTGGGCACGGCGTGCCGCCCTCGCCCCGGCCATGGCACACCTCGAGGGCACACCGTGGACTTGGGTGAACTTGGGTCGCACACCTCGACCCCGGGCGCACACCTCGACCCCGGGCCACACACCTCGACCCCAGTGCGCAAACTCGGGTCGCCCCCCCCCCAATGTGCCTGGTGGTGCACGTGAGCAAACTTGACCACACTCGAGCCGGGGTTGCCCCGACCGTTGCGCACACGCGCACGTGCCCCCCCCCCTCTCATGCGGGGCCTCGGGCACTCGAGACAACAGCTGCGCCGTGGCGCACGAGGGCGACCTGGGCCCCTTTCAGGGCCTTTGGCCCCCTTTTCAGGGCCTGTGGCCCTTTCAAGGTGGGAGCGCGCCGGGGTTGCCTCCAACGTTGCCTCGTGGCGCACGTGACCTTGGCCACATTCGAGTCGCGGTTGGCCCCGAATGTTGGGTCAACCCTCGAGTGTCTCCAAGGGCGCCCGTGTGAGCGGAATCGTGATGGCCCATTCCAAAGCGTCGATTGTCGCCACCATCCAACTGGGTATGTGCGAATGGTTGTGGAACGTGTCACTGGGCCCCAGTACATGCTTGCAATGTGAGAATGGAGCCTCCAGGGACCCCGTGATGACAATTGGAGTCGACTCATTTTTTTGGATCTTGCTCCGCAAGTCTTCTGCAAGCGGTGAGTTTGCGCGCTTCGTCTCAGACGCTTCAAACGCGGCAAGCGCGTCTTTCGTCGTCGGGGGGGTCGCATTGAAGGTGTTGGCCATCTCCTGCACGACGCGCAGTGTGGCATTGATGCGCCCGCGCGCGGCTTGGAGCAACCCCATGTCCTCGGCGGAGAGCACCGCGGCGGACCCGCATTGTTTCGCAAAGGCCGTTGCAGTCTCGTATCTCATGATCATGCTGTTGATCACGTCCGATGACCATGGCGCATTTGTAATTCGCTCCAGACACGCGGCGCTGATGGCGGCCAATGTGTCGCCAAACAGCCGAAGGTCCTTGGTGCAATCGGTCAGCGACTGCGTTCCATGCTGCACAAGTGCTTGGCAATCTGCGGGTTTCATATACCCTTCGTCGAGTTCCAGGCTCTGCTCCGAGTCCTCGATCGATTTCATCATGATGGCGTCCCAATCCGATGGCACATGTAACCTGTTCTCGATCATGTACTTGAGGAGGACAGGGGAGACGATGCACATTGCATCGGGTCGATAGGATTGGTCAGCCATCTGAGCTGCAGCACTTCCTCGGTCGTCATGCCACGCTCGACACCCGACCCGGCAAAGACACTCGCAGCGGACAGTCCGTCTGACGTTTTCAGTTTGATCACTTTGTGTGTACGTTCCGGTGGAGCCAGAGTCACTACCGGCGCACGGGACACCTCGCCGTTCCACATCAACCCCGGGCCACGGCCGCGCGAGCGTTGCGTCTTCGCGTCGCGCTTGCCCCCGGTGCCCCCGGGTGGCGGCGGCGGTGGCGGCGGCGGTAACGGCGGCGGCGCGAGCGGCGGTGCGAGCGGCGGCGGTGCGAGCGGCGGCGCGAGCGGCGGCGCGAGCGTCGGTTCACCCCCGTGACTGCCCGATGGCTGGGGCAGCGGCGGCGGCGCGAGCGGCAGCGCGAGCGGCGGTTTACCCCCGTGATTGCCCGACGGCTGGGGCAGCGGCGGCGGTAGCGGCGGCGGCGCGAGCGGCGGTTCACCCCCGTGACTGCCCGACGACTGGGGCAGCGGCGGTGGTAGCGGCGGCGGCGCAAGCGGCGGCGGTAGCGGCGGCAGCGGGGGTTCACCCCCATGGCTGCCCGACGGCTGCGGCAGCGGCGGTGGTTCACGGCTGCCCGAAGGCTGGGTCGGCGGTAGAGGGCTGCCCAACGTGACCCGGGGGGGGGGACATCGCCTGGATTTGCTCGCGTGTGGCCGCTTTGGCGCTCGCTTCGAGCTCGAGCGCCCAGAGTGCGGCCTGCTTCACCTTGGCGTCCGTGGCATGCGCACCGACCAAGGTCCGAGCTCGACAAAGGCGTGTGCACCGACAAAGGTCCGAGCTCGACCAAGGCGTGTCCGAGCTCGACCAAGGCGTGTGCACCGACCAAGGTCCGAGCTCGACCAAGGCGCGCGCACTGACCAAGGTCCGAGCTCGACCAAGGTGTGTGCACCGACCAAAGTCCGAGCTCGACCAAGGAGTGCACACCGACCAAGGTCCAAGTTCGACCAAGGCGTGCGCACCGACCAAGGTCCGAGCTCGATCAAGGCGTTCGCACCGACCAAGGTCCGAGTTCGACCAACGCGTGCGAACCGACCCAAGTCCGAGCTCGACCAAGGCGCGCGCAGTGACCAAGGTCCGAGCTCGATCAAAGCGTTCGCACCGACCAATATCCAGAGCTCGACCAAGGCGTGCGCACCGACCAAGGCGCGCGCACCGACTAAGTTCCGAGCTCGACCAAGGTGTGCACACCGACCAAGGTCCGAGCTCGACTAAGGCGTGCGCACCGACCAAGGCGCGCGCACCGACCAAGTTCCGAGCTCGACCAAGGTGTGCACACCGACCAAGGTCCGAGCTCGACCAAGGTGTGCGCAGCGACCAAGGTCCGAGCTCGATCAAAGCGTGCGCACTGAACAATTTCCAGGGCTCGACAACGGCGTGCGCACCGACCAAGGCGCGCGCACCAACCAAGCTCCGAGCTCGACCAAGGCGTGCGCACCGACCAAGGTCCGAGCTCGACCAAGGCGCGCGCACCGACCAAGGTCCGAGCTCGATCAAGGCGTTCGCACCGACTAAAATTCAGAGCTCGACCAAGGCGTGCACACCGACCAATGCGCGCGCACCGACCAAGTTTCGAGCTTGACCAAGTGATGCACCGACCAAGGTCCGAGCTCGACCAAGGCGCGCGCACCGACCAAGGCCCGAGCTCGATCAAGGCGTTCGCACCGATCAAAATTCAGAGCTCGACTAAGGCGTGCGTACCGACCAAGGCGCGCCCTTGGACCAAGGTCCGAGCTCGATCAAGGCGTTCACACCGACCAAAATTCAGAGCTCGACCAAGGCGTACGCACCGACCAATGCGCGCGCACCGACCAAGGTCCAAGCTCATCCAAGGCGCGCGCACCGACCAAGGTCCGAGCTCGATCAAGGCGTTCGCACCGAACAAATTTCAGAGCTCGACCAAGGCGTGCGCACCGACCAAGGCGCGCGCACCGACCAAGGTCCGAGCTCGACCAAGGCGCGCGCACCGACCAAGGTCCGAGCTCGACCAAGGCGCGCGCACCGACCAAGGTCCGAGCTCGACCAAGGCGCGCGCCCCGACCAAGGCCCGAGCTCGATCAAGGCGTTCGCACCGACCAAAATTCAGAGCTCGACTAAGGCGTGCGTACCGACCAAGGCGCGCGCACCGACCAAGGTCCGAGCTCGACCAAGGCGCGCGCACCGACCAAGGTCCGAGCTCGACCAAGGCGCGCGCACCGACCAAGGTCCGAGCTCGACCAAGGCGCGCACCGACCAAGGTCCGAGCTCGACCAAGGCGCGCGCACCTACCAAGGTCCGAGCTCGACCAAGGCGCGCGCACCGACCAAGGCCCGAGCTCGATCAAGGCGTTCGCACCGACCAAAATTCAGAGCTCGACTAAGGCGTGCGCACCAACCAAGGCGCGCGCTTCGACCAAGGTCCGAGCTCGACCAAGGCGCGCGCACCGACCAAGGTCCAAGCTCGACCAAGGCGCGCGCACCGACCAAGGTCCGAGCTTGATCAAAGCGTTCGAACCGACCGAGGTTCGAGCTCGACCAAGGAGTGCGCATCGACCGAGGTCCGAGCTTGACCAAGGTGTGCACCCTGACCGAGGTCCGAGCTCGACCAAGGTGTGCGCACCGACCAAGGTCCGAGCTCGACCAAGGCGCGCGCACCGACCAAGGTCCGAGCTCGATCAAGGCGTTGGCACTAACCAAAATTCAGAGCTCGACCAAGGCGTGCGCACCGACCAAGGCGCGCGCACTGACCAAGGTCCGAGCTCGACCAAGGCACGGGCGCGCGCCGCGGACCCGGGGTACAAGGCCTACTGCGAGGCCGATTACCGAGGCCGCAAGAAGATGGCCAACCTCGCCAGCTTCACCTCCTACCTCGCTGCTACAATCAGGCGCACCCAGATCCTCTTGCCTCGCCTCCTCAACCCGATGCGGGCCGTGCACCGCTGGCGCGAAGCGCGCACGCGGATGCACGCGCTTGCGCGTCTGGCCGACAAGATCTGGGGGACACGGGCGATCGACAACCGGCGGCACCGCGTCGCCACCAAGGCATCCACCGCCAGTTGTGTCGCCCCCCCCGTCAAGCTCAAGCGCATCGTCGCCCTCGGCGACGGCATGTTCAGCGGCGGGTTCCCCAAGAAGACGTTTGCACGGGAGCTCGCGATGCGCGGCCCAACGCTCATCATCAGCGAGTTCAATACTTCAAAGATGTGCCCCTGTGGCACATGCAAACTCGAGGACGTGCCCAACGCGGGCCGTCCGCAGCCACTTGACGCAATCCGCCGGCCCCGACAACACATCGGACACCGCGGGTCGATCAACCTGTGCTGCGCAATTCAACCCTTTGCGGAACTGGGCCGAGAGACCGATCGCGATGAACTCGCCTGCATGAACATCCTTCGATAAATGGCCAGTGGACTCGGCCCAAGGTCCTCTCGACCTTCTCATCTCCTCCGCAAGCCCGCTCAGCGGCGAGGGAACATCGCACTCACATCGACTTGACCGATTCACATTATCTATAACGGTACGGGGATTCAAACTCGAGTGTCCACGTACAGTTCCAATTCCAATTCGTTGGAATAGTTTACGGACAGACCGTTAGGGAGGTGCAACTACATCCGCTGGCCCATGCATTCCCAGCGGGCCAGCCCGGCCCCCTCCGTGGCAGTGGTGGGGCATGGGTCGGGTGTTGACTCTGCGTGCCCTGGCTGCCGGCCGGGGGCCCACGCCCAGTGCCATCGGATTGGGGTTGGCCGGCGTCAGACACCCTAACCCCCAACACAACCCGGACACCGACCATGGCCATGACACTGACCCAGTCCAACGCGGGTCAATCCAGAGGGTTGAACCACCGGGGGGAACCCCGCCGTGCGTTGCTCCAGAGGTCGAAGCCGTGGACGAGGCTGATGTCGCCGCGGTTGGGGTCTGGAGTTCTGTGGGGGAGTTGTCTGCCCGGCCGGACGTTCGGTACGGAAGCAGGTCCTCCAGGGCGCCTCGCACATCTCGCTTGGCAAAGCTCAACGGCACCGCTACAGTGTTCAGCATCAACATCCATGAAATGGCGATGGTAAGGGGGAGAATGGAGCAATCCGAATATATATGCAAGCCGATGCCCGGAAGCCACATAACGCAGACCAGCCATAACCGGACAAAGTAGATGCGCAGGGACCTGGCCTGTTGGGCGCGGCGAATGGCTGGTAGATCTGGCTCGGCGCCTACAGTCCGTGATGGGGACGGTTGCGCCCTCGAACTGTCCCTCACGCGGATGAGGCCCGTCCACCACGAGACCAAGGCAACTACCATACTCAAGGTGAACGGGATGGTGCAGAAGAGAGACAAGTACACGAGGAGGAAGAAGGGCTCTTCCTCTGGCGACGCTGGATCAGGCAGACAAACCAGCCCCCGCACGGGCATCGGATGCACCGGAACCATGCCCAACGAAGGCATTGCCGAGATGAACGCGGCCAGCGCATAGATGCCCAGGCACCGCGCCTTTGCGACGCGTAGTGACGGGAAGGTGAACTGGCGGAGCCTCTTCGTCGCGGCCAAGAGGCGGTAAAGCTCGAACGCCACAAGTGCATGCATCCAAAACGAGCCGGCAATGCCAAAGGTCGCGTAGAAGCCTTGCCACTTGCACATTGCCAAGCTCACGTACTTGTGGGAACTCAGGTTGAGGGTGTTGGTGGAGACGAAACCACCGGATGACACAAAGTCGGGGCCCACGAGCCCTGCAAGGTACAGATTGAACGTGGACTCGCGCACCTTTGGGATGGATAGCACGGCCACAATCAAAGTGCCCGTGAGTACGTGGTCGACGGCGGCGGCGGCGGTCCAGATGCCCCAGGTTATCATCATCACCCAGTCGTCCGGCGTAGACATCCGCACTTGATACAATGTTGCATTGGCTGGAAGCGACGAGGTCGGCACCGCGCCGTACCAACTCATTGCCAAGTCGCCGTTGCAGTTCCACGGGGCCCCAAGTGAGTAGCGGGGCCGCAAGTTGTTGGCAATCGGGTACGTGCCTTTCCAGAGAGCCAATAATTTAACCCGATATCTGCACTCGTGGTGTATGCACTGCTCACCGCAGCCGGTGTGATGCTGCTCAAAAAGAGCTGGAGTGCGATCCGCAACAAGCTGAAAAAGTAGGCGGCGTGTCATGCCGTGCCACCTCGGATGGGGCGCGCGACGAGGCCACGCCCTCGGACACGTGCACACACGCCACAGCAAGGGTCGGTGCCACCTCGGACACGTGCACGCACACCAGTCCCCCCCCGCTCTCTGGTTTGTCGGGGCTCCCCCCAGAGGTTGCACCCGACCCGTGCACCTCCGAGTGCGACTGAGGGGGGGGGGGGGGGCCCCCCCCCCCCCCCCGGGGCCCCCCCCCCCCCCCCCCCCCCCACCCCCCCCCCCGCCCCCCCCCCCCCCCCCCCCACCCCCCCCCCCGCCCCCCCCCCCCCCCCC
>Ga0335398_10010046_pt1 | contig 10831 bp, 11 predicted proteins | sample BON03_FD_205742 | JGI IMG/M metagenome (GOLD analysis project Ga0335398, IMG submission 205742) | Freshwater microbial communities from Lake Bonney liftoff mats and glacier meltwater in Antarctica - BON-03 (spades assembly) (version 2) | ecosystem: Environmental > Aquatic > Freshwater > Ice >...
CCTGGGGGGGGGGGGGGGGGGGGGGGGGAGGGGAGGGAGGAAGGGAGGGAAGGAGGGAGGGAGGGGTGAGTCATTGTCTCTTCATACGATTCATGAGCTTCACGGCCGCGACGGCGCCGCGGAACTTTCGCTTGGCGTTGAACCTGAGGGAGGGACCGAGGGAGGGAGGAAGGGAGGGAGAGAGGGAGGGGTGAGTCCTTGTCTCTTCATACGGTTCATGAGCTTGATGGCCGCGATGGCGCCGCGAAACTTTCGCTTGGCGTTGAATCTTAGGGAGGGAGGGAAGGAGGGAGGGAAGGAGGGAGGGAAGGGTAAGTGGAGGAATATTCATGCAACCGCCTTCGATGATAAGCGTCGGAGGGGAAAACACGACGGGGAAGGAGGGACGGAGGAAGGGAGGGAGGGAGGGAGGTTACGTACTTCTTCATCTCCTCCACCGTCCCCGTCAAATCGCGCTTCTGCAGCACGTCATCATTCGTCAGCACCCAGGCATGCTTTAAGGCCTCCGCGGCCGTAAGCCTTTGAGAAGGATCCACCACCAGCAGCTTCTTAATCAGATCCTTGGCTTCCGGGCTGACGTTGTCCCACATGGGCGAGTGGAACTTGAACTCGCCGCGCTTGATTTTCCTGTTGTTTATGAAAAAAATATAGAGTACAGAGGGAGAAAAGGGGGGAGGGAGGGGTTAGTTTCTGGATAGGATCGATGACGACCACCAGAAGCTTCTTAATCGGGTCCTTTGCCTCCGGGCTGACGTTGATCCACATGGGATAGTGGAACTTGAACTCGCCGCGCTTGATTTTCCTGTAGGGGGGAAGGGAGAGAGGGAGGGCAGGAGGGCTGAGCGAGCGGGCTTGGGTTTTCAAAATACAAACATTAAAAAGGGAGGGAGGAAGGGGAGGGGGGGAACCTTACCTCCTCCCCACTGGGAATAGGGTGAAAACACCAACCAAGCGATGCCCCCGCGCCCGCTTACCACCACCAAAAGACAGAGAAACATCGCCTGGGACACTAAGGCCGCAAGGCTACCCCCGGGACAAAAACAAAAAGAAACAAAACTAATTTTTTTTTTAAAAAAAAAAGGAAGGGGGGGAAGGAGTGTAAACGTACCTAAACATCCGCCCTTGATTCTCGTCATAGAAAGGAGGATGGCCACCGAGGAGGATGTAGGCGATCACACCGGCGCTCCAAACGAGCCAAGAAGGGAGGGAGGAAGGAGGGAGGGAGGGAAGAAAAATAGCACACATACCTGAACATTCGGCCTTGATTCTCATCGTAAAAAGGAGGGTACCCGCCGAGGAGGATGTAGGTGATGACACCGGCGCTCCACACGTCGACCTTCTCGCCGTAAGGAATGCCTTTGAGGATCTCGGGGGCGACGTAGCTGAAGGAGGGAGGGAGGGAGGGAGGGAGGGAGGGAGGGAATATGAGATGTCAGTAGGTACCTTGATAAGAATACGAGTGAGAATGTAAGGAGGCAGAGCGAAACATTGGAATCGAAAAAATGGAGGAAAAGAAGAAGGAAAGCTTACCCAGGAGTCCCACACTGCGTCGTCAACGAGTTAGGCGTGTTAATCCGTTGGGCAAACCCAAAGTCCGCCAGCTTGATATTCGCATCATCCCTCCCATCCTCCAACAGCAAATTCTCCGGCTTCAAATCCCGATGCACCACCGAGGCCATATGGCAATAATGGAGAGCATCAAACAGGATACGGACCAGGTCCCTGGCCTCCTTCTCGTTATAACTCTTCTTCTCCACAATCCGATCAAAGAGCTCTCCGCCCAAACAGATCTCCAACACCAAATAATACTTCTGCTTGTCCTGGTAAAAATCGAACAATTGCACAATGTGGTCATGCTTCATGTTCCGCAAAATCGCCACTTCCTCCTTCAAGGCCTGGTCGTCCTCCACCGTTAGCTTCGATCGCTCCACCACCTTGACAGCAGCCTTGCGGCCCGTCGCTTTACTCGTGCATTCATACACAACAGCATAAGCCCCGGACCCCAATTCTTTCCCCAATGTATAGTCGCTATCAAAGGTGCTGGGGCTGCTGCTGTTGGCCGACCCGGCGAGGCCGCCGCTTCCTGGAGGCTGTAGGTGTGTAAAGTTGTTGGGGAGGGAGGGAGGGGAGGTTTTCAAGTTTAGCGTCTGGGTTTGAAAAGTGAATGTAGCGACAAAAGCTTTACAATGATGATTAGGATAGCAGAAGGGCGACACAAAATCAACAAGCAGGGAAGCACTTCGCTTGCAGTGCGGCGCTCTCTGCCGTCTTTGGCCGATGGGAGGGAGGGGGGACCTCCCAGCGCGCTAATTTGAGCGCGGGGTTCAAAAATAAGGATGGAGGAAGAAGGGATTTGCGGACACGAAGACAAGATGGACAAGCGCAGAGATGCCCCGACAACGCAAGTATCGACGCGAAGCCAAACGTCGGGCTTCACAGGCATGTACACGGGACACAGAGAGGAAACAATATGATGACGGCCGAGGGGAGGCTAGAGAGGCGGGCGGAGAGGGGCAAAAGCAAATACAAGAAGCCACCCCGGGCCAGCACGTACCTTGGTATTTATGCAGCCCATGACTTGACTCCTGGGGCTTGCGGGCGTGCGAGGGTGTCGGAGCGGGTTGTTTTCTTGCTCAAAAGTGCTCCTTTGCGAAGTGCTTGTGTGAAAATTGAGGCTCCCTTTTCAAGGCCTCTTTGCTCCCGCTGCCGCCTCCTGCTGCTTGGCCTAGCCCTTCCCTGTGATGGGGCTGTGTTGTGGGTATCATTACAGTGAGGCGTGGATGGACATTGAAAAGCCAGGCAAACGAAGCGACCAACAGTAGGAGGGTTAGGAACAATCGAAGCGGTGCTGCGTGAGGTGCTTTGGGTCATTATCTGTGGCCAGCAGGGTCGCCTCGCGAGGGGCTTTTGCATGCATGCATCTTGCTTGCTTGCCATTCTCACAACCCAAAGTCAGCCCTCCTTTCCCTCCACCTCGCACAGGCTTGTCGGCTTGTAGCGTTGTGGGTGAGAAGAGCTAGGGTGGGCTTGGTGGAGATGCACGGATGGATTCGCTCGAGCAGCGGGGCACGCAAGACGACCAACAAGCAAGAGAGCCAACAACCCCACTAGCGTTCTCCTCATCAAACGTCTGCCAACACACAACCACACACAAACAACCCCCCCTACCAACACAACACAAACACAGAGAAGAGATGGCCTCCGCGCTCCGTGTGGCTGCCTCCAGGGCGGCCCGCAACGCCCTTGCCCGCTCGGGTGCCTCGCCCGCCTCCGTGGGCATGCCCGTGCGCTGCTTGTCCTCCGCGGGCGGAGAGTACAACCCCTTCACCCACTCCTTGGACCGACTCAATACCAAGAAGGTAAGCAGAGGAAGAAGACGTGCAGGGCGGTGGTAATGGTGGCGTGTCTCGAGGGCGTATGTGCATTTGTGTTCGTTGTTTGCCGTCGTAATCTCTCCCTTTCGTCATTGATCATTCGCGGACCTTTGTCGTCGTGTGTGTCCGCTTGTGTCGTGTACATACACCTTCGGCCTGCTGTGACACAGTCCGCATTGTCTTACAGCGATATGTGTACAGGCATTTGCACGAACCGCTTGTTAGTCAATAAAACATAGCCTCTCTTCTCCAACTCACCTCTCCCTCCCTCCCTCCCTCCCTTCCTCCCACCAGGTCGCCAAAACCCTGGACCTCGGCGACGGTAAGACGCAGAAGATCTTCGAGCGCATCAAGGTCGAGCCCCCTCCTGAGCATGCCCCTCCTATGAAGCTGGCGGGGCCCGTGGGGAAGATTACGAGCAACCTTTACTTCTACGCGTCGATGAACGGGGTGCTGGACGCTGTCGAAAAGGATTTAAAGCTCATTGAGAAGGACCTGATCGGGACGAAGGAATGGTTGAATTCGAATGGGTGGACGACGACGCAGAAGCTGGAGTTGGTGAATAAGTTTGTGGCCAAGGCTGGGTCTTTGTCTAGTTTTACTAAGGAATTGCTGCCTTATTTCGTGGAGCAGAAGATTTTGAAGCACTTGCCTGAGATTAAGGACTTGTTTTTCAAGCTCGTCAAGGAGAAGCGGGGGGAGATTGATGTTTTTGTCACCAGTGCCGATCCTTTGGATGCGGCGACGTTGAAGCAGTTGGAGGGGCTGATTATCAAGCAGATTGGGTCGTCGGCGGCGAGCAAGGTAAGAGGGAAGGGGGGGAGGGAGGGGCGGGAGGGAGGGGCGGGAGGGAGGGGTAGGGTGTTTTGTGTGTGATAGGTGAGGATTCATCGGACGGATGCGGCGACGTTGAAGCAGTTGGAGGGGTTGATTATTAAGCAGATTGGATCGTAGGCAGCGAGCAAGGTAAGAGGGAGTGAGGGAAGGAGGGAAGGGTTTTGATAATGGCGATCTGGCTGATTCGGCGACGCAAAGATACCACGAGCGTCGAATACACATCACACTACACGATAGCGAACACTACTCACACACTCTTCCTTCCCTCCCTCCCTCCCTCCCTACTCTCCTTCCGTTCCTACAGGTGAACTTCCAGACGGACGTAGACAAGGACCTGGTGGCGGGCCTGCGCATTCGTTACAAGAGCACCTTGATCGATAACACCATCACCCGTAAGGTGACGGCGACGAAGGACACCTGGGCTAAGGCCTACCAGGAGGCAATGTCTTTGTAAGGAGGAGGAAACGAGGGAGGGAGGGGAGGGAGGGATGGGGTGGTTGTGTCTAGATAGTAGTGTGGGAGGCAGGGAGGGAAGGAGGGAGCGATGGAGGGAATGCGATGGAGGGAGTCTTACGTGAGGTGAGAAGGCGGTGGAAACAGAGGAGTATTGAGATCAGAGAGCGAAGTGAAGAGAAGAAGAAGTAGTAGCAAGAGAAAGAAGAAGAGAAAAAAACAGTTTTTGGCCAACTTGCTCATAAGGGAAAGTGCTTGTTATTCACCTTCCTCTTTTTGGCTTGCCTTGTAAATCGAGCTATGGATATTTGCATGCGCGCGTAAGTGTCTTCTTCCTCTTTCCTGTCTCTTTCACTCTCCTCTTCCCAGTCTTTCGTTTGTTTAACAGACCATGACCTTCTGCTTTCTGGCTTGCTTCCCTTCATCTGAAGATAGAAAAATGTGCAAGGTGGCACATACAAAGGAGGGAAGCGCCCATTGTATTCTTCTTGATTTGTTTATAGATATCGAGTCGTGTATGTATTCCTTTGCTTCTCTGCTGCTGCTGCTGCTGCTCCCGCTGCTGTTTGCTACTTTAAATGAAGGTTTTGCTCCTGCTATTGTGTGTGATTTTGTCTCTCTCCAAAGGTGTCTATCTATTCCGTCGCTGTCGTCGTCTTTTTCTTTTAATTTATCAGGTGTTCGTCTCATCTCATCTTTCTCCCCTTCTTTTTAGCTGCTCTTTTCTTCTTCTTCTTCTTCTTCTTCTTCTTCTTCTTCTTCTTCTTCTTCTTCTTCTTCTTCTTCTTCTTCTTCTTCTTCTTCTTCTTCTTCTTCTTCTTCTTCTTCTTCTTCTTCTTCTTTTTCTTGTTCTTCTTGTTTTTCTTGTTCTTCTTGTTCTTCTTGTTCTTCTTGTTCTTCTTGTTCTTCTTGTTCTTCTTGTCCTTCTTGTTCTTCTTGTTCTTCTTGTTCTTCTTCTTCTTCTTGTTCTTCTTGTTCTTCTTCTTCTTCTTCTCTACCTACTAAACGACCGCCCCCGCGGGACACCCCGCCCTTTTCTTTCACTCTACCTTTTTTTTGCTCGCGCGTTCAATCTCCCATTTCCACTTCTGACAACATCATTTCCCTTACCTTTTTCCATCTTGTCTTATCGAAAACAAATCTCACCATGTATACTCTCCCCTCCTCGCCTCCCTCCCTCACACCGACTCGTGCTGTCCATTCCCTCCCTCCCCTCCCTCCCCTCCTCCCCCTCCTCCTCCTCCGCCACCACCCCCAAACTGCTGCTGCTGCTGCTGCATCTGCTGTTGCTGCTGCTGGTGCATCTGTGCATACAAGGTCGCCATTTGAGCCGCCTGCGCCGGGTCCCACTGCTGCTGTAACGCAAGAGCAGCAAAAGCAGGATTTCCCATAAATTGCTGCGCAAAAAACTGCTGTCCCTGCCTTCCTCCCCCGGCTCCTCCCCCTCCTCCTCCACCACTTTGCGCCGCAGCCATCGCAGCAGCAGCGGCCATAAGCTGCTGTTGCTGCTGCAACTGCTGCAGCTGCTGCTGTTGTAGTTGTTGCTGCTGTTGCTGCTGCTGCTGCTGCTGCTGATTGGCTTGGTTCATTTGGGCCTCCACTTCTGCGTGGCTCTTGCTTCCCGGACCACTCGAGCCTTTTAGGAAGGCTAAGTCTTCTGCTGCTTGTACCATTTCCTCCATATCATCCCCTCCTGCCATCTCGGGTGACTTCTTCCCTCCCCCCCTCCCTCCCCCTCCTCCTCCGGCGCCTCCTTGTTGTTGTTGCTGGTGCTGGTGCTGCTGCTGTTGGTGCTGCTGCTGCTGGAGGTATTGCTGCTGCTGTTGTGCCTGGAGGAGCAAGAGCTGGGTGGGGGACAAGGACTGCTGCATAGCCTGCTGCTGCTGCTGCTGGTGCTGGGCAAGCGCCTGCTGCTGCTGCTGCTGCTGGTACTGCTGGAGTAATTGGAAGTTGGCCGCTTGCTGCTGCCGCTGAAGGTACTCAAACTGCTGCTGCTGTTGCTGCTGCTGCTGCTGCAAGGTCTGCGAGGCCAGGAGCGCGGCTTGCTGTTCGTAGAAAGCTGCTGGTTGGCCGGGAGGGAGGAAGGGAAGGAGGCCATGATGACCATGCATCCCAAACAACCCATGACTCGCAAAGTCCTGCGCCTGCTGCGCCGCTGCTGCTGCTGCTGCTGCTGCCTGCTGCTGCTGCTGCTGCAGAGGAGACCCACGCAGGCCAGTCGAGATAGGAGACATGTTGGGAGGACGATGGAGCTGCTGTTGCTCGCCTCCTCCCGCTCCTCCTCCTCCTCCCCCCCCCACCGCCCCACTACTCCCGCTCCTCCTCCTCTTATGAGCAGGCGACGCTCCTCCCCCTCCTCCTCTCCCACCTCCCTCCTCATTCCCTCCCCCCACTCCTCCTACCACCTGCTGCTGCCTCAGAGCGGCCGCCACCATCGACGCCATCATATGTGGTTGTGGTGTGACCAACGCGGGGTTCTGCCCCGCTACCTGCGCAGCCTGCCTTGCTGCTGTTGCGCCCCTCCTGGCCGCCATGACCGCTTCTTCGTACGGCCGCCCGACACCCGCAACGTTCTGGCAGTTAATACAAGAGCACTTATCGCTGCAGCGGGCGCCGGCATTGAAGCACTCGCAGTATTTTTTAAGGCAGGCGGATTTACGGCATTTGCAGCCGAGCTTGTGCACGGCCTCTTGTCCATCGGGCCGGAATTTGGTTTGAAATGCATGTGGGTTCCGCTCGACGATTTGACGAATGGCCTCCGCGCGGATGTTGTTGTGAGCAGGGAGGTTCAAGCAGCCCTGGCAGTTACACGCAGGGATACAACAGGCTTGAGCAGCAAAACACTGACAATAAAGCTTAAGACACCGACTCCGTTTGCAATTACACCCAGGAGCCATCCCATCCATCTCGGTAAATTGAGGGAGGTAGGGTATGCCCAAGGCGGGGGGCAAGGCAGGAGGGGAGGCCGCTTCTCCTCCCCCTCCCCCTCCTCCTCCCCCTCCTCCTCCTCCTCCTCCACCACCGCCGCCGGAAAGAGGCACCACACCCGTGGCCTGAGCGGCACCAGCAGCAGCAGCAGTGGCAGCGGAGGCCATGGCGTGTGCCTGGGCTTGTTGGGTTTCCCAGTTTTGTTTCGTATCCACCGTCCTGTTGCTGTTGACCGACGTGCTGATAGGTGGAGAGGGTTGCGGAAGGGGCCTCGCGCCGGTGGCAGTGGCATTATTCGGCGCGGCAGCCGGGGAAGGAGTGGTACTGGCAGCAGCGCGCGTGGAGGTCCGCTTCTCTTCTTCTTCCTTCTTGGTGGCGCGGGCTACTTCCGGGTCTTCGACTTCGTTCTCGTCGCGGTTGGGGGAGGAGGACGGCGGCCGCGGTGGCTGTTGGGGTGGTGGTGGTTGCTGCTGCTGCGCACCCGCCCATTCCTCCTCCTTGCACTCCTTGCCGTCTGGCTCCCCCACCTCCGCCTTGAGCTCCGGTGCCGGGCTACCACCAGCAGCCGCAGCGGCGGGGGCCTCCGCCTCCTCGTCTTGCTTCCCCTCGCCAGTCGGAGCAGAAGCAGCAGCAGCGCCCGTGCCCTCAGTGGCGGTCGACGGCGCCGGCTTCCCGCCACCGGCACTGTTCGCCTCGTCCTCGCCCTGCCCCTGCTCCTGCTGTTCTTGTCCCTTCGTGGTGGTGGACGACGGGGGCATGGTCTCGGCCTCGGACATGTTTGTCGTGGCTTGGCTTTTGATTTTCAAGTGATGCTGGTGATGATTTGGGCCTTGGATTTCCCGGGCGCGGCAGCAACACAACCCAGCAACGCGAGGCGGCCTGCCGGGGGTAGAATAGAGAGCGAGAGGTGTGGTGAGTGGGGTGCGTGGGGCGTGCGTTCATGGCAGTGGTGGCGGCGGGGCGGAGGGATAAGAACAACATTTGGGGCTTGGGCTGCTCTCTGAAAGGGAGGGAAACACCACCTCGCGGCGCCCGCACGAGGCCAACAGGATGGGCACTACAAGCCCACAGCCAGCATGACCACGCCTGTCTCCCCAATGCCTCCCTTTAGGGGGTGCGGTGGGTGTGGGGAAGACCTGCTGCTGGTTTTCCGTCGTTCGCAATCTAAAACTCGTAATTCAAAGGCGGCCAACTCAAAATTCAAAGCGCATCGCAAGCCATCAGAACTCCCGAGGCGGTCCACACCGCAACAACCCCCTCACAACCGCGACGTTCGTCATCCTGATGTGACGCACGCGCGCTCGCTCCGTCTAAGAGGGAGCAGGAACAAATGACACACGCAGCATGTGCTCCCTGCCATGCTTATCCAAGCCAAGCCAAGACCTCGCTCTCACCTCCCTCTACGCCACCACACCACAAAGACACCGGCAGGGACAAGAAGCGCGGCGGAACCACAACTTCTCCGCCCTGGTTGACTTGAGCCTCAACTACAACACCACCTGCCCCGCGTCGCTCGTCGCTCCATCTGTTTCCCACATAGCATGCACGGCCACCAGCACCGGCACCAGCAGCGGCGCGCTGCGGCGCCGGCCCTTTGCCTCCTCCTCCCCCTCCTCCTCCTGGCCTCCGCAGCGGCGGGGCGCTTTGAAGTGCCCTCGTCCACCTCCTCCCGCCCCATGGTAGGCTTCCTGCGGCCCCCATCACTGACCACTTCGTGTGCCCGTACCGCCACGCGCAGTAGCAGCAGCCGCAGCAGTAGCAGCAGAATTGTCATGTCCGCCAGCAGCGGGAGCAACAAAAACAAGAAGAATAAGAAGGGTACTAACAACAACAACAAAGGCCGCTCCAACCAGCTCCCCACATTCAAGAGCACCGTCACCGACCAAGTCGAGGCCCCTTCCACCACCACTAAAACCACCCCTCCTCGCAGCAGCAGCAGCAGCAGCAGCAGCAGCAGCAGCAACACCATCAGCAAGAAGATGATCAGCAGCATCCCCCTTCCCACCGCTCCCAGCAGCAAGAAGACCGCTGCCTCCTCCTATGTCTCTGGGGGGAAAGTCCCTGACTTCGTCGCAGATGCTAATAAGGCTATCGTGGATTCAATAAAGGGTGCTCTTTTTGCGTTGTATGGTGAGAGGCACTATGCTCGTTTTCATGCCTTGGAGACCATTGCGCGTGTGCCCTACTTTGCTTACACTTCGGTGTTGCATTTATATGAGACGTTAGGGTGGAGGAGGAGGTCGTATTTGATGAAGATTCATTTTGCGGAGTCGTGGAATGAGTTACATCATTTGTTGATTATGGAGGAGCTAGGGGGGAATAAGGAGTGGGGGGACAGGGTGGTGGCGGTGCACTTGGCCTTTTTTTATTATTGGGTGGCGATTGCCTTGTATATGGCCTCGCCGGAGACGGCGTATAATTTGAATGAGCAGGTAAGAAAGGAGGGAGGGAGGGAGGGAGAGAGGGAGGGGTTCTTTTGTGGGGTGCTAGCCGCGTCGTTGTCCTTGGACTTGGAGAAATCTCTTTATTGTCCGCTCACATCTCTCACATTCCCTCCCTCACTCCCTCCCCTCCTCTTTCGTTCTATCTAGGTGGAGAGGCATGCATTCGATACCTACGACAAGTTCTTGGAGACGCACGAGGCGGAGTTGAAGAGCTTGCCGCCGCCCAAGGTGGCCAAGGAGTATTACCAGACAGGTATGTGGGGGAGGAGATATGTGTCTCGTGGTGTGTGTGTGTATGTGCGTCTGCTCCTACGAGGTTGCTTTATCTTGATGTCTCCCTCCTCCATCGATCCACTAACCCTCCCTCCCTCCTTCCCTTCCTCCCTCCCTCCCTCCCTCCCTCCCTCGCTCCTTTCTACCGAACACAGGCGACCTCTACATGTTCGACGAGTTCCACACCACCACCCCCGCCGAGCGGCGTCGGCCCAAAATCGAGACGTTATACGACGTCTTCGTCAACATCCGCAACGACGAACGCGAGCATTTTATGACCATGGCGGAGATGCAAAAGGACGGAGGGGACTCGGGCATCATCTCACCCAACACTCTTAACCCACTCAACAACCCGAAGAGGGGGATGTAAATGATAGAAGAAAAAAGACACGATTAAAAAGAGGAGAGAAGAGGAGGAGAGGGAGTCCTATTAGAAGTAGTGAGGGGAGGGAGGGAGGAAGAGTGGGTGCTTTTTGACCCTACATGTACAATTTGTGTTTTGATTGAGGCCAGCCAGCGAAA
>Ga0335398_10010047_pt1 | contig 10830 bp, 19 predicted proteins | sample BON03_FD_205742 | JGI IMG/M metagenome (GOLD analysis project Ga0335398, IMG submission 205742) | Freshwater microbial communities from Lake Bonney liftoff mats and glacier meltwater in Antarctica - BON-03 (spades assembly) (version 2) | ecosystem: Environmental > Aquatic > Freshwater > Ice >...
CTTAAGAACGCTCTGCTTTCATTTTTCTGTAACATGAAGTCTGCCGTCCACGTGCCATATGCAGGGTGGTTCTCATATCGTTGCTTGTGTGTGCAGTCCTGTATGTCATTACCTTTGCACCATCTTTCATATCGTCGCCTGAGTGTGCTCATTTGTCTCCAAGCACCTGTAAGCCTCTCTTCATGTTTTGGCACCTCATTCTCTGCTGCCCCGTGTCGAACTGCATCTCTCACGCTATCATTAAATGTCGAATGATGATCTTCAGAAGTTACTTTCCCTGCCTTACAACGCGGGTTTTCCCACGCAAAGACTGCTCGATTCGTCCGTTGGCACCACTCTTTGCCTACCTTTGGATCTGAAATAGCCTTATCCGCCAGAATGTCGGCTCCCTCATTCGCCGGTTCTCCTCAATACGCTTTTTGACCAGGAAGATTGCTGTCCCCGCTGCAATCCTCTTTCGTAGTATCTCAATGGCTGCTGCTAGAATATTCGCGTCAGGCGCCCCCACCAACGTTGCCTTTCCACCTTCACCAGTCCACCTATTGACTGCCTTCAACAATGACTGATTGTCACACAAATACAGCAACGGCTCCTCTATCGGCGTGTCACGAAGCGCAAGAAAAAATGCTGCCAATTCAGGCCAATTTTATCTGGAGCCTTCTCCTCTCGTCCCACTTTGCACTGCTGCTTTTTTTCCCCCCTTCTCAAATCCTGCTCCCATTTTGCCATTTTTTTCTGAACTGTCACCTGCTGTCACTTGGCCCTGAAACACATAGCCTCCAAGCATGCCTATCTCTGTGCCCCTCCAGTAATCGCGTTCTCTCCCTTTCAATCGCACTTGACATTCGTTTTTTTTTCCTGATACTCTGGCCGCTTTCTCCAAAGCTGCCTTTTGCTCGTCTGCCACATGGCAATCTTGGTGAACCCAGCACGACGCATACTCTTTGCTTACTGCGAATTTGATGCTGCCCTGTAGCCACCACGCTTTCCAGCGCACTGACTGCCCTTTGCCTCCTTTCTTTTCTCCTGCTTTGACTTTTGTCTGCTTAGTGCGGTTTGAGAAGTTTTCTTTTCCATCGGCTTCAAACGGGCGTGGCTCTTCGTCCTTTTTAATCGACCTGCACCAAAACACCCAATCCACTCGCTCATCTTTTTCGACCACTGCTCCTGCTCACATTTCGAAATTTTTTCTCATACTACCGTTTTGATTGATGTTGCTTTTAGTACTTCGTAAGAAATAGTCTAGTAGCTTTGCTGAAAGCTCTATGTGCTCGTACCATGGTAGGTCCATCATCCTCTCCTCCGAACTTGAGGTCTCCTCGTCCAGCCAAATGAAAGAATGGAGGGGCTGACATGATCGCCTCGCCTTCAAGTCTCTTGGCTTTGTTGATATTTTGCAGTGCTCGTAGTATTGACCTCGTTGGTGATCTGAACCCAGCATCTTTCTTTTCCTCTGTGCGCTTAGTTTCCTCTTGGATGACCATGATCAGCTCTTGTTCTCGGTCCAACCATCGCTTTCGTAAAAAAATCAAACTGCTGCTCACGATTGTCCACCCTCTGTGCGGCTCCATGCATGTAGTGAGGCCTTCTGTAGTTCTCATTCTTGCTTTACCAAGGCGTTCTTCCCAGAGTAATAACTGTCATTGCATTGTTTCAAACTTCCAGCTTCACCGTGATTCTCATTCGCAATTTCCGACTGCAGTGGAAACCCCATCTGCTCCGACGTTAGCCAGATCCAACTTGATTCGTCCTCCAACTCTTGATTGACTGTAATGACTTCTCTTACCTGCTGCATCAGTATTGTCGTGTCACCTCCTTGCGGATCATCGATTTTCCCTGCACATCGCGGATGGGCATTGGTGAAAACTATGCCGTCCAATCTTTCACCTTTGGTCTGCATTCGCCTCTCACATCCATGACACAAGTTACTTCTAAGACTAAGATTCTCTACGAAGCCACAGCGACAATGCTTACACCTTGCTCGTGTTTGTGGCCTTTGCCACCACCCTTCACTTTCAAATTCTGGCAACGTGTCAGGCCACCACCTGGCTGGTAGTAACAAGACCGGCTGCTGGTCAATTATGGATGTTAATAATGCTAATACGCTCTCCCTCATGCGTAATTGCATCAAGCCACACAATGTGTCCATAGGCCATGTGTTCCAGCGCCCTTTTTCCTCAGGGTTTATGCCAATTCACAGCAAGTGCTTTGGAGCGAAACACACGTTTGTGCAAAAAAGTGACTACTGTGATATGCGCTCATCCGTCATTGTATCCATCACTTGGCACTTGGTCACCGTCCATATCTGCTACTAAGTCAATATCGCTGCCCTCAGCAATGTAACATACGTACTCTGGATACTTCCGTCTGAAATCTCGCTGAACTCTGAACTTGCTTCCTCGGGGAATCTGGATCTCCTGCAGCATTACAATTACTGCTTTCTTTCGCATGGCCTGTGCGATGAAAGGTTGTGCTGCATGTATACCAAGTGGTCTCAGATTCCATGAAATCGCATTATCTGTTGCACACGTTTGCGGCTGCCATTTCTGACACAATTCCAACGACAATTGCCATTGCCATTGCAACCACTTGATAATGAACTGAGATCCTTTTGTTTTCCATTTTTTTTCAGTAAGATGTATTGACCTCATTTCGCCATTAGCGTGTGCCCTCGAGCTTTGAGTCTGCTGAGGAATTCTGGGATGCCACCGTATTCCACTGCTGACCAAAAATCTCGCACCAATGATCCTGATTCAATCCACGGGAACTCCCGAGGAGTTTCTTCAACTAATTCGCGTTGCTTCGTTCCTCGTGCTTGCATCTCACTTTTCTCATCAGTGTTGCTATTTTCTGTCCACCAATCTTCACACATGGCCCATGCAACTATTGCAGTTTTGGATTTAGGTCCAAAGGGACTATCCTAGAATTGATTGTTTCCGCTCGCTTTTCACGAATCCATGTCATGCATTCCGCGCATCGTGTTGGTTGCGACACCTTTTTTCCTTGAAAGAACCGTTGCTCACCCTTTGTAAAGACGAAAGTTACTTCACACTATTTGCACGTTACAGTCATGTCCTGCAGTGGGCCTTCTGCCACTGCCAGTGTTTGCTGTTGTGATGCAACTTCCACAGTAAGCCCTTCATCCATAGGCATCTGAATTTGATCTCGCCGAGAAAAAATAAGCCCATTTCGGTTAGTAAGATCCGGAGTCTTTAGCCTATTGATGAATTCTGTTTTATCGCCAGAGCGCATGATCGATATCAGTCTTTTGATTGCAGCGCACTTTGTTCCTGTCATGGTACATGTGCCATCATTCCAATTTGGTTCCCCGAGTTGAACGGACGTGCGGCTTACCTGCCACCATGACACAGCCTTTGTAATGCTGTAATACATATGATTGCGCAGCAAGTGCTGCCCATTGTGTTGCCTGCCGGGCACCACTTGTATTCCTGCCCTAATTCTGTCAGTGATGACGTGTTTGCTATAAAGAAAGCCAATATCAAGCCCGTAATCTGATCTAGACCGATTTCGACGTTTCTCCTCTTCTTCAGAGTAAGCATAGCTTGTAACTTGTCATCCTGATCTCTGTAGCTGACAAATTGAATTTCTCCTTCCACGAATGACAGTAGGTGTGGACTATGTTGATTCTGAATTGAATTTGTAAGCTAATACAGGCTTTGTACCACCTTCAGTACGTCACTCAAAGACGCTACTGCTGGGCTCGCACTTATTTGCCGCACTCGCAAACAAATTGAGCTTTTACGTTCCATATCAATTGACACTGATATTGGCTTCTATTTGACGTTTACTCTTCTCTCGGCTAGCCACTGCGGTGCTGCCTCAAACGTTTCAAGCGTCAATTGCTTGTAATCTTCGGGCGATTGTGATTGCTCAGCCCACTGCTGAAGACCTTGCATCGATGGCACTCAAACCCTCAGCACTCCATTGTTTTTGATATTCGTGGCTTGTGGTAGCGGTGGGCATTCGTCCACCATGTCCTTGAGCATTTTCAAAGGCCTCATGACCTTGAATTGTCCACATTCTTGCCCGCGTCCGCGGAGCTCGGTGAGTGCTACTGAGAATCTCTGCAATTGGCTTTGAATAGTAAATCCGTATCTGTCCCAAAGATTGCTCGCTGTTACCTATCCATACTGTTTGTTGAGACCTTGGGTAGCTTGGTGAACATACTTCTATCTCTTCTCCTTCTTCGTGTATACGTGCTTCAACGTCGAGCAGTATGAGATATTGGATTTGGTTCTCTGTGGCTCCCAGATTCCGCCACAAGTTGTGCCACGCTGTCCATTCGTCACGCACAATTTTTGACAAACGAAATGGCGGAAGCTCAAAAATGCCACAATTTTCAAGTTGATATTCTTTGATCGTTCTCACATCACAGTGACTTCGCATCCCATATCACAATCCATTTGAAGAAATAGCTCCTTAAACGTTGCGTTCGGTATAGCCCGCACAATGAATTTGTTTGTTCTATTTTGCCTGATTGCTGTCCGTGGATTGAAAACTCAGCTTCGTTCTACAATCTCTCTTCCGCTTGGATCCCAGAAGACATTAACGCTGCAGTCGCTGCTTGCTTTGTTTTTGCGATCAACCCGTTTATCGTAACCCGCACCCACCGGCAGTGAGTGTGGGCTCTCGTTGCTGTCATCTAGTTCCATCGTTTTTGCCTCCTGCATCTGAAAGATGCCTCTGCCCACCGCATGAAGTGAGTTTTCACCCATTCTCGCCCTTCTTTCTGCTTTCCAATCAAATCTTCGACGTTGCAGCATTTAACTCTCTTGTTTCGAATTTCACAGAAAAAGGACTTGAAGTCTCGTGACTCCTCTTAGATCAGTTCCTGAGGTTGTGTTGCTGCACCAGCGTCGCCATGAAATCAGGATGGCGGAATGAAGCCAGAAGCATCGAAGAAAAGAAATGGACGCAAGCACGTGGTATGCAAAAGCAGCAGCTAGTCGGAGCGCTATGATTGATGTGGAAAAGAGTCGAAGAAATTACACTACTCGACACGAAAATCGAGAACGAAGCATTCACATTGGCACTGCAATTGCAAATCAGTTTCACCAACAAGGAGTGGAATGAGCTCAAGGTAAATGAAAAGGTCATACAAAATAGCTACATTATTTCAGGAAAGCACTTCTTCAAACCTGCCCTCTCAGAGAAACCAGCGGGGACGGTGGGAGGAGGTGAGTCAGAGATTGCTGGATCACTGGTACGAGATTTCTGGGCAGCTATCGAGTATAGTGCAGTGCCAGAATTCTTAAGTAGACATGTAAACAGAGGTCACAGGGTCATATCAAGGTTGGGTGAAGAAATCTTGCTGGAAGCCTCTGGTCAGCAGATAACATGGAGTTCAATCTCGGTCTGGGAGCAGTGGCAGTGGCAACGAGCTCTAAAATCGTGCTAGAAAATGAAAACTGCAGACCAGGCTGACGTGGACTGTGATCTCTTGGAATCTAGGACCGCTACATCTATCTACGGTGCTACTATACATCGCGCAAACAATGCAGAAAGCAGCTGCGGTAGTCCTGCTACAGGAGGTACTGATATGTAAAGGAACTACATTCAGATTCAGACGAGAACTCAGACATATGTTCCCAGAGTGCGAATGCTATATCGCAGTGGGGGTCCACGTGCACAAATGCTAATTGAGGAGTATATACACAGCAAAGCGCAAATCACGGTAGTCACATTCCTACACAACGTTTTTCAAACTAACGCACTGGTTTGCGCCTGGCACAAATCTCGTGACATGTCAGCACTTGAGCACATGGCCCAAGGTCGTGTCATATGGCTGGGGGCCAAAACACATGACAATGGGAGCATCAGCATAGTCAGTGTACATCAAGCCAAGGCGAATCGGCATGATTTACAGCAGCAAGTCACCTATACAGCAGCAAGTCACCTATCTTCTCAAAGTAATGATAGACGCAGTGCTGATGCAGCGTCGAATAATAGGAGGTGACATCAACATGGCACACTCTCGCTATGTCTAAGCTAAGTATAAAAGTGCGCTATATGACAAGGAGGACAAGTTTTGCCAGGTCTTCGTGCATTCAACGCACGGGACACTGATTGAATCAGAAGCGCACACGCACAAGGATCTCCTCTGGAGATCAAGCGCGTCGCTCGACCACATCATCACATGGAGCCCGACGTGTACGAACACAAACATAATGAAAAGCTGAACGAGCAAAGTTCATTGGGTGGGTGCAGAATGCAATGACCATGCATTAAAATTGTGCATGGTTGGTAAAGATTTGTTTACGTATCAGAATTTCAGAGGCCAGATGCGAGACCCAGGAGGCCGACCAGGTGAGCTGAAGTTGAAGCAGATATACCGAAACCCGGGCCAGCTGTCCCGCATCCAGCCAAAACTTGACGTAACCACAAGCCCAACAGCTCAAGAAATAAACAGAAGCTATACGGTAGGTGAGTGCAGCACTGAGCAGGCAATGATGCAGATGATTAAATCCAGCATCCATGCAATGTCTAGCAGAATTTGGACCCACAATCTAAAGCCATCACACAAGACCGCTGGAACAACAGAGAGGCTGACAGGCAAGCAGAGAAGGCCTTTTTTGAAGAACACAAGGGACCTTGCAAATGCTCCGGCAGGTATGGGCCGCAGCCAACGCAGACAGAATTGTTCTGGAGAATGCCCTGGGGCCGCTGGCTAGAATACGACGACGACCTGACACTCTCAGAGGCATGGAATGCTTCAACTGAAGAGTTTTATGAAGATTGGCCAAGCATTGTAGTCCACAAGATACAAAGCGCGCGAATCATCCTCAGCGTAAGTTACAATCAGAAGGACTCGGGAGTCCTGCAAGAATGGATCTCTCAGCTGCGTCAATAGGCGCAGCTGCCACGCCTCCAGTCGCAGATGATGCATTCAAGGCTCTTCAACAGCATTATCAGACTCTGCACTCCTCCACAGGCGCTGCCGCGGTGTCAGCAAATACAGCCACTGCCCCATCAGGCGTGAGCGCTGCAGACCCATCACCAGAAACTGTCTTGCACCTCACATATGCAGCTAGTGCCCCCTCAACCTTGTATGCTGAGGGCCCTTCAATAGGTGATGCCTTAGCCTCAGCAGATACAGCCGCTCCCCCCCAAAGTGTCAGCGCTGCGAACTCCCCCACAGGCGCTACCTTTGTCTCAGCAGGGCCAGCGGCTCCCCCATCAGTAGCTGATGCTGTCGACCTTTCAACAGATTCTGCCTTGGCCCCAACGAGTGCAACCGCCGCTCCTAGGTGCCAGCACTGCAGCGAATGCTGCCCCAGCTGGCCCAGTTACCAACACTGCGGGCTCTTCAAAAAGCCCCAATGTCAGTGGCTATACAGCGGGGACATTGGGAGCCACGATGCATGATTGTATTCAGTGGGGTTTCACAGGGCAACGAGCATTGGAGCAGGCGCAAGAGTGTCAAATGGTGTTGGGATTGGCGCAACTAAAGCGTCAAAACGCTCACGATGCCTCCTCATGCCCCCTCTTAAATTCATCACTACAGAGGCGAGTCAAGGGGGCGTGATTACATTCACGACTACCAAAATCACTCGGCAGCATGACATAGTCAGTTTTCCTGGAGGAACGGCCAGTAGGCAGCTTCTCTGAAGTGATGGCCCATGGACCAGTGGAAAAATGGAGCCCGCATGGGAAAACTGTTACGATTCGCAAGAGTACAGGCCGACTGCAACATGTCAAGAATGTGGATTCAAGGAGCTGTGCGTTCTGATGTCATTCACGCCTAACGAGGTTCTGCCATCTCCTTCGTCCCAACTGCCATCGTGCTACTGCCCCAAATGTCCCTCGCCAGAGGGCTGCGTGGGTGCACCAGGACGGCGACCTGAGCGTACGATGAAGAATTGGGACAATGAGAGCAAGAACTGCGCGAGCATCTTGCAGGACACAGCCGAGCACAACAGACGAGAGCTAGTTGCCTTTTGAGGCTGCCAAGGGTGCTGGCACTTCACAGATTTCTGGCACAACAAGAGAACAATAGCAGCGCTGGAGCTCATGAATAAACTCAAAATTGATGAGTGCAGAACTGCTAGTGGCACGCAGGGAAGGTTGCATGGCGCACCCTCCATTCTAAGAATCGCAAAACACGTTGAATATTGTCAACTAGGCAAGGCTTCAGGCCCGGACAAATGTCCCAACGAGCTTTTGAAGACAATGCCAGATGAGGAATTCTTGATCGTGCAAGCGTGGGTGAATAGAATATTGACGCTACCCGAGGAAACCATCGACACAGCTCGCCAGAGTCTTTCCACTATGAATGGCACCACCTCTCAACTGCACAAAGGAGGCAGCACCCACCAAACGTCTGATCAAAGACTGGTAATGCTGCTCAACAGTGGGTATCAACTGCTTAATTACGTCATAAACGAGCGGTTAAAACGGATCGTGGAACAGGCAATTGTGTTAGAACCAGGGCAGGGTGGAAGCAGGTAGGGTCGAAGTGTAAACATCAACATTCAAAAAATGTATTTGGTCACGCATGAAGCCCACAGACAAGGAAAGCGAGTCTATCGAGTCGTCATCGATTTCAGAAATACCTTCAATGCAATGTCGCAGGCAGCTCTCTGGCACGTAATGAACATGGTTAATATACCAGATGTTGACTTGCTGGAGCAAATCTATGACAGCACAAGAGTCCATCTGGCTCCAAATGAAGCAGAACGTACAATACTGACGTTTCATACAGGTGTAGCACAAAAAAGCATCACGTCCCCGTGTGACCATGCAAAGGCGGGGAACATGCCTAGAGCACTAGTTTAGCTTGGGGAACGCGTTGGGTAAGGTTTGGTTTGTAAGTAAAAGGTAGCTTGGTTCGACAGCTGGTCTCACCCCGCAACTGTTCTATATATTTATTAACGCTCTGTTGCGCACACTGAGCATCCGCTCACGGCGACTGGGCAGAATCAGGGTATCAGCCATGGTTTGCAGATGGGCAAGAAGCAAGAAGACATCAGTCCAGACACCAACCACGGCTATCAGTCTAATAACCCAGGTTTCATTGACGACATCTCGATCAATGCTGAGACCCCAGAAGGAATTCAAACTTTGCTAGACGTGATGCAGGAGTTCACGACGTGGTGTGGCATGGAGATCAACGTTTGAAGAAAATTCTTGCTCATCATTGACAAGGATCGGAATCGAAGAAAAAGCCTGCCAGCACCAGATCTGAGGATTAAATGGCGAACTTCTCAAATCCTAGACATCAATGACGCGTGTCGGTACCTAGCTTATTGGGGCACGGGAAATGATGAGATGAGCACCACAAGACAGGTAGTCCGTGAAAAAGCAAGAGTAGCACGCTATCTAATCAAACCCCACCCGCTGGTTCCGGAAATTTCTACCAAATTCTTCGCCAAATTCTTCGCACAGAAAGGAATCAGCGCCTACCGGTTCTCGGCAGCCCTCATCAAATGGTCGCAGAGTGGTTTGTAGGGTCTGCAGAAGATCTGTGTACAAGCGCATAAAAACGCATGGCACGTATCACGGTCAACTGCAAACTCTCTATACACCTTCCCAACCGTAGAGGGTGGCCAAGAGTGTCCCCTGCCATCAGGAGTGCTCGAGCAAGCCCTGCTGCAGCACGTAAACAAATGCATGCGGCATGATGGTGTTGTAAAAAAATTATGCTAGCACAATTAGCACGCACATTGGAGGAGTGACATTGCAACTTATTTACTGACTTGATTGACAAAATGGAGCTGTGAGACTGGAATGTGGCCAACAAAGACTTCTGGTCACGATTGGCAAAGTCGTTGCACAGTAAAAAAGCGTCAGTCACATAGGCAGGAAAAAAAGACCAAGCACTTGCTTCAGTGCTCGTCCCTGGAAAGATGAGCTGGGCATTGGCAACGTGGTCCATCCTGAAGTGCAAAATACGAATTTAGAACATTGAGGGATCGCGTGCAGACACTGAGCCAATAGCGTGGGGCCTTGACGCACAAGTCTGGAATCTGTTGCAGACAGGTGAAGATGCGATGAAGAAAGGCATGCCGATCTCAAAGAAGGCAGGGTTGACAGCGTCGAAGATGTACCCAGGACAGCCGTAGGCTATTGTTCAAAAGCATAGAAGGACCTGCTACCACGGCTCAGATTGCCTGCAACGTCGAATGGTGAGCTGTAGGCTTAGCTCAAACGCATGTAAAGATCTGCTACCACAGCTCAGGTTGCCTCAGCGGTAACATTGACTGGTGAGCAAAGAGTCCGAGTGCTTGTGCACAATGCGCAAGGACTCCACCGCACAACTCAATTGCATTTGCAGGAGTACCTAAGTCGAGTTGATTGGAAAGGCCACGACCTATCATCATCAGAGAGAGAGTGCAAAGCGAGTGTCAAGAAAATTGAACGCTCCCCAACCGCGTGGGCAGAGTGGATTGAACAGAAAGAAACTCTCACAAAGTTCCAAGCTGAGAGAGGCAAGAAGACGTCAGACGACAAGGGGTCCGACGATATGACATCACATGCCGAACGCAAGCGGAAATCAGACGCAAGCCCAGTGGAGTTCTGCTGCAGAAGCATGGATGGTGATAAGGTGTGGGATTCTCTAGCCGACTTGCTTAAAATTATGAAGCTACGAGGAGTAGGTGTAGACGACGAAAAAGAGGTCCAGCAAACAGTTCAACACCTCTTCACAAATATTGTCAAGCTTGCACGTAGTAAGCGAGATAGCCAACAGACAGCGACGCACGTCAACCACCTGCAGTTCAAGCTCGTTGACGAGATGCATTGAATATGGGACGCGAACCCCTCCTAGATCGAGCCCAAAAATTGATGCAGGAGGCATTGATGAGCATGCAA
>Ga0335398_10010050_pt1 | contig 10828 bp, 10 predicted proteins | sample BON03_FD_205742 | JGI IMG/M metagenome (GOLD analysis project Ga0335398, IMG submission 205742) | Freshwater microbial communities from Lake Bonney liftoff mats and glacier meltwater in Antarctica - BON-03 (spades assembly) (version 2) | ecosystem: Environmental > Aquatic > Freshwater > Ice >...
TGCTAAATACGAAGGGTCGGCTAATGATTGACGGTGTAATTATTACCCCCTTAAAACAAATTCTCGATGAGCGAGGCAAGGTCATGCATATGCTCAAGGTAACTGACCCGGTCTTTAAATCATTTGGCGAAATATATTTCTCGTGTATCTATCCAAACGTCGTCAAGGCATGGCACATTCATAACGAGATGACGCTCAACTATGCGGTCCCCCACGGTCGCATCAAATTTGTGCTCTTCGATGACCGCACCAACAGTTCAACACGTGGCGAAGTTCAAGAAATTTATCTAGGACCAGACAACTACTGCCTCGTCACGGTTCCTCCCATGGTTTGGAATGGTTTCAAGGGGATTGGTAGCGAAATGGCGCTCGTTGCTAACTGTGCTTCGATCCCCCACGATCCATCGGAGATCGAACGAAGAGACCCGAACGATGGCTCAATCCCCTACAACTGGGACTTGATAAACCGGTGAACAATTCGATCCTCCTAACTGGGGGATTTGGCAATATCGGCGGTCGCCTCGCCGCGCTTCTTTCAAACAGAGCCGATCTCCAATTGCATCTCGGGTCAAGGTCGGCACGAACTGCTCCGAATTGGGCACCTCAAGCTGCGGTGACTCGCCTCGATTTATTAGACGTTGTGTCAATCGAGTCGGCAGTAAGCGGAATCAACACGATTGTGCACCTCGCGGCGTTAAACGACATCGAGTCAGCCAAAAACCCAAATTTCGCCCACGAACTTAATGTTGTTGGCACTCACAACCTCGTAGATTGCGCAATTGATGCAGGCGTGGAGCGACTCATCTACATGTCGACCGCGCACGTCTACGGTTCTCCGATTGAAGGCCGCATAAGTGAGTCACATCCAACTGCGCCAGTGCATCCGTACGCGGTGACACACCTAGGGGCGGAACGAATCGTCGCTGATGCCCACGACGCCGGCAAAATCGTCGGCGTCCGAATCAGATCTGCGAATGGCTTCGGAGCCCCCATGGACCCGACCGTTAAAATCTGGCAGATCTTGGTAAATGATCTCTGCCGGCAGGCGTCCCAGTCTCACGAACTGATCCTCAAGACGCACGGGAGCCAAGAGCGAAACTTCGTGCCGTTAACCGATGTGTGCGAAGCGATCGAACATCTAATAGGTCTAGATGCCAGCGTTGTGGGAGATGGTCTATTCAATTTCGGAGCCGACACTTCGCATTCCATTTGGGAGATGGCGAACCGAATTGCCGATCGATGCGAACACGTTCTCGGATTCAAACCACCGATTACTCGGCCAGCCAAACCTATAGATAAAAATCACGATCGCCTGGACTATCGGTCTGACAAGATCAAAAGAACAGGATTTATACCAAAATTAAAGTTTGACGACGAGATAGACGGACTACTCCAATTCTGCGCGCAAGAGTTTCCGTTTATCAGATGAATGCAAGCATGCCATTGATCTCGATAGTCATCCCGACGTATAACCATGCAAATTTTCTGAAGGCCGCAATTGACTCAGTGGTTGCGCAGACTTACCGCAACTGGCAAGCGATTATTGTAAATAATTTTTCGGATGACAACACGATTCAGATCGTGTCGGACTTCAAAGATGAGCGAATTAGCCTCATTAATTTTAGTAACGACGGCGTGATCGCGGCGTCACGCAATGAAGGGATCCGCAATGCGAGAGGAGAATTTGTCGCGTTTCTAGACTCGGATGATATTTGGAGGCCCGAGAAGCTCGCTAGGTGTGTCGTGGCGTTAGCTGCTGGGAGCGACATCGTCTGTCACGGCGAGTTATGGACTGGGGTCGATGCTCCTGAGCGCGTAGTCATGTACGGTCCTCGCTCACGGGCCACGTACGCCAAGCTTCTTTACCGCGGCAATTGCATCTCTACTTCGGCGACAATCGTCCGCCGATCGCTTCTTACGCGGCTGAATGGATTTGACGAGCGACCAGAATTTGTTACCGCAGAAGATTACGATTTATGGATGCGCATAACCAGAGAAACAACGAATATCTCGTTTGTTCCTGAGGTCCTTGGCGAGTACCGACGTCACGGCGGCAATGCCAGCAACGCGGTAATCAAAAACATGTCCGCCGAACTAGCAGTAATTGAGGACCACTTTTCGCGACAGGACCGTTCGTTTGTGCGACTCTGTAGGCAACGTCATCGCCGAGCGCGCGCGTTTTATGGTGCCGCGAGAGCGCTCGACTCGACAGGTACTCGAGCAACATCGTTGAAATACTTTGCTAGGTCCTTTGCAACTTCGCCATTTGTCCCTCGGTTGTACCCCGCTATCGCCCTAACGGTCGCCCATTGCGTCGCCAGACGAGCCAGTCGCCGAACGATGACTGAAACTCGCTATTTCTCCATCGCCAGACACGCCATGGCAGAGGCTCTAAGGGCTATTGGCATTAAGTCTGGCGACCGCGTTGCGCTCCCCGAATTTATCTGCCGCGATCTGCTCGCGTCGATCCATCACCTTGGAGCACAGGTTGCCTATTACCCAGTAGATGAATCGCTTCGGCCTACCAGATTCCCCACTGAATCGGACGTTAGGGCGATCATCGCGGTCAATTACTTTGGGTTCGCTCAACAGCTCGAACCATTTCGCGAATACTGCCGAATCAGTAATGCAGTGCTGATCGAAGACAACGCTCACGGGTTTTTGAGCGCCGATGAAAATGGGGCACTTCTCGGAACCCGCGCCCCATTCGGGATTACCAGTATCCGCAAGACCATCCGCATCGCCGATGGCGCCTCGCTTTCGATAAACGACCAAACTTATATAGATCGAGTCTCGCCGCAATTACTTCCGACATCAAACAAATCGCTGCGACCGAGCATCGCCCGAAAATTCTCGACAGTTGATAGGAAGTTTCACCTTCCAATCTTTAGAACGATGCGCACGTTGGCCCGACAAATGCGCAAAATCAAGACCGGTGCGACCTTGCCTATTTCCGACCCCAGCAGTGAGACCGAACCTTTGATGATCGCAGCACCTTACAGATCAAGCCTGAGAATTTTGGCCCAACTAAACACAGAAAAGGAACAAGCACGGCGGCGGCGCCTCTATAAACAGGTAGACATCGCCCTAGCCGACCTGCCGTTGCGACCCGTTTATACGAGTTTGCCGACTGGGACTATCCCCTATGGATACCCCTTCCTTAGCGACGACAGAACTGCAAAGTTGGCGGAAAAGATTACAAGGGGATTTGGGGTCGAGATAATCAAATGGCCAGACCTGCCGAGCGCCATCGAGCAAGGCGCGCCACCTCACTACAAAAATATCTGGCTCGTAAATTTCCTATGAACACCACTTCTGGATGGAGTGAGTGGGCAGGAAACGGCGCTGAGTGGGACAAAATGATCATTGGATTTCCGGACTCCAACATTTATCAGACCTGGGGCTGGGGACAGCATCGCGCCGAATTCGGCTGGAAAGTATTGCCCCTTACCTTCGTGTCTGACGGCAACGTCACTGCGCTCGCATTGACACTTTTGAAGACGAGACTTCGATCCGTGAGCGTTTGCTGGGTTCCCGGCGGGCCAGTCGGCGATCTCGCTACGAGTAGCGCGACGTTAGTTGACGCGGTGCAGAACGCGACAAATACCCACGCAACTTATGTGCACATAAACAGCACAGCACCGTACTCTGAGACTACGTCTGGAATCTTGCAGGCTGCCGGATGGACGCGCCCCTCCCGCCCGCTTAATACTGGTAAAACTCTCGTCTATTCGTCATTCAACGAAGGCAGCGATAGACGAGATCTGTTGTCAAAGAATTGGAAACGCAATCTACGGAGGGGCGAGCAAAGAAGCCTCACGGTCACCGAGTGGAGCAAAGCGACCGGGCGCGAGATCGCGCAAGTCACGAACGAGATGCTCGACTACAAGAATCTGCGCGGCCTGGCAGGACCGAACGAAACGGCTGATTCGATTCTTAGATTATTTGGTGATCAAATCTTGATGACTAAGTGCAGCGATGCCGACGGCAATACCTTGGCCATCCGCGGGGTGATAAAACTTGGTCATAAGGCATTCGATATGTTCGCTGCATCCACCCCCGCTGGCCGCAAGGAATACGCGTCGAATCTTTGTCTTTGGAAAGTTATCGAACTGTGCGCACGCGACGGCATCACACATTACGACCTCAGCGGCGCAGACTTGAAGAACAATCAAGGCGTATACAATTTCAAGAAGGGAATCGGGGCCAATGATTTCGAATACCAAGGCGAGTGGGTAATCAGTCGTCCGCAAATTCTGGGTGCATTCATCAGTAGAATGATTGCCCGTAGGTTGCGCAGCGAATAAAGAAGTAGATCAACCCATCTGGCACAGGAGACCTATGCAAACTTGGAAGAGGGTCGCGCGGGAATTACTAAGCGTCGGATACGGCGCCAAAACATGTCGGATCTTAGACTGGGAAGTGAAATAGTGTTCAAATTAAAACAAAGCGGTGCGGGCGCACTCAGCGATCTGATACAGTTCTTTACTTCAACCCCTCGAGTTGGTCACCGTGTTCTTGCTTACCACGCAATTGGAAGTCTGGTGGATGGAGATCTCAATTCTATTTACAGTTTAAAGCCTGCCGAATTCAGATTTCATGTTCAAGCAATCCGTGACTTTGTTGAGACACAGCAAATTCCACTCCTGAAATTCGAGTCACCAATAACCGACGGTCTCTGTGTCACATTCGATGATGGCTATCGCGACTTGTTAACCGAAGCCGCACCGATGCTTTGCTCGGCATCGATTCCATTTCATCTGTTTGCAAACCCCGACCTCATTGAAAGTGCTGATTCTCGGTATCTATCTACTAGCGAACTCATCGAACTATCACAGATGCCGGGCGTGACTATCGGAGCGCACGGATTTTTTCATCACAAATTAGTGGAAATACCAGAGACCCAGTTACGCGACGAGCTGCGCCACAGTCGCACCTGGTTGGAGCAGACCCTTCAGAAAGAAACTCTCACAATGTCGTATCCATTTGGATCTGTGAACAACACCGTAAAAGCCGCTGCCATTAGTGCTGGTTTTAGGCGTGCTGCCTGCAGTCAGTGGGGGTTTAATTCTGCTGGTGATGATGAAATGATGATGAAGCGAGTTGATATGTGGTCGGGAGATACTGCCCGTTCAATGAGAAACAAGTTCTTTGGTTCATGGAACTGGCTTGGGATGTTCACGTGACCTTTAAGAAGTGCGCGCCCACACAGACTGCATTTGAATCCTTAACTCTCGCATAATTCCTGCGATCACCCCAAGTGTCCGTGAAATGTCCAGAATTGATCCCACCATGATCATTGGTAAAATCATCCAGGGCTTTTCACTAAACCACTTCAATCCGCCGCCCTTCATCGTAGGAATCAGAAAGCCACGAAGCAGCGCATACAAACCCAATAGAGCCAACCCGATTGCAGGACGAAGAACAGCCACGGCTGAGACGACTACGACTACCGAAAGAAATTGATACGGCGCACGGTAACCCTTAATACCAGTTGACGCTGACGAATAAACAAAACTTTTTTTGAAAACACCTACTATTGAGCGAGAAAAGTTTATTTTCATGTACTCAACTACTACTTCAGTGTTGATGACACAGTTAAGACCTTTCTTTTCTGCCCGTAGACGCCACGCGACGTCATAACCGGCTCGACGACTATCAAATGACCCAACATGATCAAATGCATCACGTCTCATCACGCTGGAGGGGATATTGTGCGGTCGTGTCCCCTCTCCAGTGGTCTGAGCAGTCGCGCAACGATCAATTACGCCTGTTCCACGGAATTTCCCAATCCCGGCAACCCAATCAACACTTGGATTTGCTCGTAATAAAGAAACATGGGACTCAAGCCAGTGAGATGGAAACTTTAATCCACAATCCATGAACGCAACCAGAGGAGTTTCCGAATTGCGAACACCCAAATTCTTGGATGCACCCGGATTTCCCGTTCCTTCGCTCAGGTTAAGAAAATTGATCCCGCTTCCCTTGCCGCGACTTTCAATCCAGCGATCAATCTTCAAAAATGAATCATCAGTTGAACTAGAATTGACTAGGACAATATGTTTTGGTGGGCTTGTTTGCCCGAGAAGCATCTCAAGGGTTGTTTCGATTGTTTCACTTTCGTTGTAGTACGGAACAACAACCGTGATTTGGTCCATTATCTCTGATGTTGTATAGATAAATAATGCCTAAACCATTGGATTGTATTCGCGATGCCATCATGAAAGTTTGTCGTTGGAGACCAACCAAAAAATCGCTCAGCTTTTCGATAGTCCATATATTGGGTCTTAATTTCGCCCGTGGTTTCACAAGATTCCATTTGAGCAAGAACCAATTCCAGATCACTTCCATTATCACACTGGCGATAAATCTCTTCAATGATACTGCGAACAGTTCGGGGCTCACACGTGCCGGCATTAAAAATTTCTCCTCGCAATCTGTCGGGATCACTGATGATTTTTTCTGCAATTTTTATATACAGTTCAATGACGTCAGATATAAATAGAAAGTCGCGTAAATATTCTCCATTACTTCGCGGTCGGAATTCTGAACATTTCAAGGCGCCAGAAATTGCATCTGGTATCAAAGCCGAAAAATTCAACTGACCTGGCCCATAAATATTGCAAAATCTCGTTATAACAACCGGTAACTCAAATAATTCGGTGGCGTACGACTGCGCAATGAGATCACTACAAGCCTTCGACGTATCATATGGATACTGTGGGCGTAGTGGATAGTCCTCTTGATAGGGCATCATGTCGATCGGATACGAACCATAAGCCTTATCGGTGGAGGCGACAACGACCGCCTTCACGGCAGGTGCATATTGTCTGATTGATTCCATCAACGTATAAGTACCGCGGACATTAGTTTCCCATGTTGTATATGGACTAGTAACCCCGACACCAACCTCAACCTGCGCAGCTAGATGGAAAACGACATCAATCATCTGTTCAACCATGATCCGCTCAAGAAGCGCTCGGTCACACAAATCTCCGACGACGATTGTGATTGCTTTATCGATATTTTCGAAATAGAGCAAAGACCGTTGATCAAGATTCCGTACCAAACCGACAACATTTGCGCCCCGCATGACCAAATCTTTAGCGATATTTCCACCGACAAACCCGTTGACACCCGTCACCAGCACATTTTTTGTAGACCATTCGATCACATGATCATTCATCATCCCTGCTCCCCTGGTGCTCTCATCAAGAATTGCTCTGCATCTTGCAGCTCTTGTTGGGTATTAATTGTTACATGCACTCCCTCGTGTCGAAAGGCACGCAATTGACCTAACTCGACTAAACCACGAAGGAACAACTCGAATGATGGAAATTTGGGAAGACTCAAAAGGTGTGCCTTCGGGATACAGAGATAGCCAATGTTGATCCACTTTTCCAATCGCGGTTTTTCTAAATACGAAATCACAATTCCATCGGGGCCTACGTCGAAAATGCCAAAACTTGACTTGAGCGGCCACACTGCCACCAGTGTTTTGGAAGGGTCCTGCTCAAATTCGGTACGTAAAGCGTCAAGATTCACATCGGACAAAGTATCTCCATACAGGACCAGGGCATAATCGTCAACGAGTGACACGACCGCTTCGAGTCTCCTCGCAATGTCGACATCACCAGTATCAAGAACGTTGATCCTCGAATTTTTCTTGAAATGCTCTATCAACTGGTTGTGTCGATAGCCACCCAACAGAACGACATCATGTAATCCAAATGTCTGCAGTCCATCAATGATGTAGTCAATTATCGGACGCCCGTTCACCTTTATTAGCGGCTTTGGTATGGTTTCTGTCACTGGTCGGAGTCGAAGGCCTTTGCCACCGCACAGCACGACAGTCAACGGCATAGTGAACATTCTATTGTTTGACAAGTATCTGCACCGTATTGCAATAATGAACCGCCTAGGGTTTAGCGGAGGGTGGGCTAACCCATGGGCGGTCGCATTTGGATGCCGATTTAGTGGTCGCGGGCGTTTTCGTATTCGATTGGGGGATGTGGACGATTTCACTACGCAAGCGATACCCGCTGAACTACAAGACTAAATGCGGGGATCCGAGTTCGAGATCATCAACGCCACGCCAAAGTCCTTTGAATCAACGCATGTTTTGCGCCAGGTCCTGAGAGATCCTGGAAAGATCACAGGATCTCCAAAAATATTGCGGTACACGAGTGCGTTCAGGGATCATGCGGTCGGGTTTGTGGTCGAGTCGATCAAGCCAATTCACCCTGCTGGCTGCAATCTCGTGGTCTTACACAAAGTTTTTGATACGAGTTTTTGACTATTAGATTCTTGGTGGTAAGCGTCAGACCGTATCTGAGTCCAAATAACTAAAATTCCAGTTCTCTCGTGCAAGATTGGCTGCAATAATTTTTCGCCCAATTGGTCTAAACCCACAGTGCAGCTCAATCGGACGAATCCGTTCAGAAAAATTGAAAAAATGATTCGACCTGAGCCCACGGTACGCATTGGATCCAGGAATAGACAAGCAAAATACAAGATCAGCACCACGACACTGCATTTCAGAAATCATTTCGGATAGCAATACCTTTCCATCGTGCTCACGTCCTGGAGCGATCATCAACTCCATGACGTACCCCAGGCAGCAATCATGTTTCAGTAGAAGTTCATAGACGCCAAACGCAAGCAAGGTTCCGCTGCTTGAACGTTTCTCAAACATACGGTAAGTCGATCCTGGTCGACTCAACCTCCAACTGAGATATTCAAAATCTCTGATTACCCCAACATATTTATCGGTGACGAAAGAGTGAAACAACTCACTAATGTCGGGGGGAATTGCTAGGACCATCGTTATCGACTTACTCTGCCCAACACGATTTTCAAGAGAAGGCTTTCGTAGTCCGACACGAACCCTCCCAAATCGAAGACCGATTGGACGAACACGCATCGGAAGTGGGTCAATCATCTTCCACCCCAGATGCTTAGAGAAGCCTGAGACTGAAAGCGCGTTGGGAATTCCGTAGACCAATTCAATATCGGTCGTTTCCATTAACGTGTAAAGGCTTTTGGCGAGTTCTACAAAGAGTCCTCGACCTCGGAATTCGGCAACTGTCAGAGTATCAAACGATTGAACTCCAATGACTTCGATCCCGTGGACCAAAAACCTGTTCGGAAACGCTGCATAAAGCGCTACAGGGCCGAGTAGTGGACCACGTTGATCGTGTGCAAGCGCCACGTATGCCCCGCCGAGCGGCCCCGCGTATTGCCAATCAAACAACTCCCGATCTCGTTCCTCGCCTTGCAGTCGAAACATGGACTGAGCCACATCAATAATTTCAGGAGTTGATCGTCCATTCCAAATCTCTACTCCCTCCGTCATCCTAATTATTCTCCGATTTCGAAGCACCATTGGAAACACTCGTACAATAATCGGTGAAAGTCATCGCAGTCATAACTTCATTTCTAACTCGTTGTGCGACCATCTCGATACACCTCTCGAACAAGTCAGCCTGGTCTCGCGCCGTTATTAAGTTGTGTGGATGAAGCCATAAATGTGCCACTCCACCTGACTTTTGCGCGTGATCCAACACATGGCTCCAACGCTGTAACGTCACCTGCCGGGGAATCAATCGGCGCGGCCCATGTCTCCAGTTAAGAAAAATTCCACTTGGTATCGGCACAGGGTGTGTTCTCTTTGACTCGGCTTCGCTCTGTTTAAGCAAATTGAACTCGTCTCGGAGGATTGTAAATTTTGAACCATACGCGCTATTTTGCAGGTCACATTCTCTAAATCCTTGTATCCCGTATTTCGGCAGCAGTTCTGTGTACGCGATCTGATTGCGCGGGTAGATCATTGTCCTAGGAGTTGCCTCCTTCGTCTTCATCAACTCGTTCATGCTCCTCAGTTCGTATTCAAACAATTTCTCCGAAACGAATGGTGCTTGGAAGGGAAGATGGGTGAGTCCGTGCGATGAAACTTCGTGAAAGCCTTTGGTTCTAATTCGATTAACCAGATCAGGGAAAAACCAGCCTTCAAAGTTACGCTCCTGAAATGCCTTCTTAGGAAATCTGAACCAGTCTTCATAAAGGTTCTCCCGCCCCAACTCATCATCAATCAATCGAAACTGTTCGTAGTCGGAGGCGAATAAACCAACAACACCGAACGTCGCCGGTATTTTATGTTGATCAAGAATCTTGAAAATCAATTCGTAGGCCCATTTAATAGACGTATTAGAGATGGGGTGCTGGCCAATCATTGAGCGATCGTCCGCCATCCCCCACTTGCCCTCACAATCAAAAGAGAGCAAAAAACGACCAGTTACAGTTGCCCTGTCAACCGCCACAAACAAAGCCTCCTCTCTATCAATAATTCCATCTTGATTTCTATCACTGGGGGCCCTCGATTTGGTGCAACGCCATATTGAAGGTACCGTCTAGCGCTTCAGCCACAGCATTATCATATGTATTTCACGCCAAGTTGCACATTGCCTCTTACAGTCTATTTAATTAACCTGCGCAATCCTTGGGAGTGTGGCACGAACGAGATCATCAAACATGGCATCGATGACCTTGGTGCCGTCGATACCGCACTCAAAGGCTGACCACGCGAAACCCTCGACCGGAAGACGCCCGCTGAAGCCCTCAACGATCACCTACAGTTGATCCCACGAGCTGGTGTTGCGACGACCACTTGAATCCACCATGCTTACCTACTCCTTCCAAGCAATTTTGATTGCACTACTGGTATTAATCGTTCGGCATCGAAATGGACGCGTTGACTTTTACACCTTTATCGCAACCAGTATCTGGACCGCCACGGTCATCGCCATCTACTTTAGATACAGGGAAGATC
>Ga0335398_10010052_pt1 | contig 10826 bp, 7 predicted proteins | sample BON03_FD_205742 | JGI IMG/M metagenome (GOLD analysis project Ga0335398, IMG submission 205742) | Freshwater microbial communities from Lake Bonney liftoff mats and glacier meltwater in Antarctica - BON-03 (spades assembly) (version 2) | ecosystem: Environmental > Aquatic > Freshwater > Ice >...
TTTATATCTGAAGGTACATATATATATATATATATATATATATATATATATATATATATATATGTATGCATATATACATGTATATATAGGTCTGACTCCTGTATGCGTCACTTCTGACATGACTCTGTAATATCTAGCATGACTCCTTACTGTGTCTGACGTGCATGACTCCTTACTATATCTGGTATCACTCCTATTTACATCACTTGTGACCACTCACAGAGGAGATCAGACTTCAAATGTGTGGATCTCCAGTTCTACCCGATTTGCAGGTAGATCTTTGCAGTGACGGGGACTCCGTTCACTCACATGAAAGCTTGTTTGAAATTTTGGGGACTCCCGTGAAAACGTTTTTGATATGCAAGGGGAATAACGTGAAAACTTGTTGGAAATTTTGGAAGTCGTAATTGTTTTAAGTGCGATCTCCTCCGTCGGTGGCAAGACGACACCTTACTATGCGTGACATGACTCCTGTATGCATCACTTGTGACATGACTTCCTACTCTGTGTGACATGACTCCTGTATGCATCTTGTGTGACATGACTCCTTACTATAGCTCCTTACTATGTGCGGTATGACTTAAAGCTGATGAGCTACATGACACATGACACATGCACGCACGTGTGTGGTGTAACTCGGGTAAAATGCACATCAGTGCCCATACATACATGCATATATGTATGTGTATATATATGTAAAGATTACATATATATATTGGCTACATGGCCCGTGCACGTTCTCGTGTATGGAGTGACTCAGGTGAAATACACATAAGTTCCCGTATATACATACATGTATGTATGTATGAATACACATATATATGTGTGTACATATATGTGTGTATATGTACATACATAAAAATATTCTTATACGTATATATACTCAGGCAAAGATGCACATCAGTGTCCCTGTACTCGAATATAAGACATGACTCAATAGCAATGTTGATATGACTCATCCGTGTTCTTTAAAATTCAGGTCATAGCACACATCAGTACCCCAGTGCTATGCCGAAACAGCCAGGTTTCAGATTTTTACAGCAAGCTGCGGCAAACTGATCCTGACGCGCGAACTCGCGCTGAGATCAATCATGCGACAGCTGTGCTCCTCAAAAATCGGCAAGACATCGACATGCATAAAATAGCCGAGGGCTATGGCATGGCTGTGCGCTCGGTTTGTGTGTGTGTACACATACACGCTCATACACACACGTACACACACTCACACTTAGACATGATTGCGCACTCTTTAACACACTCACGCTCATATACGAATGCGCACGTTCGTGCGCACATACACACGCACACACACAAGCGCACACACTCACAGTCGCGCATACATACACACACTCACATTCAAACATGTACACGCACTCTCTATCAAGCACACATGTATTGTACAATTACATCTCCCTCTCTCTTTCTCTCGCTCTTCCTCTCTCTCTCTCTCGCTCGCTCTCTTTCTCTCTCTCACCCTCACTCCATCTCTCTCATCCTCTCTCTCTTGCTCGCGTGCAAGCTCTCTATCCCTCAAACACACTCTCGCACTTGATCTCTCGCTCTCGTTCTCTCAATTTCACTCACTCTCTCACTCTCGCTCGCCCCCTTGTTTCTCGAACTCTCTCACATGCACACACGCTCGCTCTCTCACTCTCTCGCTTGTTTCCTGTCTCTCTTCTTTTATAATCATGTATAACACGTATCCATGTAATACACATATACATATTCAAACATATACACATTGAGACCACAAAAAGAAGACACTCTGTGCTGGGTGGTCGACCTGAATGCGTCATTTCACGCCCATAAATGCGTCACGCCGCACACTTATGCAGGGCACGGTAACCTCCACGCCCAAATGTGTGTTCAAGAGTTCGTCCCATACTCCCAACAAGACCCCAAAACGCAACGCGGTAATTCAACAAGAATATTGACATTCTGCAGTAACATTTCCAAAATGCGCTGCCAATACCATCGCAGCGATTTGATAAGAATATTGAAATTCTGCAGTATTACACTTACATTTACCAAATAATTGTGTTTAGTATTGAATATCAACAATTCTCCTATTATTTAAGTTTTTTTGACGTGTTTTGTCTCCAAGGGTCGAACCCCAGACTTCCTGGCCAAGAGGTAGATTACCTTCCCACTCGACCAGAGTGTCATCGGATCCGGTGACACTCTGGTCGAGTGGGAACGTAATCTACCTCTTGGCCAGGAAGTCCGGGGTTCGACCCCCGGAGCCAAAACTCGTCAATAATGTATGAATTTCCATTATGAATATATTTGTCAGTTCCAATTGTGTATGAATTTTCCAAGCATGTATTGACATATTCTTTCGGCACTACCCCAAAATATCGTAGAAACACACGCTTCGTCAAATTCCCCTTTATTCTGGGTGTCGTAGAAGCACACAATTCATCATCTCTTCTATGCCTTGTTGCACAAATCTATCCTACGACCAATTGCTAATGTGTTGAAAGTAACCCAAAAGAAACAATCTCTACGTTTTGATGCTTTGGAAACGCCCTTACTAGCTACCTACCCTCCCTCCTTCGCCCTGTCTCTCTCACTCTCTCTTGCAACTTGCTTGCATTTTTTCTCCCCTCTTCTTCTCTGTCTTGTCTCTGTCTGTCTTATTTCTTTCTTCTTGTCTTGTTTTTTTTGTTGTCTTTCGTTTTTTGTCTCTTTCTTTCTCCCTTTTCTCCCTCACCCACTGTCCCTACTCTCGACACTGTCTGTTGTCCTGCCTCCTTCTCCTTGCCCTCATTTTCTTCTTCTCTCCCTCCTTCTCCCTTTCTCTCCTTCCCTCATTCCCTCCCTCTCCCTCCTTCTCCCTCTCTCTCCTGCCCTCCCTCCTAATTGCCCTACATCCATCCCCCTTTCTTCGGCACAATGTGTGTGACCCGGCACAGTGTGTGTACGTGTGTGCGTGTGAGTGTGTCAAGAGAGATGTACATGTTGTGTATATGTTAGGCGATTATGTTTTAATATGCACCCCCTAACTTAAGGAGTCTCACTCCCCGCCCCCCTCTCAAAACTCCCCGCCTTGGCTTTCGCTTTGTTTGTTTCAACACCATCATTTCGGCTTTCACTTCTTTTGTTTCAATATCATCACTTCATTGTCCAGGATCGTATGATGCAAAAAGTGCAGAAAGTGGGGCGTGAGAATCCGAGGTTATCAAACAAGGAAATCGCAGTGCATCACAGTGTTTGCGGCTACAACCTCTGTGCCGGAGAAATTTCTGTCATGAGGTGTGTCAGTGTCTTTGTCCCGGCAAAAGAAAATGCAAACATACACATGCATGCACGCATGCATACATACAATTATTCATGCATGCAAACATGCAACCATACATACACACACACACATGGAAACACACACACACATACATACATTTATAATAATCTAAATCCCTCTTTTTTTCTGCCCCCCCTACGTCCACTCTCTCCCTCTCTGCCTCTCTCGTTTCCGCTCTGTTCCCCTCCCTCTTTCTCACACACTTCAGAGACGGTATACCCATGGTAGATCACGGCCCAAAGACCCCTGGCAAACGCCGTGACGTTGACTTAGTCAGCACGCCCACCACCAGAATTGCCGCCCCACTCAAACATTAGGAGCCTCTTGGTGTGCGAATATGTATGTGTCACAGTAGTAGAAATTTAGCTTAACTCTCTTTAGGAGAGAGGAATGCTTCTCGGTATTCTAGTGTGAATAGTAGACTTCAAACATAGTCTGCTACGAGACTCTGTTTCAGATACTTGCCAGAACGTGGTCCATGTCTCTTATAAAGCCTGCGAGTGATAAAATAAACTCAATAGTGCGGTAGACAAGACTTGTCGCCCCGATGATCTCGCAGGGCATTTGTAGATCATTCGCTGCAGTCATCTGTGGTGCATTTGCCGAAAGTCACTAGCAGTGTCTCTGAGTCGACCAGAGACATTTTTAGTTACATAATACTACGGACTTGTGGTTTGGATTGCACCCTAAGAAACGCACCATAGTGTCGCGAAAGGTAAGTACAACCTATCGAACCTTCAGTGACATTTTCATAAGCTCGTAGGTCTCTTTTCACTGAAACGTGGCAAAAGAAACCTCCGAACCCCACCTCAAGATGGGGTTGGGTTTCATTATTTTTCGATCGAACGCGGATTCTCAGTGGAATCCAGTTTACAAGGCATTTCACCAAATTTATCGTTGCGGAAACGAAACAATTCGTGGGTAGTAATCTAAACGTGATCTTGACGCGGCAAACCTGCAGCCAGCGATCGTGCATGTCTGCAGGAAGCAAACGCCGAGCGCGAGGTAGTTTTTCCCGTGCGAATTTCAAGTTGTCATATGTTCCTAATACCAAAATGTATAAGAGAGTCCGCGATAGGTGTTTGCACAACTTCGGGACGATTTAAAAACATGCTTGGCGGCAAAAATTTAAAAACGTGTTTGGCGGCAAAAATTTGTCGGAAGTTGGCACTGCACAGCCGCATTATTTTTGCAACTCCCAAAGTTGTGCATAGACCTACTATCAGAGAGGACTCTCCTCAAGGTTATGATCCTAAGAACATATACCAAATTCGTACTAAAAAATACATGCTAGCGCTCGGCAATTGCTTCCCGTAGCCCTGCTCGAGCGCTGACCACAGGTTTACCGTGTCAAGATACTACTGACAAATCGTTTCGTTTCCACAACAACAAATTCGATGAATTGCCTTGAAAGCTGGATTCACTAAGAATCCGCTTTCGTTCGAGAAATACCAACCCCCACCTTAATGAATCTTCTGGAACGGAAGGTACATGAAGTTCCAAAGACCTGCTTAAACCTTAATGGATTTAATGTAGGTGGTGAGGTTTGTGATGCCGTATACATCTGCACTCAAAGCAATGATTGTCCTTCTGGTCTGCCATGCCAAAAGAGATACCGTGTCATAGATTGATCTGGTTTTTTTTCCAAAATAAAAGCCACAAGAACATGACATGATTGCCCAGCGACACAAAAAATTGCATATTTTTTTAACAAGCTGTGTGTACCCGTAGCACTATGCACATACAACTTCAGGAGAGCCTCATTTACCCTCGAATAGCACCTCGCCCCCCGAGGTCTAACCCCGTATGTTTAGACTATTCGTGTGCGATAGAGAAAGAGAGCAGGCGAGCGAGCAAGAAAAAGAGAAGAAGTGCACACAGGAGAAAGAGAATACGTGCGTGTTCGAAGTTAAAAAAGAGAGAAAGGGAAAGAAATACAAAAAATAACTTGAAGAGAGACAGCGAGGGAGAGAGAGAAGGGAAGCAAAAGAGAGAGAAAGAGAAAGAGAAAGAGGTGTAGGTCCTAGGACCCCCCTTGCATTCACTCCGTTATGTTCCAGCGTGACTCGCCAGCATGGCGTCCCGTGACGAATGTCACGCTTCCTAGGCGGTCATGCTTTTTACACTCGGAAGTAAAGCATTAGAACAGATGATACAGGGGCAGGTTGCGTCAGATTATAATTGAGCCGTAAAATTGTCTAGACCTGATCGTTTTGGAGGGGATGAGGCAGGTTTCAAGGCGATTGGAGGTCAGGAAGATTGGAGGTCGGGAACATAAACGGTGCACTCTCAACAACACCAGGATATCTTGTGGCACTCGTGTGGGAACTTTTGCATGTTCGAATCTTCAGATCGTGTGTTTTGAAACGACTTGAATTTTTGGTAATGATTAATTCTACCATCGCCCCCTACATCTTTTGCGGCGGATCAGGAGCATTCTGGCTTGCTGCTCAAAGGCTGACTGAAGCGGACCACCAAAGTCGGCGAGATAGCTCGCAGAACTCTGTGATAGTGAAACATTTGTTTGCAGGAACGCGTATTTCTTCCTGCGTGTGTGTGTGTGTTGTAAAACAAGAGTTCAGGCGAAAACTGTTCCAATACAAACAGATACACTGCCACGCGACCTTGCGACCTATATAAAATGCATTAGGAAGGCAAGGCAAACGAGTCGATTGAAGCGTAAAAGATGCAAAGAGTCATGACCTGGTTCTTAATTAATTCAAACGTAACTGCCAGTGATTTGAAAGTATTTTGTAGACATAGCGTGGTGAGTTGTAGCAAATTATAAATGAAGATTGGTTGTAGTACACGAAAATGTGAGAATAGTCACTTGTTGAGTGAACAGAGTTTCCAGCAAAGCTATTAAATTCTTTCTCATGAAGGAACAAAAGCAACATCAATCCATGGGAAACGAGACTTCTCGAAAATTGCTTCTCTGAAAAAATGATGGCTTCTCCTGATTTGACTTTGTTGAATTGTTTGATGGTTGGGGCTCCAAAACGTGATGTTTTCTAATCTTCAAGTTTGTCAGGCAGATTTTTTTTAAGATGAACCTCTTCAATGAAACGTGGTGGCCCATATCCGATAACATTTCATTGATGTGTATAAAATTGCAGAAAATTTCACGAGTCAACACCATCAACTTGAACAAGATCATCAAACACTGAGATGAAGTTTAATCCGTTTATGGAAAACACCCAACCCTAGAAGACAAAGACATGTTGACCGTAATGATGCAAAAGCCCTGGAGATTGTGCATTCAAATTTTCATGAGGTGGAACGAGGCCAACTCGACTGCTTGACCCCCTCTTGAGACCTGGCAATTTACACCACCTGAGGACAGTGTGAGGAAGGGGTGTTTCAGAATCTGCCACCAGTGCAATTCATGTCTCTTTGATTGTATGGCCTCTTGTGTAGTGACGCACGTCAAAAACACATTCCCAAATCACAGATGTACATACACAGATACAAATACACGCTCAAATGCAGCGCTGGTCGGGGAGATAGGGTGCACGTGAAACATGCCTTTTGCACATTTAGTGTGTACGAGTTGATCTGTGATTGTCAGAACCTGCCGTTAAAAACACTCAATCTCTCGTATTAGCACCAAGCTAAACGACTATTTCTTTTGTGTGCGTGCAACGGTGATTCAAATGGTCAATAAAGTGATTTGACAAAAAATGGAATTGTAACTTGTTACTATCATTATCGTTAATAAAGTGGATTGACTCAGTGTTGCAAAGACCAAAATAGTAATTTACAATTTTGCGACAAGTGATTTTTTGAAATTGAATTGATTCAAATAGTGATTTAGCTTAAATGTGATGAAAAATTGTTACGAGTCTTATCTTTTAAAATTGAATTGAATCAAATAGTGATTTAACCTGAATGTGATGTCAAAGTTTTATAATCTGATCCAAATACGATTTCAAATGTTACAAGTCGTATCTACACCATTTTTGGCAATACCACTTTCTTTCGAGTATATGTTTTTGATTCAAAATGGCCAAGACCTCAGCCATGCGTGGGCCATTTGAATAGTATTTGCAAACCAATCATTGGTTGATGTTGCTTTTATTAATCCATTTGCAATAGTCTAAAAGCTTAGCTGTCTATTCATTTGCTAGGATAAGGTGTTTCAGCATGTTGCTAATTGATATGGCAACATAAACATTTTTTTTCTTTCTTTCTGTGTTGGTGATACTCTGACTTAGTTGCAATATGACCCCAGCGTCCTGACTTCGCGACGCGGACCGTAACGGGAAAGACCCGCGAACAGAATGGTGAAAATAGAATTTTGTCATGGTTGAACTCCGCATCCAGCTGTGAGTGCGAGGCATAGACCAGCTGAATGGGGCCTGAACCAACGTGTATGATCGGATGATGCTTGTACAGCAATGCAGTCGCGACTGTGTCATGGGCTAGCGTGGATTTGGATTGCTGTCTTGAGCGGGCAGTCGTCGGGCGACGAAGCGTCGAGACAGCAGATGGGCGTGCGGCAAACAAAAGCCTGTACGATGCTTGCACAAGACTCAAGATAGGTTGCAAAAGTTTCCACGGCAACGAAGTTGCTGAAACTGGCCCGTTGCATTGGCACGCATGCGTGGGTGTATCTGTATTTGTTGTGGTGTGTGTGGCACTAGATAAGTGTCCTAAGCACCAGTGCATCCAGGTGAGTACGTTACAGAGGTGTATTTGACAGTGGCTTACACATTTGCGAACACTCTCGCTACAGGGTGTGTACGTGCGCTCGTGTATGCGCAGTTTGTTTATTGCCGTTGGGAGACGAGGGTAGCTACTGAATGCTAGGAACCCGCTGCTTGGTGTGGAGGGTCTTTTTTGACTGAGGGGGGGGAAGGGGTGTTGTCTGTGTTTTCTCTATTTTTTGATGGGATTGTTAGTGTACGTGGGTATATGTGTGTATACGTACACACACACACACACACACACTGCACGTGGGGTACTCGGATGTGAGCCCAGGAGTCGACCCTGAGACGAGACACCTGAAGATCTCATCCCGCATCCCAGCGTATATATACACATGTGTACTTTGTACACATGTTCGAATATAAATATTCCGAGATCTCGTCCATCTAGAATGTTCGGGCCCTGTAGTGTCTCGTCCCGACCCCTGGGCTCACATCGAGTACCCCACGTGCAGTATGTGCGTGTGTGTGCATACACACACATACACACCCATACACTCCCACCCGCGTCAAATATAGAGAAGAAACAAGATAACACCCATATCTCTCCTTCTGTCAAAAATAACTCCCCGTGCCAAGCGACAAGTGTTCTACATAGACTAGCTGACCCCCCCCACCCTTGTCCCCCAATCACTAATGAACAAATATGCGCATACACGAGCGCACGTACACGCCCTGCGAAGGGTGTCTGTGCAGACATGTAAACTGATGTCAAAAAGCATCTGTATAGCCTACATACAGGCGCATGCACTGGTTCTCAAAACACCTGTTTAGTACATGCCACACTCAACGCAAAAAATGTACACACCACACTCAACGCAAAAAATGCACATGTAAGCACGCCTGTGCGACGGTGCAGCAACTTCGTTGCCATGCAGAATATTTGCAACCCCTTTTGCAACTTGAACTTTGCCCAAGAAACAGTCAGAATCCACGCCAGCCCACGGCGCAGTTGCAGCTGCGTTGTCATACAGGCATCATCCGATTATCCGCGTTGGTGTGGGCCCCATCCAGCTTGTCTATGGTTTGCACTTGCCCTCGGTCGCGGACCTCATCCTGCACAAAAATCGATTTCCACCATTTTCTAGCGGGCTAAGGGTACCAAACTACTTTTAAAGGGAAAAAGTCATTTATCATCATCACCTCCGGTCAAGTTTCGGGTCATACTGGTGGCTGTCACCAAAAAACAAGTTTGTGCGCTGCAGTTGGCCTGCATGCTGTTTTGTTTTCTTTGGTTATCCTCGGATTCTCAATAGTACAGGAACCATCATTCTGATTGATTGATGTTGCTTTTATTACTTCGTAAGAAATAGTCTAGTAGCTTTGCTGGAAGCTCTATGTGCTCGAATCCTTTCTTTAGTTTCGTGAACATCGGTTTTTTTCTGACTTTTTTTTTTGTTGTTGTTGTAAGGTCTCTATTAAAGTCTTTCTCCCGCCTCTCTCAACCAGGTTCTTGTGCCTGGTTGTCTCCATTCCTCTTGTGTGCTCATTGTACATGTGTGCTTGTGTTTGTGTGCCTCTGTATGTGCATGTGAAAATGTGTAGGTAAAGCGATAAATATTTAGCAAATATAGGCAAAACCGTGACGATGTCACATATTTTAACATAGAAAACAGAAATAGATGTTCATAGTATCGTAAAACAAGCAGCGAAGTGGCAAGTTTTCAGACACGTGACAGAATGCAATACGAATAAGTAAAATACAATAAAGGTGTCCGTCTTCCAGACTCTGCGGGGGGGTCTTGGATTGTGATTCCCAGTTTACCATCCTGAGTCCACCATCGTTCGACGGGCCCCAGCTTTGACGCTTTGCAAGCGTGTGTTCCTCTCTCTATCTCCTCACACGTGCACATTGTGCCCAATGTTCTCCCTCGATCCCTCTGTAGTTGGCCTTGTACCTCCTTGCACCTGCTGGAGGAAGGACACAATCACCCGATTATGCGCTTCACATACCTGTGTCACATGATCGGCGAAGAGCTTATCTTTTTTTCCTTCTTGTATGTCAAGCTTTTTGAGCTTGGTGTAGAAGTTGCTTTCAACCACCGATCCGCGGTTACCCACCACAAAGTTAATCTGCTCAAATTCCCACTCCGGAGCAGCAGCTTTGAGCGCACCGACGATGCGTTTGTGCTGCTCATTTGCTTCTGCGTCTTTCACCTCTAGGAACCCCTCGTCCCTATCTGTCGACCGTTTAAATTCTAAAATATATATGATCTTCAGAGCCTCATTGATTGCGACCCCATCCGGTCGCCTACCCCAGAAACGATTTACGAAGAAAGACCCTGGATCGAGGTTGTACCGTGTCTCTTGACTTTTTTTGACAGGTATTGTCACCTCTATATCCTGTGCCTTCTCCGCCAGCTCTTCCTTGCTGCAGATTCTTAGAAACTCTTCTCGTCGCCACAGCATGCTCATGTCGTCTTTGTTTGCTGATCTGTTTCCAAGCTCCTGTCACACGATCCCGGTGCTTGCGCACCTCCTCTTCTGCTGATCCTTGTCTAATCGCCTTCCGCACCCCGCTGTTCCACGTCGACTTTCGATCTTCATAGCTCACCGGCAGCACATGGCACAAGTAAAAGAATTTATTTTGGAAAGCAGATCACGTTGGGCATGTATCTGACAGACAAGCAGAGTCACCGAGCACCTAGGACCTTCTTTCTTTTTTTCTTTCTTTCTCACGATCCAAAGTTCCGTTTCTTTCGCAGTTCAAGGCCATAGTGACTCGGATGGCATATTGACTCTGAGACCCTCCGGCTGTAATGATGGCATATTGACTCCGAGACCCAAAAACTCTAACAAGATTCGAGTGCTTGACTGGA
>Ga0335398_10010057_pt1 | contig 10820 bp, 11 predicted proteins | sample BON03_FD_205742 | JGI IMG/M metagenome (GOLD analysis project Ga0335398, IMG submission 205742) | Freshwater microbial communities from Lake Bonney liftoff mats and glacier meltwater in Antarctica - BON-03 (spades assembly) (version 2) | ecosystem: Environmental > Aquatic > Freshwater > Ice >...
TGTTGGACGCGATGAGATGGAATCATGCTCTCGACACACCCTTCTTGGGGCTGTGGAGCAGGGACTTCACTCGTACACATACACACATACACGTGTTGGCTCTCTCTTTCTCTGACTTTTCTCTTTCACTTTCCCTTTCTCTTTCTTTCGCTCTCTTCCCCTCCCACCCCGTTCTATTGCTGTGTGTCTTTTCTCTCTCTTGAAAGTGCTACTACCTCCTTCACCTCTACTCCTCCTTCCCCTCGCTTGCCACATGGATAAATTTACACACAGAATATGCATTTCTTCTCTTCCTGAATAAATAAATTATTGTTCTGTTTTCCAATCACTCTGCTAATGGGGACTGCTTTGCTTTTTGCTTGCTTGCTTAGCTTGACTTAAGACATATGTAGAGCAAATACTCTCATATCTTCATCCATGGGACAACGACGACGATGACCTAATCTAACCCCACTCCTCCTTCCATCCCTCCCTCCTTCCCTTCCTCCTCTCCTTCCTCTCATTCGTCACGCCGCAACGATCCAAACCGTCCTTCCCTCCCTCCCTCCCTTCCTAACCCCTTCCTCTCCACCTTCAACGCAAACCCCAAAAACTGCTGCACAAAAGGCAGCCGTCTCAACTCCTTCCTCCCCAGCACTTCATTCATGTACTTTTCCAATCCCCCCTCCCTCTCCTTTATCACCACCGGGTCCACCCCACTCCTCCTCCCTCCCATTATCAGACTAGACAAAGACAACCACACACTCTTCTTCGGCGCCAAATCCGCTAATGTCAAATTATTCCCCTCATAAAAACTCAAGGTCGAAGCAAAATCACAAAAGGCAGAAAATCTTTTTACTACCTCCCTGCTATTTCCTCCTTGGGATAACCTTAAACGGTATTGCACGTACTCATTCCCCGATTCATCCTGAGCGAGCCAGTGTCCGATGACCTTAACAAACAACGGGGCAGTCCCTTCACTGCTGCTGCTGCTGCTGCTGCTACTGCTGGTAATGGTGGGGGCTACGCTCTCTGCTGCTACTGCTGCTCCTTCTACTGCTGCTGCTGCTCCTACTACAGGCCAAGCAGCCTCTTCCCTCTCACGGGCATCGCTGATTCCACGGCGACGGGCGCGTCGTCCTCCTCCTCGTCGTGCTTGCCAATTCTGACGACAGACAGTACTAACGCTGCTGGTACTGCTGCTGCTGCTGCTGTTGGCCATGCTGCTGCTGCTTGCTTCCACCCCCACCAAGCCCGCCACCGAAGCCCTAGTAGTGGAAGACGAGAGGAAGGAGGAGGAAGGGAGGGAGGACGGGACTATAGTAGCCATCAAGCTGCTGCTGCTGCTGCCGGAGGGCAACAGATAAGACACGGGAGCAAACACAGAGCTAGAAAACCGGTGGTGATGAGATAAGCCCCCACGCCTGCTGGCGCTGTTGCTGCTGCTGCTGCCGCTGTTGCTGCTGGTGCGGGCACGCAGCAAGGGCAGGGAGGAGGAAGGCATTTGCTTTACTTCAATTGGAAAGCTCTTGCGACCTCTGCTCTCTGGGATCAGAGGGCCGGCGCGTGGAGAGGAGGAAGGGGAGGAGGAGGGGGAGGAGGAGGAGGCGGAGAGGGAAGAAGGGGAGGAGGTGCCGGGGGAGGAGAGGGTGGGCGAGGATGCCGACGACGACGACGAGGACGAGGACGATGAGGCGTCAGCGATGCTATTCAGGTGCAGGCTGCTGCTGCTTTGCTTGAGGAGGCTGTTTATGTTGTTACTGCTGTTGATGTTGCCGTTGCTGGTCTTGTTCTTGTAGGTAATCCGACCGACGCACTTCTTCGCTGCCTCCACCAGCTCCCATTCTTGTTGTTCTGCCTTGCTGAGGCCCTCGATTAAGTAGAAAGCAGGCTGACGAGTGGTGATGGTGGTGCCAGGAAGGGTGGTAAGACCGCCTGGGGGCTTGGCCCGCGCCGTGGAAGAAAAGGAATTACTCCGCCGTAATTTGCTTGTGCTCATCTCGCCCTTCTTGAGAAGGAGGGTCGAGGAGGAGGTAGGGGTGGGGTTGATCGAGCTACCGCTGTTGTCGTTAGCAGCGGTAGCTAGGGCATTGAGCTCTTCGGTCAGGACTCGGCACATCTCGCACGCAAGGACTTGCTGTACTTCCAACCCGCTCTCAAACAGGGACTCGATGACCTTGACCAGCAGGAGACGAGGCAAGGGCAGCTTGCCTCCTGAGGCTGGCATGGCTGTTGTCGTCGATTGCTTGCGAGGCTTGCTTGGTAGGGGTTGCTCATCCGAGAAGGAGCTGCGGGACGTCGGGGCGAAGAAGATGCTGTCCTTGTCGCTGTTCTGTCTTAGCCGCGCCGTGGTGGTGCTGCTGCTGCTGCTGCTGGTACTACTTGTCATGCTCCGTACGTGCGAGGTACTGCGCTTCGTCCCCCCCCCGTTGCCGCCTCGATTAGGTTCTAGAAAGCGGGTGTCCTTCTCCTGCACCGCCCCTCCGCCCGTGGCCAGGCCCCACCGTCGTAATGTCTCTAATGTGTCATCGGCTTGCAAGGCGTAGTTCTGGATGGCGCTCTCCATTGCTCCAAATCGTCGTGATATGTGCGTGTGAGTGTGTATTGGGGAGGGGGAGGATGAGTGCGCCTGTCAAGTCAAAAATCAAGGATCGGGAGTGCGTGCGAATGGGCCATGCAGTCAAACGTAGAGATGGCGGGTTGATTTCTGCTTGTATAGGTTGGTCGTAGTGTATGACCCCACGGGCAAGCCAAAGGGCTCGAGGAAAACCCCAAGGAGGAGTGCATGCGGTAGCCTTGAAGAAGCCCATTGTGTGTGTGGTGGACCGCGGCCGGCGAGAGAGGCGTCAAGCAAGCAGGGGGCGGCGGAGTTGAGACTGTGCTTGCCTTGCCTACTTTGCTTGTTGGTTTGTGTACGAAAAGGGAAAGAAGGAGTAAGGAGTACGGTACGACGCGGGAAAAGGAAGAGAAGAGGAGGACGGGTGCGAGTGTGTGTCACGGCTGCCTTGTCGGAGCTCGAGGAGGACGAGAGCATGGCGTGGAGCAGACCAAAAAGTAGTAAACGGTCGATTTAAAAAGCCAGCCGTTGGGTCGCTTACCTCCCCTCCCTTGTACTGCTGCTCTGTCCGCTGCACGGTCACTCTGTAGAGGTGGGAGGGTCGATTTGTCCCACACGACGTGTCCAGCTAATTTCTATTTGCACCTTTGCATCTTCTAATTCACTCCACACCACACCACACCATCACACACCACACCACAGACCACTCACATCCATTTTCGAGCCGCCGCCGCAGCCCCACTATCCCATCCACATCACCTCAAGCCCAAGCCATGCCGCCCTCATCTCTCCTCCAGTCCCTCCTCCTCCTCCTTGCCACGACCACCACACTCTTACGTACCACGGACGCGGCCCTGGGTGCCCCCTCTGCCCCCGTGACCGCCACCTTGACCGAGGACCCGCAAGTCTCCTTCATCACGCCTCAAGGGGCCGCCTTCAAGCAAGCCACCAGCCCTGCCACCGTTACTGGGGGCGCCGAGTGGCACAACTGGCACGATACCGTCATTTGCCGTCCGGGCTTTGTGGCCTCCCCCTGGACCGTGGAGCAGGTGGTGGAATTGGTAAAGACTCATCCCCGCGTGCGGGTCGTGGGGCTGGGCCACAGCTTCAACACGCTGACTTGTGGGAAGGACCTGATGATGACCACGTTGCAGATGGACCAAGTGCTGGGTTTGGACAAACGCAAGCACACTGTGACCACGCAGGCGGGCGTCAAGACTCGAAACCTGATTCATTGGCTGAGGGACCGGGGCTTTGCGCTGCCCACGGCCCCGTACTACATTGATCAATCCATTGCGGGTGCCGTGGCGACCAGCAGCCATGGCAGTTCTGTCGTCTTTGGCAGCTTGTCGAGCTTGGTCAAGGCCATTAAGATTGTGCTGGCGGATGGGAGTATTCGAGTCTTGACGGAAGCGGACGGCGACTTGTTTTCGGCGGCCAAGACGAGTGTGGGGGCGTTGGGCGTGGTGGTGGAGCTGACCTTGGCGGTGCAGCCCAACGAGAATGTGTGGCGTGGCCTCCACCATATTGATGCCCAAGGCATTCTGGCGGAAATCCAAAAGGCGGAACACAACGCGCTGGCGTTTGAGCGCGTGCATTACTGGTATTCTCCTCCGTTGAAAGGGGCCGCCGTCAAGACGACGGTGGATGACCTGTCTCACAAGCGTGAACCCCTGCCCAACATAGGTGAGGCGACGTCGGACTTCTATTACCGAACCGTCGCCAACAGCTCGCTCCAGTTGGTCTTGTTTCGGCATATTGCGCAAATGATGAAGGACCCGAATACGCACACGGCGGCGACGTACGTGATGCTCGGCCACATCGCGAACATCTTGCCGGGCACCTACAAGCTCTCCGACGCCCTCCCCGCGCAGCAAGTCCTAGAGACGGACCTCCTCCGCTCTGTCTACGGGAAATATGATCAGTACGAATTCGCCGTGGCGTTGGACAAGGCTCACGATTGCGTCAAGTCTTTGTTTGAGCTCTTTGATCGCAATGTCACGAACCGCGACGATTTCCGCGTGCCCTTTTGCCTGCGCTACGTGGGGCCTGGCAAGGAAGGCCTGCTTGGCATTTCTCACGGGGGGACGCGCTTTTACTTGAACATGGACAACTACGACGTGTACAACCGCAAGGGCTTCTCGCAGTCAATGCAAGTGATCAAAGACCTGATGGCGTCGCAAACGTGCGAGGCTCGGGTGCACTATGGCAAAGCCTCCATCTTCTCCCCCATGGGCGGCGCTTGGAGCACGCTCGACGCGCGTTACGTCCAGGATACGGTGGGTCATGATGTGTATGCGCGCTTTGTGGCCGCGGCCAAGACGCTAGACCCGGCGGGGAAGTTTGCTGATGGGTTGCTGATCCCGAACTGAGGAAATATATAAATATGTTTTTAAAAAAATGGTAGTAAAGCGAGAAAAAGGGCAAGCAGCGAGAATAAAGGGGAACAAAAAGCTGGAGCACAGACATGAAGTAAAATCAATAATTTGTCATTGTACTTCGATTCTTTGTTTCTTTACGTTAATTGCTGCTGCTGGCGTTGTTGTCATCTACTCGCCCTCTCCCGCGCGGCTCCTCACTCTCGGCTTACTTAAGTGAGTATACACTACCACGGTTCAAGGAACTCAAAAGTTGTCGCTTCAATCTATCGGTATGCAATCTCACGCGCTGGTGGTGCTAGTGGTACGCGGGTTTCATTTACTTATTTTCCGCAGTCAGTCAGTTTACAATAGGACACACGAGCCTTTTGATTTTTGTTTCAATTCTACCCTTTCAACTTACAGCTACAGTCCCTGTCGTGTTTTCATCTTTCCTTACCGTACAATTTGTGCTTGGCACTTGTCCATGCTTTTGTTTCCCATACAATTTGTGCTTGGCACTTGCCCATGCTTTTGTTGTTTTAGCTAGTTCTCTCTCCCCCTCCCCACAATCCTTAAATCATCACCATTATCTAATAATCGATCGTTTCTTCCCCCCTCTCCTCCTCCACACCCTTCAGCATCCAACTACACCCAAAACTAACTCAGACTCATCTTACAAACATCTCACCATCCTCGTGAGCGGACACGCCAGCCGCCCTATCAGTCACTCCGCGTTCAATCGTCTCCTGCGCAAGAGGCGGCAAGACAATCAAGTCCGCCGACGGTGCTGCTTCCTCCCTCCCTCCCTCCACCGGCACCCTGTCCATCCCCCCCACACACCAAGCTGTGCTCCCTCTCGGTGTCTGCGTCGAGGAGGACGAAGCGAAGGGCGGAGGGTTGATATCACCATCATCCAAGCACATCCCCCCATTCCTTCTCCCTCTCCCTTCCCCACTACTCCCACCGCAAGCAGCACCAGCAGCGCCGGCAGCAGTACCAGCAGCACCAGCAGAAGAAGACGCCGACAAAGACCGTCGACAACACCTCGCCAAAAACGGCTGCTGCAAATTATTCCCCATCGGGTCCTCCAACCCACCCACAGGCCCCAGCGGGGGTACAGTAAACCCCCTCCCTCCCGTATCCCAACAAAACCACAACCCAAACGTACACGCCACGGAGGTCAAAGCCGCCACGACGAAAATCCGCCAATCGTATTGATTCAATTGACTCGTAAATGTCCATCTTAAACCTTTTGCTATTCCCTGCCCTTGGACTACTACCCCTAGCAAACAGGTACAAAACAGACTGGTGGCAGAGGAGAGAAGGACGGTGGCACCTGATACCCGTGGGAGCCAGAGGGCGGAGAGGAGGGGAAAGGTGCTGCGAGGGAGGGAGGGAGGGAGGGGGGGAGGGAAGAATGAGTGAATGTTTGTGTGGAGGCGAAGGGAGGGAGGGAAAGAGGGAGGGAGGAAGGGAAAAGGGTTTTGCTTACCTTGTTGTAGTCAGGATGTTCATGGCGAGGAAGAGGTCGAGCAGAGCGTAGCTTTGAAGGGCGACGAGGACGATCTACGAGGGAAGGAGGGAAGGAGGGAGGGGAGTGAAGAGGAAGGAGAATGAGTGGATGCTTAAGGGGGAGGGCTGCCAAAAAGGCACGAAGGCTCAAAAAGCGAAAGTCAGGCCCACACCACCACCCAACACAAATAACTTACCGGCGCATTCACAACAAACACCAACGCCCTCGACCAGCTCACCGGCCTGTCCTTCAAAAAACTAGACGACAGCGTAGAAACAATTGCATTCTGCAGCGAGTCCACGGCACTCTCATTCATCGTCGTCCCCAGCACCACAAGCATGACCCTAATCACCACCGATCCAACACTCCCCCCCGTCACCGCATCCGAAAACGGCACAAAAAATGCTAAATTATTATGGTCATCCAAAGGAGGCAACCCCGCCCAAAGACCCAACCACCCCACAGTTCCAAAGAACGCAATCACAACAGTAGTAAGCACAAACCCCAGCGCCGCGCCATATCTCAGGCTCCGTTTATCCTCCGCGGACCAGACGCGTTGCCAGAAGGATTCATGGTAGCACGCGGAGGAGAGGAGGGAGATAGGGAGGGAGAAAATGGAGGAGAGGCCTGAGTAGTTGACTCCTAGGCGTTCGGGGAGGGGTCGATGGAGGGGCTCGCGGAAGTTGAAGGCGAGGTAGGTGGAAGCGATGAGGATGAGGAGGAGGACGAGACCGGCTTGGAGTTGATCTGTTAGCAAGGAGACGAGCAGGCCGCCTTTGGCTGTGTAGACTGCTGTTACTAGCCCGACGAGGAGAATAATATAAACGCGGGAGGGGCCTCCAACGTAATGCTCGAACAAATCTCCAATAGCTGTATATTCCGAAATTAAAGCCACGGACATATTAACAAGCGATAAAACAATCACGAACAATTGGACGGGCCTCCCGTACATTCTATGAGCAAAATCATTTAGACTTAACACATCAGGTGCCCTTTTTAAGATCTTCCTTCCAAATTCACTTATCAAAAGGAGAGGTAAACCAGTCGATACAGCATAAGTGATAATAGAAATCCACCCCCCAAAAGCAGGGTAAGACGCAGGCAGGAAAATCGCCCACGCCCCAATCGAAGAAGCAAAAAAGGACCAAGCCACCCGAAGCAACGGCTGAGAACGACGGGCTGTAAGAAAAGTGTCGACATCTCGCGAGTGATGTCGTCGGGAGAGAGTCACGGCAATGCCCGCAAAACCCAACAAAGTGATCACTGCGCAGATGTAGCAGACGACGGTGAATGTTAGGTCGTCGGGCGGGGGGGGAGGGGGTGGGTTGGCGTTGGTGGTTGGCGCCATTTTTACTTGCTTGTCTCTGTGTGGGGAGGGCGGAGGGGAAGGAAGGGAAGTGATGTGAGTTTGTGTCTGTGTATATGTATTGCTTGTCTTTGAATGTGGTTCGGAGGGCAAGGCACGTTTATTGAGGGTGTTGGGTGTTGGGTGGGTGGTCAGTGATTGCGCGGAGGCGGGCGGGAGGCGGGGCGGGAGGCGCGCGGGAGGCCACGTGTGTCAGTGCCCGTGGCCGGCGCAGCGTCAAAGGCGACAAGGAAAGACGGGGATGTCACAAAGAATGACTCCGCTACTGTGTGTTTGTGTGCGTTTGTGTGGGAATGCAGTGCTGCGTGTGTGCCGCCGGAGGGGCAACGGATAAAGGCGCGGGGAAGGAAGGAGTTGGCATGTCCCTCTCCTCTGCTTGAGTGCTTGAGCCACAGCAGCGCATAAGCAACGTCAGCGCCGGCATAAATAGAGGCTGGACATATGTGTCATGGTAGACAAGGCGGTGGTCCATGCAGAGGGCTTGCGTGGCGATGGATGGGAGCCCTCCGGTTGTGGCCGGGGCGAAGATCCGCGTGTTCCAACTCACCTCGATCGTTGTGTGCTGCGTGTCTGGGCTTTCCTCTGCGTCCCCTCCAAGCCCAAGCGGCCCCGTGTACTCGCTGCCCTGTTGCCCGATCCAATGCTTTTGATGTTGGTGTTGTGTGTGCTGTGTTGATGTGGGCATAAGTGTGGGTTGTTGAGCTTGAGCATATGCGACACCAGAGGCTGCTGACTTCATTTCATGTCGGCGACGGCAAAAAAACGTAAAGTAGGATATCATTGCCCTTCGATGGTCAGATACCACGCAACAAGCTCACCAATCTCCTCACCGCGTCCTCGTCTACCTGCCTGAAGAGCTTGTCTGGCAAATGTATGTCATAGGGGACCTGAATTAATTGCGACGCTAATTCGACCTCCCCCCTCCCTCCATCCCACCATCAAACCACAGGCACACCTAGCCCCTACTGCCTCCTACCCCTAACAAGGCAAGATGGTGCTGGAAAAGCTGACAGCCGGGTGGGAGACTACCACGGTCTCGGACCTGAAGGACCTGTTGGAAGAAGCGCGCAAGGCCAAGTTCGACTTCGTGGCCATCCCCCTCGTCCACCCACGCTTCGAGCGAGACAATGTGGGGGTAAGCGACGCCCGCCTCGGCACCCTGACACGGAGCGACATGGAAGTAGACAGCCGGACCTGGACGACCTGCATCGTGGGCAAGGTCTCAGAATGGCTCGACCCCGGCAGCCCCGACGCAGCAGTGCGCTTGGCAGCAGAGGCAGCGCTGAAGCAAGAGTTGGCGTGGGCCTCGCATTTGGCCGTGCCTGCTGTCTTGATGCCGATGCCACGACCCGACTGTGCAAATTACGCTCGGCTTGTCAACCAGGCCGTGTCGCAGCCGACGGTGTTGCAGCTTTGGGTGCGGGTGCCGTTGGTCAGACGCAAGGCCGAGGACGATGTGGACGATGACGAGGAGGAGCAGCAGCAGCAGGAGGAGGGCGGCAGCAGCAACGGCGGTGAGAGCGAGCAAACGGAAGAATCAGCAACGCCCACGCCAACCGATGGAACGCCTGCTGCAGCTGCAGCAGCAGGCACAAGCAGCAAACAAAGACAGCAGCAACTCCCCTCCTCCTCCTCCTCCTCCTCCTCCTTCCCCTCCACCACCACCAGCACCATGGCCACTTCCGTCAAAGAAGACCCCTGGGAAACCTGGAACCGCCTCCGGACCCTCTGCGAATTCAACTCCTCCCTTGGCGTCGCCCTCGAAATGACCGAAGACCTCCCCCCCCGCGAAACCCTCCAACGCTGGCGCGGCGAACCCGTCAAGGCCATCATTTTCCCCACGTCCATCTTCCTAACCAACAAAAAGGGCTTCCCCGTGCTAAGCAAGCCCCACCAACTTTTCGTCCTCGAGATATACCAGTTCAAAATCCAGGTCATCCTCAAGGGGAGGGCGAGGCATGCGGGGGGGTATGAAATCTACCTCCAGTACCTCGAGCATTTACGTCTAAAACTTTTTCCCGTTCCTGAGCAAGATCGTTTTGAATCCCCCTATTACGACTATCTACAAGCCCCTCTCCAACCTTTAATGGACAACCTCGAATCCCAAACGTACGAAACCTTCGAAATGGACCCAGTCAAATACGCGCGCTACGAAGACGCCGTCGCCGCCGCTCTCCTCTCCACCCCTCCCTCCCTCACCTCTGTCGTCATGGTAGTAGGCGCTGGCCGTGGCCCCTTGGTGCGTGCCTCTTTAGCAGCAGCAGCGAGGGCAGAGCGGGAGGTTCGTGTGTATGCAGTCGAGAAGAACCCAAACGCTGTGGTGACGCTTAGAAATATGGTGCGGATCGAAGGGTGGAGCAATGTAACTGTTGTTGCTACAGACATGCGCGTGTGGGCCGCTCCGGAAAAAGCCGATATTCTCGTATCTGAACTCCTTGGTTCCTTTGGTGATAACGAGCTCTCCCCCGAATGCTTAGATGGCGCACAGGCCTTCTTAAAAGAAGGAGGGATCTCCATCCCCTGTGAGTACACTTCCTATCTCGCCCCTATTTCTTCCTCCAAGCTCTGGAATGAAGTCCATTCCTACAAAGATGTCAAGCACATGGAAACAGCCTATGTCGTGAAACTCCATAACTTCTGCCAGCTCTCTGAGGCGCAACCCGTTTTCACCTTTACCCACCCAAATCGAGCGGAGAAAATAGATAATACACGGTATGCCTGCCTGCGGTTCCCGGCGGCGACTGCTGCTACTATTCATGGATTTGCTGGTTATTTTGAAGCGAGGCTGTATGAGAATACTTTCATTTCGATTGTGCCGCAGACTTTCTCGACGGGGATGTTTTCGTGGTTTCCCCTTTATTTTCCCTTGAGGACGCCTGTCTATGCGAGGGAGGGGGTGGAGGTGGAGGTGCACCTGTGGAGGAATGTCAACTCGAGGAGGGTGTGGTATGAATGGGCAATGACGGGTCCGGTGGTGACTCCGATTCATAACCCTAATGGAAGGTCGTATTGGATCGGGTTGTAGGGAGGGAGGGAGGGAGGGAA